>Ga0310690_10009269_pt1 | contig 12360 bp, 6 predicted proteins | sample AusTroGonzalo_MG_2_FD_207661 | JGI IMG/M metagenome (GOLD analysis project Ga0310690, IMG submission 207661) | Bovine rumen microbial communities from tropical cattle in Woodstock, Queensland, Australia - Gonzalo_04 (v2) (version 2) | ecosystem: Host-associated > Mammals > Digestive system >...
CGCTGACTAACAACCTCATCGTCACCCTCGACGAGTTGGAGGCCATCGCCCCAAGTCAGAACGCGAACCTGAAGCAGACACTCTCGAAGAGCAGGGTAAACGGACGTCCCATCTTTGGCACAACCCAGGAGGATCGTCCTCGTTATGCCTCGTTCGTATCGTCTACCAACAAGCTCCGTCCGCTGACGGATGTTACAGGTAGTCGTCGATTCATCTGCATTCAGATTCCCAAGGGTCAGTTCATCGACAACTCTGGCGAGATCGACTACGAGCAGCTCTATGCCCAGGTGCTCTATGAGATTCGTGAGCAGAACGCACCTTACTGGTTCAACAACGATGAGGTGGCTCGTATTCAGGAGCACAATCAGAACTTCACCCAGCAACGCGATCTGGTGAGCATCACCAAGGTTTGTTTCCGCAAACCCAAGGATGGTGAGATAGCCAAGGAGCTGAATTGCACGCAGATGATCGGTCTGATTCAGAACGAGTTCCCAACGGTGAAGAACGATGCCAGCACCAAGGTTCAGTTGGGTTTCGTGATGAAGAAACTCGGCTTCGAATCAATAGAGAGTGGTCATAAGTCGTACTACAAAGTGGTACCACTTAAGGCCGCTTGAGCGAGTGTCATCAAGCTTGCTTGACATGAGGGGTTCATGAGGGGTTGTTGAGGGGTTTGTGAGGGGTTAAAGCAACCCCTCATCCTCCGGAACCCTTTTAAACAAAGGCCTTCCGAGCGATTTGATGAGGGGTTGTCCGAAAGCAGAAAATTCTTATGAAAATCAGAATGGCGATGCATTTATTTGCGTCGCCATTCTTATTTGCATACATATTCACAAACTGCATATACTTACACTTTTGGACTCCCAAATAGTTCCCCTGGAGGAAACTGGGACTTTCCCCGGAGTAAAGTCGGACTTTCCTCGGAGTAAACCCCCACTTTACTCCGACTAAACTCCCGCTCCAAACCGTTCCATTCGGAATGCATATTTATCCATCGACTTACAAATTATAATATGTAAGTCGAATCTTACGATTTGTAAGTCCTTTCAAATATGTTTTTCCTATCTTTGCAGTGATTATGTATGAGAAGATTAAAATACAGGATGATTAAAAAGGAAAAATTGGTACTAACAACCCTCCTTATGATGCTATTCATAAAGGGATTTGCTCAAATGTCAGAGAGTGGAAAAGATCGACCACTATCTGATAATTCCTTTGCTCCTGATTCAACTTACAAAGTTCATCTTTTGGCTGCCAGAACCAACCTGATACACGACTTGCTCTATGTACCTCAGTTTGGATTTGCCTATGGCGCCAACATCCAGTTGGAGTATTACCCCAGACAAGGCCACTATACATATAATGTAGGTTTCACCTTCTCAAATCATCGCCACTGGGATGACTATAAGTTCTTCCAGATACGTGATCTTCAGTTTGAACTCCGTCGTTACTTCAAGGGTGGAGCAGCTTTCACTGGTACTTATCTCGGCGTGTATGCCGAGGGTACTATCTACGGCATCGGCTTCAGCAAGACGAAAGGCTGGGAAGGCGAAGGTGGTGGCGGCGGACTCAGTGTGGGATACGTTTGGCCCTTGAATAAGAGAGGTAACCTGCGTATGGAAGTAAGTGCCAGCCTTGGTGTGTTCTACACCCGCTACGATCCTTACGTCTATGGCAACCCCATTACAGGCATTGAAGACAATCTGTATTATTACGACTATCAGGGCGAATCCAGCGATTTCAAGAAGCGCAATCATCAGTTTACCTGGTTTGGCCCCACCAATGCAGGTCTTCACATTACGTACGATCTCTTCTACAGGAAGAGTCAGCAGAAAGGAGGTAGCCGATGAAACGTTTACACCTTATATTGTATGCCATAGCATTATCCCTCTCCCTGCAGATGGTTTCGTGCATAGAGCCAGAGCTGAATCTCTCTGGAGAGACGACGCCGGAGATATTGCCTGCTATTGAGATAGATATGAATGTCATGTGGGATATCGATGCCGAATGGAGTGCTGAATGGTATTACGGATGGGATGAGAAAGATGATTCCATCTGGGGAGGCATAGGCTATGACGAGCCGAAGAGTTATCAGGTTCGCCGATACTTCACTGGCGACGATCCTCGTGCTCGACACACTGAAGTGGATGCATTCTCTATCGAGGGCACAAGCTTCCGTCGTCTGTTCTCCTATGGCTATTACGACATGTTGTTTTGGAACGATATCGAATCAAAGGACGGAACACAGGTATTGGTCATCAATGAGACTCTGGATTCCGTTACTGCTACCACCACAGGAACCCATGCTTTAGCACGTGAAATCTTCAATATGGTAGGTTCTGGCGAGAAAGTCAGCGAGAGTGAAATCGTGGGTTTGAAGAACCAGCCCGAAATACTTTATTCGGCTTATACGGAGGATGTGTTCATTTCTCGTGATCTGAGCGACTATGTCTACGACCCTGTGGAGAATGTCTATCTTAAGACGATTGAGACAGAGTTGCGCCCCTTGGTCTATATCTATCTGGTTCAGATTGTGTTGTTCAACAACGACGGACGTATCAAGGGTATCAATGGTAATACCGCCATGTCATCAATGGCCAGTGGTGTAAACCTGAATACTGGTCATACCAACAACATCCCTTCGGTGGTTTATTTCAACACCCGCTTGAAGCGAAATATTGAGGTTGATGGTAGGGATTGTGACGTGATGGGTGGTAAATTTACGACGTTTGGCCTCTGCGATATGGAACCTTATACGCGTTCAGACAGTAACTATTCCGGTTCAAGAGGAGATCTGAAAAATTATCTGCTCTTCGATTTGGTTTTCACCAATAATGGTGTGAAGACCTATTCTGTGGATGTTACCGATCAGTGCCAGAAGCAGGCCCATGGTGGAGTCATCACAGTATTTATCGACTGTGGTAAACTGGAACTGCCCGATGATCCGGAGATAGGAACAGGCAGCCTGTTTATTCCCACCATCGAGGATTATAGTAATGTGAATTGGGAAATCGAGTTTTAATGAAATGATATCATTCATGAGAAAGGATTCAGATATAACAATGATGAAGAAGAACTCAATAATTGCGTTAGTCTTTGCAGCATTTCTGATGAGTTGTAGCAGTAACGATGCTGGTGATGCTGACACCAGGAATACGCCTCAGATACCTATTAGGTTTAGTGTTCAGAAGCAGAATATCACACGTGCAGCCAACCTCGAGACTGTCAATCACTATAACTTCGGAGCCTGGGCCTGGAAGGTGCAGGGCAGAAACGGACTTGAAGATGCCGAGGTGATGAACAACTACCTCGTGGGCTACTCCGATGGTGTGTCGAAGGGTTACGACAATACTAATGCATCCACCTGGGCAGGATCATCAGGAACAGCTTTCGACCAGAAATCTCCTTGGTTCTATGAGAAGTTGGGTACTGAGGAATACACATACGATGGGAATGCCGGGTTCTATAAAGCCAGTCAGACAGCCTATATGTCTACAAGACCCACCCAATTCCTGCGTTACTGGGATTTAGGTTATGTCAAGACCAACTTCTATTGCTATTCGCCTTACGATGCCGATGTCACCTTCACCAAGGATGCCACCACCAGTACCATGACTTTTCCGGCAACCTCTACCATCCGCGATGGTTATCTTGAGCCGGCTAATACATCTTATTCAGGCATCGACCGTTCGCTGTTTGAGTTTATGTATGCAGGTGTTCAGGCATCCAACGATGAACTGAAAGAGGTCAACATTCCTTTCAAGCATATGGGTGCCCAGCTCTTAATCCGTTTCTACGAGGATATTCATGGCTATAAGGTAGAGATTATCGACCTCGGAGCCGATAACGGAACGATGGCTTCGGGTGCTTCTGCTGATATGGCGAAGGGTATTCAGGCTGCACCTGCTGTCCTCTCAGGAACTACCTATTCCAAAGGCTCTTATTACACCACTCAGGGGGCAGCGATATCCTTTGCTGAGGCTACGGCTTCTCCCAGCTATTCTCCCAGCTGGAGTGGTAGCACTTCGGTTCAGACGCCTCTGATGTTCAAAATTCCTCAGACAGGACTCTCAACAGCTACCGAAGCACCTGTCAACCTTACTGATTTCCCAGGTCTGGGTACGACTGTCCATAAGATTATCCAAGAAGCCGTTAATACAGGTGTTCAGGAGTACAGCTATTCGCCCACCATCTATTTCCCAGTGGCACAGCCCACCAGCAGCTCTACAGGTTTTACCTTCCATATCTCTTATCGCGTCATTGCTGAAGATAACAAGGAGGTGATCACGATTCATAATGCCACTGTCCATGTACCTGTCTCTGGTACTGTAACAGCTGGTCCTACTGCCGCTTCGGCCACAAGTCAGACGCTCCCCATCACTGCCTGGCAACCTAATGTGAGATATACCTATACCTTCAAGTTCAAGTCGAACTCTTCAGGTACTACCGATCCTGGCGTCACCATCGATCCTACTGATCCTACGCCAGGCACTACTGCATCGTTGTTCCCCATCGTTTTCGATGCTGCCACCATCGATGATTATTCAGTCAACTCATCAGAATATATTGTCCGTCGTACAGAATGATGAACCGATATCATATCCTATGGCTGATTGCATCAGCATTGCTGATAGCCGCCTGCTCTTCCGATAGTTTGGTAGAGAAGGAGGAAACGCCTGTGGTGGTCGACGAAGGTCTGCCTATGGTATTCGGATCGTCGTCAGCCCCCGCTGCTACTCGTAGCTCCACTCCTTTGGAGGCTCTGCACGATCATTTCAAGGTGAGTGTATGGAAGAGCTATGGTCAAACAGCTCAGCAGACAGTGATGGACGAATATCGCGTAAACTATGAGGCGGCCACAGCCTCAACCCCTGCACAATGGAACTATGTGGATGTCGTTGTAGGCTCCAAGACTCAGGTGCAGCGTTATTGGGATTTGGGCAATTTCCCTTATGAGTTCCGTGCCGTTTCTCCTTATCTGAGTGGGGTAACCATCGGCTCCGATAAGATCACCATCAGTGTTCCAGATCAGCCGTTTACAGCCCAGACGCTTATCAACGATGTCTATAATGTGACGGATGAAGAGAGTGAACCCTGTGTAGTGGCCCATGTCAGTCGACAGAATGTAAGCGGCAACTTTGTAGATACTGATCTCATCAAGGCAGAGGAGATTAACGACGCTTCGAAGACAGTTCCCACCAGAGAGGTGCTCATGCCCTTCCACCATCTTATCAGTAAGATAGGTTTCCATATATATCTCGACGATCCTCAACCAACACTACTTAATTATGTGGCCAAACTGAACAGTATCAAGATTTCAGCTGTCAAGTCGGGTTTTATCTCCAAAAGCGAAACCTATACAGCAACGACTACCCAGGGACTCGTTACAGGCACCTTCTCTGACAACACCACTGCCGATGAATACGTATTGCTTCAGCATGGTTTATATCAGGTACCTGATGACGATAACAATCTGGTAGATTTGAACCTTCGTAATTACTTAAGTAAGGATCAGACCTTCGATCTGTGTCCCAACTATCTGCAACAGATTCCACAGGAACTGAAGATCCGCGTACAACTCCAGATCTTAGCAGTTTCAACGACTGACCCCACCAATGTGGAAACGATCAACTTTGACAAGATGCTCAGTATCAACAGAACAAATGTATTAGGCGACGATTTTACATGGGAGCCTGAAAAACGGTATATCTATTATCTGCACATTCCCAACCTTCAGGAGCACGAGATTTATCTCAAAACCTGTGAGATACTTCCTTGGGACGAGGTACAGTCATCAGATATTCCAATAGAACTATAAAAAGATGTATGATATGAAGAAATATCTTAAGTACACATTAATAGCCCTCGCACTCGGTGCCCTGCAGGCTTGCTCGGAAGATACATCCACATCCGGATCATCTGGCCTTGGTCCTGATGGTGGTAAAGAACTGATTTCCTTCTCGCAGGAAGGAGGTGCTTTTTCGCGAGCTTCCATGACCCGTACAGGATTTAGCGCTACTACCAAGGTGGTGATGCGCATCAAGGCTGAAGGCACAGCAGCAGGTGACGTATGCTATACGCAGGCAGTATCTACTGCAAGTGCACAGACTACTGCTGCTGATGACTGTAATACCTCGTATGGACTTGTGGGCAAGCATTCCCATCTTACTTACGTTGATGGTAATGATCGCTATTGGGATGATGCCTTTGGCAGAGAAAGCAAACTGACAGTCTATGCTGTGGCTGTTCCTGATAAGAATAGTGACGACTTGCTTCCCAGTACCATTCTCGACCAGGCAAGTCCTACGGCTGTTTCCACTGACTGGTATACAGTAGCTGCAGAGAATACAAAGATCAACTGGAGTGTTCCTGCAACGCAAGTATCAGCAACCCGCCTCGAAAAGGATTTGGCTTACAGCAATAATATCAAAGCGGGTGAGACTGTTTATAAAGGTCGCTATCATCAAGAGTGGAATGACGCATTAGCTACACCCGATTGGGAGAAGAGTATGCAGTTGGGCCGTATGATATGGCAATCCAAAGATCCCAGTAATCTGTCAGTAACCACAGGAAAGTTCGATCAGGGACATCTCGTCTTCAAGCATGCCCTTTCGTTAATCACCATAGTGTTGAAGGAAGGCTCGGGATTCGATAATACTGTCAATACAGACTTTGTTTGGACCAATATCCCTGCTGGGTTATCTCAGTCTTTTGCCCTCAAAGGCTTCCCTACAAGTGGAGATATAGATCTCAGCAATGGCACATGGTCGGATGTGGTGACGAACGTTGATATCACACAGTTGGATGAGGTTTCGGCTATACCTGCTGCCCAAACTATTCGTCAACTGGAAGCAATCGTATTGCCTGGTACAAACCTGTATTCAACTACAGCCAATGTAATTGAATTCGAAATCGACAATGCCAAGTATTATGTATCAGGCACTCAGATAGCTGAGGCTATCCGTGATTTCTATAAGATAGGTGGTGCACATGAAAATGATGATCATGCTGCTGAATACAGAAACTTCACCACGATGGAGGAGGGTAAACACTATTATGTCAACCTGACGGTATCTAAGAAAGGTATGGATAATGTAGCAGCTGCTATCCTCGATTGGGAAACGGTTAATTCTTCGGATGCAGATCCTGATAATACCCATTGCGAATTTACCTTTGAAGACCGTGGTACAAAGTGGGTTGCTGGGGATGCTGCCAAGTTCAATCTTTATCGGGCAGAGAAAACAACCACTGATTATATTGCGAATGAGACTGAAGGCAATTATGATTGGACAACAGGCTATACCACTCCGGCAACGAAAAGTTTTGCAACTGACCATTGGACTACAGATTGGTTCTGGCCTAACAACCTGACCTACTATCATTTCCGTGCCGTAGGATATGCTGATAACACCACGGGAACACCAAGTGTAACGATAAGTACCAACACGACTCCTGATCCCGATGAGGATTACTTCACCATCACTTCTGGTACCTTAACTGGAAGTAGCTACAAGGATTACGTCTGGGGTGCGCCATTTAAGGACATTGCCGATGGCGACAAACTCACCTATTCTACTGCAACAGGCTTTGACAATACAAGTGGCACTACCCATCAGATAGCCCAGGCCATCGGTGCTACCAAGAGTCAGATAAATATGCTCCTCTTCCATGTAACGAGTCAGATATATGTGAATGTAAAGACTGTGATAGGAGCAGATAAGGTAGCACTAAAAGACGATTCCAAACCAGCTGATGAACAATTGACTAAAGTTGAGATCCTCAACTTCCTGCCTGACGGAAAGGTACTGATGGGTACGGGTCTTGTCTCTGCAACTGATGGCACAAGAACAGCAAATGCATTGATGACAGCTGGAACATGGGCTGCAGAATCAAGTCCTACACCAGAACAAGTAACTGCTTATTCTTATGGTATTGTACCTCAGGCATTATCTTGGGGCACTGCTCCTGCCAATGGTTCTATCGGCCTTCGCATTACTACGCCTGATGGCAATCAATACGTGGTAAAGGACTTAAGTACTTGTACGGGTACGGTAAGTGTTACCAATCTGGTCAATCCTTATACTGTGGCATCTGGTACGAATTATTATATTACCTCATGGTATCCTCACTACCAATATACTTATACCATCACCCTCAAGCAGACAGGAATAGCCAATATCACAGCAGTCGTCTTGCCTTGGGAAACGGTAACGGCAGACATTGGTACAATTAATCTTGAGAATTAGAACTGAAATTTGGACTCAAATATACGATTATGTTGAATAAGACGAATCAATATCTCACACCTATTGCGATCTGCCTGCTGACGCTCTCGGCATGCGATTCTAACGATTCTCTGTCTGTCGACAATCAGGGTAAGACGCCTATTGAGTTGACTGTAGGCATCGTAGGGGAGAATCCTACTGGCGATCGTGCCCAGACGCGAACTGTCGTAACGACCGACAATCCCTATGGGCAAAGTGCATCAGCCTTTGGAGCCAACACTAATCTCTATATGGTCATTAAGGGCGACAAAGATGGCTCAGCATCTAAATATACACGTTCCATAGGTACTGTCACGTCAGGTTCGCAAGCAGTATCGTTTGCAGATGGGTATGAGCGTTACTGGGAAGACAGCTATTCTCGCGATTCTAAATTGTCTGTTTATTCGGCTTGTGTACCAGCATTGAATACAGCTTTAACTATTGGAGGCTCAAATACATATAATCCAAGTAGCTACGATTGGTCTACGACAGCCATATCTCCTACCATCGACTGGCCACTTACAGGTGTAACAGGTACGTTCGCATCTCAGGATGCGACGTTCCTCACTAATCAGGATCTCTGCTTCAGCAACAATGTGTCTAATATTTCATCTGACAATCGTATGGTTTTCAACAATACAACAAAGAAGTTTGAAGCCAGACAGATGATATTCCATCATGCCTTAACTAAAATAACCTTCAAGATTAAAAAAGGTGACGGATTTGGTACTGGTGCGGGCGAATTCAATTTTAACAGTGCCAGTGAGAATATTGTTTTAAAAGGATTCAACACTTCAGGTACATTAAATATGTCGACAGGTGAGTTCTCGTCTATAGGTACGGCTGACATCTCTTTGTTGGCTGATACGAAAAACGAGACAACGGATGCTGCATATGATTACGTTCTGACTGGCATGATGCTCCCAGGCTCAGCACTAACAAGTACAGCCACAGATGAGGTTTACTTTACCATCGACAACAACAAATATCATATCACGAAGGCTCAGTTGGCCACAGCACTTGCCAGTCTGAAACTAAGTAATGGCACGACAGACGCTTTGACCACGGATTCTAAAATGCGCCCAGGCGTACACTATGTATTCACCATGACGGTATCCAAGAAGAAGATCGACAAACTGACGGCTGCTATAGTCGATTGGGAAACAGTTTCTGCAACTGCAACACCATCTAACGCAAGAATAACAGTCTCATTAATGAACAACGGTACGCTTCAGACAGGCGATGCAAATTTCAATTTGTATAGAAAAGCATCTGTATCAACCGCTATTAGTGACACTTTCGAAGATTATGATTGGGCAACGGGCTATACAGACAACAAAGCAAATCTAACAGAGAATACAACCAACGAAGGCGTCTATACTGCACATAATTCGACATCTGATAATACTATATGGTACTGGCCTGACAACAAGACCTACTATCATTTCAGAGCAGTCATGCCTAAGGATCATCCTGTTAACACAGCGGCAAATGATTATATCACACTCACAGGAGCGGCAAGCTATACAGATGTTTGCTGGGGCGCTCCATTTAAAAGCATTAATGTAGCAAATGGTGATCGCTTGACATACTCACTTACAACAGGTTTTGACAATACTGGAACAGGTGAAACGCCTACGCATCAAATTTATAAAGCCATTGGCCCCACTTCTGATCCTGTTCAAATGGAGTTGTTCCACATGATGAGCGATGTTACCATACAACTGACGACAACAAATGATGATGACAAAGTAACGTTGGCTGGTGCTACTATACAACTTAGTATGATTCATCCAACAGGAAAAGTTTCGATGGGTAATGGCTTGGTAACGCCAGATGGAACCCCAGCACCTGTACCGGAAGTACCGGGAACGGTAGATAGTGAGTTTAAGTGGCATTATGGCTTTGTGCCTCAGTCTTTGGAGAATGTAAACTCAACATCAAATGACGTGATATTGACTATAACCACAGCAGATAACAATAGGTATATTGTCTATATGAAAAATGTCGAATTTAGTTCCACAGCTTTCAGCAATACACTCATTGCTAATCCCTACTCAGAAACTTCTCCAGGAAGTGGAAAATACAAAATCAACAGATGGTATCCGAACTTTAAATACACCTACACTTTCAATCTAAGGAAAAAGGGTGTAGCCCTGATAACAGCCACCCTTGCTAATTGGGAGTCAGTAACAGCAACTCAACAAGACGTTTATATACAGTAAAGCTTATGAAATATATACATTATTTATATATAGGAGCATTCACATTCCTCATCGCTTGCAGCAGTGAGGAGAGCACGTTATACACCGATACTAAAAACGATGTCGATAGCGGCATCGTCGAGTTGTCTGCAGGTATTGCTGATGGCAGTCAAAGAGCCGCTACACGTGATGAAGATGCATCTCGTCATAACACACATGCCCTTCTAACAACAAATACTCAACTTGCTCTTTATGTAAGTGGAACATGGACAGGGCATGATCCTTCCTCTATAATAAAGAAAACGACAGCAACAGCAGGTGCTGAGAACTCTGTGGGCAGCAAACATAATGCGGTGACATGCAGCCCTGTAATCTATTGGGAAGATTATGGTACTTCAGATTTAGCTAATGAATCAACAGGTCGTGCAGAAGGTCTTACCATTTTTGGCGCAGCCGTAGATAATAAGAGTCTGTCAGATGCAGGACTTAATGGGCTGCTAGATGATAATGCAGATTGGGCAGCTCTAAGTTGGACATTGCCTGCAGACCAGACAACATCAGGAAATAAGCCTGCAGACAAAGATTTGCTCATCTCGAATAATGTAAAAGGTGATCCTAATACTCCTTATGATGGACGTTATCGTTTTGCTAATCGTAACGTAGGTAAACTTCTCGAATTCAAACACGCCCTCAGCAAGATTACGGTTAATCTTCTGGCTGGTGATGGATTTACTGAAGGTCATTTCGACCTTGACCCTGTAGTTCAAATTACCAGCAATGCAGGTGATCCAACTACAAGCTGGGCGAATACTACAGGTACTGTGAATATCAATAACGGCATCGTATCTTCGTCTGCTACCCCATCTGTTATCACTATGTGGAAGGCTGCCACTCCAACATCAGGCTACAACGTAACAAAAGAAGCCTTAGTAATGCCCCATAGTGTATTCGGAGGGAATACAGGTACAGGGTTAGCTCCCGTTTATCCAATCATCTTGAGAATCAATGCCGATAATAACATCTATTATGTTACATCCGAAATGATTCGCAAAGCAATAAATGGTACCACCTATACTAATAGTGAAGGATTCGAAACAGAGGCTGGAAAAAACTATATCATTAATGTAAAAGTAAACCAGACGGATGTTTCTGTTAAAGTTACAGCTACTGTCGCCAACTGGACTGATGTCTCAGCTACTCAAGTCGCTCCTGTGATTAATGTTTCTGGAGACTTAGGAGGAACTGCATCTGGTTGGACTGCTGACAATACATTCAGTTTCTATCGAAGCGAATATTTAAATAGCGGCTATAGTAGTGGCGTTTCTAAGGTGAACGGTTATTATCCAGGAGAAAGCGTACTCAGTTATACGCATTCTTCAACATCGTGGTCTATGTCCCCATCGCTCTATTGGCCAAACCATAATACACATTACCAATTCCGTGCTGTTTGGCCTCAGACAGTAACTATAGAAGGTGCTGGAGTTCTTTCTTCTCCTCGCGTTGAAGATGGATCAGGAGCCACTGCAAGTTGCCAGGTCATCAAGGTAAAGAATGTGGCATATTCTGCTGGATCCTTCCCGTCTGACTTGATGATAGCTCGTCCAGATATATCTGAATCTGCACAATGTACGAATTCTGAGCCAGGCCATATTAGGACTTATCTTTATAGTGGCGGTATTTGTGCCACAGAGGGAACAATCAACTTAAATTTCGGCTATATGATGTCGCAGGTGGAGGTAAATCTTTCCACATCAATTTCTACAGATCCTGACTATTCTGCAAGAGTGGATCTAACCAATGCAAAAGTAGAAATCGTGAATGTCTATAAGACTGGCGATGTAAAAATTGGAGACAGAGGAGTGATTCCTACGGGTTCAACAGATTCATATACA
>Ga0310690_10009270_pt1 | contig 12359 bp, 10 predicted proteins | sample AusTroGonzalo_MG_2_FD_207661 | JGI IMG/M metagenome (GOLD analysis project Ga0310690, IMG submission 207661) | Bovine rumen microbial communities from tropical cattle in Woodstock, Queensland, Australia - Gonzalo_04 (v2) (version 2) | ecosystem: Host-associated > Mammals > Digestive system >...
ATCACCCGTGGTTGGGACTCCAACTGGGTCGGCGGCAACTACGCCGAGAAGATCGCCGAGGATTATGAGATCCGCAAGTATCTGGGAAGCCGCCTCGCGAAGGCCAGCCTCTCCCGGATTGTCATCGAGCGCACTCTGAAGCTCATCACCGTCACCATTCACGCTGCCCGTCCGGGTGTCATCATCGGCAAGGGCGGCCAGGAGGTTGACAAACTGAAGGAAGAGCTGAAGAAGGTCACCAAGAAGGATGTTCAGATCAACATCTTCGAGGTGAAGCGCCCGGAGGTCGACGCTACGATCGTCGCCGACAGCATCGCCCGTCAGATCGAGGGCCGCGTGAGCTATCGCCGCGCCATCAAGATGGCCATCGCCACCGCCATGCGTGTGGGCGCCGAGGGCATCAAGGTCCAGATCAGCGGCCGCGTCGGTGGCGCTGAAATCGCCCGCTCCGAGATGTTCAAGGAAGGCCGCACCCCGCTGCACACCTTCCGTGCCGACATCGACTACGCTCTGGCCGTGGCTCACACCCAGATGGGTACCATGGGTATCAAGGTGTGGATCTGCAACGGTGAGAAGTACGGCAAGCAGGACCTCTCTCCGAACGCCGGTTACGCCGCGAACGCCCAGGCTCCGGCCGGCGGTCGCCGTGACGGTGCCCGTGGCGAGCGCCGCGGAGGCCGTGGTGGCCGTGACCGTCGCGACCGTCGTGATGACCGCGAGCGTCGCTAATCCAGCGATTGAGCATATGAAAGGCACTCTCCCATTTCGGGGGAGTGTTTTTTTATGTATATTTGTGTTATTATGAACAGGATTCACATCGCTTTCCTTGCTGTGACGGTGGCGTTTTTCGCCGCCGTTTCTGCGTCGGCCCAGCGGCCGGCCGATTATGTCAATACACTCATCGGAACTGACGGCATGGGCCATACCTTTCCCGGGGCTTGCGCCCCTTTCGGCATCGTGCAACTGAGCCCGGATACGGATACGATTCCCCATAACGTGGGCGGGAAGTATCAGGAGCGAGTGTATGAGTATTGCGCAGGATATCGGTATGAGGATCCGACGATTGTGGGGTTCAGTCACACGCATTTCAGCGGAACGGGACATTCGGACCTCGGGGACGTGCTGGTAATGCCGGGAACCGGGGAAATCCGCTTGAATCCCGGCACGGCCGAGCAGCCGTCCACGGGCTATCGTTCCCGCTTTAGCCACGACAACGAGGTTGCCCGACCGGGCTACTACGCTGTCACGCTGGCGGACTACGGCATCCGCGCCGAGATGACCGCCACCCCGCGCGTGGGCGTGCACCGCTATACCTTCCCGGAGGGGGCCGATGGGTACGTAATCATCGACCTACAACACGGAATCTATAACTACGACGGGAAGACGCTCTGGGCGGAGATGCGGGTGGTGGACGACCGCCATCTGGTGGGATACCGGATCACGAACGGATGGGCCCGGACGAACTATACCTATTTCGCGGTCGAGCTGTCACAGCCGATGACGGAATATGGGTACAAGGACCTCGAAAAGCCTCTGTACAGCGGCTTCTGGCGCCATTTTGACATAGAGCACAACTTCCCGGAGATGGCCGGGCGCAAGCTCGTCGCCTGGTTCAAGTTCGACACGTCGGAACACCCGATCCTGGAGATGAAGGTCGCCCTGTCGGCCGTGAGCATGGAGGGCGCCCGGAAGAATCTGAAGGCGGAGACGGAAGGGAAGGATTTCGACACCCTCTGCGCCGAGGCTGAAGAGGCTTGGAACCGCGAGCTGGGAAGCATCCAGGTCGATGGTACCGAGGACCAGAAAGCGATGTTCTACACGTCCTACTACCACACGATGATCAATCCGTCGGTGTACATGGACGTGGACGGCCGCTATCGGGGTCTGGACCGGGAAATCCACGAGGCCGACGGCTTCACCAACTACACCGTCTTCTCGCTATGGGATACCTACCGCGCCGAGCACCCGCTGCTCGCACTGATGAAGCCTCAGCAGGCCCGGGATATGGCCATGTCGATGATCCGTCACCAGCAGCAGAGCGCCCACGGCATGCTCCCGATCTGGAGCCACATGGGCAACGAAAACTGGTGCATGAGCGGCTACCACGCCGTCTCGGTCCTGTCCGACGCGCTCGCCAAGGGCCTGGACATCCCTGTCGATGAGGCCCTGGAGGCCATGGTCAAGACTTCCAACGTCCGCTATTACGCCGGCCTGGGAGACTACATCGACCTGGGCTATGTTCCGCTGGAGGCAACCTCTACCGCCGCCAGCAACACGCTGGAATACAGCTACGACGACTGGGCTATCTGGAGCGCTGCCGTGCGTGCCGGGCGGGAGGACATCGCTGCTCAATATCGCCAGCGGGCGCTGAACTACCGCCACCTCTTTGACCCTTCCCTCGGCTTCGCCCGTCCCAAATACAGTAACGGTCAATGGAAACCCGACTTCGACGTCCGCCAGACCTCCGGCGAAGGTTTCATCGAAGGCAACTCCTGGAACTTCTCCTTCCATGTCCCGCAGGACGTGTACGGCGACATCGACCTGATGGGCGGGGAAAGGGCATTCATTCACAAGTTGGACGTCCTCTTCGGCGAAGACCTCCCGGAAATCTACTATGCTGACAACGAAGATATTACCGCGGACTGCCTCATCGGCGGCTATGTCCATGGCAACGAACCCTCGCACCACATCCCGTACCTCTACGCCTGGACCTCCGAACCCTGGAAAACCCAGTACTGGCTGCGGGAAGTCATGGACGGTAAATACCGGAACGACATCCGCGGCCTCGGCGGCAACGATGACTGCGGCCAGATGAGCGCCTGGTATATCTTCACTGCCCTGGGCTTCTACCCCGTCTGCCCCGGCACGGACCAGTACGTCCTCGGCGCCCCCTATCTTCCGTATATGAAACTGTCCCTCCCGAACGGGAAAACCTTCGAAGTAAAGGCCCCGCTCGTCAGCGACCGAAATCGGTATGTGAAAGAAGTGCGTCTGAATGGTAAGCCGTACACCAAACTTTACCTCACTCATGCGGATATTCTGGCGGGGGGGACGTTGGAGTTTGTCATGGGTTCCAAGCCTAATAAGAAGCGTGGCCTCCAGCCGGAGGCCAAGCCCTACTCGATGACGGAAGGAATTAAATAATTAACTATCTTTGTGTAAAGGATACTATATAATGACGCCGAAACTAAGGATTATTCCCATAGTCTTGCTAATAGTATCGTCCTGTGTTTCCCACAAGACGAAGGCCGCTTTGGACCGCGCGGAGTCTTTGGTCAACGAGGCCCCCGATAGCGCGCTGGTGATTGTCAAAGCCATCGACCGCGACGAGTTGAAGACTCGTTCCAGTCAGGCGCGTCATGCGCTTTTGCTGTCCATGGCACAAGATAAGTGTCGAATCAACGTAACGGAGGATTCCACCATCCGAGTCGCGTACAACTATTATCAGAAACACGGATCTTCATTCAACCGTCTCCTGTCTACCTTTTATTTGGGTATCATTCAGCAGAATGCTGGCGATGATATCGGCGCCGTGATTGCTTTTCACGAAGCGGAACCCCTTGCGGAGGCGTTAGGAGACCACCGATTACAGAGCGTATGTGACCAACATCTGTGTGCGCTCTATTCGCGGAATTATGACCGGTCATCGGCGATGACTTATGCTGAGAGATCTTTAGAGGCTGCGAAAAAAACGGGGGACTCTTTGATGATGGATTATTGCCGGCTTGATCTTGCGGCTCAGTATTCTGCACAAAGACAATATGACACATCGAGAGTCTTATTGAGCCAATTATTGGCAAAGAGCGAAGAGCACCGAGCCCTATATTCATATGCGGCTCGCTATTTAGCGAAGCAGTATCTGTTCAATCAGAACCCCGCGTATGATAAAGCAGACAGTCTTTATTCGGCGATTTTGGAGAAAGGCGTAATTCGTCTTTCTAGTGTGGATTATGGTTATCTTGGATTAATAGCAGAGTATAAAGGTGAGAGGGAGATGGCAGATTTGTACAGCTCGTTGTCTGAGCAAACGATGGTGTCTCAGGCTGATACTCATACTTTTTGTCTGACTCGAACCAATCTTCTCAAATTAAGGGAGGATTATAAAGGAGCTTTTCTCTCGTATGAGAAAGCGATGGAGATTCAAGACAATTGGGTCAACGACCAATTGGAACAATCCCTTTCTCATGCGATGGAGAGTTTATACCATAACCAAGCGGAACGAGAAAAAGAAAAAGGACGTTTTCGCCTATACCTTGCCCTTCTGATAGGAGTCCTGCTTGTCGGAGTGGTCGTTTGGTTGGCGGAGCGTTTGCATCGGGCGAAGCGGGAAATCCTGGAGAAGATGGCTCAAATCCACGACTTTAGCAGTGATTTGGAAAAACTGCAATCAAAGAATACGGCTTCCCGGTCGCTTCTGGATCATTTTGTCAAAGACAAGATCCGTTCGCTGAATTCTTTGGCGGATGCTTATTTCTCTTGGGACAGCGATTACGTGCGACAGAAAGAAAGGCGGGTTGGAAGTCATACGAAAGAAGAATTAGTTGAGACATTTCAAAAGCAATTGGAGATATTTCGGAGGAATCCAGAGTTTTATTCTGCTTTGGAAAACGAATTGAATATGTCTCATGACAACATCATGGTCCGGGCTCGGGAGGAGTTGAAAGGGGAAAAGAAGGTCGACTTCGACTTGGTCAGTCTTTTTTTCTCTGGTTTTCCCGCAAAGAGTATTTGTTTCTTGAAGAATATGACAGAAGCTTCCGTACGGATGCGGAAGACTCGTCTTAAGCTATTTTTCGCTACGCTGCCAGACCATCGAGGGGAGGAATTTGTAAAGATTCTCGAGAAAAAAGACTGATGTTATCTTTTGTTAGGTTTTTGGAAGCTTAAATTGCTGTTAATTAGCGAATTAGGATGAAAAATGTTATGTTTGGTTATCAATAATTCATTTTACAGTCACGTATTTTTGTGAAAAATAAAAGCTATGCGTAAGATTCTATTGTCTTTTTTATTTGGATGCATGGTCTTCTTCCCCGGACATGCGTCAACCTCCATTATTCTAGATGGAGGAGGGAGTGCGAACCCGCCGGTGCCACCAACTGTTTCGACAATCTTGCTGGGTGAGATCGGAGAGGATAATGAAGACCGCCCCCTCTATGTTAGCGTTCCCCGCGATCTGGTCCCGTCCTATCTTATGTACGACCCCAGTTCGTCCACCTTATACATTAACGAATATAGACCAGACATAGACTTTTTTGTTCTCCAGAATATTACCACGGGAGAGTTTTATTATTATCCTTATGATGGTCTCGAAGCCCCGGCCATCCCCTTCTCAGGGGGAGAGGGAATATGGAGGCTGACTGAGGGAGTACGTCGTATAACGAGGCGTTTTGTCCTTTATGAGTATTATTTTACCATAATAAATGGAATGGTCATAGGTCTTTAAATCGAATAATAAAGAACCATCTATTACTAACCATATTCCGAAAACAGGCTGAAGAGAAATAGCTCTTCAGCCTGTTCTTTTTTGTATTGTAAAGACCTTTATTGGGCAATCTCGTGAAAACTCTCGAAAACCGGCAGGCGTTATCCAATGTTATGATTAATATGTTGTAAGTCGTTCGTAATCAGCAATTTGAGTTTAAAACTGTTATATGCAGTTATCAACAATTCACATTAATTCCCCATTACTTTGCAAAAAAGCAAATTGCTATGCGAAAAGTATTATTAACAATTCTGATCGGGTGCATGGGACTCATTCCCGGTCATGCGTCTAACAACGCTATCAGTCAGGAAGAAATGCTCTCCATTCCTGCCCGTCCAACGTACTCATTAACGTACGACCAGGAATCGTCCACCTTATTCCTCTCCGTACGCCCCAAAGGAGCGGGCTCGCTTGTCGCCGTTCTGAGAAACTTAACCACGGGCGAATTCTTTACTACTCCTGTTTCCCATCACGAAGCGCTTTTCTACATCACAGAAGAGGCGGGGATTTGGAGATTGGATTTATGGAGTGCAAACCGCCAAAGACAAGAAATCATTTCCACCTATGATTTCACTATAGATAATGGAATGATTGTGTATCTATAAAACAGAGATATAAAACCGCGGCGGCACCGCTGAAATAAGAATAATCATAATTGAAGAGACAATCATAATGGCGCCTTGGTATAAATCCACTGAAGAAACGGAGGACAAAGGGTTTATTTGTGTCCTAAAAACAATTCTCTGGTAAAGGGAAAGAAGCCATCCCTTTAGCCAGGCATCATAAGACGCTACATTAGTCTTCTCAATTAAAAGTAGATAGAGGAAAACGGCCGGCAATGAAATAGATTAACTATCTCTAGATTGTCGCGAAATTGACTTCGCTTAGACTACTTCTTGTTAAGTTCTAAATAATCCGGAACTTAATTGAAAACTAAAGACAAACGGGTTGGATACTGTAAGTCCTTTTTTATATGATAATCATTCCGTTTCTGTCAATAATCACATTTAATTCACATACTAAAAAGCAATGAAAAGAATAGAAATCCTTCTCTGTATAATGCTGTTCCTGCTATCTTCGTGTGACCAATATATATACGATGGTGCCCCCGACGGAACAGGGCAAATTAATCGAGTTACAGATCTCGTCTTTAATAAAGTTGAACTAATTTATGATCTTGGCACTAAATTCGACACTCGCTTCCTTGCAGACGACCTGGATGATTTTAAATTTGCTCATGGTGTTTCAAAGTCTCGTGATACAATCAAAAGCTTGCTTGATATTGTTAGAAACGCTGATTGTCTTGAAGAGTCAAATAAACCGAGCATATATATCGCTTTACACTGTCCTGACACTGTTATCGAAAAGACTTATAAGAATTATATGGATGTAGGAGATAAAGCTCTTTATGGTATTCCTGCTCCAGATGATGTTAAAACCGGAACTGTAGTTATAAAAACATGTAAAACGTTTATGCATGGGATTCAAGTGAGATGGGAGAAGGAGGCGTCTCAGCCAAATTGGCCACTTAAAGAGGTTGTTTCGAAAGCAGATTCCAAGAACATTAGTGGGAACGCGCCTGCTGTAACGAAAGGCGGGACCAACAACGGAAATGGTGATGCTGCGACACGAAATGGAGGAATAATAACAAATACTTATTACGGGGGTGGTGATATAGATCCCATTGGGGATCTTCCCACAGCATCATTAGATCCAAGAGAAATTGAGTACGAAGGAGACCGTGAGAAAGTCCCTTTTTATTCGCCAACACTATGTCGTCCTGTTTATTCTGGAGGAACTTTTAGGTCTGATATTGAGTGGGATAAACCAATTATTGTTAAAATTTCACAGTTATGAAAAACAAACACTATATACTCGTCTCCCTTATTTGTATGATTTCTTGTACGGATAGAGTGGCTGATTTTGAAAAACGAGATCACAGTTTTGAGGCAGGAACGCTTTCTTTTCTAAAGGATGATAATTATTTGCCACATACGGTTGATAATGCTCTTCCTGGCAATTATGGTACATTTTTAAAGTATTTCGTTCCCACAGACTATGAAATTGGCATTTCGTCTCGTATAGACGAGGGCGCGCTTACTGAACGAACGATCAGCTGCATCTCAGGGCCATCCGAATTCCGGTCAGTTCAAACGAGATCTTCAGATAGAAGTTTACCACAGATTGTTTCGTTCATTGATGGGACGAGGGTTTCTCAAGAATCACTGTCTCAAGCAAAAACTAGAGGTATCGAGAATGGTCTTTTAAATGCGTTTGGAAAGAAGGTTACCTTCTCCTTTCAGAAAGGACCTTATACAAGATCGTCCGATGAATCATTGGGCTCCACCGAATTATACATCCCGGAAGAAATAGAGATTTTGGCCCCAAGTGCAAATACCGAGGACGAGCTTAACCCTCTTTGCTATTATAAGGACTTTATTCTTAAATGGAACAAAGATGAAAACAATAAAAACGGAGTTCTAGTAGCAGTAGAATGGTACGGTGGAATGGTCTTGGGAAATGATATTGAAGATACACATGTCCGTCGAGTTGTTACCTTCCCGGACACGGGAGAGGCGTTGTTGCCAGAAAGGCTATTTGACGGCATCCCGGATACGGCAATTTGCCATCTGACTGTTTTACGAGGGAATGTAGACAACGTAACGTTTAATCAAAACACGTATAAAGTACTTGGAGAGACACACCAGACGATTCCGTTCATTCTTCTTCGAGAAGTCTGTAGGAAATAAAAGCTGTCTCCACAAAATGAAATTAGCAAATATGGTTAGGGATCGATCGGTTGGTCGATCCCTTTTTTTCTTTGTATGTGATTGTGATCATGAGACGATTCGATGAAATCAAATAAAAGGGAAGGAATACAAAATGAAGTCGTCCTCCATCAGTAACTCTTTGATATATGCTTACACCGGTAAAATTAATAAATACTGTGCGAAGAAATACTGCTTTGAAGTATCTCTATTGATCATTCTTCCGCTTTAAAAAGCTAAGTTTCGAGAAGAATCTAACTCAAATCAAAAACTCTGCTTGGGACTCTATTATTTCACAGGCGGCCTCAATAATGGAATCCTCGTACTTTCTAATTCTCTCTTTATCCAAATGAATTTCAACGTCGGGGAGGACGCCATCTTCATAATCAAATCCAGATCTTGAGATGAGTTTTATAGATGGAATCCGATAGATCCAACCATTGGATAGCTCATAAGAGGTGGGAAGACTGGTTCCACCGGCAGTTTTAACCCCAACAATACATACGTTTAAACACCCTTTTACGCACATCGCAAATGTTGATGTCGCACTATATGACGCGTTGTCAATCAAAACAATAAGAGGTTTTCGCCATATCTTGCTTTCGTCCTTGATGTTTGGCAAGAGAGATACCCCTTTTTCAAATAATACATCGTGCCTAGAATCTCGTCTGATGAATGATCTAAATAGCTCTTTCTCACAAGGCAAGTACTTAAGCAATGTCATTAGATTTGGGAACGAACCACCACTATTTCTTCTTAAATCCAGGATAAGCCCTTGACAATCTTTGCAATAGTCCAACGCATCATAAACCATGTCGTCAGAGAGCTCGTCTTTAAAACTATCGTACTCAATATATCCAATCGTTCCATCATGAATAGTGTTATAACTCAAACTTCCCGACGTTTTGACATCTTCGCCCAAATAGAGAGAGACAAGCCAAGGATTCTTATTAATGATTGAATCTTCCTGATATCCAGACCATTTTCGGTCTTCCATTTTCAAAGACACATGCCCATCCTTCAACTCTCCAAGCATTCGGCATAAAACGGAGAACAATTGATTCTCGTCTGTGTCTTCACTGATTTGCCTACGATACTTCGTATATACGGCATCCCAGTCCACGTCTCTGTTGGAGAAGCAGACGTATTTTTGATTAATTCCCTCCCAAAGTTCATCAAAAACCTCCGTCGGCGTCGGTGTCGTTTTGTCGGGGAATATTGCGTCACATGAAATAAGGGTTATTAAAGCGAGAAGTGACAGTGCAATTTTATCAAGAATCATTATGCCCTAAGATTTAGTGAGACCGAAACGGAAAGCGAGACCGACTTCAAGAAGCTGTATTTGAAAACGATCAGGAAGAGCTTTGCCGGTAGAATAGCAATAATGCCGTAGCCCCAGCATCAAGCCGTTACCACTCCTCAGGGAACGACAAATCACGAGCCTAAAGTCATTTCCGGGAACGGTCTTTAATGAATAATCTGGAAGGATTGTCGGCACATCGTATTTAATATTGTCAAACACCCAGAGAAATGCAACGAAAGGGATCCGTTCTTCTACTAAGACGGAAAACCTTCGTGGCAACATGAGTTCTGCAGACATGCAGGCTTTCGTGTCAAATGCAAAAGAAAACCGATCATTAAATGAGAGGTTATAATGTCTATTTCCCGTCAATCCGAGGCTGCATCCTGTTTTCACCGTAATGGTGTTATTTCCGTAAATGCGGATCAAGCCGCCGATGGAGAAATCCACTTGTTGATTACGCATTGGCGCCGGATGCCTGCGGTAAGAATTGCCTAACCAGCCGTAAGAAAAAGCCGCATCTGCAAAACAGTCAACTTTTTTGCCTTGGGCGGAAAAGCATAGTCCCATACCCGCAAGTGGACCATTGTAAGCCAAAGATGAAGAAGCAAAGTCCATTATCCCCATTAGGCCTCCACTCAGGAAAGGAGCTAGCGACAGAGATACTCTGTTTCGTTCTCCCGCAGAAGACAGCGTTGATAGAAAAAAGAAAAGAAAAATGAAAGCTCTCAATCTCATAGAGTATATAATCGCTAAAATCAAAGATAACCATATTCCCCCACAACTCCAAACCTTCGATTCTATGGAAGGGTCTAGGCTATGGTTTTGAAAAATGGAGTCCAAAAAGTCAAGTTGGTACCGTCATGCCTTCGTTCTTGTTGCTAATAATCGAGTTTTCATTATGTTTATCTCGAAGCAGTGAGCGTGTTACGTAAAAGGAAAAAAATAATAATTACCTTTGTATGTTATACACAAACGTAATGACGATGAAACGATTCCTTTTAAGCCTGATGGCGCTTGTGATCGCCGCTTCGCTGCAGGCGCAGGTCAGGCCGCAGAACAACCATACGGTGTCCACGACGCTGGGGGCCGGGTTGGAGTACGGGTTTGAGTGGGCGTTCGCCGGACAGGCGACGGTCATCGGCCGGGTCGGCTTGGTGTCCAAGGATTTCATCCTGCGGAGCGGGCTGGACAGTTTCCAGTGGTCCGCGAGGATGTCACCGGGTGTTACCCTGGAGCCGCGGTATTATCTGCTGATGAACTGGCGGGACCGGAACGGGAAGTACACCGAGGGCAATTCGGCCGAGTTCATCGGCATTCCGACTACATTGACCTTTGCCAAAGACGGCATCGGCGAGCTTGCCGTGTCGCCCGTGCTGGGCGTGCGGAGGGCGTTTGCCCGGCATTGGTTCCATGAGTTCACCGCCGGCGCGGACCTGCTTTGCATGCCCGAGTTCTATGCGACGCCGCGGGTGGGCTATCGAATCGGTTATTTATTCTAAGATAAGCATATATGAAAACGAACTTGATGTATCTGGCCGCTGCGTTGCTGCTTGCGGCCTGTGCGCCGAAGCCCGGCAACACCACCAAGGTCGTGGGGCAGTTCAGCGGTGACGCCCCCGAGGTGGTGGAGATTGTCATGGGCGATATCCTGGATACGACCGTCATCGTCAAGAACGGTCGTTTCGAGGCGAAACTCCCGAAGAACCTCACGACGTTCGCGGTCTTCCAGCCGGGAGAGTCCCAGCTGCAATTCATTTCCGACGGTTCCACCATCACCATCAACCCGGATGAGGGGACGATCGAGTCTTCCCTCAAGAAGGGACCGCAGTCGCGCTGGGCCGACTACAACGACTGGATGGCTGATTTCACGTCCGAGTATCGTACCAAGATAGCGGAGTTCGGGGAGGACGAGGAAGGCGCCGAAGCCTATTACGAGAAGGTCATGGTCGATTTCGACAAGTACCAGCGGGAAGCCGCGAAGCTCAATTCCGACAACATCGTCGGCCTGCTTGCTATCATGCAGTTGCAGTCGATGGACGATACCGAGGATGTAATCGCCCTTCTGGACGGCCTTTCCGACGAGGTCAAGGACGCCATCCCCGAGGTCGCCCAGATGCGCGCTTTCTTCGAGTCCAAGGGCCAGACGGCCGAAGGTACTTCCTTCGTGGACTTCACCGTCGTCCAGGACCCGGAGAACCCCGAGACCTCCACCGTCAAGTTCTCCGATTACATCGGCAAGGGCAAGTATGTCCTGGTTGATTTCTGGGCGTCCTGGTGCGGTCCCTGCGCCGCGGAGATGCCCAACCTCGCGAACGTGTACAACACCTATCACGGTGACAACTTCGACATGCTCAGCATCGCCGTCTGGGACGAGGTGGAGGACACCAAGGAGGCGGCCAAGGAGCTGGGAATCGTCTGGAACCAGATTGTCAATGCCCAGCAGATCCCGACGGACCTGTACGGCATCGACGCCATCCCGCATGTCATCCTCTTCGGTCCCGACGGGACGATCCTGAAGCGGGATCTCCGCGGGGAGAAGATTGGGGACGCAGTGAAGGAGGCCCTGGGTATTTAGATTCCCGGTCAAGCCGGGAATGACGGTATTCGTCATGGCCGGCTCCGACCGGCCATCTGTATGAAATGACAGTCAGAGAAAAAATAGCGCTATTCCCGCATTCCCCCGGCGTTTATAGGTATTATGACGCCGAGGGAAATGTGATTTATGTGGGGAAGGCGAAGGACCTGCACAAGCGGGTGGCGCAGTATTTCTTGCCGCCCGAGCGGCTCACGACGAAGACCCGCATCC
>Ga0310690_10009272_pt1 | contig 12358 bp, 13 predicted proteins | sample AusTroGonzalo_MG_2_FD_207661 | JGI IMG/M metagenome (GOLD analysis project Ga0310690, IMG submission 207661) | Bovine rumen microbial communities from tropical cattle in Woodstock, Queensland, Australia - Gonzalo_04 (v2) (version 2) | ecosystem: Host-associated > Mammals > Digestive system >...
GACAGCGACGAGGCCGAGCTGATCGCAGAGAAGTTCTGCGAGGAGAAGGACAGGGAAGAGGACTGCTTCTGGGAATCGGAGGCGTCGTACAAACATTCGACATTCGAGGCGGAGGAGACGTAATGGACAGATCATGGATCTACGATGTGAGCATCGAGCCCCGGGGCGAGGATGGCGGGATGAACATCACGCTGGTCATCGAGCCGCCGGCGAGGGCGACCTACAAGCTCCCGACGTACGGCGAGCTCACGCTGCTCGCGGAGAGCGTCTTCCGGGACGCGATGAAGGCGGACAGCAAGAAGTTCGTCCCGACGCACGCCGACGTGATGGCGTGGTCGAAGGGGCCCAAGGTCACGTCGGTGCCGCACCGGTACCGCGTGACGATGGATCTCTGCCCGCCCAGCGTCGCCGACGCAGCGGAGGAGCTCGAGTGAACTGGGCGTTCAAGGCGTACGGGAGGACGCGCGTCTTCAAGTCGAGACGCGCGATCCGCTCGCACGCGACGAAGTGGATGGCCGCAACCGAGGGTTCCGAGAGGGACAGGGCGGTCAAGGTTCTGGTCGGGATCGAGGCGGGGAAGACCTACATCGACACCGACGCAAGGGAGGAGTAGCATGAAAAGCTGCGAACTGACAGAGCTCACCGGCAAGACGGTCAAGGAGTGGTGGGAGTGGCTCGTCCGCACACAGGCGGGCTGCTGCTCCATCCACTTCGCGGGCACCGAGAAGTACCGCTACTGCGTGTGCATGGGCTGGGTCTCGGACTACGGCCCGGCGTCCGACGAGAAGTGGTTCGGGAAGGACGGCAAGCTGCGGCCTGCGTTCTGCCCGCCCGTCGACCCGAAGGAGGCAGACAAAGGCTGGCGCATCTGCTGGAAGATCGGCCGGCAGACGCACAACAATGTCATGCAGTGCGACTACGACATCGACTTCGAGATGCCGTACGTCACGGAGAAGATGGCGAAGGCGAACCCCGACCTCGTGGAAGGGGACGTCGACGACACGAACGAGGTCGTCGTCCTCAAGTGGGGCAAGGTCCGCACGAAGGGACGGAACGGGTACATCGACTTGCTGAAGCTCGGTGCGCCCGTCGGCTACCGTGACTGGAACGCGCTCGCCGCCTACATGCGGAAGACCGCGCGCCGCGTATTCAAGGACTGGAAGGACTGTGATGACTAAGCGGGAGAGGTACGACAAGTACGAGGGCTACCTCAAGGTGCCCCGTCTTCAGCGCATGAACGCAGAGGACGGCATCGCCAAGATGATCGCCGCGTTCAAGGAGGCAGGGGTCGTCCTGCACGAGGGCAGGCCCCCGATGTCGGACGTCAACAAGATCGTCCTTTACTTCGAGGGCGACGGAAACTTCAAGCTCACGGAGGTGGTGATGACGGGAGATACGCTCGGCTGCTATACGGGCATCTGCCTCGAACCATATCCAAACGAGGAGAACGAATAGGATGAGACGTAAGTGGTTCTACGTTGACGTCATCACGACCTGCCACGAGCGGGTCGCCGTGAAGGCCGAGGACGAGGAGCAGGCGAAAGACATGGTCGGCTCCCTCGTCGACGGCGGGACGATCGACTACACCAAGGCCGGCAACATGGTCTTCGGGTCGATCAGCGATTCGATAACGATCGCCGAGCGGGAGTTCAAGAGGCCGCCGAGGGCGATGAGGAAGTTCGACGAGGGCAAGGAGGTCAAGTGAAGATCTGCATACCGACGACGGTGAAGGAGTGGCAGGCCGCCGACGAGGAGGACGGGCCGTTCCTGCTGGCGTCCCTGAACGGGGACAAGGTGCCCGTGTTCGTGTCGACGAACGCGGCGGGGGAGGCCGAGAGCTTCCTCACGCTGGACGGCGCGCTCCTGTGGGCGCTCGGGATGATCGACGTGAGGGAGTGCGGGTCGCACCGGGAGCTGTACGACAGGCCCGGCTCGGCCCTGCTGTTCCTCGAGAACGAGAGGAGAAGGCTTGAGGCGGAAGCCAACAAGGCCGAGGTTGAAGGTTAGGTCAAGGGAGGAAGAGATATGCCGAGAGAGTATGAACTGATGCCGCAGCACGACGCACGCAAGTCGTTCTACGGGAAGGCGCGGGTGCGTGTCGATGACGACGGGAACAGGTTCCTGATCAGCTACGGGACGTTCGTCATGTGGTGGGACGCCAAGACGAAGAACCTGCACCGGCTGTGCGCAGGCTGGACGGATCCGAAGGGCAAGTACGTCACGTGGTCGAGCACCACGGGGCGGCACGTCGCGGAGTTCTCCCGCCAGATGGAGGGCTGCGTCGCATGCCTCAAGAAGGAGTGGGACAGGATGCCGGTCGAGGAGCCGCCCTATCCGTTGGGGTGACTTGACACCGTGGGTGGGGGTATGATACAATACGCACCATTTAAGGGAACATGTCGATGGAGTTGAAAGACTGGCAGCGTCAGCTTGCCGAACACCAGACACGCGTACTCCGAGAGGGTCGCGTGATGCTGTCGGCCTGCCATACCGGGAGCGGGAAGACCTACCTCGCCTGCCAGACGATCAAGGACCTCGGGATGCCGACGCTCGTCGTGTGCCCGAAGGTGGCGATCTCGCAGTGGTGGCATGTCGTCGAGGGCATGGGGTGCAAGCCCCATGTCATCGACGTCGTGAACCCCGAGCGGCTCGTCGCCGGGAAGAACGTCTACTACTCGAACGGCGACGGCTGGACGATCTTCAACGACGAGGACAAGGGTCCGTGCCTGCTCGTGTTCGACGAGGTGCACCGTGGCGCAAGCGGCATGGACTCGAAGCAGACGCTGATGGCGGCGAGATGGTGCAGCAAGCTCCACCCCCGCAACAAGGCGCTGCTCATGTCCGCGACGCCCTTCGACTCGCCGGAGAAGATGAGGCTCATCGGGTATCTGATGGGCTTCCATCGCTTCGTCAAGTCCTCGTTCTACGACTGGATGCGGACGAAGAACTGTGGCTACGTCGACATCGGCTGGGGCAGGAACAAGCGGCGCATCTTCCGGTTCACGACGAACCGCCGTCTCGCGGAGGCGACGATGCGCGGGATCCGCGAGGAGATGGGCGAGCGCTTCATGTCGATCACGCCGGAGGAGATACCGGACTTCCCCGAGGAGACCCGCGAAGTCGTGCGCGTCGACCTCGGCAAGAAGGATCACGACGCCCTCGTCCGCGCGTACGCCGAGATGCCGGAGCGCATCCAGCACATGTCGGAAGACGACATGGTGAAGATGCTGCGCCTAAGACAGCAAGCCGAGTTCCTGAAGGCCGAGGCGGTTGCGCAGGAGGTCATTGAGGCGGTGAGGTCGGGCTACTCGGTCTTCCGCATGGTGAACTTCACCGACGCGAGGACGAGGCTCGAGAACTGCCTGCGGGACGCGAAGGTGCCCTTCGCGAACATCTATGGCGGGCAGAAGGAGAGCGAGCGGCAGAGGGGCATAGGCGAGTTCCAGGCGAACCAGGTGCATGTCATGGTGGGCATGGCCGCCGCCTGCTCCGTCGCCCTGTCGTTGCACGACGAGCGCCACGAGAGGCCGAGGGTCTCCTGGATCAGCCCGGGCTATTCCGCGAGCGAGTTCTCGCAGGGCCTCGGGAGGATTCGGAGGGTCGGCGGCACGCCCGTGACGCAGTTCATAGACATCGCCGCCGACTCCGTCGAGGAGAAGGTGGGCATGGCGATCGAGTGGAAGATGAACAATCTCTCCGCCCTCACGGACAGGGATCTGATGAGATGAGCGAGTTCGTCAGGCTTACGAGCAAAGGGACCGGCGGCGAGATCTATGTCCGCAAGGGCATGATCGCCGGCGTCGCGTCCGGCTACAAGGGAGTGACGCACGTCACATTGATCAACGAAGACATAGACTTTGAGGTGGTGGAGAGCCTTCTTACGGTGATCCGCCTCATAGAAGGAGAAAAGGAACATGGCATACAAGGTACCGGTCGTGAGCCCGTCTGCGCTCGCGGCCACGGAGCAGTGCCCCCGGTTCAGGCCGGACGGCGAGGAGAACGACGCGGCGCTCGAGGGCACGATGCTGCACGAGTGCCTCGAGCAGCTGGTGGCCCAGCCGCCCGAGACGTGGATGGAGTGGATTGCGACACGCGAGCTGAGCGCGGAGCACAAGGGGCTCCTCGAGGAGGCCGCGGAGCAGCTCCGCACGATCATGGAGCCGGGGATGCAGGTCTTCGCGGAGAAGAAGCTGAAGCCCCGGTACAGGCAGGGCAGGCGCATCAACCAGCGCCTCAAGCCGGGGATGTACCCGGAGCTTGAGATCGAGACGGCGCCCGGCAGGCACGGCTACATCGACCTGCTGCTCGTCCTCTCGTCCGGGCTCTTCGTGGTGATCGACTACAAGTTCGAGCGCCAGGCGAAGGTGCACGACCTGCAGCTGGCGAAGTACTGCTCGCGCGTGCAGGAGCTCGTGCCGGCGGCCGAGCACTTCGAGGCGCGCATCATATCGCCTCGCCTCCAGGACGAGGAGATCGAGAAGTACATGTGGACGCGCGCCGACCTCGACGCGTACCGCGGACGCATCTCGAAGATCGAGGAGCTTGCGGACAGGTCCGCTAACGACCCCTCGGTCCCCGGGTGCCCCTCGAACGCCTGCCAGTACTGCCACTCCAAGGGTCGCTGCCCCTACCAGGCGGGCGGCGTGCTCGAGGTGGCGGACACGATGCAGGTGCTCTCGAAGGTCGTCATCCCGAACGGCGTCTACCAGGGCGAGAAGCTGACGGAGGAGACGTTCACCGCACCGGCGACGCTCGCGCAGCGCGGGCTCCGCAGGGCGTGCATCAAGTTCCTCGAGTCCGCGATCGAGGAGTGGAAGAAGGACGACGCGAAGTGGTCGGCGGATTCGCGCGGCGAGGACGGCACGGTGCTGTCGCCGCCCGGGTGGAAGGTGAGCTTCTCCCGCGGGCGCGCCAAGCTCGACGACACGCGCATGTCCGAGATCCGCGAGGCCGTCATGTCGAAGTTCAACATGCCGCTCGAGGACGTCATCCAGGCGTGCACGCTCTCCACGACGAAGCTGGCCGAGCAGCTGGCCGAGTCGCAGGGATGGAGCGAGAAGCGCGCGAAGGACGAGGTGCAGAGGGCGCTGGACGGGTTCATGACGCCGGGGGCTCCGTACTCCGTGTGGAGGCAGAGCTCGAAGTGAGACGGGGATTTCCGCCGCTCCGGGTGGGGCGGCGGGAAACAGGAAAACCAAAAGGAAAACATGCGATGAGCAGCAACAAGAAGGAAACGAAGAAGGGCGGCGTCGACCAGGCGTCCGTCGAGAGCGAGATGAAGGCCGAGCTCGAGGGCAAGGACACGGGGACGCAGGTCGTCCCTGCGCAGGCGGGGGGCGAGGTCGCCACCTACCAGGCGCAGGGGATCACCCTGCGGTACTCGTTCGTGCTTGTCGGGAACGGCAAGTCCATGTGGAAGACGGACGAGGGGCGGAAGCCGAACGAGGGCGACCTCTACCTGCGCAAGTCGAAGGAGGTCAACTACCTCGTCGGCGAGTGCGGGGCGGGGAGCGACAAGGGTGTCGCGGGCATCATCATGGCCCCGCTGCAGATCGGCTGGAAGGAGAACCCGAAGGGGGACTTCGACCCGCTGAACCCGCATCCGCCGCGCCGGTTCTGGACGAAGAAGGAGCTGACCGAGGCGGGGCTCTCCGACGTCCCGAAGCAGGTCGGCACGTACAAGGACTCCGGCAACCCGATCATGAAGGCGGACGCCGCGCCGTTCTGCTACCTGAAGATCCTGATGCGCCTTCCCGAGGACTTCCCGGGCATGGACTTCCAGGTCTTCAAGATCGGCGACGCGCTCTACACGCCCGTCGTGATCGAGTTCGACCGCGGCAACTTCCTGAACCGCAGGGGCACCGGCATCAGCCAGGTCATCTCGAACTGGCGCGAGCGCGCGATGCTCCAGCACAGCGGCGAGGAGGGCTACGAGTTCACGCCCGTCGGCCAGATGTGCCGCGTGCGCACGTCGCTCGAGACGTCGAAGGCGACGGGCTTCACGTTCACGTCGCTGACGATGGGCGCCGAGCTCCGGGACGGCAAGCTCTTCACCTTCACGGAGGCGGAGCAGGCCGACTACGACCGCATCGTCAAGGGCCTCTCCGAGGCGACGGTCGGCGACGGCGACGTCGAGTCCGGCGAGGAGTTCTGATCTCCGCGAGAGCGCCCCCGCAAGGGGGCCCTTTTTACGCAGGAGGGGAAATGTAAAAAAGTTTTCAAGACCCCCTTGCAATCCGCGGCGCGATGTGGTATACTTCGCGCCGTTTTCGTTTCACAAGGAAGAGACATGAAGAGCAAAAAGCAGGACAGGGACAAGCTCGCGAAGCTGATGCGCGGCGCCAAGGGCGGCATGTGGGACAAGCTGCTGGACGATCTCGACGAGTCGAGGTGCAGCTACCCCAGGCCGCGCCTGAGCCACGCGGTTAGCGAGTACATGTCGGACGACGTCGCGAAGCGCCCGGTGTACGGGCTCCACCAGCTCGCGCGGCTCTCGGAGCTCATGCTCCACCACGTGACCGTCGGGGTCAACCGGAATCCCGAGCACCTCGAGCGGGTCGAGTGCCTGTTCGTCGACGTGCGCACGGTCATCCGCAACCACATCGAGCGCTGGCCGAGAGGCATACGCCCCGACAGGAAGTCGCTCGCCGCGCTGCGCGCCGAGGTGAAGCGTCTCCTCGAGGAGGCGCGGGATACGTACAGGGAGGTGAAGGGCTCGGGCTTGAAGACGTGCCCGTGCTGCCACGGACGGGGGCGCATCGCCGCCAAGGACCTCGTGGTTCTCCGGGACGCCGTGGCGCAGCTGGTGTCCAAGGGTCTCATCGACCGCAAGATATACACGCACCCCATCATGATGGAGCGCCACGGCGACGAGATATGACACGGGTTCTTTTTCGTTGAAGGAATGGATCATGGAAAACGCAGCAGAGGCTCGCAATCCGGGCGAGGGTAAGCAGACCGGAACCGATGCGGACCGCCGTGTGGTGGCCGTGGACTACGAGACGTTCTACAGGAAAGGCGAGTACTCCCTGTCGAACATGACCGTCTGGGAATACTGCCACGACCGCAGGTTCGACGCGTATCTCGTGTCGATCTACGGCCCCGACATATCCCCGACGCTGAGAAGGGACGAGCGCGGGATGCAGCTGTACGTCGGGCGGCCCGAGCTGTTCGACGGATGGGAGAGGCTGAGGGGCCGCATCCTGCTCGCCCACAACGCCGCGTTCGACTCCGCCGTCACCGAACGTCTCATCGAGCTCGGGACGATCCCGGAGCTCCCGGGGTGCCGGTGGTGCTGCACCGCCGACTGCGCGGGGTACCACTGCATCCGCAGGAACCTCGCCAACGTGATGAAGGTCGGCTTCGGCCGGGACATCCTCGCCGAGAAGACGAAGGTGCGCGACGTCGGGATGGACGGCCGGCACGTCGAGGAGCTGACGCCCGAGGAGTACCGGGACCTCGTCGCCTACGCCGGGCACGACGCGGTCGAGTGCCGCGAGGTGTGGGAGAAGTATGCGATCCCCGACGGCGCGTGGTACGGATGGCCGCTGAAGGAGCGCGAGATCTCCGAGCGCATCCGCGAAGCCTGCAAGCGCGGCTTCGCCGTCGACGTCGCCTATGCGGAGCAGTGCCTGAAGGCCCTGAAGACGATACGCCGGGAGGCCGAGGACAGGATCCCGTGGACGAAGTGGCACAAGCGGCGCAAGGTGAAGGACAGGAAGACCGGCGAGGTCTCCGAGGTCGAGACGTCCGAATACTATACGCCCCTCTCGCCCGTGGGCCTGCGCGACGCCGTGATCAAGGCCGGCGTGAAGCCGCCGTCCAGCTTCGCCAAGAACGACCCCGGGTTCATCGACTGGATCGAGCACCACATGGACCTCGACTTCGTGTACGCGCGCCAGCGGTACGCGTCCGTGAACGTCCACATCGGGGCGATCGAGAAGCTCCTGCGCATGGTCGACCCGAACGGCATCGTGCGCCCGAACCTCACGTACTTCGGGGCGGCGACGGGCCGCACGTCCTCGCGCGTCGCGGACGAGAGCCGCGAGGACGCCGACAACGTGAACATGCTGAACCTTCCGAGGAGCCCGATCATGAAGGGCGACCCCACGGTGAAGGCCGTGCTCGAGCCGTGGTACGCCGACATGAAGGCCAAGGACCCCGACTATCCCGAGGTGTGCACGGAAGGTGTCGACCTCCGCGGCATGTACATGTCGCGCCCCGGCTACCGGCTGGTCGTGTTCGACTACTCGCAGGTGGAGGCCCGCTTCTCCCTGTGGTATGTCGGCGACACGCACATGATGGGCGCGCTGAAGCAGGAGGGGAACCTCTACCAAGCGAACGCCGTCGCCATGAACTGGTGCAAGTCCGGCGAGAAGATCAAGAAGACCTCGCCCGACACGTACCGGCTCGCGAAGTGCTGTCTCACCGGCGAGTCCCTCGTGCTCGTGCGCTCGAAAAAACTTTTCGGGCGAGGCTTGACGCGCCCTCGCTATAAGAGTATAATGCGCGTCGTTTCTACAGATTGGGTTTGGGATGGCCACGAGTGGGTCTCCCAGCTCGGTGCCGAAAGGATGAAGTATGTCAAGAAGGAAGAACTTATCGAAGTCGGAGGCGTCTGCCTCACCCGCGACCATCGCGTCTACGTCGACGACACAACGAGCCGACGTGCTGACGAGGTTCTCGGAGACGAGGCGGCCGCCGCTGTGGCTTGGGGACAATCCCAAAATCCCGTACAAGGCTGGGCACATGTTTGGATCCTTGCGACTGCTCTCGCCCGACTTGGTGCGCGAGCACTCGGTCTCTGCGCACGGGAAGCATTGCATCTATTTGCGGGTGCGGTGTCTCTGCACTCTGTGCGGGAAGGAGTTCATGCCCGTATGGAGCAACGTGAAGAAGGGTGCGACGACCCGGTGCCAGGTGTGCGCACAGAAGTACGCAGCGAAGCGCCGTCAGCAGGACGTGTGGGGGAGGGTGCCCGATGAAATCGACCAATGGATTCGTCTCAAGTGGTTCAGCATCCGGGGACGGTGTGAGGACCCTCTCAACCGCGGCTACCGCAACTATGGCGGCAGGGGAATCAGGCTCTCCGAGGAGTTCCTCAACCCCCTCACCTTCATCGACTACATGCGCTCCGTCGGAGATGTGCAGGACGCCTTTACACGCAAACTTGAAATCGACAGGATCGACAATGAGAGAGGATATGAACGCGGGAACCTGCGATGGGCAACCCGCTCCGAGCAGGCACTCAACACACGGGTCACTTTGCGCGTCGACTACGGCGAAGACAAGGGCATCCTGTTCCGGGACTTCGTCAAGAAGTATTGCAGCGTGGGTCTCTCGCGCGCTCTGTTCCTGCATTACTCGGGTGTCCCGCTGGACGAGATCACTCGAAGAAAGGGCCGCGGTCCGCGAGGGCCGTACGTCCGGGAGCCCCGTGTATGACATCATCGAAGCCGGCCCCCGGCATCGGTTCTGGACGGTAGGCATCCCATGCTCTAATTGTGTACTCGGATTAGGGTACGGCATGGGTGCCAACAAGTTCGTGGACTCCTGCAAGGTGCAGGGTCTCATCCTGCCGGTCCTCCCGAGGGACCAGTGGAACGAGCCGACCTTCGTCACCAAGTCGTACTACGACGCCGACGGCGAATATGTCGAGGACGGGTTCAAGGCCAAGCTCTTCGACCGGTCGAAGTTCGCGATGCGCGCGGCGCTCCACCTGTCGGACGCGGCCCTGCTCGACCCCGAGAACGAGGAGCGCGTCGGCCGGTTCCTCTATTCGCAGAGGACCGTGAACGAATGGCGCGCGGCGAACGGCCGCATCGTCGCCAAGTGGAACTCGCTCGCCGAGGACTTCAAGCGGCGCGTCCAGTCCGGGCGCACCACGTTCTCCGTGCGCCTCCCGTCGGGCCGGATCAAGTGGTACTGGTACCCGAAGATACAGGCCGAGGAGACGGAGGAGTGGGACGAGCACGGCAGGCCCCACACCGGGATCCGCTACTCCATGAGCGCCGTCGTCCTGCGGGACATGCTCCTCAAGGACCAGGCCGCGAACCCGTACGGCGTGCGCAAGTTCTTCACGGGCGGACATCTGCTCGAGAACATCGTGCAGGCCACGTGCCGCGACATCATGGAGTACGGCGCGGGCGAGATCGCGGCGAAGCATCCGTCGTGGAAGGCGCTGTGGACATGCTACGACGAGGTCGTGTTTGAGGTCCCCGAGTCCGAGGTCGACGAGGCCCTCGCGGAGATGCCCGAGGTCATGTGCCACGGGAAGTCGATAAGGGAGTGGACGCAGGGGCTTCCGCTCGAGGTCGAAGGATGCGCCAGCAGGCGCTACATGAAGTGAGGTGGCCGGCATGAAGGTGTTCTTCACGAGAAACCATGTCGACCGCAGGCTCCAGCCGATGGCGGAGCCCTGGCTCTACGAGGTCGGCACCGAGATCAAGTCCAAGACCAAGGACGAGTTCGCCGAGTGGCTGAACAAGCGCACGACGAACCACAGGACGCTCACGTTCTGCGTGGGCGACGACGACATGCACAAGGTGACGGCGGGCAACCAGTGCCGCCTCATCTACGGGTTCTTCGCGGACTACGACGGGGCCTTCTCCGAGGACTCCATCGACGCCGCGCGCGCCGAGATGCGCGAGCCGTCCCTGCGCCCCTCGTGGTGGGTGCTGACGCACTCGCGCCACCTCCGCCTCGTGTGGGAGTTCGAGGCCCCCGTGGCGGTCTCGGGCAACACGGCGGCGGAGGCGTTCCTCTCGCGGTTCGCCTCGGAGATCGAGGCGTCGAAATGGGGCGCGAAGTACGACATCGCCTCCGAGCGCCCGACGCAGCTCTTCGACATCGGCAACGAGTGGCACGAGTTCGAGCCCGGCGCGCAGGTCCCGCAGGACCTCCTCGACCAGTGGGCGTACGAGACGGCGGCCAGGTCGTGGAAGTTCGAGATGAAGGGCCGCGCCGCCATCCCGTTCGAGGAGGCGGTGGCGATGCTCCGCGAGGTGTACCCCGAGGGGCTCCCTCCCCGCATCTCCGTCGGCACGAGGTGGAACCGCTTCTGGGACCCGGCGTCGGACAACATGACCGGCATCGTCTTCTTCGAGGGCGGCGTCTACAACTTCATATCCGGCAAGGACAAGCCCGTCATCACGTGGGACGACGAGCGCCTGCTCGGGCGCCGCCGGTGCGAGCGGTACATGGTGGAGCGGACGAGCCCGATCGTGAGGCAGTGCGCGTTCGACGCCGAGACGGGGAGGTACTGGCGCCTGCGCGCCGACCTCTCGCGCGGCGGCATGGCGTTCACGCCGCGGAGCAAGGGCGACTTCGCCGACGACCTCGAGAACCTCGGGCTCAACGCGTCGAAGCCGAAGGGCGGCGGGAACTCCGAGGTGGCCCAGGTCATGTTCCGCATCCGCGAGGAGCGCGAGGTGAACGCGGTGGCCCCGGTCCTCTACCGGGAGCCCGGCATCCTCCGGCTCCCCGACTCCAACAAGATCGTGCTGAACGTCTCGAACGTCCACGTCCTGCCCGTCCCGAAGAACGCCGAGACGGGGCGGAGCGAATCGTTCCCGATGGCGGTCACGGCGGACGACCGGGCGCAGTTCCCGTGGGCGGCCGAGCGGTATCTCGAGAACCCCTCGGAGTGCATGTGGGACAACCCGTTCGTCACGCGGTTCTTCCCGCACATCCACCGGTTCATCACGACGCTCTTCCTCCCGACGGAGCGCGACCGCAAGAGCTGGGTCGCGAAGGGCTACGCGCTCCCCGACGTGGAGTCGCCGGACACGGACGAGCTCCACGTCCGCATGGCGACGTGCTACCATCAGATCACGATGCTCGTCTCGTGGCTCTCGACCTTCTACCGGCAGGGCGAGTCGAGGCGCGTGACGGCGAACCCGGGGCAGGCCCTCGTCCTCGCGGGCCCCGCGTCCGCGGGCAAGTCCTTCCTCGCCAAGAAGATCATCGCGAAGCTCGCCGGGGGCTACGCGTCGGGCGTCGACTACTTCCTCAACTCCGTGCGGTTCACGGACGACATGGTGTGCTCGCCCTTCATCGTCCTCGACGACGCGATCGCCGACCTGCGGGGCCACGACCGCGAGCGCATGACGAACCTCGTCAAGCAGGTGGTCGCGACCGGGATGCTCAAGAGCGAGGCGAAGTTCAAGTCCGCGCTCTCGGCCCTGCCGTGGGCCGGGCGCGTCGGCATCTTCTGCAACTCGGACGCGCAGTCGCTCGCCGTCCTCCCGACGCTCGAGCAGTCCACGAAGGACAAGTTCATGATGCTCCTCGCCGGGAGCGCGACGTACCCGTTCTCGCCCGACTACACCGTGCAGGACATGTGGCTCCTCGAGGAGCT
>Ga0310690_10009273_pt1 | contig 12356 bp, 12 predicted proteins | sample AusTroGonzalo_MG_2_FD_207661 | JGI IMG/M metagenome (GOLD analysis project Ga0310690, IMG submission 207661) | Bovine rumen microbial communities from tropical cattle in Woodstock, Queensland, Australia - Gonzalo_04 (v2) (version 2) | ecosystem: Host-associated > Mammals > Digestive system >...
GATGTGAAGATGTGAAGGCGTGAAGGGGCGGGGGATGATGGGAAGAGGGTGTGGTGAGGGCGGGAGGTTGTTGGGGCAAGGGGGCGTTGGGGGCGGGGGGATGTGGTGGCGAAGAGGCAACGGAGGGGTGGCCAGAGGAGTTGCTGGAGGTCGTCGAGTTTGTTGGAGTAGGGGTCGGCGGGGGCTGGTGCATGGAGGGGTTCGAAGGAAGGGAGGATGAAGGCGGCGGGGAGTAGGGCGTCGTTGAGCCAGTCGTTGGGGAGGGTGAGGGTGAGGTCGGGGTGCTGATTGGGGTGGGAGGTGCGTTGGTCGGTGAGGTTGGTGCGGAGGGCGGAGGTGGATATCCATTGGTTTTTGGTGGAGTTGTAGATGACGATGGCTGTGGCGCAGCGGCGGAGACGGTAGGCTGGGGGCACCTGGAGGCCGACATGGAGGGTGAGGGTGGTGCCCTTGCGGACAAAGGAGATCTGGGGGTAGCTGACCTTGATGCCTGGGGTGTCGACGAGGGGGAGACGACAGGGGAAGGGCGGGTCGGGCAGCTCGACGGGGAAACACTTCATGACTTTACCGACCAGGAGTTTCCGACACTGCAGGGCGACGCCGTTGGCGACCTGGATTTCTTGGCCTACTTTGCCGAGGTTGCTCACGAAGGTGGAGGCGAAGGCGAGTTTGTTGCGACAACGCTTCTGGGCGGAAGTCTTGGGGTCGCGAGGTTTTCCCGGGTAGTGGCGCGCGAGATATTTGCCGTCATAACGTCTGAGGTAGCCGATGAAGTTGCCTTTACGGCCGATGAGTTTGGTTTTTGATGTTTGGAATGCCATACGCTTTGTTTTTTTTCGCGGCAAAGATACGGATTATTTTTGGGATAGAGAAAGGGAGTGTCAATTTTGTGGGTTAAGGGGGTGGGGGCGAGGGAGTTGAGTGAATTGAAAATTGAAAGGGGCACACACTCCTCAGTCAGCAAAGCTGACAGCTCCCCTAACTTAGGGGAGCAGCTGGGCGGGAGCCGGTTATTATTGGGGCAGCGCCGAGAACGGCGCTGAAGTGCACGCGAAGGGAGGGGAGGAGTTGGGGGAATTGAGATGGAAAGAGACGGGCTTTTTTGGTTTTTACTTTGGGGGTTTTGTTTTTTTTCGTATCTTTGCATGTTCGTTTGAACGGTAAGAAATGTCAAATCAGTACAGCAATCGCAGTGGTATAGTGAAGATTATCTTCCTTGCGGTCGGAGTGGTTTTTGTGCTCCGGCTGGCTGTGTTGCAGCTTTTCGACAGTGAATACAAGGAGAAGGCCGAGCGCCAGTCGCTCCGCAACATCACCCAGTATCCCGCCCGCGGCCTAATGTACGACCGCAACGGGAAGCTGCTGGTCTACAACGAGGCCGTCTACGACCTGATGGTCATCCCCCGCATGGTGAAAGACCTCGACACCGCCGCCTTCTGCCGCGCCCTCCACATCACCCGCGACGACTTTGACAGCCGCATGAAGAAGGCATACACCTACTCGCCCTACTCGGCCTCTATCTTCATGAAACAGATTTCCAAGGAGGAATTCGGCCGCTGGGAAAGCCAGCTCTACAAGTTCAAGGGCTTCTACATCTCGAAGCGCACCCTGCGCATCTACGACCGCCCCATCGCCGCCCATGTCCTCGGCTATGTCGGCGAGGTGAACGAGAAAGACCTCGAGGACGACCCCTACTACAAGCGCGGCGACTATATCGGCAAGAGCGGCCTCGAGGCATCCTACGAGGAGCTGCTGCGCGGCACCAAGGGCAAGCGCATCATGCAGGTGGATGTCCACAACCGCGAGATAGGCCACTACATGCACGGTCAGCTCGACACCATGCCCGTCGAGGGCCTCAACCTCTACACCACCCTCGACGCCGACCTCCAGGAGTATGCCGAGAAACTCATGGCCAACAAGCGCGGCTGCATCGTGGCCATCGAGCCCTCCACCGGCGAGGTGCTGACGCTCCTCTCGGCCCCCTGCTACGACCCCAACCTGCTGGTGGGGCGCGTGCGCGGCGAGAATTTCCTCCGCTTGCAGGCCGACATCGCCAAGCCCCTCTTCAACCGTGCCCTCCAGGCACAGTATCCCCCGGGAAGCATCTTCAAGGTGGCCCAGGCCATGATCGCCCTCCACCTCGGCGCCATCACCCCCACTACGGGCTTCGTCTGCGACAAGGTGCTCGGTTGCCACAACCACCCCAGCGCCCGCAGCGTGCAGGAGGCCATCAAGATGTCGTGCAACCCCTATTTCTACTACACCTACCGCCGCGTCATCCAGCAGGGCAAGTACAAGAACATCTACAAGGACAGCCAGTACGGCCTCACCGTCTGGCACGACTATATGCTGCGTTTCGGCTTCGGCCAGCGGCTCGACATCGACCTCCCCAACGTCAAGAAGGGCAATATCCCCGACACCGCCTTCTACAACCGCTGGTACGGCAAGGAGCGGTGGGCTTTCTCGACCATCTTCTCCAACAGTATCGGCCAGGGCGAGGTGGAGGTGGTGCCCCTCCAGATGGCCAACCTGGCCTGTATCGTGGCCAACCGCGGCTATTACTATACTCCCCACATGGTGCGCTACTACGGCCCCGACTCGACGAAAATCGACAAGTACTACGAGCGCCACGAGACAGGCGTCGAAAGGGAGTATTTCGACATCGCCGTGCGCGGCATGTACGACGTGGTGCATGGTGCCGGCGGCACGGCCCACAAGGCCAATATCCCCGACATCGCCGTCTGCGGCAAGACGGGCACCGCCGAGAACTACGGCAACGACCACTCGGTCTTCATCGCCTTTGCCCCCATGGCCGATCCCAAAATCGCCGTGGCGGTGTATGTCGAGAACGCCCAGGGCGGCGGCGGCACCTGGGCCGCACCCATCGCCAGCCTCGTGATAGAGAAGTACCTCCGCGGCGAGGTGAATCGCAAGGACTTCGAGCGCATGTACATGGAAATCAACCCCTGCCAAAAACTCCCCCTCACCCGCAGAATCAAAAAGAAGAAGAAATGACCGACACCAAACGCTTCGACTGGCTCGCCATAATACTTTACCTGGCCATCGCTATTTTTGGCTGGGTGAACATTTATGCAGTATGCTATGACGAGGCGCACGCCCAGGTGTTGGATCTCGGCCGCCAACACGGCAAGCAGCTCCTCTGGATGGGCATAGGCTTCCTGTTGGCCATTTTCGTGTTGCTGATAGAACCCAGGATATTCTCGCAGACCTCTTTCCTAATCTATGGCGTCGTGCTCCTGCTGCTGGTGGCGACCCTCTTCATCGGCACGGTGACCAACGGGGGCAAGTCGTGGATAAACCTCGGCAGCTTCAAACTCCAGCCGTCGGAGTTCGCCAAGTTCGCCACAGCGCTGGCGGTGGCCAAGTATGTCAGTGCCATCGATATCGACTACCGGCTGTGGCGCACACGGCTGACCTTGGCGTTGCTCGTGTTGATTCCCGCAGGGCTTATCCTGCTGCAGCACGACACGGGTTCGGCACTGGTGTTTGCGGCATTCCTCATCCCTTTCTTCCGCGAGGGACTCTCCCACATGATATTCCTCTATGGGCTTCTGGCGGTGGTCCTCTTTGTCGCCGCCCTGTTGGTGAACCCCTACCTGCTCATCGCAATCCTGCTGGCCCTCTGTCTGCTCTACCTCTTTGTGTGGCTGTCGAAACGCACCTCCAAGACCTACTGGCACACGGCGTTGTTCTTCATTCTGTGCAGCCTCTTCACCCTGTCGGTCGATTTCGCCTTCGAGCATGTGCTGGAGTCGCACCAGCGCGACCGTATCTACGTCCTGCTGGGCAAGATCGAGGACCCCAAGGGCGTGGGCTACAACCAGGACCAGGCCAAGATAGCCATCGGCTCGGGCGGCATCGTCGGCAAAGGGTTCCTCAACGGCACCATCACCAAGGCCGACTTTGTGCCGGAACAGGAGACGGACTTCATCTTCTGCACTGTGGGCGAGGAATGGGGTTTCCTCGGATCGCTGACATTGGTGGCGTTGTACATCGGCCTTCTGGTACACCTCATCACAATGGCCGAGCGACAACGGTCCACCTTCTCGCGCTTCTACGGCTACAGCGTGGCCTCCATCCTTTTCTTCCACGTCACCGTCAATATCGGCATGGTGCTGGGCCTCGTACCCGTCATCGGCATCCCTCTGCCGTTCTTCAGCTACGGCGGCTCGTCCTTCCTGGCCTTCACCCTGCTGCTCTTCGTCTTTATCCGCCAGGACGCCGACCGCAACGCCCTCTTCTGAAAACTAAAAGGTAAAAACTAAAAACTAAAAGGGCGAGAGCCGAGCATCATATCAACATATCAACAAACATAAATGCCTAAGAATAACAAGAACAACGAAAACCACTGCTCCTTCTGCGGCCGCGCTGAATCGGAGGTCAACATGCTCCTCGCCGGCGTCAACGGCTTTATCTGCGACGAATGCTCGCTGCAGGCCGCCAAAATCGTAGGCGAGAATACCTCTCCCGCACCTGTGGCCCCACAAAAGGAGAAGGTCAAGGAAATCCCGTCCCCCAGCCAGATCAAGGCTCACCTCGACCAGTATGTCATCGGGCAGGAGGAGGCCAAGCGCGTACTCTCCGTAGCTGTCTACAACCATTATAAACGCCTGCACTACTATGACACCCACGGCGACAAGAACGACGTGGAGATAGAAAAGTCCAACCTCATCATCGTCGGCGAGACGGGTACCGGCAAGACCCTTCTGGCACGCACCATCGCCCGCGTCCTCGACGTTCCTTTCTGCATCGCCGACGCCACCACCCTCACCGAGGCAGGCTATGTGGGTGACGACGTCGAGAATGTCCTCGTGCGCCTGCTGCAGGCCGCTGACTACAACGTCGAGCGTGCCGAGCGCGGCATTGTCTTCATCGACGAGATCGACAAGATTGCCCGCAAGGGCGACAACCCCTCCATCACCCGCGACGTCTCGGGCGAGGGCGTGCAGCAGGGCATGCTCAAACTGCTGGAGGGTGCAGTGGTCAATGTGCCGCCCCAGGGTGGCCGCAAGCATCCGGAACAGAAGATGATAGAGGTCAACACCCGCAACATCCTCTTCATCTCCGGCGGTGCTTTCGACGGCATCGAGCGCGTCATCGCCTCGCGCCTCAAGAGCAACGTCATTGGCTACAGCGGCTCGAAACACCGCGAGGAACTCGACCGCAAGAATATGCTGAAGTATGTTTTGCCGATGGACCTCAAGAGTTTCGGCCTCATCCCCGAGCTGGTGGGCCGATTCCCGGTGCTCACCTACCTCAACGCCCTCGACCCCGAAGCCCTCCGCCGCATCCTTACGGAACCCAAGAACGCCCTCGTCAAGCAGTATCAGGAACTATTCCGCATGGACGGCATCACCCTCACCTTCGACCCCGCGGCCCTCGACGCTGTCGTCCAGACCGCCGTGGAGTACAAACTTGGCGCCCGCGGCCTCCGTTCCATCATGGAGAGCATCATGACCGACCTCATGTTCGACCTGCCCACAATGAAGAAAGGGGGCACGCTGAACATCACGCGCCAGATGGCCCTTGATAAAATCAATCAATCCAATATTAACAATTCACTAATCGTTTAAACCCATGAAAAAACTTGTAATTATCGCTCTTGCGATGTTGCTTGTCGGCGCGACCGCCGAAGCACAGACAAAGAAACCCCAGTTAAAAGCTGCCGGACTGCCCATGACTACCACTGCGTCAGAAAACAGTCGGAAACCCGAAGCCCGCAAGGCCCTCGATGGCAAGATTATCGAGCTGCCCCCCGCCGAGATGGGCCTCGATGTCCCGCTGCGCCTCTCCCTCGACAAGCGCTGCACCGTGCGCGAATTGGCTGAAGAGGAACTCCCCCAGGAGATGCTCTCCAGCCTGCTTTGGGCTGCCTACGGCTTCAACCGCCCCGAGGAGCAGAAGCGTGTTGTCCCCTCGGCAGTCAATGCCCAGGAGTTCGACATCTATGTGTTCACCAAGGAAGGCATCTTCCTCTACATCGCCGAGAAGAACGCCCTCCAGATGGTTTCCGAGGGTGACCACCGTGCCAAGATTAGCAAACAGAAGCACTTCGCCGTGGCTCCCGTCTCCATCGTCATGGTGGCCAACTACGACCGCATGAAGATGTTCAAGGAGGAGGAGACCCGCGACTTCTACGCCGCCGTCGATGCCGGCTACGTCAGCCAGGACATCTACCTCTTCTGCTCCGCCAACGGTCTTGGCACTGTGGCTTGCGGCGGCATCGAGCGCGAGGCCATCCAGAAGGTTATCGGTTTCGAGAACGGCCGCGCCATCCTCGCCCACCCCGTAGGCTTCGCCAAATAAGCCATGACGCTACGCCTCACCAAGCAGTTCTCTTTCGAGATGGCCCACGCGCTGCCCGCCTACGAGGGCAAGTGCCGCAACATCCACGGCCATTCGTACAAGCTCTTCGTCACCGTCGAGGGAGCGCCGCTCGATCAAAGCGGCGCTCCCACCGACGGGATGGTGCTGGACTTCCACACCCTCAAGGAGTGTGTCGAGAAGCATATTATTGACCAATTCGACCACGCCCTCGTCCTGCCCCAAGCCCCACCCCAACCCTTCCCCAACCTCATTCTTGTCGATTTCCAGCCCACCACGGAGAACCTGCTCCTCCATTTCGCCCGCCTCCTCGACGGGAAGTTCCCCCCGGGGGTCCGCCTCTATAGCCTCAAACTCTACGAGACCGAGACCTCCTGCGCGGAACTGATACTCTGAGAACGAAGAGGCCGCATCTGCAAAGACGCGGCCTCTTTTCTTAGCTCGTTCAGAAACTTACTTCTCAACGCATTCGGTCTTGACGGTGACACCGGCCATGGTGGTGCTGGTGTTCAGGTCAGAGCACTTGCCACTCTTGATGGTGGTCTCGGTGGAGGTGATGCCATTGGAGCAGGTGCAGGTCTTGCTGCAAGCGCTGAAGCAAGCAACGGTGGCGATGACGGCCAGGGCTAAAACGACTTTTTTCATTGTGTTGTGTTGTTTAGGTGTTAATTAATTAGGTTCTGATTTTCGGTGCAAAGATACGACTTTTTTCCGATATGAAAAGTTTTTTTTACAGGTTAGCGTTGAGCGGTTAGCGGTTAGCGGTGCGGCAGCCTTTCTCTAACCGCTAACCCTTAACCGCTAACCGAATTCTACAATTCCGCAAATTCCTTCTTCAGAAACTCCAGCGCGGGCGCCGTGGGCAGTTGCCCGTCAGCCACGGTGGCGAAGATGGTGCTGGCGAGCCTTGCCGGGTCGGCGTCGGCTGGGATGCTGATGGCCGCCGAGTTGATGACGCCGATCATCTGCTCCTTGGCCTCGCGGATGAGCTGCCATGCTTTGCTCGAGATGTAAACCTGCTGGCTCAGGTTGTGTTCCCATTCGTCGCGGATGACCTTGGTCATCACGCCCTGCAGCAGCTTGGTGTCCATGCCCGGCTGGTAGCAGCGCAGCACCAGGCTCTCCGGCGAGATGCGCTCCAGGTACAGCGCCATCCTTTCGTATGCCTGCAGCCTCACGGGCGTCACCTGCTTCACCGCCTCGCGGTGCTCGTCGATGCGCATCTGCAGCATCTGCTCCTTCTGCCTGTTGTCGAAATACCGCTTCGTCAGCAGGTAATAGATGTATCCCGTCAGTGCGACCGCTGCCAGTATGGCAGCAATCAGGATAATGATAAAGAAATAGAGTTTCATGGTTTATCTGTTGATATGTTGATACGTTGATATGTGTCCCGTGCATTCCAGCGGCGTCTTCGCCTCTGCCCCTTGCCCCTAATCCAGCTTCAGCACCGCCAAAAACGCGCTCTGCGGCACCTCGACGTTGCCCACCTGGCGCATGCGTTTCTTTCCCTCTTTCTGCTTCTCGAGGAGTTTGCGCTTGCGGGTGATGTCGCCGCCGTAGCACTTGGCGGTGACGTCCTTGCGCACCTGCCGCACCGTCTCGCGGGCGATGATCTTGCTGCCGATGGCCGCCTGGATGGCCACATCGAACTGCTGGCGCGGGATGAGTTCCTTGAGCTTCTCGCACATGCGGCGGCCGATGGGGTAGGCGTTGTCGACATAGGTGAGCGTCGACAGGGCATCGACGGGGTCGCCGTTGAGCAGTATCTCCAGTTTCACCAGCTTCGAGGGCTGGAAGCCGTTGAGGTAGTAGTCGAAGGAGGCGTAGCCCTTCGAGATGCTCTTGAGCTTGTCGTAGAAGTCGAACACCACCTCGCCCAGCGGCAGGTCGAAGGTAATCTCGATGCGGTCGGTGGTGAGGTAGGTCTGGTTCTTGAGGATGCCGCGCTTGTCCATGCAGAGCTTGATGACGGGCCCGATGTAGTCGGCCTTGGTGATGATCTGGGCGTGGATGTAAGGCTCAAAGACCTCGGCGATGTTGTTGGGTTCGGGCATGCCCGAGGGGTTGTAGACATCCTTCTCCTCGCCGTTGGTGAGCCTCACCTTGTACTGCACGTTGGGCACCGTGGTGATGACGTCCATGTTGAACTCGCGCTCCAGGCGCTCTTGCACAATCTCCATGTGCAGCAGGCCGAGGAATCCGCAGCGGAAGCCGAAGCCCAGGGCCAGCGAGCTCTCGGGCTCGAAGGTGAGGGAGGCGTCGTTGAGCTGGAGTTTCTCGATGCTGGCGCGCAGCTCCTCGTAGTCGTCCGTATCCACGGGATAGACGCCTGCGAAGACCATCGGCTTGACAGCCTCGAAGCCCTCGATGGCCTTGTCGCAGGGGCGCTCGACATGCGTGATGGTGTCACCCACGCGCACCTCCTTCGAGGTCTTGATGCCGCTGATGATATAGCCCACGTCGCCGGCACTCAGCTGCTTGCGGGGTTCCATGTTCAGCTTCAGCACCCCGATTTCGTCGGCGTGGTAGTCCTTCTCGGTGCTCACGAACATCACATGGTCGTTGGTCTTGAGGGTGCCGTTCATGATGCGGAAGTAGCTGATGATGCCGCGGAAGGGGTTGAAGACGGAGTCGAAGACGAGGGCCTGCAACGGTGCCTCGGGGTCGCCTTCGGGGGCGGGGATGCGGTCGACGATGGCGTCGAGTATCTCCGGCACGCCCACGCCCGTCTTGGCGCTGCAGCGCAGGATCTCCTCGTGCTTGCAGCCTAGCAGGTCGACAATCTCGTCGGCCACCTCCTCGGGCATGGCGCTGTCGAGGTCTATCTTGTTCATCACGGGGATGATCTCCAGGTCGTTCTCCAGGGCCAGGTAGAGGTTCGAGATGGTCTGTGCCTGAATGCCCTGCGTGGCATCGACCACGAGCAGGGCCCCCTCGCAGGCGGCGATGGAGCGCGAGACCTCATAGCTGAAGTCCACATGCCCCGGCGTGTCGATTAGGTTGAGGACATAGTCCCCGTATTTCATCTGTATCGCGTGGCTCTTGATGGTGATGCCGCGTTCCTTCTCGAGGTCCATGTCGTCGAGCACCTGGTCCTGCATCTCGCGCTGCGAGACGGTGTTCGTCACCTCCAGCAGGCGGTCGGCCAAGGTGCTCTTGCCGTGGTCGATGTGGGCAATGATGCAGAAGTTGCGTATATTCTTCATCTATCGTTAATCTTACTTCTTGGTTCTCCATGAACGCAGAACCCGCATTTTTATTGTGTGCGTGCTGGTTTTTTCATCCCAGCAGCACATCCATCACCATCATCAGCACGAAGCCGAGGGCGAAACCGATGGTGGAGAGGTTGGTATGGTGGCCTTGGGCGGTCTCGGGGATGAGTTCTTCCACCACCACATACATCATGGCGCCGGCGGCGAAGGCCAGCAGGTAGGGCAGCGCCACGCCCAGCAGGCCCGCCAGCAGCAGGATGGCCACCGAGCCGATGGGCTCCACCACGCCGCTGAGGGTGCCGATGAGGAATGACTTGAGGCGTGAGTTGCCCTCGGCATGCATCGGCATCGAGATGATGGCCCCTTCGGGGATGTTCTGTATGGCGATGCCGACAGATACCGCCAGAGCGGCACTGAGTGTCAAGCCCTGTGCTTCTCCGGCGAAGACCACGCCCACGGCCATACCCTCGGGCAGGTTGTGGATGGTGACAGCCAGCGCCAGCATCATGGTGCGCGAGAGGCGGCTTCGAGGCCCCTCGGCCTTCTGTGCGCCGACATGCAGGTGGGGCGTCAGCTCGTCAATCAGCAGCAGGAAGGCAATACCCGCAAGGAACCCCACGGCAGCAGGGACAACGCGCTCGCCCGCCATCTCAATACTCGGTATCAGCAGCGACCACACGCTTGCCGCCACCATCACCCCGCTGGCGAACCCCAGCAGCGTCTTCTGCAGCCTGTCGGGAATCTCCTTCCGCATAAAGAACACGAAAGCCGACCCCAGCATCGTCCCCGCCAAAGGCAACAGCAGTCCTATAATCAGTATGCCCATAGTTGATTGGTTCCTCTTATTATTAAGATTATAGTGTTTAACGCCAACAAAAGGGGTTTATTGCATGGGCTGGCAATAAATCCCGTTGGTGGCGTTTTAACCGACCACGACGCCATCACCCGCATCGGCCTGGCGAACCTGCCGGAAGAGGCGAAGAAAACCCTCGTCGGCCACCACCTGATTGAGTGCACCTAAGGCAGGTGAGACAGAGAGAGTTTCCTTATCGTGTTTGTCAAATCCGACAAAATGGAGTGATAATAATGCCCCGAGAATGTTTTGGTTACTCCATTTGCGTACTTCACTGTTTGTTTGTTTTTCCCTCCGGTTCAGTCTCCCGTATTTCTCACAATGCCATTTTCGTCAACTTCCCAAATATCTCTCCCGTCCGGATCCACCAACTTCACGGGATTCCACGCACAATACGCATACGGCGAGATGCTCGGATACTTATCCATCATCGGGTCGACAGTCAACCACCCCGTTAGCAGCTCCGACCAGTAGTACCGTGCCCCATAGTAGTGGAAGCCGGATTCGAGGTCTTTCTCTTTCCCGTTGAAAGACGAGGTGTAAAAGCGCATGTTTTGTATGCGATTTGAGGGGGTTGCATGTTCAAGTATCGGTTATTTTCTGAATATCCTGTTGAGGCTCGTTAGGGATTTGGAGAACATTTGTCACACCCTAATTGTTTAGGATGATTGCAATAATGATGATGACAATGATCACAAAACATTGGGACAGGATGATATTTTCAAATGTGCCCAAAATCGGGACATTCGTAAACCATCCATCAGCACAATCCAACTCGTCCTGAAAGTTTGTCTTGCACCTGCGCGCCAACCATCTTATTACTGCTCCGATAATATCTCCAGCCATATTAATCGTCTTTTTTGTATTCGCCGTGTTGATTGGTTGGGTTTGTTGTAGCTAAATAGAAGTCGTCTGAGTTATAGTAAAAATATCTCTTTGACCTATTATAATCCATCAGTAGCATCTTGTTCTTTAATACCTCATACATATCACCATAAAGGCCGATCGTCTCTTTGATATAAGCAAGATATTTGGGATTCATAGTGATTCTGAACAGGCAGAATGCGGCTATTATTTGACAATCTTGATAATGCGTTTTATTGTTGACAACTCGACTCAAGACAGGCACAACGATGTTACTTTGTGGTATCCTCATGTGTTCGAAAACATAAAGAATCGCTGATAATACCACAGGGGAAGAACGCCGTCTCTTTATGGTTGTAAGGCAAAACTCGAACAGAATGTCATTCTCGATATTGTTCCAATTTGCACAATCAATCAAGTCGGATAGAAAAAGCAGGTTATGGTCATTAAGATGCGAGAGAATATATTTCTCAATCCGCATCAATTGCTTCTTAGAGAAGTGCTCATATTTCTCTAGAATGTCTCCGACGGATAGGTGGTCAATAGTTTTGTCATCAAGAACAATTCCTACGATTTCATCAGACAGTTTCGGTTCAAGAAGTACTGAATTCAATTCCTCAGTTGTAAGGATATAAGAATCTCTCTGGTCGCGTAAGAAATCAAGATTGTTCATTCTGTTTATTTGTTTTTTTATCTTTTGATTGACGTGAGTGACGCTCGTTTGTAGACTTTTCATGCGTTTTCAGTTTTTGTTTTGCTTCAGATCTCTCCTTTTTGGTTGATTTGGGATTTTGAAGAACCTCCTTGCACTTTTCTACTTCTTCAGGGGAAAGAGAGAGACGCTGTTTCCCATGTTGAGACATGTCTTTTTTCAGACACTCGACACCCATCTCAACCCAGGGGACAATTGTTTCAATAGTCAGAGCTATCCCAGCCACTACCGTTATGCCGACTGCTGCCGTAACGGCGACTGCGTCTGCAGGTCCGGGAATGGGACCGTCAGCCAAGGCTACTGGGAGTACAAACGGAACTGCTGATAGTATCTTTTCTGAGGTCTTTTTCTCCGGCTGGGGTGAACCTTC
>Ga0310690_10009274_pt1 | contig 12356 bp, 5 predicted proteins | sample AusTroGonzalo_MG_2_FD_207661 | JGI IMG/M metagenome (GOLD analysis project Ga0310690, IMG submission 207661) | Bovine rumen microbial communities from tropical cattle in Woodstock, Queensland, Australia - Gonzalo_04 (v2) (version 2) | ecosystem: Host-associated > Mammals > Digestive system >...
CGGTCCGACAAAAAACAGGCTGGATGTAATTGTTAAGGCGGTTAACGCCGCCGAGCCGGCAATCAGGACATATCCTGTTTTACTTTGGGTAAGACCGGATATCTCGGAATCCCGGAGTTCCTCACAGTATTTCTTTACGTCCGCGCAAATTGCTGTCTCATTCGTACCGTCAGTTGTCGTAAATTTGAAATCATCAATCGTGCATTCTAACGACTTTGTCGCCTGAGCCCTGTTTCTCTCAACGATTCGCTTATATCCGTCAATGAGCCAGTTTTTCGTTATGGCCAGAGAGAGTTTCTGCGTTGATACGGACGCGTGAACCAGTTCTGGTGTTGTCGCCGCGTTGATCAGAATCTGTGTGATATCTGCCTCTCGGTCAAAAGAGCTCCTTTCGGCGTTGAGGCGTCTTTCCGCTTCCTCCGTATCCCCTCTGCATTCGATAATCAGTTCGCAGCGGCGTTCCCGTTCGCGATAGGGCAGTTCCTCAGAGTCATAGCTTGATACCAAAGAATTAAGCAACAAATCCAAAGACTGCTTAAGGGTCCTGGCTTTATTATCTCGTTTATTCAGAATTGCCTCTATGTATTCCAGCAGTGCTTTATGCAGTTTCGCGCAATTGATGGTGGAGCGAATGGATGCTGCCTGCTTGGTATATTGGGACAGCATCGGATACTTCGTTCCATAAGAATCACTCGGTATCTTTCCGCTGATAGCGGACGCCCATTTTTCCACCTGCTCTTCATGGAATCCTTCTGTGTCCTCCAGTTCGGAAATCCATTCGCTTAACTGATTGGCGCACATGCCCTGGGCGTCTTTCCCGAAAAGTCCGTTCACATACGCGTCCAGCACGATAACGAGTTGCTGCTCAATGCTGGTAGGATCCTGCATCGCAAAATATCTTCTGAGCCAGGCACTGGAAACATCTTTCCTACCGATCCGGCAGGCAATTAAACAGAAGAGCAGTGTGGTCTTCTCATCATCACGCCTGAGTGCTTCTTGCAGAGCCCGCTCAGCCAGTTCCTTGTCATTATTGAGCCAGGATGAAAGTGCTACAAGAGCAGGAACAAGCCAGTAGTGCGGAACCGCGAGCATCAGTTCCTCTGTGCAGTCCTGCATGGTTTGTTTCCTGACAAGCGACAGATCTGTGGCCTGCAGAATACCTGTAACATAGCCCCTGGCTTTTTGATGCAGTGCGAATTTAGATTCCAGTTCCTGCTGAAGCTGCACCTGGTCAGCGATCGCTTCATGCAATTGCTGGTCCCGCTTGTTCTGCTCAAGAAATGCGTGGAATTGGTTCAGAAAAGCATTTGCAGAGTTCTCAATGGTCCGAACATGGCTGGACAGATTGTCCACCTGTTTGTCCAGAGACGAGACTTCAATCTCCATCTCGGTAATAGCGCTGCTTAACTCGGATGTACTGGCTGCCGGAAGCACCTGAACCTGAGTCGCCATCGTTTCTTCAACTCCAATCGTTACTGTGGCAGGATAGTTTGCGTTGTTACTTGTTTACAGAACAGATCCTGTTGCGCTCCCGTAAGCAATTGGACAATTTGCCGCACAGCGCTTTGGCGCCATCCACATCACCGTCAGTGATTGCCTGCTGTAAGTCGCCGATCCGGCTGCGCAGATCCGCTTCAAGCTCTTTTGTTGCCTCTGAAGAGATCGGATCGCTGTAGCGGAATTCTTCCGCGAGCTTCTTCATCTCTTTCTTCAGATATTCATCGCTGCACTGGTCCACCAGGGCAGCTGATATGGATTGAAGTTCCCGCATATTGGAAACGTCTTTTTTCAGTTTTTCGTCCTGCCTCTCGATCTCATCGCGCATCGTTTCCGTTGTGATGCAGCCGATCAGGGCAAAGGCAAGGATCAGGAGGTTAACAATGATTGCCACCCAGGCAGGGATAATCCGGGACAGTGCGATCTCGGCAATACTCGCGATCATCTGAATGACCAGATAGTAGATTCCCAGCCGGGCGATCGGGAAACCGTAGAATCTGCTTCGGGCGTCTTCTTTTCCGAAAGAAGACTTGAAGATATAAATCTGGAACAAGATTGCAAAAACGCCGCACAGGTAGGCAATCCAGAAAACACCGTTTTTAGGGAAGGGGATCACAAAAGCAATCGCGCTGAATACCACAAGCAGAATCGCGAAAATGATGATTCCCCTGGTCGCGTTCTTATTCATAAATTAGTCCTCCCTCTTCTTTCCGCAATTGTCACAGAAGTTGCCGGTAATCCCTGTCCTGCCGCAGGAGCAATCCCAGGTAGCCGGTTTCGTTTCAGGCCGTTTCGCTCCGCAGTTGGAACAGAAGTTGCCGGTAATCCCTCTCTGACCGCAGGCGCAATCCCAGGTATTCGCCGCGACGGGCATCGGCTTTTTGCTGCCGCAGTTGCTGCAGAAATTTCCGGTGATTCCTCTCTGTCCGCAGGCACAATCCCAGGTGTCACCGGCAGGCGCAAACGGAATGGTCGGCGGCTGTCCCTGCGGGTTGAAGCCCTGCATCATATTTCCAAGCTGCGGGGCGATCGCGCCGGCTGCCGCCATTCCAACGCCGAGGCCGAGCATATCGCCCACGATGCTTCCTCCGCCGCCTCCGCCGGATACCACCGGTCCCATGTTTCCGATGCCTTCCGCATAGGACTTCTGGACTTCGGCCTGGAGAACATCCTTCTGTGAATAGCCTTTTGCCCGCATAACTTCAGCTTCTGTCATGCCAGCCATCCTCTGTGCCTGAGCCTCAGCCTGCGCTCCGATGACCTTGCGCTCGGCTTCACGCTTCGCGATTTCGGTTTCGGTTGTCTGCCTCTCCAGTTCCGCTTCACGGTGTGCCGCTTCAATCGCCGCTTTGCTCTGCTCTTCAGCGGTCCTGTACATCGTTTCGCTCTGCGCCTTGGCTGCTTTGACCGTTGCTTCCGCCTGGTAGATCCTGGTCTGGAGCGAGATCGTATGGAGTTCACGGATCCGCTTGAAGTTCGGATCGTCTTCCGGAAGGACCACATTGGTCACATAGAACTGCGGAATTGTCAGGCCGTAATCATCGAAACCGGGAAGAATCGCTTCCCGTAGGCTGTCGGAGATGATATCCAGCTTAGAATCAATCTCCAGGATATCAATGGCTTCTTTGTTGATTACATTCGGCAGGTTTACTTTCACCGCCGTGGTGATCAGGGGCCGGAAGGAAGCCTGCAGGGATTTTGTCAGTCCGGGGCCTTCCTCCCAGGAAATGCCCTTCATGGTACCGACCAGTTTGACCAGCAGTTTCCGGGAGTTGGACACCTGCATGTTCATTTCACCGGACGCACCAAGCTGCAGCGGAACTCCGGTCAGCGGATCAATAAAGCGCACCTTTTCCGGTGTGCCCCATTTGATCCCCATCTGGACCGTCTTGTTGATGAAATAAACCTCTGAATGGAAGGTGCCTTCTGTATCCGTCGGCAGGCGGTAAGCCTTTTCCAGGAGGGGAAGCTGCTGGGTTTCCAGCGTATATCTGCCGGGCCCGAAAAGATCCAGCGCCTGACCGTCTTTGAAGAAGATAGCTTCCTGGCTCTCATGGACGATTAACTGGGAGCCGTAGTTGAAGTCCTCAATCGGATGCTTCCAGATGAAGGTGCTGTTGTCACCTTCATACTTGATGATGCTGGCCAGTCCGTCCCTTTTGATCTTCTCGGACATCAGGCGTTCCTGGACATTGTTTTCAAAATCACAGACCGGGCAAACATATGTCGCGGCACTGCTGGCCGTCGCCAGGCGCACTCCGCACTGCTGGCAGGAGAACCTGTGCAGTTTCTGTTCGTCCGCCATGAGGTTGATTTTCGCCTGACAGACAGGACAGACTGCCTCCGCGCCTTTGGTCTGGTCATAGACAACCTGATTGCCGCAATGGGGGCATTCTTTGGCTGCCAGTTTGTCCGTCCGGACATCGATGATGTTCCCGCAGGAACATTCAATTTTCTTCTTTGCGAAGAAACCCGTTTTCCCTTCCGCGTACTTTCCGCATTTCGGACACGCGATCGCGAACTTTGCCATCTGATTGCCTCCTTACTGTTCGTTGATTTCCATATTATCAAGGGCATACTCCATCGACATGACCAGGATCTCATTCCTGGTTCGTCCGGTGTTTGAAGCCACCTGATCAATTACGGACAACATTTCCTTTGGTAAACGTAATGAAATTACTGCTGTTTCACCAACATATTTATGTGGTCGAATTATGAGTTTTTTCTCTGACATAATGCCTCGCTCTCCTATGAAATTTTCAGCCCAGTTAAGCGTATACGAGTATAACACGAATGTATTACAATTACAAGAAAAAAAATGCGTTTTACCAAATGTAACCAATTGATTCCTTGGATGTCTGCTCTGTGATATGCAACCCCAATAAAAGCCCGGTCGAAACCGGGCATTGTTGCCTTTACCAGGGGTTTATCTGCAATCCAGTTTTTCGTCACTGACCTGAACTTTATTCTTTTTTTCCTCTATCGTGCAAATGTATATTGCATCCACCTCTAACCGCAAGCAGAGTTTCCGAAACAAAAATGATTAAAAGTCACCGTTCTGTTTTTCATCCGTTCTTGTTAAACTGTACGAGCCTGGAATCGCTATTCAGTAGCATGTCCGCGTCCCAGACTCTCCGAATAGCAGCATATGCCTGGTAAGACTGCTGGTAGTCTCCGCGATAGTAATACTCATCCCCCAGTTTGTAATACAGCATTGCGTAAGGATTATTTGTTTCCCAGAACGTAAAAACACGGGGAATATAGTGCAATTCAAATAGCCCGCTTCTGCATCCCATCCTGATCAACTGATCTATGTTTTCGCGAATGGCATCTGATGTATGGGAAAAATATGACTCATAGCCAAAACCAAACGGGCTGAGTTCTGCTCTTGAGCATAAGGACTCATAATCTGATAAATGCCTTTTTGCCAACGCATATTTTCCCTTGGCCAGCAGCAGCCAGACCTTATCACGCAGGATAGATTCCTTCATTTCATCAAGCTGGTCATTATGCTGAAAATTCTTCAGTTTTCTTCTCAGCTCAGCGGCCTCCCTGATTTCCTTTGGAAGAGATGCCATACAATCCCTGACTTTTTTCTCGGTCATGTACAAGAAATTATAATATGCCCTCAGTTCATCCAGATCTTCAGCTTCAATCTCAGCCTTTACCAGGCCTTTCGCGAAGCGTTCCGCTTCCTCAAAGCTGATCTCCCGTTCTTTTGCTTTTCTTGCCGCGGCTACAAGTTTGCGGTCACTTTCGACCTTTCGTTTTTTATACCGGACTAATGCCACAGCCGTTTCCTGAAGCGCTTCTCCCTGCAGAATTTTTCCCCGCTGTACTTCATCCATCGGGCACTCCCGGCAAATCCGGATCGCACGAACTCCAAGCCCGATGCGAATATATCTTTCAGCAAGGTTGTCAAACACATGATCAGAGATCATTCTGGCCTGATCCTTATGAATCTCAGCGAGCCGCTGTTCGAGTTTTTCTTTTCTTCCAAGAATAATATCCCGTTCGTTATGCAGAGACTGCAGTTGTTTCTTCATGTCTGATTTTTCCAACATACCCTGGAGTCCCTTGCATTTGTTCATATTTCCGATCAGGATATTGATCATATTCTCTTTGCTGCTGATATTATCCTGAACCTGTCTGATTTCGCTCTCAACACCTTTGGCCCTGTCTTCCAGATCTTTTGTCTGTGCGATCGCTTCCTTTTCGATCTTCAGACAGTCTTTCTCTTCCTGCAGCAATTCATCATACCGGTCCCTGATCCGGGAATATATCTGCTGAATCTCCTCATGTTCCTGCATTAAGAGCGAAGGACGATCCAGTCGTTTCCTGATTTCCTCGGTTTCACCGATATCACGGATCGATTCGATCACGGCCAGCCGGTCCGTCACGCACAGCACCCAACCCGATCCGCATTGGTCAATAAGTTCTGTAATTTCTTCGTCCGGCGGATATTTTGTCAGGGCGATCCTGATATCCTCGTAATCTTCCTCATCGATATCCCTGTTCAGCAAAGAACGGATCGCGTCCAGGAGTTCTTTCCTGTCCGCTGCCCGGGCGTTCTCCTTCCGAATCCGGCACAATTCAGTAAACCGCTTTTTTGTTTCCTCATCGCTGTACTGAAGAATCCTGAGGTAATTCGGATTTTTTTCAAATGACTCAGAGCACTTTGCAAGTGCCTCTATATCCGGACATTTCAGGGAAGCCAGCAGAAGTATCTGGTAGGAATCAGCATCTTCCGGTTGGATCTCCAGAACTCTTTCCGCCAACTGCGTTGCTTCATCCCACGCCGCTCCGTTCAGCTTCTCCCATGCCCGGGCCCGCAAATCTTCCACAGTTTGCTTAGTGCCGGTTTTTCCATCCGCTTTTCCGCATAGTTTCATCACAGCAGGCACAAGGTCCTGGAGCCAGCCGATTTTTCCCATATCCTGTGCCTGCAGATTCCTGAATTCTTCCGGCATGTCATATGGATCCATGGATTTATAGCAGGGTATCAGCTTTTTTTGCGGCTCATCCGCCATCATTTTCAGATAGCGGGACCACTCATTCCTGACCCACGGTGCCTGGAAGCGGGACGCGTCAGTGCCAATAACGATCATAAGGTTCGCACTTCTCAAAGCAGCATAAATAATTGGTTCATATTCTTCACCCAGCCGTGACTCCAGGGTCACTCTGGCAAAAAAGCATCGCAGACCTTGCTCTGTCAGGGCATCATAAATGTCCTGGGCCAATACGCTGTCCTCTGTTCTTTCATCTCCGTCCGTTGTTTCTTTATAGCAGATAAAAACGTCAAACTGCTCCTGCGACGCGGCAACCTCAAGGATGCGCCGCTGGAGGCTGTCAATCTCTTTGGCTTCTTTCCGGTAAATCCCCTTGGTCTCCTCCGAGGCAAACTCGTATACCATCTGAAACGCTTCGCAGTCAAGGATCGATTCCGGACGTGTCCGATGGCAGGTCGGCACCTTTTTCCCGGTCGCGGGATCATCCACATACTCAATTCCATAGTCACAAAGGCACTTGCCCCAGTATGCCTCCGCCTCTTCCGGCATTTCAGCGGTGATCATTTCATAGCAGGCTGCCGCCCTGTCAAATTCAGCGGCGATCCGCAACCTGTTTGCCCTGTTCATGAGTTTTGCCTGTTTTTCTTCCAGAAGCGAAGGAATCGTCTGCTCCGACCCGCAGAAATCGCAGACGACCGTCCGGACCCCTGGCGATATATCCAACTGTCCGCCGCATTTTTTACAGGAAAAGATCATCGGGAAACCCTCCTTACGCCTGATTGCCGGAAATGTTCAGAATCATTCGTAATACTTTCAGGTCCATTATGATAGCGGGCCTGACGAAAAAGCACGGATTGACTGCCTTTTGCTTCAGAAAGTCAGGTCTTGACGGGCCCTTTTCCGGACCTGTGACTGAACGCTCACCCTCTTTGAGGCTAATAATGTAGTCCACCTTCAGGCCCTCCATATCTGTGGAGCGAAGCCACCAACAAACTGAATCTTTTTCCTCCAATTTGCCGTTTCCACAAGCATTATATTTCTGCGCGGCATATGGAGTTGCCGAACAGTTCATATACCCGCCGGCATTATAATATCGATCGTATTCCGACCCGCTCAGCAAAAACACATGATCCATCGATACGATTTCAGGCGGCTCCTCTCCTGCCCCCGGGCGTGAAGACTGCATATCCTTCCTTATCGGATGCCACCTGATTGCCTGCTGCTCCTCAGGCGTAAAAGCTTCCTCCCAGAATTCTGTATTCAGCCACTTGCGAAGACTGCTCTCTGCCCAGGAGACAGGTCCGTCCGAATGATGAAATGGAGCCATATCGATCGCGTATCTGCTCACCAGAAGTACTTCATCACCTTTCCTGTCCATAAAGAACCACTGGATTGATTGTTTGCACCCTCCTTCGTCCTGAGGATACATTCCCCATCCCACATAGGCAGAAGGGCAGGCAAAAGGCTGTCCGGGCCTAAAGACATACGGAACCGACAGATGCTTATAAGTCGCCTGCAGAAGCGCCTTCGCTTTTGCCAATCCCTCATACTGGCGCATCAGTTGAGCCATTCCTTCCGTGGTTTCAGCTGACCCGAACGCCAGATAGGATCTGAGCAAGCCGCCCTTTTTGCCGTAGTAAAGAAATCCCAGTCTCCTGGCAAGCGTTTTCTTCACTTTTTCGTTTTCTTCGTTTCTTATAAAGGACAGGTTATCATAGGAATCACGCAATGCCTGCGCCTTCATGTCCATCAGGTTTCCGACGTCCAGCATTAAAGCAGGCCGCAGACAAATACCGTTCGCAGTTGCTGCGGTGGCTTCAGACAGTTTCAGTGAGTAAGAGATATACGTATTCTTTTCATCAGTTGATCCGGGAGAGCGCAGCCACCAATTGCAGTTTCCTGTCTCCTGATTGATTGGTATTCCTTCCCGCTTTGCCCATTCAGTCGAACAGAACCCGCATGCCAGCGGCACCTTATAATCAATCAGTTCCTTGACGCTAAGCAGGAAAATTTTGTCATCCGTATCCTTTCCGCCGTCCCTGCTGATATTTTTGGCGCCATGCTGCAGACTGTTATCAATGTGGCTTGTCAGAATCCGTCGTTGCTCTTCCCTGTTGAAGGCTGATTGAAGAAAACTGCCGTTCAGCCATTTCCGCAGGGGGGAGTTTTCCCAAGTCGCCTTTTTATCCGCGGCACAGTAAATTGCCCTTCGGATCCCGTATTTGCTGAGCAAAACCACATGCCTGCTCCCAATCCCGATAACGATCCACTCGATCGGCGCTGTGCAGCTTCCGCCGTTGTCCTGGACAAAATGCCCGAACCTGACCGTTTTTCCAACCTGGAACAAAGCATTGCTTTTCAGTTCACTGCCCTTATATTCACCCAGTGAGGCCTCCTCTTCACAGGCAGCCCACTCAAACCCGTTCCGGTCGCAGATCTCTGCAATCTGATAACCTATTTCCCTCTGTTCATCCAACAATGGCAGGTTATTGACCGCTGATTGAAGTGTTTCCTGGCATCCGGCTGCTTTCTCCTCCAGTTTCCCTTTCGCTGAAGCATTTTGATGCCCCGATAATACACTTCCGAGAAGTCCCTTTCTCATCGTTCGCTGCTGTTCAGCCTCATCCAGCCGGTATTGCGCAAGCGCGAGGTTTCCCTCCGCCTCACGGACAGCTTTTTTTGCGGTAAGGTATGCTTCTTTCTTTTTCTGCTGATCGCCCCGAAGTATATCAATTTGATCCAAAGCCTTGATTTTCTGTTCGCAAGCCTGAATCTCCAAATCAACCTGTTTGCCAAAATCCCTGATCTTTTCCAGGTCCGCGCGAATCTCCGCGAATTCCGCCTGCGTGGAAGCCTGGATCATTCTTCTCTGCAAACTTTCCAGTTTTCCCTTTGCCAGGGCATAATCCGTTTTTTTTCGTGCGGCTTCATGGTACTCTTTCAGTTGGGAACAAAGCTTTTCATTGCCTATTTTCATCAACCGCAGATAATTCTGATTCTGTCCGAAAGCACCGTCCGTTTTGAGGAGATCTTCGGTCTTAACCACCCGGCAGTCCGCCAGCAGCCTGATCAGAAACGCATCACTGTTTTCAGGTTCCTGTTCAAGGATTCTGTCAGCATACTGGACCGCTTTGTCCCATTCCTTGTCCTCCAGGAACTGTTCTGCCCGGATCTGAAGATTCCTGACTGAAACAACAGCAGCTGTTTCACGTGATGTTTCCGCCCCAGATGCTCCTTTTCCGCACAGCTTCAGAACGCCCCTGGCCAGGTCCTGCATCCAGCCGAGTTTCCCCATGTCCTGAGCTTGAAAGCCGCTGAATTCCTGCGGCATATCATATGCGTCAATCCCTTTGTAACATGGAATAAGCGCTTTCTTCCCGTCCTCTTTTCTCATTCGGAGGAACCTGGACCATTCATTCCTGACCCAGGGCGATTCAAAATATTCATATTGTGTCCCGACAGCCAGCATTACCCGGGCACTCTTCAGTGCGGCATAGATAATCGGCTCATACTGCTCACCAAGCCTGTTTTCCAGGCTGACCCGCGCAAAAAACGCCCGCAGCCCGCGTTCAGTCAGATCGTCATAAATCGACTGGGCAAGCACACTGTCCTCGGTTCTGTCACCGGATTCTGTTGTTTCTTTATAGCAGATGAATACGTCATAAGGAGCTTCCCGCTCCGCTATGCGGAGAATCTCCTGCTGAATCCTGTCGATTATTTCGGCTTCCTGCTGATAATATATCCGGCCGGCCGTATCAGTTTTTTCGCATGCAGACAGGAAACTGTCATCCTTCAGAATCGAAGTAATAACCGTCCTGTGACATGTCGGTTTTCTTTCCCGGGATACCGGATCTTCCACATACTCAATTCCATAGCGGCACAGGCACTGCCCCCAATAGGCATCCGCCTCTTCCGGAAATTCCGCAACAATCGCATCATAGATTCTGAAAGCCTGGTCATATTCTGCCCTCATGCGAAGCGCGTTGGCGCGATTGAACAGGGTAATCCTTTTTTCATCATCCGTCGAAGGGATCGCCTGAGATGAGCCGCAGAATTCGCAGATACAGATCCGGTCATTTCCCGAATAACTGAGGTCTCCCCCGCACATTTTGCATTTCAGGACAACCGCCATTCAATCCACCTCCGTTATCATGAGCAGACCTGCAAGGCAATCATAGGCCGGACCCCGATTCCCTGCGTTGAGATACTGCAGCTCCTGAGTGCCTTTAGTGAATCAGTGAAACATGTTTCTGACATTACAAGCTCATGATCCCTTCTGCTCCGCACCCACCATGGCGAGGTGCCATCCTCCTGAATAATAATTCTTTTTTGTTTCGCATACTCTGTTGGTATGCATCGAAAGGCCGATCCGGAAAAATAATTACAGAGCGGCTGTGTAAACAAGCCTACATAATCCTTGCAGTCTGACTGATCATCCATCGCTACCTGTTTCATAATCAACCGCTCTTCCAGGCGGAACGCGGTATTCAGAAATTCTCCATTCAGCCATTTCCTGAGACTGCTGTCCTTCCAGGAAACCGTCTTATTATTCCCGTCAAAGGGCATAGCTTCAAGCGCAAACTCGCTCAGGAGCAGGATGTGATCCTTTTTAACCTCCAGTACATACCAACTGATATCCCGGAATGAATCAGACGAATTACTCCAATACCTTCCGAACCAGAACCGTTTGGACTGCAGGCTGTCCTTCCATTTCTGCCTTTCCTGCAGGCATGTTTTGATAAATGTCTCTCCCCAGGCTTGCGGCGCGTCTCTCATCTCTCCCTGTACAGGCCGCCAGGCAATATATGCATCCCGTTCCAGGCCTGCATTATGGAAGGTTTCAGGAATCCGGAAATAAACTTCCTTGAGTTCGGTCTCTGAGGGTATAGTCGGCTCCAGACGAGATATTTCCTCATTCAGCCCGGTAAGCGATGCCCGGTACTCTTGGCACTCCTGTTCTAATTGTCTGAGGGTCTCATCGGATTCTGTCTGTGTCAGCAGGTTCCTGATCCGATTCTCCCTGTCAGACAATTTCAGCTCGGCTTTGGATGCCTCCCACCTGAGGGCCTTCAGTTTTCCGTTTTTCTCCCCGATTTCCTTCTGAATCGAGATATAGCGATCACGCAGCGCCTGTACTTTTACCAGCGTTTCCCTGATACACCTGGCATGCTTTCCCAGTTCGTCCGCCTCTGGGATGCCTTTTACTTCCTCCAGTTCTTTCAGGATCGCGTCATATTCTCCGATCGTCTGTGCCACAGCAGCTTTCTTCTGAAGCTCATCTGTTTTTTTTCTACCGGCCCGCAGGAAAGCGTACCGGCTGAGCCTTGCCTTTTCCTCATCGCTGCCGTATTTACAGGCCCGGATATATAAAGGATGCAACGAAAAATCCTCCTGACTGAACGTCAGTCCATCCGGTTCTTTCACATGTAAAGCCGCAAGCAGTTTGATCAGATAACCTTCACTGCTTGTCGGATTATAATCCAGGACATTTTCGGCTGTTTTGTCCGCCTTATCCCATTGTCCATCCATCAGATAAATCTTAGCCCGCGCAATCATACTTGCTTCCGTCGGAGCTTCTGTTTTGCCGTATGATCCGCGGTTTTCAGCATCGCACAGCTTCAGGACACCCCGAACCAGATCCTGAAGCCAGCCCATCCGGGACATGTCCTGATGCGGCAAATTACGGAACGGTTTGGGGATATCCACATCATCCAGGTCCTTATAGCAGGGAATCAGCGTTTTTCGGCTGTCTCTCCTCATGAAGTCCAGATATCGTGTCCATTCATTTTTTACCCAGACAGAATCATAGTTTTCAAAGCTTGTTCCAACAGCAATCATTACATGGGATGA
>Ga0310690_10009276_pt1 | contig 12355 bp, 7 predicted proteins | sample AusTroGonzalo_MG_2_FD_207661 | JGI IMG/M metagenome (GOLD analysis project Ga0310690, IMG submission 207661) | Bovine rumen microbial communities from tropical cattle in Woodstock, Queensland, Australia - Gonzalo_04 (v2) (version 2) | ecosystem: Host-associated > Mammals > Digestive system >...
CCAACTGAGCAGGCACCAGTCCTTTATAAAGGGAGCCACTCATCAGTGCATCATCATTAAATGTAGAGAATATCCCCATCAAGTGGCCTGCATTATATACTGTTGCCCCATCGAGCAATATCAGGTTTTGTGCAGCTTTGCCACCACGAACCTGATAACCGCCGGAGCCTTCGCTCTCACTTTTCACGCCAGGCAATAACTGAATACTCTTGATGATATCCCGCTCACCAAACAGTGAAGGCACCTTGGCTAGTGTAGAGATATCTACTTTCTCTACACCAATCTGCACCTCAGCCACCCTTTTCTGAGCAGAGCGTGAAGTTACCGTTACCTCCTTTAGCGTATCTTCAAACGTAACGTCAGTGTTTTGTGCCCAACACGCAAGGTAAGCAACCAAGAGCAAGACTATAGTCAGACATCTATTCATAATGGATGCAAAGATACAATGAATTAGGGGGGTAAATGTATTTATTTCAAATATTTTGCGTCATATTTACAGATTTTTATTATTTTTGCAAATGAAATAACAACACCTGAAACTAATTACGCCTATGAAATCGTTGATTAACCGCATTTTGCAAGACGGACACTGCCTGGAAGGCGGCATTTTAAAGGTTGACCGCTTCATCAATCATCAGATGGATCCATATTTAATGAAACAGGTCGCAGTAGAATTCATGAACCGCTTTGCACAAGCAAAACCCACAAAGATACTTACCGTTGAAGCATCTGGCATTGCACCTGCCGTAATGCTAGGCTACACCATGGAATTACCCGTAGTCTTTGCCAAAAAGAAAAAACCATCAACAATGAGCGACTTCCTTTCTACGACGGTACACTCGTTTACAAAACAAAACGAATACACACTCGTTATCAGTCGTGAATATCTTTCACCTAATGACCGCGTATTATTCATTGATGACTTCCTGGCCTATGGCAATGCCGGACTTGGCATCATTGATCTCTGCCAACAGGCTGGTGCTGAGATCGTTGGCATGGGTTTCATCATAGAGAAAGAATTCCAAGGAGGCCGTAAGCTGCTCACCGATGCAGGCATACAGCATATAGAATCATTAGCCATCATTGAATCGCTGGAAGACAACCAAATCAAACTGAAAGACATCAAGATTCGTAAGGTAAATATATACGAAGAAGCCAACCGTTGTCTGCTATGTCAGGATGCGCCTTGCACCAAAGCCTGTAAGACTGGCGACCCCGCCCGTGCCATTAGGGCCATCCGCTTCGACAACCACAAGCCCGCATTGCGCTGGGTCAAGGACTGCACCGATGCCGACCTGGAACGAGCAGAGCAGGCCTGTATCCATTACAATTGGCCTATTCGCATCAAAGAAATGATACGTAGTATCCACAAGGATGACGTAGATGCCAATCATTATCCCCAGCTCAACATTGATTTCTGCGGAATAAAATGTGAGAATCCTTTCTTTCTGGCCTCTTCTGCTGTCTGCACCAATTACGAAATGGTGGCCAAAGCCTTTGACGCTGGTTGGGCGGGCGTTTTCTACAAGACCATCTGCATGCAGGAAATCAACGAGGTGTCACCACGCTTCGACGCCATGCATAGTAATGCTACCCACGGCGACTTCTACGGTTTCCGTAATATGGAGCAATTAAGTGAGAATCCGGTGGAGATGGATTTCGACATTCTGCGCCGACTGAAACAGAACTATCCCACAAAGGTGGTCATTGCTTCCATCATGGGACAGACTGAAGATCAATGGATTACATTGGCAAAAATGGCAGAAGAAGCAGGCTGCGATGCCGTGGAACTGAACTTCTCGTGCCCACAGATGAAGCACGAAGGAATGGGCAGCGACGTTGGACAAAGCCCAGAACTGGTAAGAACCTATACGGCCTGTGTAAAAAAGAGCGTGAAGATACCCGTCATTCCCAAGATGACACCTAATATCACCCACATTGCCGAACCCGCCGGAGCCTGTCTGCAGGCTGGTGCTGATGCCATCTCGGCTATCAACACCATCAAATCTGTCACCATGGATGCAGATGCCGAAGTTGCCGGACAGCGTACTATCTCCGGTTACTCCGGTCGTGCAGTTCGCCCCATTGCCCTCCGCCACATCCTGGAGTTGGCACAAATGCCAAGTAAGCCTAAGCTGAGTGGTATTGGTGGCATAGAGACATGGCGTGATGCCCTGGAATTCATACAACTGGGGTGTAGCAACGTACAGGTCTGCACCGCAGTGATGCAGTATGGCTATCGTATCATTGACGACCTCACTTTAGGACTCCAACGCTACATGGCCAAGCGTGGTATCACAGAACTCAGCGCACTTGTAGGCGAGCAACTACCAAAGTTCCTGAAGCCAGACCATCTGGACCGTGACACCATCATCTATCCTAAGTTCAACAAGGGACTCTGTATCGGTTGTGGCCGATGTGAGATTTCCTGCAACGATGGTGGTCACCAAGCAATCGTCTTTGACCATGACACCCGAGAGCCACGCCTTGTGGGCAGCAAATGTGTAGGCTGTCACCTCTGCCGATTGGTTTGTCCTGCAGGAGCCATCGGCGTAACAAAGCGTACTAAGAAAAAACAATAAAGCAAAGAAGAATATGAAACAGAAAAAGCAATGGATTCTTGCAGCCATCCTCACGATATGTGGCTTAGCAATAACTTCTTGTCAATCTAACAAGGAGACGAATACAACTATCAGCGCAACGGATGACGCAAGTCAGTTCGTTACGATTACCGATGTAGTGCCAGACGTGATTCTTGAGATTCGCTACTACGGCACGTATAACTTTGTAGGCACACGCATTGACGGCTACGAAGAACCGACAGCGCTGCTCACCAAGCAGGCAGCCGATAGTCTGCGTGCCGTTAGTGACGATGTAAAAGCATTAGGCTACCGTCTGAAAATCTACGATGCCTACCGTCCGCAGAAGGGTGTCGACCACTTCGTGCGATGGGCCGAGGACATCACCGACACGCTGATGAAGCCCTACTTCTATCCCGACCTTGACAAAAGTGTGCTTTTTCCGCAGGATTATATCTGCTTGAAGAGCGGCCACACGCGTGGCTCTACACTCGACCTAACGCTTTTCGACATGACGACAGAGAAGGAAGTGGATATGGGCGGTACCTTCGACTGGTTCGGTCCTGAAAGTCATCCTGACTTCTGCGGCAACCCAGAAACTGGTGAATATACTGGCGATAACAGTAAATCACCTAAGGGTCGAAGCATCACCCCCGAACAGTTCAATAACCGTATGATCCTGCGTCAGGCCATGCTGCGTCACGGATTCAAGCCTTTCGATACCGAGTGGTGGCATTTCACGCTAAAGGATGAGCCTTTCCCTGACACCTATTTTACCTTCCCTGTGAAGCAACTTTAAGGTTATGATTCATTTCGTCTGAGCGAATCAATAACCTGTTCTCGTAATCTGCTGCATATTCCCACGGCGGGACTGCTTTAGTCCCATACTGGGAATGAATTTGTCCCACGCTGGGAACAAGCCAGTCCCAGCGTGGGAAATGTTTTTGCTACGTCGTTATTGAAATTCCATATTTTTCAAAAGAAACGTAATTTGAAAGATTTATCGTTTTATTGTCAAGACTTAACATCAAAAAGCAGTAAGTATCTGATTATAAATGATTTGCATTCACTTTTCATATTTCAAGAGTTAACATAAGAGTTAACATAGACTTAACATAGAGTTAACATAAAATGTTAATTTGTCAACTAAAATCAGCAGTAAGGCAAAAACTGACAACCTAAATCAGCGAGATACAATGTTAAGTCTATGTTAACTCTATGTTAAGTCTTATGTTAAGTGTTAGACGCCTAATTTTAAGACTAAATAACTGTAAATCAACCAATTAGTATTTTTCAATGTTAAGTCTTATAGAAAAACAACTACAAAGAAAAAAAAAGAAGTCTGCACTATGTTTCTGAGAAGCGTGCCAACAAGTCTTTCTCTTGTTGGTGCGCTTTTTCTATAAACTGACGATAGGTATCGCTTTCTGGATTGAAAGGACGGTGTCCCAAAGCCTCCTTGATGGGCTTCCACTCTTGCAGGAACTGCTTGGCACGCTCGCTAAAGTAAGCCTCAACAAACTGCTGCCAGATATATTCCACCGCCTGATCCGACGGGTGAAGCATGTCGGGCTGATAGAAACGATAGTCGCGCAACTCATCGAGCACAATCTCGTAAGCAGGGAAATAAGAAACGAAGGACTTTTCCTTCGTCAGTTGATGAGCAGCCAACTGCAAAGTAGCCTTCGACAACTGGCTACCATGATAGCCATACTTAGCGTAACGGATAGGACTGACTGTCAATACGATACGCACATCAGGATTACGGCGATGAAGTTCTTCTGCTGCCTGCGAGAGATAGTCAACACATTGGTCAATGGTGAGTTCCTCCTCCTGAAAGAGGTTCTGCGGACGCTTCTGACAGTTGTCCACAATCTCGCCCGTTTCCTTGAGACGATAGACGTGATTAGTGCCTAACGTAAAGAAGGCGATACGGGGAGCCGCATCACAACGCTGGACGGTATGAAGGATCGAGGCAGGATTATACATCACGCCGAAAGGATTCACCGTAACGGGGAAACGCTCCTCCTCAAAACGACGCCCTATCTTATCGGCAAAGCAAGAACCCACGAACAGGATAGGCTCCAAGGGAGCTATCTGGAAGTCGGGCGCAGGAATATTTACTTTTGTACGAAACTCCATCATCAATTAACTCCTACTGATTTGTAATCCCGTTTTCGACAATGACATATCCACAAAACGGGCATTGGCATTCGGACGGTTTTCATTCAGAATCTTCTTGATGCGTGCTGCTGCCTCTGGGTCTTTGGCCACCATATAAAGATAACCACCACCGCCAGCACCAGGCAACTTATATCCCAAGCAGAGGTCGTCAATCAGTTCCGTCTGACGACGCACAGCCTCAGGATTTGTACCCGAGTCGAGCAACTGGTTCTGCTCCCACGTCAGTCGTACCAGTCGTCCCATCTGCTCGAAGTCCTGTCGCTGCAAGGCCTCGTACATATTCATGGCATGATCCTTCATCTGGCGCAACAACGATAGCTCGTCCCTGTTGTTCAGGAACATACGGCGCACAATCTCTGCCAGAATCTGCTTGGCAGTACGAGTGATGCCCGTATAATAAAGCAGATGACAAGGACGGTATTCAGGCGAATTATAAATGTCGGAAGGCAACCAGCGCACCACGGGATTCTGCTCGAACCCACTCTGGGTCTGCAACAATTTCACGCCTTGCAGCACGCCACCGAACTGATCCTGCCAACCGCCACCCGTAGTCAGAAGCTGTTCAAGTACCAACGTGCGGCGACCTATCTCGTTCTTATCCCAAGCCAAAGCACAGAAATCGCTGACAGCCCCTAATACCGTAGCAGCCAAGATGCTGCTGGTACCAAGTCCGCTACCTGCAGGTATAGCCGAGAGTAATGTCAACTCGATGCCTGAACCGAAAGCTTCCAATTGTGCTTTCAGCGAAGAGAATCGCTCTGCAGAGAAAGCGGGCGCAAAGCCTGCCAAAGCCAAAGCAGCCTTAGGAATAGAGAACGGCGAGCCCACCTTATTATATTGTAACAGTTCCTCGTAGGTCTCGACCACCTCGGAGGCGCCTAGGTCAATACTGCGCAGGATGATATGCGGATCCTTGCAGGGCTTGATATATACCTGCAAAGGCGGTTGTCCATTCAACTCGATAGCCAGGTTCACCACGTTGCCACCCTCCAAGAGGCAGTAAGGCGGCGTATCCGTCCATCCACCAGCAATATCGATGCGCACAGGACTGCGGCCCCATACGATCTGATCCTGATAAACAGACAGTCGAGGCTGTTGCGGTTGCGCCAAAACCTGTTGGGTAAGTCCTTCGCGCAGGAGTCCGAAAGCCTGTTCGCGATTACCACGAAACATCGCATCGTGGATGCGCGTCATCAGTGGCGCCTTCTCATCCAACGCCTCAGGCAGAGGAATATGATTCACCTCAAACTCATGAGCAGCATCATCCAAATCCAACTGATAGAACACGCTATGCTGCCAGTTGCGAGCCAAAGCCGGCCATACCTGACTGCGGAAGTCTGCTCGCTGCATAAAGAGACGATTCAGATTAGCCTCGGAAGAGATTTCCTCGGCGCTAAGAAGAGGTAAGGGATGAGAGGTGAGAGGTGAGAGGTCAGATTTCAGATAGATCTCTATCTCTTCATATTTCAACACAGGGAATTGCTTGCGCTGCTGTTCGGCACCATCGAAACGGTCATCAATATGATAGCAACGTACAGCATAAAGGTCATCGCCCATAGGAACGATATCCAGACACTGACCGGGCTCAAGGTGTATGTTCCAGTCGTTGTGCGGCACACCTGTAACGATATGATCACACGTCAAATGCCATTCTTTTCCTACGTGACTATTCTCAATCCATATATTCTGGTTCTCACTATTGAAAGGTATGTCAACCAAAGCATTCTGTACAAAGATTGAAGGATGCGGCTTACGATCATTATGCATGATAAGTCGCTGATCAGACACCACGTTCTGCAGTTTCATCGTAGATGATATCATCTCACATGACGTTCCAAAATGATAGAACTCGCCACCAGGCAGAGGAACAACTGCTACCGTGAGCGACTTCAGCTCTGGGTCATCAATCAGCGGATCCGTACCCAAGGAACGACCGAAATCCGAATAGAGATCGTAGAACTTGAGAGGTGAGGGGGAAGAACTGAGAGGTGAGAGGTTACATCTTTCCATCAATAATTTGACGGCCCTGTCGCTCAGAATCCATACACCAATATCCGTGAGATAATAATGTTCTTTCTGTAGTTGCTGCAACTCCTCCACGCTAGGCTTCTGCAACATCTGTTTCAAGACCTGAGGTGTACGACGGTCACTCACAAAGACGCCATGATTCTTAGCCACGCTGGCATCAAGCCACAAGCCATAGACAACGACATCAGCCTGGGGAACTGGCCCCACGGGTTGACTGGTACGAATCAGCACATCACCACTAACTACCATCGTATTTAGGCCCTCTGGGGTCTTCTTCATAATCTGTTCATATAATGGCAATTGAAGTGACAAGAGATCCTGCGATAGCCTTTGACCGCGTTCCCAACGGAACACAGGAACTGGTGTCAGGATCTTCCCTGACGGTGCATACGATGGCAAGCGCCGACTCTGTCCACCGGCATGAAGCAAGATACGCTTCTCGTTGGCCAGCCATTCTTCGAAAGGGGCAAGGGGCAAGGGGCGAGGGGCAAGAGATAAGTTTTGTTGATTCTCAAAGCATTTCCAAAGGAGCCAGGCTGTTCCTCCGCCACTACCTATGCGATGGCCTTCGGGATCGCATGTGCAGAAGAAATCCTCTTCTGGCAGTTCTGTTATCTGATGAAAGACTGTATGTCCGTTTTCGTCCTTTCTAACGAGGTTTGGCGGCAAGGAAAGTAACTTTTTCATTTCTGTTTTCAATTATTTGCCTGCAAATTTAAATAAAAAAAAGGAAAGAAGCGGGGATTATAAAAAAATAATGTAATTTTGCAGCATTATTACCAAGCTAAGAACAAATAATGGAAGCAAAAATACTCACAAAGAATGGTACCAATTTCCTTGTTCCATTCATTCTTATTACCTCATGTTTCGCACTATGGGGATTTGCCAATGACATGACAGGCCCCATAGTCAAGGCCTTTTCAAAGATTTTCCGCATGAGCGTCACCGAAGGTGCTTTGGTGCAGGTAGCCTTCTATCTGGGCTATTTCGTGATGGCCTTCCCTGCCGCCATGTTTATTCAGCGTTATTCATTCAAGGCAGGTGTGTTAGTAGGTCTATCACTATTTGCCATCGGTTCAATTTTGTTCTTCCCTGCCAAAATGACAGGAATGTACTATCCGTTCCTTTTTGCCTATTTCATTCTGACTTGCGGTCTGTCATTCCTGGAGACCTCGTGCAATCCATATATTTACCGCATGGGTAGTGAAGAAACCGCCACACAACGTCTGAACTTAGCTCAAGCGTTCAATCCCATAGGTGCATTGATGGGAATGTACATAGCGATGGAGTTTGTACAAAGCAAGATGAGTCCGATGACTACAGAGCAACGTGCCATTCTGCCAGACACGCAGTTTGACATTCTAAAAGACAACGATTTAAGTGTGCTCATTGGTCCTTATCTGGGATTGGGTGCCGTCTGCGTACTGCTTTTGGTTCTTATCCGTTTAACAAAAATGCCAAAAGCTACAGACAGCCGCGTCAACAAAGGCATTAGAACGGCCTTCAAGGAATTGCTTCAAATAGCCAACTATCGCGAAGGCATCATAGCCCAGTTCTTCTATGTTGGTGCTCAGGTGTCGTGTTGGACCTTTATTATACAATATGGTACACGCGTATTCATGGAAGAAGGCATGGACGAGAAAAGTGCAGAAATCCTATCGCAGAAGTATAACATCATAGCTATGGTGTTTTTCACTATTAGTCGTTTTATCTGCACATGGTTCCTGAAATATATTCCTGCAGGACGTTTGCTCTCCATCCTGGCTATTTCTGCCTTCTGGCTGGCTGTTGGAGCCATCATTTTCCCAGACCGTAACGGAATCTATTGCTTAGTAGGTATCTCTGCCTGCATGTCACTCATGTTCCCCACTATCTATGGCATAGCCCTTCGCAATGTGGGAGATAATGTAAAATTTGCTGGTGCCGGCCTCATCATGGCAATTCTTGGCGGTTCTGTATTCCCCCCAATCCAGGCTATGATTATAGATTCTGATATCACACTATTTGACATCCCTGCTGTCAACATGTCGTTCGCAATCCCGCTGATATGTTTTGTCGTGATAGCCATCTATGGACATAGGGCATATATCCGCCATTATATTCTTAGCCCAGACTCAAAAGATCATGTATAAAAGAAATAGCCTGTGATGTCACAGGCTATTTTCTTGATAATCCAAATCGGCTTCTACGACGAACCTCACCTCATCGGGTTCCAACTGAGGTTGACCTTCTGACTTAGCCGCTTTACAGAGATAAGCAGCCACTTCGTCAATATCAACATCCACCTCGTCATCGTCCGATTCCAAGATACCACTCTCATAGAAATATGTGGCAATAGTGTCGAGCATCCATACCAACTGTGCGTCAGTATATAACTCCTTCAGATCACTAGGCAACTGCTCGCGGATGAATGCAATCTCCCGCTTGTTCTCCTCTTGATCCTGCATCAGTTCCTCGTCAAAAGTAGCCATCATTAAAGCATTGCTTCAATTTTCTCAATAAACTTATCCTTCGACTGGGCACCTACAACTTTGTCAACCTGCACGCCGCCCTTGTAGAACAAGATGGTAGGAATGTTACGAATACCAAACTCTGCAGCCAGATCTTCGTTCTCCTCTACATCGCACTTACCAACAACGATTTTTCCGTCGTATTTCTCAGCCAGTTCCGAAAGGATTGGCGAAACCATACGGCAGGGGCCGCACCATGTAGCCCAGAAATCCAATACCAGAGGCAGATCACCATTCTTCAGAGCCTCAAAATTCTCACTTGTTACTTGTACTTCCATTTTCCTAAAGTTTTGTAGGGTTATTATTTTTGTGTCATAAGTTATCAAGCAAACATCATGCCACTAATTTATTTTATAATCCAATGCAGGATTCTCTTCGATAAAATCGATGAGTTGATGTTTCACGTCCACTAACCTGTTCTGCGAACGGAGAAGCACATGATGTTTTCCTGCGGAGTCACGCAACTGGAAGAATAGTTTCGTATTACCCGGGCATTCGCCGATAATATCATTCAACTCCTCAACTACCTGATCATTTAGTTTCTCATGATCAGTTACCACAGAAATAGTGATACGGTCTATAGCCTTGTCCTTGATGGTCTGGAGATATTCCACACTAGACACCTTAAACTCCATGGCATCCGAGAACTGGAAACGCGGTTTCAGTTTACCTGTCACATAGACAGTAGCTCCTTCCGTAAACATACCATTAAGTGTTCCCCAGTCTTGTCCGAAAAGAGCCAGTTCACCAGAGCCGTCAAAATCCTCTATCGTGACGAATCCACATGGTTCACCACGTTTCGTGAACTTTGAGCGTACTGCCGTAACAATACCACCGAAAACAATATCCTGACGATCCTTGAGTGAGTTCACATCTGCCAATTCGCCACATTTTGTATTACACAAGTTCTCAAGAATAATACGGAACTCATCCAGCGGGTGAGCAGACAGATAGATACCCACCAAATCACGTTCCTTATTCAAACGCTCGATATCACTCCAATGCACATCGGTCTTTGGTACAGGCGGTGTAGCTATTTCCACATCATCGAAACCACCGAAAAGCGAACTAACAGCCTGTTGTTTCTCTGTCTGATAGGTTTGTCCATAGCGCACCAGTGTATCTAAGAACACCTCACCTTTTGCATTCTCGGCAAAAAAAGCTTCTCGACGGATACCAAAACCATCGAAACCACCACTCAGTGCCAGCGACTCAAACGCCTTGCGGTTGACACTTGAGAACGGTATGCGCTGTGCAAAATCATAGATATCCTTATAAGGACCATTCTTTTCACGCTCCGCAATGATAGCCAAAGCAGCACCATCACCCAATCCCTTGATAGCAGCCAGACCGAAACGGATCTCACCCTTATGGTTTACACCGAATTTCTGGTACGACTCGTTCACATCAGGACCCAGCGTAGCAATTCCCATTGCCTTACATTCGTCCATCAGTTTGGTGATTTCCGTTATCTGATCACGACGACGACTCATAATAGCAGCCATGAATTCTGCAGGATAGTTGGCTTTCAGATATGCCGTCTGATAAGCTACCCATGAATAACAAGCTGCATGAGACTTATTGAACGCATAAGAAGCGAACTTCTCCCAGTCGGCCCAGATTTTGTCAAGTACCTTCGGATCGTGACCGTTTTTCTTTCCGCCCTCGATGAACTTAGGCTTCATGGCGTCAACGATATCCTTTTTCTTCTTACCCATGGCTTTACGGAGTGCATCACTCTCGCCTCGGGTAAAGTCGGCCAGTTGTCGTGAAAGCAACATCACCTGCTCCTGATACACCGTAATACCATAGGTATCCTTCAGGTATTTCTCCATGCAGGGGATATCATATTTGATTTCCTCATTACCATTCTTACGGGCAATAAACGAGGGGATATAGTCCATAGGTCCCGGACGATAGAGGGCGTTCATAGCGATGAGGTCCTCGAAGACTGTAGGATGCAGTTCGCGCAAGTATTTCTGCATACCATTCGACTCGAACTGGAACGTACCAATGGTGCGTCCCTGCTGGTAGAGTTCGAACGTTTTGGGATCGTCTATAGGAATATGATCGAGGTCAACATCAATGCCGCGCGTCTGCTTGATAACAGCACAGCATTCTTTCATCTCGGAAAGCGTCTTCAATCCCAAGAAGTCCATCTTAATCAAACCCGTTGACTCAATCACGTGACCATCATACTGCGTACAGTTGGTCTTCATATCCTTGAAGTCAGGGTCATCAGCCGTTGAAACCGGCACCCAGTCACTAATCGGGTCACGACAGATAATGAATCCGCAGGCATGAATACCCGTACCACGCACCGTACCCTCCAGCATCTTTGCGTACTTAATAGTATTAGCAAGTGCGGGGTCATTACTGGCCTCAGCATCGCGTAGTTCTGGGGTACACTTGATGGCATTGGGCAGATTCATCTTCAAACCATCTGGCAATCGGTCTGGAATAGCCTTACACAGGGCATTCGAAATAGCCAAGGGCACTTTCTCTACACGTGCTACGTCCTTGATACTATTCTTGGTTGCCATTGAGGCATAAGTAATGATATGCGCACAGTTCTCGTGGCCATATTTATCCATCACCCATTTCAACACCTTTCCTCGACCATCATCGTCAAAGTCGGTATCAATATCAGGCAAAGAGATACGGTCAGGATTCAGGAAACGCTCGAACAGAAGGTCGTATTTCAATGGGTCAATCTTCGTGATACCCAAACAGTAAGCCACTACCGATCCTGCAGCCGAACCACGTCCAGGGCCGACCCATACATCCAGTTCATCGCGGGCGGAGTTGATGAAGTCCTGCACAATCAAGAAGTAACCAGGGAAACCCATGGTCTTCATGATATGCAGTTCAAAACGGATACGGTCGTCAACCTCCTTGGGTAATGAAGAATGAAAAATGGAGTATGAGGATTGAGGATTACCAGTATCTATCTCTACCTTTTCAAGCACCAACTCATCATTGGGCAAGTAGCGTTCCTTACCTCCTTTATAGGCCAGCTCTGCCAGGAAATCAGCTTCAAACTTAATACGATAG
>Ga0310690_10009277_pt1 | contig 12355 bp, 12 predicted proteins | sample AusTroGonzalo_MG_2_FD_207661 | JGI IMG/M metagenome (GOLD analysis project Ga0310690, IMG submission 207661) | Bovine rumen microbial communities from tropical cattle in Woodstock, Queensland, Australia - Gonzalo_04 (v2) (version 2) | ecosystem: Host-associated > Mammals > Digestive system >...
ATCACAACCGGAATTTCATCACCAGACGAACAAACAAAAATGTATCCAGACATGAAATATATACTACATCATCTTTTTGCAAATGTCACGCGCAACCGTATCCGCATCAAAACCCATGGCCGCCATAACCGCCGCACCATCACCCGACATTCCAAACCGATCGATTCCAACCACCGCATCCGCAAATTCGAACCATGGCGCCGATGCCCCGGCCTCTATCGCGACGACAAATCCACGCAATAAATCTTTTTGGAATTTTTGGGGCGCCACACGAAAACGTTCCACAGACGGCATTGAAACAACCTGGACCGACGGACCGATTTTTTTAGCAACCGTAATTGCAAATGGGACCTCACTACCCGTCGCTATAATCGTCACCTTGACCCGACGTGATTTTGCCGCATGAATAACATATGCACCATTTGACATGTCGGTACCACGCGGGGTGGCAACCTGATCAAACTTTTGCCGCGATAAAATAATCGCCGATGGACGCGCGACATCCGTCAACGCCAATTGCCAACCCCAAGCAACCTCTGTCCCATTACATGGCCGCAATACATTTAAATTCGGGATTAAACGCAATGACCCCAGTTGCTCAATCGGTTGATGTGTTGGGCCATCCTGGCCAACCGCGACACTATCGTGACTAAACAAATAAATCACAGGCAAATGTGACAACGCCGCAATTCGAATAGACGGCCGCATATAATCCGAAAACACCAAGAAAGTCGAACCATACGGTCGCACCCCACCGGCCGCCAATCCGTTCATAATTCCGCCCATGGCGTGTTCACGCACACCATAATTGATATAATTTCCAGAAAAATCTTTGGCATCAATATCACGCGACGCCGCCACCCGCGCACCGGTATTACCGCCTAAATCCGCACTGCCCCCGACCAGATTTGCACCTTTTTCTAATAATAACCCCAAATATTTCGCCGACAATTCACGTGTCGACACAACATCATCCGTAATATTGAATTCAGGATTTGGCACAACAGTATATGATTTTTGTGTCACCCGTCTAACCATTCCGGCCGCAACCTGGGCCCAACGTGCCTCGCCAGACCCCGAAACATATTGCCGCATTAATTTTAACAACTCCGCATCCCCAATTGCCAACCCGTGCGCCGCAGATTTGCCCGCCAAAGACGATCCGACACCCAACACAGATTTTACCTGAACAAACACCGGATACCGCGACCGTTTTGCATCTACAAAAATCTTATTCAATCTATCGAAATCATCGGCCGCAACATTATTTATCACGCGCCACCCACACGCACGCACCACACCCGGCACGTCAATCGCAGTTTGAGCCACACCATCAATAGTCAACCCATTATCATCCCATACCAAAACCAGGTTATCCAATCCCAATCGTCCCGCCAAAGCAATTGATTCGTTTGCCACACCTTCACTTAAATCACCATCAGAACACAAACAATAAACGCGCGCACCGGTACATTTGATTTTTTCCGCCAACGCCAACCCGACCGCGTTTGCAATACCCTGGCCCAGCGGCCCAGTTGTTGCATCAACGCCATCAATTCCAATTTCCGGATGTCCCGGCAATCCACCAATTTGTCGAAACGAATCGAGCGACGGCACATCATATCCCGCCAATTTTAACACAGCATACAACATCGCACTGCCATGGCCCGCGGACAAAACAAACCGATCCAACCCCGGTCGTAAAAAATTCGCATAAATAGTCGTAACAACACCCGATGCACCCAAAATAATACCAATATGCCCACTGTGCGCGGCATGCACCGCATGCAAAGCCAAAGACCGCACCGCATTCGACATACCAATTAAATCATTAGCATTAAATCTCATAATATGATATTATAACATAAACTTAGGACTAAAAAAATGATAAAAATTTGGACAGATGGATCTTGCCTGGGCAACCCCGGACCGGGGGGATGGGCATTTATTGCGACAGACGGCAAAAACACCGCCGAACGTCGTGGTGGCGAACGCAACACAACAAACAATCGCATGGAATTAATGGCTGTAATTTCCGCATTAACCGCGGCACACAAACACCCAGAAATCGAAATTCACACCGACAGTCAATATGTTAAAAACGGCATGCAAACATGGATAAAAAATTGGAAGAAAAACAATTGGCGCACCGCAGATAAAAAACCTGTTAAAAATCAAGATCTGTGGATAAAATTGGATGAATTATCACAAAATATAAAAATCCATTGGGTTTGGGTTCGCGGCCACGACGGTGAAGAATTTAATGAACGTTGTGATGAATTGGCCCGCACATACGCCGAAACATTAAAATAACAAATAAACCGCGGCAACCAAATCTGCGGTTTATTTTTTTGCTTGGAATATTTTTATCAACTCTTTGACAGATGCTTCGTCAGAAAACTTTTCCTTGGCCACCTTATACGGGCTAAATTTTCTTAAAAACTTTTGCTTATCTTTTACATATTCGTCTATCACATTAAACAAATCTTTTTCTGTTTTATAATACATACCCGTCTTTTTAGTCAAATAAGGACAAGTTCCACAACCATTACCACCAACATTGTATTTTATAATAGAAGGTCTGTTTTTTGCCCACGCTTCCGCAATTGCCAAACCTTGGGTTTCTATAATATCTTGAATAAAAACGACAAAATCAACTTTATTTAACACATCGTAATAATCTTCAATTTGATATGCACCATATTCCAAAACATACGTTGAAATCCCTTTATTATGTAAATACTCTGTTATTTTTTTATTTTGCGGGACTAATTTATAATAACACAAAACGGCATTATGAATTTTTTGTTTTTCATCCAAATCATTAACTATCACACCACTGGGCCACGCTTTAATTTTTTTATAATATTTTGCATCTGTTTTATCTTGCAAATTTTTCTTAACCGTTTCAGACGCAACCAAACTGTAATCAATAAAATCTAATTCAGCAAATTTATACATATAATCCCCGCCCAATCTACATGCAGACGGTGCCGTTACAATTTTAATATCCGGATATTTTTTCTTTATTTTCTTGATACATTCTAAATCTTTTTCATTAACCACCCACAGCAAAATTACATACTTTGTATATTTATTCACCTTGTTCCAAGAAAAAGGAATACCCAAACGCTTAAAACCACGAATCAAACTAAGGTCCAAACTTTTGTGTCCATATAAATTGCCACCACAATAATGCAACAAACGCAACTTACGACAGGCTTTTGTTAATTTATCTTTATTAAAAAACACCGTCCACAAACAAACCTTACCCAAAGTCCTTATGTAATTAAGAACAAATATAAAACCATCAAAACTATCAAAAGAATTTATGATTGCAAATTCTGCTTTGGACTGTCTAAACATACCGCCACCTTATATTATCAATGAACTTTTGTCATTGCATCTGACACTTTTGATTTTATAACATACGCAGAATCCGGATCTCTTTGTAACATATTCATTAACTCTTGTTCTGTTACAGCACGTTTAACACCGGAATATCTATCATTAACAGATTCAGCCTCGTAAATAACCTGACCTATCATATTAACAACTTTGTGGACATTATAAAGTTTATTTCCGTGTCCGCGGACCTGTTTAACAAAAGTTTTTGGCATACATTTTCCTTTTTATAAAAGATATATGCATTCATACCAACATTTACAAACAATAACAACAAGAAATTTATATACACCCCGTCACAAAATCCGTTTTTATGATTTTTCTAATTGTGTATTTTCGTATTCGCCATGCGCTTACGCTCTGGCGCATCCTTCTGGACGCATATTTCATAAATAAAAAACACGGCATATTGGCCGTGTCTTGAGATCTGTGGCGCGCCCATTCATCTACCTCGATACACAATAATAAAAATCTATAAAAACTCGTGGGGGCAAAAACTCCATTTTTATGATTTTTCTAATTGTGTATTTTCGTATTCGCCATGCGCTTACGCTCTGGCGCATCCTTCTGGGCGCATATTTCATAAATAAAAAACACGGCATATTGGCCGTGTCTTGAAACCTGTGGCGCGCCCAGAAGGATTCGAACCCTCAACCTTCTGATCCGTAGTCAGATGCTCTATCCAATTGAGCCATGGGCGCAAACATGCCACTTATTTTATATTAAAAAACTGAAAATGCAAGAAAAATTCTAAAAAAAATTCCGACATTGCCCCATAAAAAATATTTAGACAAAAAACTTGACAAATATTATTTTTATACTATCCTAACACAAAACACCATAACCAAAAAAGGGGGTAAAACATGGTAAGAAAAACAAAAAAAACTAACAAAACCAAACAAGTGCTACATCGCATATGGGAAATTATTTGCTGGCCTTTCAGAAAGATTTGGTCCGGATTGGTTTGGCTGTGGAATTGGATTGCCGGCATCAATTTGGTTGCTTTATTAAACTTGGCATTGTTGGTTTCAATCATTGTATTATTCAGCTTGTTAATTATTGATTTACGCAAAAGCGCAAATGCAACAAATACACAGGTTATAACATTAAAACCGGCACCGGCTACCGAATCGGCACCGATTGCAAAACCAAACGTTCAACCACGCAAGGTAACAACATTACCAATGAAACGCGACCCAATCACTCGTAAAGCGATTGGTGCACCGGTAAACGTTGCAAAATTAAAACAAAATCCTGTCGCGATAAAACAAGTTGCAACCATCAAACAAAAGACCGTTTTGGGCGACACAATCATCGACCATCATGATATGACATCCATATTGCAAAACGGTGCACATATCCGCGGAAACCTGTATATTCAAGACTTACGCAAGTACACATTGCCATGCGATATTGTCATTGATGGAAACTTGATTTTACGCGATGTGAACATGTTAAACTTTTGTGGTGACTTTACGGTTCGCGGAAACATCTATGTCAACCCACGCAGTTCGTTTGGCCCGGTACCATCCACAGCACGCGTTGGAGGACAAGTAATACTCTAAGTTTTTTTGTTCATGGTAAAACTTCCTTTTACAAAGACCACGTTTTTGTGGTCTTTTTTTCTATATTTTTATACCAAAATATGATATAATAAACACAACCAAACAAAGGGGTAAAACATGGAAGTTATCAATAAATTGATTACAGTATTGTCACGCAACTTAGGTTTAACCATCGTTTTGATTGCTGCAATTATTTTGTTTGCAATCTTTTCAGACGGCCTGTTGGCGGGTTTAATTACCGCATTATCTGCATTGGTTGCTTATACATGTTGTGAATTACTGTATCGTGCTTATAAAGAATTATCGCCTGCAAAAAAACGCACAGGCAAAAAATAAAAAAATGCCCGTTCTGGGCATTTTTTATTTATCTTTCTTTTCTGTCTTTTCTGACGTCGCATCTGTTTTATCCGTCACAGTCACTTTATCGCTTTCCACCGAAACAGGCGTTTGTTGTGGTGTTTTTGCTTCATCACCAACCAATTCTTGACGCAATTCACTTTCGGTATTCGTATTAGCAGACTTTGCAGAAACCAACGCCAATAATGCACACAATATAAAAAATATTGTTGCCAACCACGCTGTCGTTTTTGTCAAAAAATTCCCCGCCGCAGCACCAGTCAACGCACCACCAAACATAGAAGCCGCCGAAGAACCAGACATACCCGAACCTTCAGATTTCTGCAACAAAATAATACCAATCATAAATACCGCGACAATAATCAGCAAAACCAACAAAATCGAAAACATTTTTATTCCTTTATATTAAAACAATCAAATCTTATATTCTCTAACCCTAAATTGCAAGAATTTTTAGCAGTTTTTCTGCCGCCGCGGTCGATGCCTCTTTCTTGGACGCCCCCGACCCGGTGGCTGTTTGCCCCATTGCCGTGACCGATGCATTAAACACTGGACTGTGCGACGGCCCTGTTTGCGGCAGATATTCATACACCGGCAATTCGCCAGAATGTGTTTTTTGCACAAATTCCTGAAGTGCAGTTTTGGCATCTTTCGGCGCAACAATTTCCGACGCCGCTAAATCACGCCACAGGGACACAATCACATCACGAACGGTTTCAAATCCCGCATCAATATAAATAGCACCAAACACTGCCTCCATCGCATCGGCCAAAACATGTTGAATACGACCTGCCGTCATATGACCATGCCGAATATGTGATTCTAATCCGATATCACTTGCCACTTGTGCCAAAGTTTGGGTTGACACCAACATTGCATGACGACGCGCTAATTCGCCTTCGGCTTCGTTTGGAAACATTTCATATAACAATCCCGCAACCGCCAACCCCAAAACACGATCACCAATAAATTCCAAACGTTCATTGTTATGATCGGCACTCACGCCACTTTGGGTAAATGCCAACTTTAATAGATTTTCATCCTTAAATTTATACCCCAATATCTGCATTTTACTTTATCCCCATTCCTAATCTATCCCAACGGATTTTACTACCCCACGTCCACAACGCAACCATGGGCGCATAATAATTATGCGAATACCAAACAAACCACACACGTCCCAAAACATTATCACGCGGTACAAATCCAACTTCGGCCCGACTATCAGAACTGTTATCACGATTGTCGCCCATAAAGAACAAATGTCCCGCCGGCACGGTAAATTCCACAGTATTATCATACGGCGCATTATCAGACATTTCTATAACGGAATGTTTTACACCGTTTGGTAAAACTTCGGTATATTCGGTTGCATCAAACACACCACACAACCCCGGCACCATTTTACAATACGAATCTGGTTTATATTCAATTGTATAGTTAAACTTGGCCGGTTCATTATTTACCCAAATTTTATTTCCTTTTATAGACATATCATCCTTATAAAAACCGACGCCACGAATTGATTTTGGTAATATTGCAACAATATATTTACGCGGATTTTCACGTGGCACAATTTTACCATTTATATACAAACGACCGTCACGAACCTGAATTTTATCACCCGGTCGACCAATTAAACGTTTAACAAAATCCTGGGATTCATTAACAGGATTACGGAAAACAATAACATCACCAACCTCAGGTTCTGTTGCCAAAAAGCGACCATCCCATAAATGCCATGACCCAAATGGAAAAGAATACCGTGAATACCCATACGACCATTTTTCTACAAATATATGGTCACCGACATGTAATGTTGGTATCATCGAACCCGACGGTATATTAAATGGCTCTAATAAAAAACTGCGAAATATAATAGCAATTAATGCACCATAAAATATAGTATTGAACCAATCACGAACAGCATTTGGGTTTTTCAGTGGCATAATCCATACATCCTTATCTTTTTTTATTTATACGTGCCTGGTATTTTATAACTTGAAAACTGATAAAGCAAGTTTATAATGACAATATGATTTCTGTAAATTCTATTATTTTTAATGGTATGGAAGCCACCAAGATAGATGTCCAAGTTCAATTAGCCAGTGGTTTGGCTAAACCGGATTTTTTCATTATTGGATTGGCTGATCGTGCGGTCAAAGAATCTGCCGGCCGCGTTCGTAATGCTATGAACGCATTAAATGTACCGTTACCACCACGCGTTTTAACCGCAAACCTGTCGCCGGCTGATGTAGAAAAATCAGGTTCTCATTTTGACCTGCCAATATTATGTGGAATTTTATGTGCGCTGGACATATTACCCCAAGACAAATTATCACATTATTTAATCGTTGGCGAAATTGGTCTGGACGGTTCAATCCTTAAAACAGACGGTGTCTTGCCGGCCAGTGTTTGGGCCAAAAACCACAACATGGGCATTATATGTCCCGCATCCCAAGGGGCCGAAGCGAAATTATCCGGTATTACAGATATATTAGCCCCCAAACACGTTTTAGATTTAATTAACCATTTCAGCGGCGTTCATGAAATCGAATTTCCCACAGAAAATATAAAGGTCGACACAGACCAACGACCCGACGTTGATATGAACGAAGTTTATGGCCAACAGGCCGCCAAACGCGCATTGGAAATCGCGGCGGCTGGCGGACACGCAATGTTAATGGTTGGTCCCCCGGGATCTGGTAAAACTATGTTGGCATCGCGTTTGCCAACAATCATGCCCGATATGACAACCGAAGAAATTTTGGAAACATCTGTCATTTATTCAATCGCCGGGAAATTATCCGGCCAAGGCTTAATTACAAAACGCCCGTTCCGCGCAGTTCATCACACGGCCAGCCCCGTATCATTGGCGGGCGGCGGTTCAGACGCACGTCCCGGCGAAATATCATTGGCACACAACGGTGTTTTGTTTTTGGACGAATTACCAGAATTCAACCGTTCAACATTGGAAATTTTACGTCAACCGATGGAATCCGGCAAAATAATGATTTCACGCGCACGCCACAACGCAACATACCCTGCGAATTTCCAATTAATTGCGGCGATGAACCCATGCCCATGCGGACATTTGGGTAACGCCGCCCTGTCTTGCACCCGCGCCCCACGTTGCGCCGAAGCGTATCAAAACAAAATCTCTGGACCACTGCTTGACCGAATTGACTTGCACGTTGACGTTGATGCGGTCAACCCATGGGATATGAAACCTGATCAAACCCAACGCCCAGAATCCAGCGCTGAAATTCGTGCACGCGTCGTTGCCGCCCGCAATCGTCAATTAAAACGCCAAGGTTATGTGAATGCAATGCTAAACGGCAACGCATTGGACAATTTTGTAAAATTAACCCCAGAAATGACAGAATTTCTAAACACGGCCGCCGAACGCGTTGGATTATCCGCCCGTGGATACAATCGAATAAAACGCATTGCCCGCACTATTGCGGACTTGGCCAATCGCGACAATATCATTATGGATGATTTGGTCGAAGCCCTGTCCTATCGTCCGATTAACCGTGGAAAATACGGTGTAAAATTATAAAAAACTCTTGCTTGCACGAATAAAAAATACTACATTACAACACGTAATATATGTAGGACACATATCAAAACACATCACCGCCCTGGATTTACTACCCATAAAGATTTTTAATATCTTTATCAGCAATAAATTCGCGTGGTGATGCAAAACATGAATTATAAAAAAGGATATTAAATGGTATTATTACATAAAAAAACAAAAGCAACTGCGCCCGACAAAAAGACGCAAAAAGACAAAGATATCAAAATCCCGGCACCAATTACGGATATGCCGGAACATGAATCTGACCAAAACGATGAAAAAATATATTTTATGGCTTTGGGCGGTTTGGAACACGTCGGCCAAAACATGTATGTGTATAAATATAAAGGAAAATACCTGGTCGTCGATTGCGGTATGGGTTTCCTAGAGGAAGAAATCGGTGCCGGCGACGTTCAATATTGCGACACAACATGGCTTGAAAAACGCAAAAAAGACGTTGTCGCATTTGTTATAACCCACGGTCACGAAGACCATATCGGCGCATTAAAATTCATTTGGCCAAAATTCAGAAAACCAATTTATTGCACACGTTTTCCGGCGGAAATTTTGCGTCAAACATTTAACGGCATTGAACTGGATTATGACCCAGAAACAGACATTGTTGAATTTGATGCCAATGGCGCAACATTGGATTTATCCCCGTTTACCGTCGAAACTTTTCATGTGTCACATTCCATACCCGAAGCCCAAATGTTAATCATCAAAACACCGGCGGGGAAAATTTTACACACGGGCGATTGGACATTCAATGACGACAATCCGATTGAACCTGGGACTGATTATGCTCGCCTGCGCGAAATTGGATCCGATCCAAAATTACTGGCATGTGCATGCGATTCAACATCTGCATCACGCCAAACACCCCAAACAACCGAAGTCCAAGTTCGCGAAACATTAACCGAAATTATGAAAAACGCCCCCGGACGCGTGTTCGTCACGGGTTATTCTCGCAGTATCGCAAGATTAAAAATGTTTGCCGAGGCCGCGCATAACGCGGGACGTATTGCCGCAATCAAAGAACGCAGCAATCCAAATCCGGTACCGTTTGTGGGACTGCCTGAATTTCGTAAAATCGGTATAGAATTTGGTTATTTAAATGAAGGTGACATTTACCAACACAATGAAATACGCGATTTACCAGCTGAAAAACAGGCAATATTCTTAACCGGATCCCAAGGTGAAAAATTCGCAATGTTAACCCGTTTATGCAATGGCGCGGTCAAAGAATTGAAATTACTGCCAACTGATACCGTCGTGTTCAGCGCAATCATAATCCCGGGTCGCGAACAAGATGTATCCACATTATATAACAAATTGGCACGCATGGGGATTAAAACCCACACAATATTTGACACAAATAATGTTCATGCATCTGGCCATGCCGGTCGTCCTGAATATGAACGTTTTTACGACATGGTACACCCCCAGGTATCAATTCCAATGCACGGTGATTATATCAACGAAATGTTGAATGGTAAAATGGCAATGGAACGTGGTGGTGCAAAACAAATGATGGTTGTTCACAACGGCGAAATGATTGCCTTATCGGACGGCGAACCTGCATACATCGCCGAAACAATCGAAACCAGATTTGTTGTTATGGAGGGCGAAACCGAACGCAGTGCCAACGACCAGGTTTATAAAAACCGCAAAAAAATTGCAACAAACGGCGCGGTATTCGTCACATTACCCGTGGACAAAAAAGGATTCCTAAAAGGTACCCCAGAAGTATCCAGTGCCGGCATATTCGAATCCGACGATACAGGATTTATGAAACGTCAAATCCAAATCGAAATAACCAAGGCTATTGATGCCCTAACCAAAACAGAACGCAAAGACAAAAACAATTTGGTTCGCGCGGTCCAAACCGCATCGAACAAGGTTGTTCGTGCATCACTGGGGGCTGACAAAAAACCTCAATATACTGTGCACTTTGTGCAAAAGTAAAAAACAAGTGAAAAACACGCCCCTTTTGGGGCGTTTTTTTATGTCAACCCCTTGCAATTCTCAAAAAAAATGATAAAATAATAAAGATTTATAAAAAGGTCATATTGATGTCTGACAAAATTATTTTAACCGGGATAAAGCCAACTGGGATGCCACATATCGGCAACTATTTGGGGGTTTATCGTTCATTGATTGAATTATCACAAAACCACAAAACCGTGGCATTTATCGCCGATTTACATGCATTAAACACCATTCATGACCCCAAAATAATCAAACAACATACTTACGAGGCCGCCGCCTTTATACTGGCAATGGGCCTGAATACAGAAAACGCAATTTTATTCCGTCAATCTGATGTAGATGCGATTTATAAATTAAACACTTTCCTGATGAATGTGACACCAAAGGGATTGATGAACCGCGCCCATTCTTACAAGGCTATGCTGGAAAAAAACGCCGCATCGGGTGACGATCCAGACAACGGGGTCAACATGGGATTATACACATATCCAATATTGATGAGTGCCGACATTTTATTATACAATTCTGACATTGTTCCGGTTGGGTCTGATCAAAAACAACACGTCGAATTTGCCCGTGACATTGCCGAATACTTTAATAAAACATACGGCAATATGTTCCAGTTACCAGAACCCCAGATTGGCAAAGACATCGGTTTAATACCTGGATTGGACGGCCGAAAAATGAGCAAATCTTACGACAATACAATTCCATTATTTGCCACGGAATCTGAATTGAAAAAGAAAATTATGCGTATCGTCACCGACAGTAAATTGCCAAACGAACCAAAAAATCCGGACGAATCCACTATTTATTTATTATACAAACAATTTGCCACGCCCGGCGAAGCCGCAAATATGCGCGAATTGTTCCAGGATGGAAAAATCGGTTACGGCGATGCAAAAAAAATGCTATTCGACACAATAAACACATACCTGGGTGGCCCACGCGAAAAATACAATTATTTAATGTCACATACCGACGAACTGGATAAAATTTTGGCAAATGGCGCGGCCCAGGCGACAAAAATTGCTAATAAAACAATCGAACGCGTCCGTCGCGCTATGTTGGGTTAAACAATAAAAACAAATGGAGAGAGAAATGAACAAATCAACTGCTTGGATTTTGGTTGCCATATTGGCCGTATTGGGATATAAATATCTGGCGACACCGCGTATACCAAACACTGTATCAACAACCGGCGAATGTTTAACCACCGCCCCACGCGACAGAACTGCCGTCACTTTGCGTGTCACAACATTGAATAAAAACGCATTACAATCAATGCGTGACGCAACCAAAAAAATCGGTGAAATAAATGAATTTTTATCAACTTTGGATGTAAAAACCCAAACAACTGAATTTAATTCTTACGAAAAAACAGAATGGAATCATAACACTCAAAAATCTGTGAATCTGGGTACCGAAACAACAATAGCATTAGAGGTTTCTG
>Ga0310690_10009278_pt1 | contig 12355 bp, 16 predicted proteins | sample AusTroGonzalo_MG_2_FD_207661 | JGI IMG/M metagenome (GOLD analysis project Ga0310690, IMG submission 207661) | Bovine rumen microbial communities from tropical cattle in Woodstock, Queensland, Australia - Gonzalo_04 (v2) (version 2) | ecosystem: Host-associated > Mammals > Digestive system >...
TGAACAATTCATCGATCCGGATGAAGAGGAATTCGGGGATATGCTGGTGGATTACTGCGCAGACTGCGGAAGCCCGATCCTGGAAGGGGATCTCTACGTGTATACGGACGACGGGGAGATTCTGTGTGAAGACTGCAGGAATCTGCGTGAGGCCGAAAACTGACAGGCAGAAAAAAAGGGTACCAGGAGGCACTGTTCCCCTTGGTACCCAATGGTTCATTGCTTGCTCGCTTTTTCGCGCAGGGCGTTCAGGGTGGGCCAGTTAATGCGTTCTCCGGACATTCCGACGGAACGGGCATAGTCCCAGGCTTCCTGCAGATTATCGAAATCTTTGAGGACATTGCCGGTATTGTCATCAATCACTTCATAGGTAGACCAGTCTTCAAAGTCTTCGAATCCATGATATATTTCAAAGATATATCCACCGGTGGCTTTTGTCAGGTCTTCTTTTGTCAACGCCTTTTTCAGTTCGTCTTTGCTGATAATTCCCACTTTCATGCTCTCCCTGATTTGTTTTTCGTTGGTTTCTAACTGCACTTTATCATAATCCGGGAGAAAAGTAAATTGCATTTTCCCGGAATAACAGTTTTCAACCGTCCCCAAATATGGTTTAATCAGTTCCGGAGAAGGGGGGAATCCAGAATGAACGAGAAACGCGAAAAGGCGTTCGAGGGCGATGGGAGCGATTCCTTGACAGCACCGGAAATCGTAGAAGTACTGCTGGAAAAGCCGTATTGGATCATCGATTTCCTGCCGGAGCAGGTTCCGGAAAAGAGCCCCGGGCAGTTCTTCGCTGTGGAGGAATGGATCCTGAACGATCCAAACCTCCGGCGGAAGCAGGCCGGCTTCCTGCTCAAGCTGAATTGCTATTATGATCTGACGATTGTCCGGGAGGATGATACGCTCTGCACCAATCCGAAGCCACGGGAGCTTGCGTCCCTGATCGGCAGGGAGTACCTGAACATCCTGGTCGGCAGGGACGCGCTCATTTCCGCGGACCGCACAGATGCCGGCATGACGCTGTACAATCCGGATGAGAAGCTGGTGGAATTGGCCGGGAAACTGGCGGCATCGGAAGGGCTGTTTTTGCGGAAGGGGTCGAATTAAATCAGAACGGCATTTCGACGCCTACCCGGACCCAGGTTTTGTGTCCGCACTCCTTGCACCGAACCTGCTTGAAACGGGTCGGAATGATCCCGTCCATTGTGATTTTTGTTTTCCCAGTATCTACATAGGTGTGGCCGAATCCGCAGAGGACCCAGGCAATTAAATCCGTCAGCGCTGCGCCCTGGCGTTTGCCGCCGCCTGCGACAGCCTGCAGCTGACCGGCTGCCATTTCCTGCATCGGCATGGGAGATCCGTTCATGATGGTCGGGATGTTTTTTGTTTTTGCATTTGTGTTTGCTTTTGTGTTTTGGATGGTGTTCATTGTTTTTTTCTCCTTTCTGTCTGCGTTTTTTTGTTTTTGTCCGGCAGGTTTCCCTGCTCACCTGTGTATACGCAGCAGAAAGGGAAAATGGCAGTTAAAAAAAGGAGGAATCAGGTGTGGAACAATCAGTACTCGCAGCGCAGGCAGAGGAATTGCTGAAGGAGGAACCCTGGTATGTAGCGGCTTTCAGCAATATCTCATCGCTGATGATGGAAACGATGCCGGATTTGAACTGGGCAGGGTTTTACATTGTGCGGAACGGCGTGTTGGTGGTCGGCCCCTTTCAGGGGAAACCGGCCTGCATCCATATCGCGCCCGGGAAAGGCGTCTGCGGAACGGCAGTCGAAAAGGATGAGACAATTTTGGTGCCGGATGTGCATCAGTTCCCGGGGCATATTGCCTGTGACGGCGCCTCCCAATCGGAGATTGTCGTGCCGATTCATCGGGACGGCAAAGTAGCAGCTGTGCTGGATCTGGACAGCCCGGTGAAGGGAAGGTTCGGGGAAGAGGACCGGCAGGTGCTGGAAGGCCTCGTAAAAGTGATCGAAAAGCTGGTCTGCTGGCAACCATAGGGCTGCAGGCGTAAACGGACCGTTCCTCTGTGTGCCGGTACGCTATTTTTCGGCAAGACCCATCTCCAGAAAATCTTCGAAGATGCTGTTGATATCTTCTGTAGCCTCGTTTGTGCTGATGCCGTATCGGGCAGAAAGGTCTTCCGCGATGGCCTGGACGCTTTCTCCCTGCTGCAGTTTTTCAAAAATCAGCGCAGCGGTGTTGTTCAGCGTCACCGTGTTTCTGAAACGCCGGATGTTTTCCCCGGTTGGCATGACGACATTCATCCCGGGAATCCGTCGCAGGATAAAGCCTTCCTTTATCTTCATTTGTCCTGCTCCTCTTTTCTGTCCATACGGGCCATGATTCTGCGCTTTTCCAGTTCGCATGTCCGGGAATCGCATCGGCCGGACAGTGCGGCGTGGCCATGCTTGACCGGGCACCAGAAGCATTCGTCATTGGCATCGCAGCCCGCGCATTTCGCAGGCGCGCGGAGGGCGACTGTTTTCTCATGTATGTTTTTCCATGCCGGGGCTACGCCAGATGCCAGCACGCTTTCCGAGATGATTTCCTTCGGAAACTGGAGGCACGGGGTCATAATGCCCTCCCACGAAACGGAGAACCGGGTTCTGCCTGCAGCGCACCGGAGGAATCCTTTTTCCCCCACGCCTTCCGGACTGAATTTTTCTGTGGCAATCACTTCCTCTTCATCCATTTCCAACGTGCCGGCGTCCGGGATGATTTCTTCCGCCATCCGGAGGATTTCGAGGATCTGCTCCGTTGTCAGGCCAAAGTCTTCTTTTTTCCGCCCTGTATTGCTGTAGGGCTCGGCAAGGTATACATTCACCCGGGTTTCCACGCCGAAGGATGCGGCATACCGCAAGATTCTTTCGATCCATGGCAGCATATGGACGGAAGGTGTGATCATCAGCCGCAGCGGCATGTCCGCGTCCAGCGCGGCGCGGAGATTGCGGTCCACGGTTTCAAAAATGCCTCTTCCCGTAACCGCCCGGCAGGATTCATCGTCGCAACCGTACACGGAAACATCCAGCGTGGTCGGGGGCACCTTCCGGAAAACTTCCAGTGCGTCGTTGTTCAGAAGGATGCCGTTGGATTTCAGCGTCACGCAGATGCCCCGGTTCGTCAGATGGCGGTAGATCCTGAAAAAATCGGGATGGGTGAGGGCTTCGCCGCCTGTCAGCAGCGCAGAAAACATTCCCAGATCAAACGCCTGGTCCATGATCGAAATCCACTGGTCGCCGTTCAGCAGGCGGTTTTTGATCGACGGATCCTGCAGATGTACATAGCACATTTTACAGTCAAGGTTACAAACGGGCGTCAGCTCAAAAGCCGCGTTCACGGGAATGGCATGCTTCATGGCGTTTTCAAGGAATTTACGCTCAAAGGCTTTGTGGGAGATGTTTCTCATGGTGATGCCTTCTCCTGAATCTGAAAGGACGACCCGATGATTCGGAGCCGTCCTTCTGTCGTTTCTGTTTAATGCTTTTTTTCTTACAGTCCGCTGCAGCGGTCCCCGGCGCCATCGTGCTCATGCTCACAGGGCTCGCATGCAAAAGCTTTGGTGTCCGGCCGTTTTGCATTTTCAGCCTGGGGCTTTGCATAGTTTTCCTTCGCGAAACCTTCCTTGGCAAAACCTTCCTTGGCAAAACCTTCGCCCTTGATTTTGTTCTCTGCCATTGCTAAACGCTCCTTTCTGTTAATGAACCGGATTTTAAATTATCTTAGTACTTTTTGACACAAAATGCAATTTGTTTCGGAAACAGCATGGACAGAAGAGCAAAGCGTCAACAATGTGGCTGGAATTGGTTTACAAACTGCAAAAAATATGGTTTAATCAGGCAACACTGAGGGATTGCACTTCAAGTGGAATGTTCCGTTCAGACCACAATGTTGACTGGAGAATGAAGCAATGAATTCACCCATGATTGAACAAAAAGCACAAAATGCTGCGGAAAAACCGGTTATCTGGACACGGTTTCCGGTGGTTTTTGCCACAGCGCTGTTCTGCTGCATCCTCTGGGGCAGCGCTTCGCCTGCCATCAAGATCGCATACCGGCTTTTCCGGATTCCGGCGGACGATACGGGTTCCCGGATCATGCTGGCGGGAATCCGTTTTATGCTGGCCGGTTCCATGACCATTGTGTTCGGGTCCCTAATTTCCCGCAAAATACTGATTCCCAAGCCGGAATCCTGGAAGAAAATCGGCATTCTGGCCTTGGTACAGACGGTGGGACAGTATTACTTTTTCTTTATGGCGCTGGCGAATACTTCTGGCGTCCGGGGATCCATCATCAACGCGTCCGGAAATTTTATCGCCATTCTTTATGCTGTATATGTGTTCCGCTTTGAGAAGATGACGCTGAAAAAGCTGATTGGCTGCCTGGTCGGGTTTGCGGGCATTTTCCTGATTCTGGGCGGGCCCAAAGCTTTCATGGCCGGCGGCGCCTTTACGCTGGCCGGCGAAGGGGCCATGCTGGCGGCGGACCTTTTCTACGGCGCTTCCGGATGCCTGATCAAAATCTTCTCCAGGGAGGAGAACCCTGTCACGCTGAGCGGATACCAGTTCTCGATCGGCGGAATGATTCTGTATTTTATTGGATTATTCATGGGCGGGCACCTGGAATTCCATTCCATGTCCTGTGCCTGGAACTTGCTTTATATGGGATTCATCAGCGCGGGAGCGTATACGCTTTGGGGGATTTTGCTGAAGTACAATCCTGTCAGCCGGGTTTCTATTCTTGGATTTATGAATCCGGTTATGGGCGTGCTGCTGTCCGCGTTGTTTCTGGAAGGTGAGGGGAGAGAGGCTTTTTCGGTGGCGGGGCTTTGCGCGTTACTGCTGGTCAGTGTCGGGATTGTGATTGTGAATTCTTCTGATATGCGCAGGCGTGCAGGAATGGAAAACAATAACGAACGGATGAAATAAAGAAATTCCGGAAAGGAGAATGCAGGATGAGCGAGCGGAGAAATGAGAAACGGGGAAAGGACTGGGCGGATGAGATTCCGGATGAGGAAAACGGCAGGCCGGAACCGTATGAGGAGACGTATCGGGACGGCAGTTTAAAGAACGAATGCTGGAATGACCGAAATGAATATGAATAAGGATATCAGCATGGATAAGGGAAGAATCATCTATCTGAACGGGGTTACCAGTTCAGGGAAAACATCTATCGTGGAAGCGCTGCAGGCGCGCAGGGATGTTTTCTTCTATGTCGTGGCCAATGATCTGTTTCAGGAAATGGTCGGGGAGGAATACCTGAAGGAAGATTACTGGAAATATCTCGGCGAAGTGATCATTATGATGTACCATACCGCGAAGCTGTTTTCCGATCTGGGGAAGAACGTGATCATTGACAGCATTCTTGTGGAACGGGATGGCATTGCGCCTCATTATGAACGGATGAAAGAGATTCTGTGTGATAACCCGCTGGATATTGTGGAGGTTTTCTGCCCGCTGGACATTTGCAGGCAGCGCAATATAGACCGCGGAGACAGGTATGAAACGCAGTCGGAGGAGCAGGCGGAACTGATGGCTAGGGATATACGGTACAGCATGCGTGTGGATACAAGCCGGTTTTCGCCTGCGGAATGTGCTGAGGCCATCATGAATATGATTTATAAAGGAGAAAACCAAATTCTTTAGAAACCACTTTATAGGCGGATGGTGAGCATGTTCAGGCCTAAGAGGTTTTGGTAGCGGACTTCCCTGGCGATTTTGTAAACGAGCTGGATGCCTGCGTTTTTCCCGTTTTCTCCGGGATCCATCATTTTAACATAGCTGGAGGGGTCGAAGGACTTGCAGTCGTCCCGAATCCGAAGGATGATATCGCCTTCCTTGTGCATGACGCGTACATCGACAGTGTGGTGTTTTTTATTGTCCTTATGGAAGCCGTGTTCCACCACGTTTCCTGCCATTTCCTCCATACAAAGGCCGCTGAAGATGCTGCGGCGTTCGTCGATCCCATGCGCTTTGCAGAAGTCGCAGATCTTTTGGGAGACATTCACCACTTCGTCCACGCAGGTGATGCTTATGTCAATCCGGTCTTCGGCGGACACACCGATGTTCTCTGGAATTGCCATCAGGTCCTCCAGGTTCCGTGGGAAGCGTTTCAGCGCGAGCCATGCACCGATCAGGATCACGGCAGCGCAGATAAAGCCGTTCAGGATATTGGCGAGATACAGGCCGTTCATCTGCATCAGCGGGATGAGGAAAAGACTGCAGGCCACCACGCCGATGAAGCCGTCAAAGATGGGCAGCACCGCAGACATTACTTTTTTCTGCGCCACCTGGCAGTAGGCGGCGTAGTGCAGGCTCAAAACAGCCAGCGGCATGCACAGCGGAAGCAGGCGGAAACCCATCACTGTATACTGGTAGACCGGATCTAAAGGATCCCGGTAGAAGAGGCGGGTCAGCGGTTCCGCGAACAGGACCAGGCCGGCAACAATCGCCAGGACGACCAGCATGCCCTTTGTCATCACGATTTTCATGATATCCACCACGGAGCGGCGGTCCTCCTCGCCGATGCTGACGGAAAAAAGCATCCTTGCGACCGCCGTCATGCCGAAGGGAATCGGCCATACGACCGCGAGAAACGAATTCGAAGCCGCGAAGGAGGAAAGGCCCACGCTTCCGACATACTTCAAAACCAGGAAATTGACGACCAGGCAGCGGAACATCTCCGCAAAACGGGACAGCGCGCCGCTGTATCCGAGCTTGACGATCTTCGGCGCATCCTGCCATTGGCAGCCTTTCAGGGAAAACTTCCACTCGCTTTTGCCCCGGATGTAGTACAGCGCCAGAGCCAGGAAGAAAACCCATTCCGAAACCGATGTGCTCAGCCCCAGGCCGAAGGTGCCCATGGGAATGACTTTGATGAAAAGCAAGTCGCCCAGGAGGTTCGCCGCGAGACAGATGATGCTGGCCGTCATGGTCCACTTGCGCCGGTTTTCCATCGACATAAAGGCAAACATCTGCTGGCCGATAATCAGGGCTGGGATACCGATCGCCTGGCTGAGGATGTAATCATTGAACATCTGAAGGACAGGCTGCTCGTCCACAAAGGCCCGTGTCCATCCCACGATGACGCTCAGCACCAGCAGCCCGGAAGCCAGCAAGGCGACTCCGCCGGATACCACCAGCGTCACGGTGAACAGATGATTGATCCGGTTGCGCTCCCTGGCCAGATACTGTCCGTAAAGGATCGTCGATCCGCTGACAAAAATCATGCAGGCCGCGTAGAGAAAATGGTTCATGGGGCTGAAAAGGCCGATCGCGCTCATGGCGCTTTCGCCGATGATATTGCTGGCGAAGAGGCTGTCCACGATTCCGTTCACGGCTGTGACGATGAGCAGAAGGACCTGATAGGGCAGAAGCCTGAAGAATAATCCGGTGAGAAGCTTATAATCAGATGTCTTTTTTTCCATTGCCTGATTCCTCGTTTATATCAGTTTTCCGCCGCATATGGGGCAGTTTGGTTCCGCATAGCCTCCGCCTTCTTCAGGATTTCCGGGTCTGCCGGCGCCGGCTTGCCATGCTTTTCCGGTTCAGCGATGCTCTCTTTCTCTATCGGTATGATTCTTTCTTTCTCTATCGGTATGATTCTCTTTTCCATAAAAACACCTCCTTTTCCAAAGCATATTCGCTGTATATTTTAGCATATAAGGAAACAAAGCGGAAGGGGAAAATCCGCTTCCTGATACCGGGTATTCCGCGATAAAAACTGCTTGCGGATGCGGAAACTTGCCTTTATAATTCAATATTGAGTTTGGCTCATGTGCTTTTGTGCATAGCGGGGAAAGGGTGAACGGTATGAGTGAGAAAACCAATTATCAGTTGATCCTGGACCGGACCCTGAAGGAAATCGCGGGATCGGGGACGGTTCCGAAGCTGCTTTTGCACAGCTGCTGCGCCCCCTGCTCGTCCTACTGCCTGGAATATTTATCCGAATATTTCGATATTACGGTCTTCTATTTTAATCCGAATATTGAGGACGAGGAGTTTGAACGAAGGTATCAGGAACTGGCCAGGCTGGTTCGCGAGATGAAGACGGTGCACCCGGTGACAGTCGTCCGTGGGGAGCATGATCCGGAGGTGTACTATCAGGCTGTTGCCGGGCACGAAGGTGACCCGGAGGGCGGAGAACGATGCAGGATTTGCTTTGAGCTGCGGCTCAGGGAAGCAGCCCGATATGCCAGAGAAAACGGATTCGACTATTTTACGACTACGCTGTCCATCAGCCCGCTGAAAAACGCGGAGCTGCTGAACGCCATCGGCCGGGAGATGAGCGAACGGTACGGGGTTCGGTATCTGTATTCCGATTTCAAAAAGAAAAACGGATATCTGCGGTCGATCGAGCTGTCCAAAGTGTATTCGTTGTATCGTCAGAACTACTGTGGTTGTATTTTTTCGAAGAAGTGAGAAGGGTACCGGAGGGACGGTTCCGTGGCGCCCTTGACACGGGGGCAGGCGGGTGATATATTTTCTTTGAGCAAGGGAGCTGATGTGGCTTCCTTGTTATTTTTTCCAAGATAAATACTGGTCAAAGACAACGTGTACTGTCACGCATGCTTTACCGGAAATTACCCGACCGCGATTCCTGCAGACACACGGAAGGACAGGTTTGAACGCCGTCTTTCAGAATGATGATACGGAGGGAACACCATGGCAGCGTTTGATCGTATTCTGTCCGGCATTCCGGAAATGGATGCCGCTTTTGACAATATCCGGCTGGGGGATAACGTCGTCTGGCGGGTGTCAGACCTGTCCCAGTTCAGGCTGTTCATGGAGCCGTATGTGGAGCAGGCGATCCGGGACCGGCGCAATATCATCTATTTCCGCTTCGCGAGCCATGAACCGCTGATTGCGGGCCGGCCTGAGGTCAAAACGGTTGAGTTGCCGCTGTCCCACCGGTTCGAGACCTTTACCGTGGATATCCATAACGTCATTGAGCGGGAAGGGAAAGACGCCTTTTATGTTTTTGACTGCCTTTCCGACCTGCAGGCCGCGTGGGCAACAGACCTGATGATGGGCAATTTTTTCCGGGTCACCTGCCCGTTCCTGTTCATTCTGGACACGGTTGCTTTTTTCCCGATTGTCCGGGGGAAGCACTCCGTTCAGGCCATTAACAAGATTCTGAACACCACGCAGCTTTTCATCGACGTATACGCTGACAGCAGGAATATCTACGTCCGGCCGGAAAAGGTCTGGAACCGAAATTCGGACACCATGTTCCTTCCGCATACCTACGAGCCGGAAACCGGGCGTTTCCGCCCGATCCTGGACGGCGTCAAATCCAGCCGTTTTTATCAGACGCTGGCGCAGGCGCAGCGTTCCGCGGAAGAGCAGTATGCAGATTCCTGGGACCGGTTTTTCAACCGGACGAAGCTGCTCCATGAAAGCAGCGCCGACATTACGGAAGACTGCGGCAGAATGTGCAATATCATGATGACCCGGGATGAAAAAATGCGGGAAATGGTGAAGAAGCACTTTGTGCCGGAGGATTATTTCGCCGTCCGGGACCATATGATCGGCACAGGGATGATCGGCGGGAAAGCCTGCGGCATGCTGCTGGCCCGGGCCATTATCCGAAACCGGGAGCCGGACATCGGCGAAGTGCTTGAGCCGCATGATTCCTTTTATGTCGGGTCCGACGTCTACTACACCTATATCGTGGATAACAACTTATGGGATTACCGGGTCAGGCAGAGGACAGAGGAAGGATATTTCACCCTGGCGGAAGAATTTGCCGATAAACTGATGGGCGGGTCCTTCTCCGACAGCATGAGGGAACAGTTTGTCCGCATCATTGAGTATTACGGCCAGGACCCGTACATCGTCCGGTCCAGCAGCATTCTGGAAGACGGCTTCGGCAACGCCTTTGCGGGGAAATATGAATCTGTTTTCTGCATCAACAGGGGTGAGCTGACAAACCGCCTCGATGAGTTCGAAAAAGCCGTCAAGACCGTTTATGCCAGCACCATGAGCCTGTCCGCGCTGGACTACCGGAAGAGGCGTGGACTGGACAAGCGGGATGAACAGATGGCGCTGCTGATCCAGCGCGTTTCGGGTTCCTATTACGGTCCGTATTACATGCCCTGCGCTGCAGGCGTCGGGTATTCCTACAGCCCTTACCGTATCATGAAGGACACCGATCCGTCCGCGGGCATGCTTCGGCTGGTCATGGGGCTTGGTACATCGGCCGTGGACCGGACGGAGGGATCGTATCCGAGAATCGTGAATCTGGATATGCCGGAAAAAACTTCCTATTCCTCTTCGGCGGATAAGCATAAGTTCTCCCAGGGGAAAGCGGAAGTAATCAGCATGGCGGATCAGGCGCTGGTCAGGCTCCCGTTTGAACGGATTGCCCCGAATCTGCCGCCGTATCTGGATAAAATCCTGCTGGAACATGACTGGGATGCCGAATACAATCTCAGGGAATCCGGCAGGCCGCGGGATGTGAAATTCATTTCCTGCAAGGGCTTGGCCACCAACAAAACCCTGATGGAACAGATGCGCCGGATGCTTCGCTGCATTCAGGAGGAATATGACTATCCGGTAGACACGGAGTTCACGATCAATATTTCGGAAAGCGGCGAATACTCCATAGACCTGCTTCAATGCCGCCCGCTTCAGATCCAGAAAGGCAAATCCGGAACCATGGTTCCGGAGAATATCCCGGAGGACAGCATTCTTCTGGAAAGCCGGGGGGCGTCCATGGGAATGTGCAAAGCATCCGCGCTGGATCTGGTCGTTTATGTCGACCCTGTCCGATACTATGAAATGCCATATAACGAGAAAAGTACCGTCGCCCGGCTGATCGGCGCCATCAACTGGCATTACCGGGATCTGCATAAGCATATGATGCTGATTGTTCCCGGGCGGGTCGGCACATCATCCCCTGAACTGGGCGTGCCGACAGCCTTTTCGGATATCAGCGCGTTTGAGATCATCTGTGAAACGGAAGAACGGAAAGCGGGCTACAATCCGGAATTGTCCTACGGCAGCCATATTTTCCAGGACCTGGTCGAGGCTGAAATCCTTTATACGGCGGTGTTTGACGATTCCAGGACGATTCATTTTGTGCCGGGGAAGCTTTTGGAATGCCCGGATATGATCACACAGTTTGAACACGGCAATGAACAGTCGGACATCGTTCATGTATACGATGTCAGCGGGAAAGCCTGTGAAGTATATAACGATATTGCCAATGAGCATTTATTGATTGCGATGAAATAAAGAGGGAGAGTAAGCCAAAAGAAACCGCCGCTAATGGGACTCTTCCTGCAGGATGCTGTTCAGGAGGTCGACATACTGGCGGAAGCTGTCCCTCCCGAGGGGCGTCAGCTCACAGGTGGTCAGCGGTTTTTTGCCTGCGAATTCCTTGCGGACGGTGATATATCCCGCATCACTGAGCTTGCTGATCTGCACGCTGAGGTTTCCGTCCGTGGCGCCGGTGAGCTGTCGGAGGGCGGAGAACGAAAGGGGCTGCCGGATCAGGGCGCTGATAATCATCAGGCGCAGCTTCGACTGGAACATTTCCGGGATATTATTGATCTCCATGAGTGGAACCTCTCTGCTTCACAATGCAATAAATGCCCATGACGAGGTAAACAGCAATCTGGATATAGGTAGCAATGCTGATTCTGGTGCTGATCATACCATTCAGCTGCAAAAAATAATTGTTTTCACTCATCCCGGTTCCGGACAGGGATATGCCGCAGGTGAACAGGAGAATCATCAGAATCATGAGCACGGCGGAGACAATCTTCAGGAAACGGCTTCCGATATAGTGGCCGGTAAAGAAAATGCACATATATAAAGCCGTGTTCTTCATGGCATTGAAAACGATCCGCAGCAGGACGAAGGTGATCTCGGGCAGGTTGTCTGCGGCAAAAACGGCCGCCAGGTAAATCGCCAGTTCCAGTGCTGCCGGCACGAACATCATGACGCCCCACAGGTCAAAGAGCTTCATTGTATGTTCATTTTCGGCTTTCACGATGGCGGTGCGCTTGCGCAGGAACAGCACGAAGAGGACGGCAACCACAACATAGGTCATGAAATACAGAATGATAGAGAGGCTGGCAGAGGCTTCAATCGGGGCTGTATGGGCAACAATGATGGTGGAAAAAAGTTCGAACAGGGAATAGGCGAGGAACACCAGGCCATAAACCAGGAAGAGCCCGCCAAGTCGGTGCATATTGATTTCCGAGTGGTCTATCATTCGCCGGATCAGCGCGATATCCTCCATTGCGGACCGGACGCTTTCCTCCCGGCTGTTTTCACGAATATCGGATATTGGTTCAGACATACAGTTTTCTCCTTTGCGTGATGTTTCCGGAAAGGGGAGAATGCTT
>Ga0310690_10009279_pt1 | contig 12353 bp, 2 predicted proteins | sample AusTroGonzalo_MG_2_FD_207661 | JGI IMG/M metagenome (GOLD analysis project Ga0310690, IMG submission 207661) | Bovine rumen microbial communities from tropical cattle in Woodstock, Queensland, Australia - Gonzalo_04 (v2) (version 2) | ecosystem: Host-associated > Mammals > Digestive system >...
TGCTCGTGTGCGCCTTTCCAACAAGATGGAAGTTACCGCTTACATCCCGGGCGAAGGCCACAACCTCCAGGAACACTCCATCGTGCTCATCCGCGGTGGTCGTGTGAAGGACGTTCCGGGTGTTCGTTACCACATCATCCGTGGCACCCTGGATACCCAGGCTGTCAACGGCCGCCAGAACGGCCGTTCCAAGTACGGTGTCAAGAAGAAAGGTGCCGCTCCGGCCAAGAAGTAAGGAAAGGAAGTAATCTATGTCTAGAAGAAGAAAGGCTCTCCATCGCTCCATCCTCCCGGATCCGCGTTTCCATTCCACCCTCGTCACCGAACTCGTCGGTGTCGTGCTCAAGCAGGGCAAGAAGACCATCGCCGAACAGATCGTCTACACCGCTCTTGACTTGCTCGACAAGAAGGTCGAAGGCAAGGAAACTGCTCTCGAAAAGTTCGAAATCTGCCTCGAAAACATCAAGCCTCGCGTCGAAGTCAAGTCTCGCCGCGTCGGTGGTGCCAACTACCAGGTTCCTATGGAAGTTGCCCCGGACCGCGCCAAGGCCCTCGCTCTCCGCTGGCTCCTCGATGCCGCCCGTAACCGCAACGAAGCCAACATGGCCGACCGCCTTGCTGCCGAACTCGTTGCCGCCAAGAACGGTGAAGGCAACGCTGTCCGCAAGAAGAACGACACGCACAAGATGGCCGAAGCCAACAAGGCTTTCGCCCACTTCCGTTTCTAATTCTTGCATTAGCACGGAATTATCCTAGAGAAGGGCTCGCTGAAAACAGCGAGCCTTTTCTGTATGGAGAAGAAAATATGGCTGAAGAATGTGTTTTACTTCAATGTTTATTTCCGCAGTTTCATAGCAAAATAGTTTACACAAGGACCCTGCCCTGATTGCCTAAACAGTCATGTATAATATCTTTATGGCTGAATACAGTGTAATTAGTTGATTAAGAACAAGTTATACAACTTCTATGTATTTGGTATAAATTATTTAACTTTGGTTTTACTAACAATTATTTTATTTTTGCAGTAAAATTTCATGCGGCTAAAACAAGCGGCATGGTAAGGGGAATTAGCAAAATCGGGATTATCGCCTTTCTTTCCATTTGTCAACTCCCTATTTACTTGGGAGTGTCTTTTACGCAACGGATGGAGCTTAAAAAATCGGAATCTGGACCAAACGGATCGACAGTGGTTACAAAAACAATCCTCTCCACGAAATTCTGATTTCCGGCCGGGGCTACCCAGTAGTAACCCGCAGAGAAAGCTTCATACAAAGCCCCCCCCCTGTGGGTTTTCCCGCCTATTCTCCCGCCACGCAGCGCCGAAAAGCCGCAATCGTCGCTCCCGACTTTGTCGTACACGGTATCTGTGTATCGTGCATCGGCGCTGGTCAGCCTAAGATACTCGTTCTCCACGCTCGCACCCAAGGCAATCCACTCCGCCTTCGTCGGCAGGTGCCAGCCCTTCGGGCACACAGTATCCACAATGTCGCGGTTCAGGAGCCACGAAAAGATCTTATCCGGTTCCCTATCGTTGAACGCGTAGTACCGGCCAAACTTATCGCAGAATTCCCTGGCGATACAGTCGTTGTCGGTACAGGTGGACTGCATTCTTTGGGCGATTTCTGCAAGACTTGCGGTATCTTTAACACAAGTGATTGCCGTATCGGTCAAAGCTCTATTTTGGGGGTAGCAATATCCCATTCCGTAGCCGTAGCACATGCTATACAGAGCCGGGAGTTCGAACCTCAGGTTCTCCGCCATCCATACCTGGTCTCCGATGGTCGTGTAACGATAAACGTTCCCGTCGCGTTCATCGGTGAATGTTCCGCGATTGGGCATGCCGTAGGCGTTTGTGCCCGTTTCCGGGCATACCTTCGCGGCATCCCATTTTTCCTCCTCGTCGTCGTCGAAAATGCAAGCGGCCAAAACCAGCGGCATGGTGATGAGGGAAATTAGCAAAATCGGGATTATCGCCTTTCTTTCCATTTGCCGACTCCCTGTTTACAGGGGCGAGTCCTTTATGCAGCGGATGGAGCTTAAAAAATCGGAATCTGGACCAAATGGATCGTCATTGGTTGCAAGAGCCATCCTCTCCACGAAATTCTGATTTCCGTCCGGGGCTGCCCAGTAGTAACCCGAAGAGAAAGCATAATACAAAGCCCCCCCCCTGTGGGTTTTCCCGCCTATACTCCCGCCACGCAGCGCCGAAAAGCCGCAATCGTCGCTCCCGACTTTATTATACACGGTATCTGTGTATCGTGCATCGGCGCTGGTCAGCCTAAGATACTCGTTCTCCACGCTCGCTCTCAAGGCAATCCACTCCGCCTTCGTCGGCAGGTGCCAGCCCTTCGGGCACACGGAATCCACAATGTCGCGGTTCAGGAACCACGAAAAGATCTTATCCGGTTCCCTATCGTTGAACGCGTAGTACCGGCCAAACTTATCGCAGAATTCCCTGGCGATACAGTCGTTGTCGGTACAGGTGGACTGCATTCTTTGGGCGATTTCTGCAAGACTTGCGGTATCTTTAACACAAGTGATCGCCGTATCTGCCAATCCTCTATTTTTGGGGTAGCAATATTCCATTCCGTAACACACGCTGTACAGAGCCGAGAGTTCGAACCTCAGGTTCTCCGCCATCCATACCTGGTCACCGATAGTAGTGTAGCGATAGACGTTCCCGTCGCGCTCGTCGGTGAATGTTCCGCGATTGGGCATGCCGTAGGCGTTTGTACCCGTTTCCGGGCACACCTTCGCGGCATCCCACTTTTCTTCCTCACTGTCGTCGAAAATGCAAGCGGCCAAAACAAGCGGCATGGTAACGAGAAGTAATTTTTTTATCAAGTGTTTCATACGTACCCCCCAATAAATCTAGTTTCCCGTAAGGGAAATGTCAATCATTGTAATTGCATTTGGGGTTAAATTGTTCGTAATAATTGACAAAGAACTTACTTTTTCCTAAAGTACCATATAATATTCGCACCTAAATATCGCTGTGAGATTATCTATTACCAATTGCGGGATGATTTTCTCCAAACCTTCTATCCATTCCTCCCAAATATGCGTTATCAAGCATAATGGGTTATTTGAAGGGAAGATCCTCAATGATTTGTAAAAAAGTATGGTTAGATAAGGTATAATTTCTTGATTATAAATAAGTTATATGGTTTCGTTTGTTTGGTATAAATTATTTTACTTTGGTTTTACCAATAATTATTTTATTTTTGTAGCAAAATTTTAAGTAACGTTTGTTACAAGGGTGCAATAATGGTAGGGATGGGATTCTTCTCTAAATCCAAAGTTATTTGCGGACTGAAGTCCGCTTTTTTGTCTGGAATAAGCTGTGCAATCTTGATGCTTTTTGGGGCGATTCAATCGCCCGCAGCTCCCGTAGAATCTGCCTCTGGGACGATTTATGTACTTCTTGGAACCCAGGGGACCGCTGCTGATTCATCAAGCAAACAGTCTATAACTGCGTTAAAAAAATATATACAAGATAATATTATAGGAGGCGATAAATCGCTAATATACGTGTCCTCCTATAATTTGGGATGGAACACCCCGGCAGTCTTCGCCCGAGACAGTTTGGACAGGACCTCCGGCCATTCTTTGCTCGATTCTGCACTTGCGGGCTGGTTCAAAAATACCAAGGATTCAAGGGTTTCCGCATGGAAAAAGAAAAATAGCGGGAAAAAAGTCGCAGACTTGCGTAATGCCCGTCCGGATTTGGTACCTTCACGGTTCACGGTCATTGCGGATGGTGCTGCCGGGCTTGCCGTGCGAGAATATATCCAAGGGCCAAACTACAGGGGCGATATAGCGAATGTCGTATTCCTGAACACCCCGCACGAGGGTACGGGTATAGCGGACCAGTCCTTCTTTAATAGTGGCAGCCTTCTGGATCGCGGGGATCCGTTAAAATATGCGGGGCTAGTCCCATTGGCGCTCGCAGCCTATATTGTCGGCGGCATGGACGGCCTGCAGGAACTCATGATATCGTTGATGAAGGATGCCGTGATGGCCTTGGCATACAATGCTGGCGATATTAACGGGGCCCTTGGTAAAGCGAATCTTTTCAACGATTATTCTGCCGACCGGGCTTCGTCTTGGTATCTAGCGCAGGATGCCGACAATCGTGACCCCAAGTACAAAAACTTAATCAGTCAACATGGTGCGGACTCGTTACTCGGCAGCACGCAGTTGCTGAACTTGGGCTCGGTCAGAAGCGGCTATTTGCACCCGAAATACAACGTGGTGTATTCCTATGGGTTGCCGACAATCGGTAACGGTCGCCGTACCTTGGACGATTTCGTTGAACAGGCGAAAAACCATATCCCGATGGATAAGGTGGCCGGAGCTTTGGCAGACACTCTCAACGCAAGGTTCGGGGGTGTAGCCGATTCTGCTAAGGCAACTCTCCGGGCCATGGCCGATAGTGCCCTGAATGGTCTGGATTCGTCCGAATGGGCAAAGAATTTCGGTCAGTATATCGATAAGTTCCAAGATGTGAAGATGGCGCTTGATGCTGTCGCGGAACTCCGTACGATGAAATTCAACAAGGACGACCTTCCCGGTACAGTCTACAAGCTTTTGCGCTTTGTGAACAAGTATATTCCGGATGAGTACAAGTCCGAGATATTCTCGCTGTTTATGGAATACTTTACGCCGGAAACGAAGGAGACGCTTGCCACGGCAGGTGAATGTCTGCTTGGTGGTGGCTCGGTCAAGGGCTGTGCCCGAGAGGGCATGAAGGTTGTTGCGGCGAACCTCGCGAACTATTCGTTGAATTTCCTGGACGAGGGCCTTTTCGATGTCCCGCTCAACAGTGCCTCGGGCGAGAATGTGCGAGCCTTCGTGGAAGGTGGTGCGACACGCCTTGGCGTCAATCTAGATGATATCATGGGTTCTTCCTGGCCTACACAGTATTCCTCGTTCAAGACAGATATAAAAGGCCTCGAGGATTATCGTGATCTGCTTTCAGATGTGGGTGAATTGGAGACGGATCGCCGGTTGGTAGACCTCGCCTTGAACGTGGCCTGCAAGATAGTGTCCAACGCCAATGCCGCATACGGAAAAATCTGCAGTGCGGCAGAATTCGCGACGAATGTGGTCTTGGTAGGGGCCGTGTCGTATAAGATTCATAAGGTTGCCGATAAGAGCGGTGCGCTCAAGGCTACGCGTGCACTGTCCGCAGTTTCGACGGTGGTCCCCTTGCGGAATTACTCGGTGCGCCTCTATCACGGCGATTCCGTCTCAGGGGTGTCCACGGACATGGAACAGATGCTGTTCGGGCAACCTTCGATTTCCATTGCGTCCGTGCGCAATGTGAACGCGGGCGACACCGTGGCGGTGCCGATGATGTTCGTCAAGCCGTGCGATACCCTGGACATTGTTGACAAGAACCACCTTTCCACGGCTTGCCCCGCAGCGGCACCGGTGGCGACAGACATGCCGCTGTCCGCGTTTACAGCCGCTACCCCGGACGGTTCGTCGATGTACGTGAAGGATATCGCCTACGGTGCCGACGGTACGGCGCGTGCCCGTTACGGCAAGCTCGGCTTCTTCACGACCCAGGATGCTATCGAGGAGATGCGTTTCCGCATAGACGACCTGCAGCCGGACAGCCTGAGATGGATAAAGTTCGACTTCAATACGCGAGTCCAGATAATCTACGAACGCCGCGACGCCTCTACATGGTTCGTCTATTTCGAGAAATCGTACAAGCAGGATCCTGCGGTGGATACTCTGCATGTTTCCCCGGTGAGGGGAGATGGCTTGTTCGTATTGCGGCCGGAGAATGTCATCGACAAGTACAACAAATCCCCCCAGTGCGATGTTTCATACGGTATTGCCGGGCTCATGGAAGACGGCACGAACATGGTGTACGTGTCGATGATGAACAAGCTGGGCCAGACGACTTCGGCCAACTTCTCGTTCTTCCGGCAGGCGACGGAGCCGAATCGCGACCTTGGGTGGCCCGTCGGTTTTGCCCACGTGTCCAAGCTCTCGCACGTTACGGCGTTTGCGAATGATGAGGCCTATGGAAATCAGAGCGGGCTTTCGCTCTGCTCGCTGCGGGTCTATGTCTCGAAGGTCGGGCTCCTCAATTCGGAGAAGGATTCCGCCGATGTCGGCTTTGAGCAACTACCCATGAATCCAAAAGACAATTCGACGGAATGGAAGGGCTCCGTGGATCTCGACACCGCCCTGAAAAGCCTGGACATCAGTGCCGAGGGCGACTACCTGCTGGAATGGCGGTTCGAATTTATTGACATGTCCGACAGCATACAGACATACTGGGTCCGTGCAACCGTGCACGTGGATACCACCGGACCGCAACAGCGGCTGCTCCTTGCCGGCAAGAACCTTACCGGGACCGCGTCCGACGGGAAATGGGCCGAAGTGGTTGCGACCGATTCTCTTGCGGAGCCCGTGCGCGCCATGCGGGCACTCGCGGTTGACGCGCAGGGCCATGTCGTAAGGCTGTTCAACAAGACGAGGGTTTATTCGAGGCGCTTCGGGTTCGGCTGGGCCCCCGGCGCGAAGCCGCTGGCCCAAGGCCGGTACACACTGCTTGTTCAGTCGTTCGATTTCGCCGACCCGGATTCCGCAGCCTATGCGAGACTGCTCAACATCACCGACGCCGACACTGCAGTCTGGAATTATGTGATGAAAAACGGGTCGTTCAAGCCGGGATTCAACGGGACTACGTTGAGGGAAACCTTCTGGGTGGACAACACGGCTCCGTCGGTCGTGTCCAACTCTGTGTCCTTGACCACGACCCCGGATTCTCTGGCTAGCGGATGTGGACACTCCAGAATATCGGGTGGTACGAGCGTGCTCAACTCCTGCAACCTGGCATCGCTCTCGTTCCGCGTGCACGAGGACACTCTTGGCCGCGATACCCCCGAAGTGAAGGTGGAGGTATTGTTCGAGGATTCTGTGGCGCATAGGAAGGCCTCCTTCGAAGGAACCCTGCCGATGCGCAGTTCAAACGAACTTTATACGTTCGGGGAGACCCATGCGAACAGGCTGAAGGACGGCGTGTATTCCGTAAGCGTCCGGCTGACCGATCCGGCTGGGAACGTGTCGACGACGAGGGTGAATAACAAGGTCATTGTCGACAGGACTGCACCTTCCGTGTACGATGTCTTTGTGGGCACGGCTTATGATTCCATAGCGGAACTGGGAACCCTTGCTGGCGATGTCGCGCAGAATATGGATGACCCCCGCAATGTCTCTACGGTTTGGTGTAATCGCAGACTCGATGTACCCGGTATATCGACGGGCTGGCATTCCGCCGATTCGCTGACATTTACGTCGGGCGCGACACAGAAAAAGCTGCATTTCGGCATCAAGGACCTTGCGCAGGGCAAACCGGACGGGAACTGGACTGTCCATCTCGGCTGCTACGATGCCGCGGGGAATTTCGGGACGGGACTCAGCTTCTTCGGAATGGGGGCGCGTTTCCCGCGCATCACTTATCCCGTCGACTCGCTGAATTCGTTCTATTACGGACGCGTACTGGTGAAGGGCATCGCCCCGAACCCGGAAATGCGCGGCGGCGACAGGTATGGCTCTTTCGAACTCTCGTGGAAGGCCGATGGCGATTCTGTGTGGCATTCTGACGGATTCGAGTATCTGTCGTCTGGGGCCTGGAATGACAAGGAACGGGATTTGGCCATCTGGACGCTCGATACCGTGCCCTCCGGCGTCGATACGCTTCGCCTGTCGGTGCGGGCGTGCGATACGTGCGCCTGGGTGTCGACCCTGCAAGAGGTTTTTGTCTATGCCCAGATAGATTCTCTGTATCCCGACACGAGCGAGATGAAAATTTCGATTTTTCTGCTAGATAGCACACATTCCGTTGGAACGAGTGACAGTATGCTCATTGAGTTGGAGCATGTGACCGATACCACAGCATGGAAACTGAAAGGGTCAATTTATGTGCGTTCGCAGTTCGACTCTTCTATGGTCGAGGCGACCAGGTTCACCTTTGACCCCGCGGTCGTTTCGCCGTTCCAAGGCAAGCCTGCAAATCTGGACAGCGGTCTCTACATTTGGCAAGAGAATGGGCTTTGGAACGTGTACTGGGTCGGAACACCCAAGGGTACCATCATAGATACGGCTTATCTCCAGCAAAAGTCATTGGGCTTAGCCCCTGTGCCAGCACCCGATACTGTAAAACGCATGGTCCCGAAGCTCACCTTGAGGTATCTCGGTTCGTCGATAGTTACGACGGATACAGTGTTCACAATGGCGGACATGGACTCTAGTGCGATGGGTTCTGTGGAAACGGGCTCAATAGTCGTGCCTGCGTACGACCGGAGCGCGACATGGTGGCTTGACAGCCTCGGCGGTAGTCCTCTGCACATACAGTTCCGCACGGATTCCTCGTTCATCGTCGATGTTTCCAGTGTCGAGTCGACGGACAGTCTGGTATTCTGTGGTAAAAATGCACGACCCGCATACGATGCGATATCGTCGTTCATGGGCGTGGGGACGGTGTACGTGCACCCGTGGCAATACAGGATGCGTTTTGTCTGGAACGGCTATACTGACGGCGGGATGGAACCCGGTGGCGATTCAGCCTATGCCAAGGTAGTCGCGTACAGCAAGGCGGACCCTTCGCAGATAATTACGGATTCTATTGCGTGGCTGTTGGACCGTGCGGCGACCAAACTTGAAAAAGGAACAATCCTTACGAATACGCTGTTCTTAGACTTTGACTTTTCTGATACGCTGCCTGTAAAGCGCGAGGAAATCCTGTTCAAGTATGGCTTGCATGGGCAACCTGCCTATGTGACGGAGCAGGTTGTCGATTCGAAGGATCAGGTCGTGATGTCTTTCAAGCAGGATACATTAATTCCGTCGGGCCCCTCGAATGATGCGAATAAAATCAGTTGGAACGGGGTGGGAGCCGATAACACAGTGGCCTCCCTTGGAAACTACACTTTCCGTATAATCGCCTGTTCTGACTCCCCCTGCGTGAATGCTGTCGATACGTTGGAATATGATTTCTCGCTGGATACCCGCGAAAATTTTGTGGAAGATTCCACGGGAATTGGAGGGACTGGAGGCTCCGGGACTGCGGCCGGGCAGTATCCGTCGGAGCTCACCATGGACGAGGCTCACCCCGATTCTCTTGGCTACCTGCGCTACGTGGGCAGCATAGACTACCTGATGAGAGCCCATGCTGAGGTGCGGCACCTGCCCGAAGACGAAAGGACCGTGTACTACAAGTGGAAACCGTGGAGCGATGTCCGTCAAGATACGATAGCGTCGCAAAAGTACGCCATCTACGAGAAATACCGCTACAGCGTGGGCATCCGCAGGCACAGGGACAAGTTCCCGGTGACGATTGCAGTGCTGCTCCTGTCGGAAGGATTTGATGCTTCTACGGGGCATTGCCGTATGGTTGAGGGGGGGGCTTTAGGAGCGTTAAGTGGTTTACCTGGGGGGGAAGCAGTCGGTGCAATAGCAGGCAACGAAATATGCGATTGTGATGCGTCGAGCAACAAGCATCCGTACAAGATACAGATTTTCAAGAGGGATATCTCGGAAAATGGGATGGTAAACCTGTCCATGACGTTGAAAGGAATGGACGTTGTCGGATACAATGCGAATGGTTCAAAACATTATCCCATAATTATGGGGATAAAGGTGATGCCTGCGGATGTATATGAAGACATTACAGGTTCAATTAACGGTGTCCTTAAGGATTCCGTCGTGACGGGATTTGCAGAGGATGATTTTAAAAATCAATTTGACACGACAAATATTTGGAATACTACAAAAACAAAAGCTGAACAGGTAAAGATATATAGAGATGGAACCGGGCTTTATAATTGGTTTAACAACTTTAATGAAAAGCCTGTATTCTGGGAAACAGGAAAGTACGAATTCTCGGATTCCCCTGTACAGAACGTGATTCTGGGTAGTAGTTTGCCTGTCACCACGTGCAATGTCGATACATCGGCAAACGCATTGGATTCGAATTTTGTCTGCGGTCCCAAAAATGCCGAAGAGGAATCAGATACGACTCTCCTGCAACTTTACAACCCCCATGCCGACATGCTGAACGTTGCTGTTCAACGCTTTACTGTAACGGGATATTCTGCACCCAAGGGATGCAATCATTATGATGGTTCTGGAAAGAACATCTTGTTGATGATGAGTATAGCGGCGAAACCTGAATACTGGAATCCTGACTGGGGTTACAATAACCTTGCCAACCGCTACGTGCGTTTCGACCCGACAAACTCAACCTTGTTCGGTAACGGAGGGTATTTTTGGTCAAATTACAATGATAGCAGTATCATTGATCCTGCTTATATTGATTCTTATAAAAACTTCTATGGAACAAATGGTTGGAATTTTAGCTTCGATGATGTAGACTCTCGTGTTACGGCTTTTGGGGCGGAACGATTCCCCATGCGTCCAACAGGAATGAACCCGCTCTGGTTCGGTGACGAAATCAAATTCAAAGAGAAGGACAGGGATTCCCTCTATCTCTCTCAATTCGCCATAACATATTTCAATGCAGGTACCACTATCCCGTTCCGGACAGTGGCGAAAATGAACAGAATCGTTAAAAAGACTGTCAACAGCACTGATGCTACTGCAAAGCAGGATAACTGGGTGAATGCGACGTGCGATATCAACCCGCTGGACATCAGCTTCGTTGTCGCTCCCGCCATGTCGCCTAATCAAGCTATCATTATTGATTCAAATGCGTCAACTCCTTATCCATTCCGTGGGAACATCGACGCTCTTCGGCGCTCTCCGGGAAACAGTTATGTATTCTATCCCGATTTGCGTTCCCGTATCCATGTAGGGACGGGTGACTGGGACGATTCTCTCTGGACTGCAAAATATGTCGTAACGACAGGAGCAGTTCCGTTGATTCGCAATCCGGTTACAGACCAGTCGCTTGAATTTGTGCCCGTGCATCCTGTGCCTATCCCGTCAGTAAACTTGCTGGACAGTGTTTGTCGGTATGTGTTACGGCCGGATGATACTGCAAGCGGTTATTGGGTTGTTCCCAAGAATTCCATTGATTCGGTGAATATTGGCAAGGGCAAGTTCATATACTCGTCGTATAACGCGACGAATTCTGGCTTCATTCCTGTCGTGACGGATTCTACCGGGTTGCGGCTCGTAAATAGCGGCTGGGACACCGTGAGGGTAATCGGTGACTGGACTCTAGGCAATCCCGGCCGCATGGATACGCTTGCGCTGGATTACGTGTTCTCTGCAGACGGGACTATCCCGGTAAACATGAAAAACAGTAACCATTCTGTCCCGCTCAGGAACGTCCTTGCGCAGAACAATGCCGACACGCTCTTGGTGGATCCGTGGGTCAAGGAAATGGACGTGACGCTTGATTCGCTCGTTTATCGCGACGACACGCTTGCCGATACGGCGCAGCAAAGGCATAGCTTCCTTACTGCGACTTACAATACAACCAATACGGAATTTGATGTCGTTTGGAACGGTGTGGCCCCGACGTTCCGCATGAACGAAATCGCGACATTCCGTGGGCGTGTGCCCGGAGATAAAGCTCCCTGGAGACTCAGTTATGTACATGGTAGCTACACGTACCCCGTCGCGACGGGCGTGCAGGATACCGTGCCGGTTACGAAACCGCTTCCGGTGTTGACGAGGTTCAACATGAACCACTTGCACGGTAACGCGAGTTTCTTCCTCATGTGGGGCGGCGGCAAGGCCGGAAAAACGTACTACCGCAAGCTGGACCTGCTCGTGGGCAATCGCGTGAATCCATCTGATAGCGTCCATGTGCAATCTATGTATGCAAACGCCGGCGCGAACTTCGTGCCTGGGGCGTGGGGGGCTGATCCGGTCGATGTGACCGTGCGTAGCGTCTCGCCGAACGAATATGTGTACCGTACGTTCAAGAACCTTGCCGTGACGGGTCCGATGGTGGAAATCCTGCCGTCGCACGATTTCGGTGAGGACGACAGTCTGTGGCCCATGGTCAGCGTAAAAATGTCCTGGAACGATGTGGCCGATATCCACAAGGACGTCTCCGAACTCGCCATATACAAGCCCGACACGGCGGCGCACGAGATCGTGCCTCTCACGCCGAGTTGGCAGGAATGTTACAGGGTGGACCCCAGTGGCGACATCCAGGTTTCCTGCGATTCTTCTGGAGGGTGGGACTACGTATTGCTCAGGGCGAAGACCCGCACGTTCTCTGACTTTATCGTACTCGATACGGCGTCGGCGACTTCGTACGAGCCTGTTGTTACGCCTCCCGTACCGGATACGCTGATTTGTGCGGAACCCATGCTCGATACCGTATGGGCGGGTACGTACAACGGAAGGCTGGA
>Ga0310690_10009280_pt1 | contig 12352 bp, 10 predicted proteins | sample AusTroGonzalo_MG_2_FD_207661 | JGI IMG/M metagenome (GOLD analysis project Ga0310690, IMG submission 207661) | Bovine rumen microbial communities from tropical cattle in Woodstock, Queensland, Australia - Gonzalo_04 (v2) (version 2) | ecosystem: Host-associated > Mammals > Digestive system >...
TAGTGGAATATGAAAAACATCCGTTTAGCGCAACATGCCCATCTGTGTCAAACAAGCCATAGAGTAGTTCTTTCCTTTGCCTTATGCTTCCGAACAAATACTCTTTTGGGATGAATTTATTGTATGAGTATGTGTTCAACCCCACTTTTTTGCAATACGCTTTGTATTTCGAAGCGAATGGCGTATAGAATTTTTTAGTAAAATTGCCTTTTTGCGTGTATATGCTTGTAGTCTCGGTCAATGAAGCGATTTTACTTACTACGTCTTCCTCTGTATTCGAGATAAAGAACGCTGTATCTCCGACCCATGTCGAATCTGTAAGGCACCCGTCTCCAATCATCACGCCGAGAACGTACGGAGGTATCACAAACTCCTTCTCTGAAAACTCTTGAGCCTTCGGCAGTGGTATATATGATTTCTTTCCGTCTTTTAGCCGTTTGATAAGTTCGGAAGTGTCACAAGTAGTAAGATAATCTCCGTATCCTCCTCCATTGTGATATTTATACATTTGCTTTTCTGTTCTTATTGACCAAAGATGCTCAAGCCCACATTCAACGCTTCTATTGTCACTTGTTGTAAGACGATATATGTCTTTTGATTCATGCTCAAAAATCCTCAAGACTTTTGACGGGACTCCAAACGGCGTGTTGACGAAGTCACCCTCTTTAAGCGAACCTATTTCAACCCATCCGTTAGGGGTCAATACCCTCGTGTCAAGAGGGTGCAGTTTCCCAGCCCCAAGGTTGCCACCTCCGAACATGATGTCCACATTCGACTTAACGGCATACTCCTGGTAACCTGGTTGTGCTTTATATACAACTGTCTCTGCCATATTCGATTTTAACGCCGCAAATATACACCTTTTTATTATAAATCAAGCATTTTTACTTAAAGTATTACTTCAAGTGTGTACTTATAACTTATATCAACACTATCAATTGAAAAAAATAATTCACTGATTTTCAGTAAAATAATGTATTTTATTGAAGCAATACTTTAATAGAGTCTTGCAAGTTATTGAAAATGTAGTACTTTTGTCGCCGAAAAGTATTCACTTAAAATTAAAACACATGGCAAAATTCACATCAGAACAGGCGGTTGAAAGCATCACCGCAAAATTCACCGATAAGGCCAAAGGTATTGACCTTAAAAGAACCATCACCGAGGCTGTAAGCAACGGCATGGAGATGATTGGTGAGGAAAGTGAAATGGAACTGGATGCCTTTGTTGCCCTGGTTGAGAAGAACGTGTCTTCCGCTTTGGGTTTGGCAAGACATCTCAAGAACAACGCTACTACCGAGATGCAGCAGCAACTCGACGACTTGAGGCGCAAGCTTGAAGGCAAGGACACTCCTCCTTCCGAACCTAAACCAGACGAAATCAAGTCAGATGACCCGGCTATGAAAGCCATTTTGGAAAAACTGACCGCGATGGAGAAGAAGTTCCAGGAGAAAGAGAAGGAGACGAACATTGAAAACAAGCGTGCCGCTTTGAAGTCGAAGATGGCGGAAAGCATCAAGGATAACGAATGGATTGACTCGTATCTTGCTGAGATTACGGTCACCGAGGAAACCGATGTCGAGGCGAAAGCCAAAGACTATGTCGCTTTCTACAACAAGACCGTTTCGACAAGAAGACAACACAGTACCACGCCTCGCAAAACCGGCGACGATGTCGACGATAACGCTGATGCGAAGAATGCCTTGGAGCGGGCTAAAGCCCTTATGAAACAACGTGAAAGCGTGATGGGCGGAAGCCCCGTCGAATCCGCTAATGTCTAACAATCAAAATAATACAAACAATGCCTAACATCATTAATCCTATTGGACACTTCCGTGGTCTGAGCCTTATTCAGACCAAGGGTAATGTGGGTGGTTACAAGAACGTGTTTGTCAACCTCGTTGGCAACCACAACGACTTGGTTTACCCGCATATTGGTGGTAAGGTTATGAACCCTCCCAAGGGTCAGGCCAAGATGTGGGCAGGTGACCTTCTGGAATATCGCCCCAGCGGTGCCAGCAAGAACCTTGACCCCGAAATCTACATCCTGCGCACCTTCAAGGTTGCTGACGCTGTCAGCGCTTCCACCACCATCTATATCGAGCGCGACGAGTTCAAACACAAACCGTTCGTCGGTGATGTGTTGATGGTCGCTCCCGATGTCATCGGAGGCGAAGGCACTGCCGTTAAGGTAACTGCCGTTGTCGCCACAACCGCCACCATCAGCGAAGCCACTGTTGCTGTATGGCAACTGACCGTTTCCGCAGCTATGACCATCACCAAGGGCGCTATCCTTGTTGAAGCCGAAAACTTCACCGAAGGCACTTCCGCCACGAAGAAGATGCTTGTCAAGAACATCAACGGTGTCTTTGACTGCGATGCTGACTTCGTGTGGGATGAAAACATTGCCGACGTCGCCAACGCCGCTGGTGTTGTCACCACCGGTATGGACGACTTCTACAAGGCTCGCTATCAATACACTCCCGCTCTTGGCGGCTTGATGTGGATTGACAAGATGAACCCGATGCCTCAGTGCGTCCTCGACCTCAACCTCTGCAATGTTCCTGGTTGGTTCCACATCAACTGGGCTCTTAACGGCAAGAAGGTTAACGCTGGTGTCGAAGCCGCCGCCGAAGTGAAGTCTGAGTACTTCCTCACTGGCGCTTCAGACCCGACCACTTCCACCGCTGCCCCTGTTGGCGCAGTGTACGTTAGTTCAACCGACGGTGGCGTGTTCCACTGCACTGCCATTGACACCTCTGGTGACGCTCCGAGCTATACTTGGACTGAAATGGATGTCAAGGCTTAATTAAGAAAGGAGTATAACAATGCATAGATTTCCTGATTTCAACGATTCGACCTTTATGAGCTTCTGGAAAGCCGAAGGTCGTGATGTGCTGATGCAGATCCTTGCCGACCCCACGATGATTAAGCCTCGTTTCATGGGTTGGCAGATGGACTTCTCCATCGACCCCGTGACTACCGTTCACGACAACAAAGGCAATGCCGATGTCCGCGCTTATATGCGCCAGATTGAGAACGGTGTTATGTCTGACATGCGTGCTCCTCTCGGCGACTCCTTGCCGATGGAAGCCGGAAACGGTAAGTTCTACACCGCTCCTATCGCTCACTTCACCACGAAGCACTTCCACGAGACCACTCCCACGATGTACGACAAGCGTAAGCGCTTCGAGGAACTTCGCGAGGCTTACTCTCAGGCTGATGCTGAGTTCATTGCCGCCTATGCCGAGAAGCTTCAGACCTTCATCGACGGTGCCAACATGACTCTTACCCACATGGGTGAGCAGTTGATGACCAAGGGCTACCTCTTCTTCAACCAGGGTTCCGGTATCCACTCCGGCATTTACAAGGCTGAAATCCCCGCCGAGAACTTCCTCAAGGCTTGTATGTACAAGATGAGCGGTTCGAGCGAGGTTCAGACCACCTGGGCTGACCTTGACGCCCTTATGATTGACTCCCTGCGCCGCCTCGTGAAGATGCTGAACGACCACTTCGGCGTCGAATGGGATTGGCAATTGGATGTTCCGAAGGCTATTTGGGACAACTACATTGTCAAGAACAAGCAGGTTCTCGAACTTGTACGCTGGAGCAAGAACGTCAATGGTGTTTCTCTGCCTTCGGTCGTCTACGTCACCGACCAGATGGTCAACGATATGCTCGCCGAGCAGACCGGTCTGCCGAAGATTGTTGTCCACGACACCAAGCAGAAGGACGAGAACAACGGCGTTGTCAGCGGCTGGGCTACTGGCATCGTCACCATGCGTCCTCTGGGCAAGGCTGGTCTCATCCGCCACACCAACCCGCTCGATGCCGAGTACTTTGGCGATGACATGACCAACCCCGCCATCAGCGATGTGTATACCCCCGCCCTCTACGGTCTGGGTTACCTCGAAAACTCCGTGTGGCCGAATGGTCGTATGAAGGAGTACCGCACCCGTCTTATCTACTCGGCAACCCCGACCCTGGACGAGTTCCTGTACCACTGCATACTGAACACCACGTCCGCCAGCGACAACGGCGACTGGATTTGACACTAAAAAACCGTACCAATCATGGCTGTCATAGAGTTTGACATATTACAGTATATGAGCGGTTTGACAGGCTTTACCTTCGACAAGGCGGTGCTTGTTCGCATCGCCTTGGAGAGGGGTGTCGACAACGTCACGGCTTTCTCTCAACTTGAGAAGAGAGACATCGACCTTATCACAGCAGACCTGTTGCTCACCGCTTATCTCTCCCCGAACATCTGGTCTTCGTTTGAGCAGTCGCACGGATCTTATAAGAAAGGTATCGGCTCCCAGACGATGTACAACAAGGAGGAGATACTTGATTACCTCCGTGGCATCTATAAAAAGTACGATGACCCGAAATTAGACGATGTGCCGGACAACTCCGCACGCGTGTTCTTCCGTAACGACATCTGACCTAACAATAACATATAGAGAATCATGGCATATATCGACAGGGACGAACTTCAGGACTATCCTTTCACTGGTACGTTCTACACATCTGAATCCGATGATGACAAACCCCTTACCGAACAGGAAGAGGAGAGAGTTGTCATTGCCGAAGTTGTGTGTGATATCCAGGAGGACTCCAATGCCCGCGTGAGCAACACCGCTCGCGCTGTGTACGATGTGTACGTTCCTTTCGACAGTGAGACCGACGTCGTCCCGGTACAGCGTGGTAATATGTTCGAGGGTTACCAATATGGCTTGCTTGTTGCTGGTCGTGTGATAGGAGTTTTCCCGTCACAGCTTGGCACCTTCGATAATTACGCTGAACGCGGTGAAGATGTCGTGCCTCACCGCTGCCGTGGTTATCTTGCAAGGGTGGAGGCTACTGACGTATGATTGGAGGAATTTACTGCGAAATACCGTTGGGTACGTTTTATGACAGGAAGATTGCATATAGCGCGAGATGGCGTTTGAACAAACTTCTTGGAATAAATACATCAAGTTTGAGAAATGAAGTAATTGATTATTACATTTATCAAACGCTCGATGGGATAACACGAAAATACTTCACTCAACGTCGTAACAAGGGATATCAAGACCAATCAAACGATTTGAAGAACAGTTACGGGTACGCTGTTTATGATATGGACAGCTACCCGCATCTGAAAATCTATCAAAACGCTCCGTTTACTGATAGAAGAGGAGAGTATATTGACGAGTTTATCGAGTCATACGAACCAATAACTAAGAACGGGTGGATGGTCTTGCTCTGCGCAACTGCTCCATACGCTGCAAGGGTTGAGGCTGCTGGAAATTATCCGCATGGTGATTTTCCAGGTTATCAACTTAATGTGATGATTCCGATGGTAAGCGGATTGTCGCAGCGTATCAGAGAAGCGTGTGGACGAAAAGGAGCTAGTTACCACTATGGATATATTCTCAATTCAAGAACTTACGGAACGGTTGGAGAAAGGTTGACATTACAACAACACAATAGTAATTTGGGTATATGAACGAACTTAACAAATACGCAAACACGTCGAAGGTCGAAGAGTACCTGTATAGCATTATCAAAGGTGCTGTATCTGACCACACGTTCGCTGGTTCTTTGCCTACGGCAATCGATGGAACCTGGAACGATATGGTGCTTATTGACTGTGACCTGCCAATGACCGACTACGGTTGTTACAGCGCGGCCACGGTTTATGTTTTCCTTTACGCCAGACCTAAAGCAGACGGCACTAAGAATGTGCCCATACTGGCAAAAATGGAAGACGCTATTTGCGATGTGCTTGACAGTATTAAGTCACACGCTCACTACTCCGTTGACCGTTTGTCCAACGGTGCCGATTACGATTCCAACATCCACTGGCACAGAAATTTCGTTTATTTCAATTTAATCATAACTAATTAACGTATAACAACTTAAAATAGAAAGGATATAATTATGGGTATTACCAAAATCAATTCCGGACAAGTTCGTTTCCAAGACCCTATCGCCGTTGTGTTCATTCCTTGGGCTGACGGTGTTATCGGTTCCGACGGTTACGACATTCACGACATTGTCGGCGACACCTTTGCGCTGACCCAGGACGACGCCAACCGCACGGAAATTCCGTGGGAGTTTGGTGACGATCCGCTCGACGAGAACATCAGCCTTGGCAACCGCAACGTTACGATGCAGTGCCTCGACTACCAGAACGCCATTATGAAGAACCTCTTCGGCTGGGATACCGATACCGAAGGTTTTGCCGCTGCTCCAACGCAGTACAACGAGCTCGTCTGCACCATCATCCTTCAGTTCGACGGTAAATCCGTTGTCATGCCGAAGGTGAAGATGGACAGCAAGACTGCTCTTGAAAACCTCCGTACCGACATCGCCCGTGGCGAACTCCGTGGTGTTCTGTACTCCACCCCCGTCACAATGGGTGAGGCTGAAAAGGAGACCGGTCTGTTCTTCATGGTTGACGGCAAGTCATTCACCATTGGGAGCACTACCGTTGCCATTTCTGCTGAAGGCGAGATTTCCATCAACGGCAGCACTCCTTCGACGGTTGCCACCCCGGTCATCGCTGGTACGACTCCGTTCACGACCAGCACCGAGGTGACCATCACCTGCGCTACCGATGGTGCCAGCATCTACTACACCACCGATGGCAGCACTCCTACGAGCGCCAGTACCGCTTACACCCAGGCTTTCACCCTGACCGCCACCACGACTGTCAAGGCTATCGCCATCAAGAACGGTGTGAGTTCGGAAGTTGCCACGAAGACCTTCACGAAACAAGACTAACTTTTTTCGAGGTCATAAATCATTCAAGGGAAAGGGATGGGTCGAGTACCTATCCCTTTCTTCATAAATAAAAGGAGGTAAAAATGAGTTTAATCATCACAAATACAGGAAGAACGGTTTTCAAGAACGCGGAATCGCTTATGATGGTTCCGTATGTTTATAACAGCACGTACGACGATTATGTCCTTGGCAGTGACGTTTACGACCTTTCGGCAATTATCGGTGACTCTATTGTCATCGAACAGCAGGATGGAGATACTATCGTAAAGAATAACGAGTTTGTTGCCAGCCCGCTTGTGGAGTGCGTGTCTGGTGCAAAGTATGGATTCACAGCACAATGCATTGACTTGCAAAACAAGGTGCTTAAAGCGTGTTTCAGTGTGATGACGGTTACCGGCGTAGAAAATCTTGCGGCATTCAACGACGATCACGTATTGAAATACGCAATGATAAGAATCAGATTCAGAGATTCGAGTATGCCGGATGTTATTCTTCCGAAAGTACAACTTAATAGCAAGTTGCTTATTAGCCAGTTGAAAACAAGGGTGTCTCAGGGTAATATCGCCGGCACTGCGAAAACAACGTATATTGCTGTTCCGTCTTCAACAAGCACGCAAGCATATCAATTCAACAAACCGGAAGGAGGAACAACATACACGCCGTATGCACCGGTCTTGTTTGCTCCGAAAGACAGCGTTACTTTGATTTTCCATCATAAAGGAAGCGGGAGTACCGATACCTATTCAAAGGTTGATTTTGACGAAGGAGCCGTTACAACAGTAAGTGTAAACAGAAGCAACGGAACAATTTCATAATCAGCACCTATTTTCTAATTAAAAAATTCTATCTTTGCGGTTGAATTAAAACTTCAAGTCTATGGCTATAATCAAGGCAAAATCAGACATAAAACAGCGACTAAAAAAGCAAGAAGAGGAGGCTCTGAAAGTTTCAGACGAAGCCCAGAACAGGCTTGCCGCGATTCTCTCAGATGCTCCGTCTATCGAAAAATTCGCCGGAACAGAATGGGAGATGCGCCCGCTTCGTATGGGCACACAGTATCTTATCGTTCAGGAGGTCTGTAAGATTAACCAGGCAGAAAGCGCGACATACGGCGACATACTGAAAGAACTTCTTATGTCGATGCCAGCGCTTTGCAACGTTCTTACGCTTTCCTTGCTTAACGACAAGGGGAAGATTTACCAAAATGGCGATGCCAACCAGGGATTCAGCAAGTTGTACAAGAAGACGTATGACACGATTATGTGGAACGCAGACCGCGAAGATATGGCAAAGATAATGCTCGACTGCCTGCAAATGGTCGATGTGTCTTTTTTTATGGAGGCTCTGGGTATGCTCCAGATATTCAGAGCGAGCGTAACGGAGAAGAAGAGGATGAGGAAGAAGACTCAAGGACTGAGACAATCCGCTCGGTCAGCGAAGTAGGTGATATGGTGGACTTCCTGAAGGCGAATCCGTTTATGACAATGGAAGATTACCTTTGGAAGTACAGTATACCGATGATAAAGATAATGGGGATGGATAATACGCACGTCAATTACTTGACAGAGAGACAGGTTGAGGCGAGAAAGTTTAGGACGATAGATATGAGGAAGGATGTAAAAGACTTGGAGAACGACTTAGGGACAAAAATACAATTTCCAAACGAATAAATATAGGAGAAACATATAATGGCTGAACTCGACGAAAAATTACTTAAATCGCTTGATGAAAAACTGAAAAGTATGGAACAAACACTTGTCACGCTTGGTACAACCATACAAACCGTTTCAAGTGAAAGCAAGTTGTCGTTGACGCAACTTATTGACGTGTTCAAAGGTAAAAAATTGGCTGATTTGATGGGAATACAAGATGCTGTTGGTCAGGTCAGCAATTTAAAGAACGAAATCGAACTTTTGAAAAAAAGCCTTGATTTAAGAGGTTTTGCAAAACTTACTATTGACGAGGAAACAGGGAAAGAAAGGTATACTGTACCTAAAGGGAAAGAGTTTAAGACAGAACAAGACGAAAGAGATGTAATAAACAGACTTGCTCAATCGCAACAGAAATTACACGACCTGATGTTAAGCGATGAGCAAATACTGGAAAAAATTATCGCTTTGGTTAACAAGGCTGCAACAGACGCACAAAAAGCAGCGGATGCTCAAGAAAAAGCATTTAACGACGCTGTCAAGCAACAACAAGAGTTGGCAAAAAAGTATGCGGAGTATAAAAAACTCCGTGATGACACCTTTGGAGGAAGAAGTTATGGTAAGTTAACTGGTGCAGAGAAAGTCCAATGGACTGAAATGTCTTCATCGTTAGAAAAAATAAAGGCTCAACAGGAAGAAATCGAAAAAACGTACGCTGGTTCAATGGCAGAGGGGAAACGTAGATTTGACGAGGAAACAGCGTTGAATAAAGCGAAGGAAGACCAAAGGCAGAAAGAATTAGCAGAGAAAAAACAAGCGGCCGAAGAAGAGAAACGCATTTTGAAAGAACTTGCAGATGAAGAAAAGAAGACCGCCGCTGAAAAAGTTGCTGCTGAGAAAGAAAAAATAGCAGCGGGCGAAGATCTCAATAAGTCTTATAATAAGATGCAAGAGCAAGAAGACAAGATAAGGAGGCAGCAACGAGTATCTGAAAGTAAAGCGGCATATACGGCACAAGAAAATGCCTTGAAGCGTCAAGTAGAAATACAGAATCAACTTATAGCCAAATCGAGACAGATTGCAAAAGAAGAGGCTGCTATAAACATAGAAAGAAAAAAAGCAAAGGCGGAAAACAGAGCACCAGAAATATCAAGAGAGCAAGCCGCAATCAAAGCTTTAAAAGAAGAGATGAGAGGACTTGCAAAAGAGGCTGGTGAAATCAACAAGGAATACAAAGGTACTTTAAAAACAGCGAGAGATTTAACGAAAAGTAAATGGGCTTATACTCAAGCAGAAAATGCTCGTATGTTGAAAAAATCTCTGAAAGATGTACAAAAGACAGCTGAAAGTATGATGCCAATCCTTCAGCGTCTTGCCTCAGCTTTTGGTGTTGCTTTCTCTGTCCGTGGTCTTGTCCAGTTCGGCAAGAAACTCATCGAGACTCGTGGTGAGTTTGAGATGCAGTTCGTTGCCATGAAGCAAATCATCGGTGACACAGATGCAGCCACCAAGATTTGGAATCAAACGATGCAGCAAGCATTGAAGTCTCCGTTCAAAGCCATGCAACTTGTGACTTACACAAAGCAACTTGCCGCTTATCGTATTGAAACCGAGAAGCTGTTTGATACAACGAAACGATTGGCAGATATTTCTGCTGGTCTTGGTGTTGATATGGGACGTCTTATTCTTGCCTACGGTCAAGTGAAATCTGCTAACTTCTTGCGTGCATCTGAGGTTCGTCAGTTTACAGAAGCCGGTGTGAATATCGCCGGTAATTTGGCTCAATATTTCTCAGAACTTGAGGGTCGTGCAGTGTCAACAGCAGAAGTGATGGAACGAATTACGAAACGTATGGTTTCTTTTGCCGATGTAGAAGCAATCTTCAAGCGTATGACAGACGAAGGAGGAGAGTTCTTTAATATGCAGGAGGTTCAAGCCAACACGGTTAAGGGTCAGATAATGAAGTTGCACGATGCTTATGACCAGATGCTAAACACAATTGGCGAGTCAAAACAAGGAGCAATCCGGGATATGGTTGATGTTTTGAATGATCTTGTCAAGAATTGGAGAAATGTTGTTATATACATTCAGGGGTCTGCTGTCGCTATGGGTGTCCTTGTAGCAAAAGCAAAAATACTTCCTGTTCTTTCAAAATCGTTCAAAGAAGCAGGTGGAAGCGTGGTGTTCTTTAATCGTAATCTGCGGAAAGCAGGGATTACATTGGACGATTATATTGTAAGACAAAAGATGGCAACGAGGGGTGCTTCTTTGTTTGGTAAAGCGATGCGCGGTGCTGCAATTGCTGGTGCAAACCTTGAAAAAGTTTTGCGTATGATACCATCAGGTGTATGGTGGGTTGCCGTTATTGAGGGCATAACTATTTTGGTTGAAAAACTAACAGAGGCAAGAAGAGAAGCTAACCGTCTACAAAAAGACCTGGCTGAAATAAGGGTAGAAAACAGTAAAAAAGCGTCTGATGATATAAAGAATTATGATACGCTCATCAATCGTATGAACGAGTTGAATCGTGGCAGTGTTGAGCGTAAGAATGTAATTGATAAAATTAATTCCCAATATGGTAAATATATTGGTTTTCTTGTCACGGAAGCGACAACCCTTCCAGAATTGGCAGATGCGCAAGAAAGGGTAATAAAGAACATCCGTGAAAACGCGAGAGCAATGGCAGAAGAGGCTTCTGCGCAAAGAATACAAGAGAACTTTATTAAGAAAGAGCAAGATATTGTTAGGGGTAATTGGTTCTCAAGACTTTACGACCAAAGTTATTTACAGTATAAAGAAGACAAAAATGAGCTTAAAGAAATAGCCCTTTCTTTGGATGAGGCTTCTAAATTCACAGAATATTATCGTTCAAAGATTGAAGGTTTAACAGATAAGCAAGTCGAGGAATTTGCTAATGATAGAGAAAAGCTATTGGATGCAACAACCGAATGGTTGAAAGCGTTTTTAGGAATCGAGTCAAAAGACATCCAATTGTCTGGATTTGGTTTTGAGAGCCTTGCAGACCTCTATATTGAAGAAGAAAAAAGGATGAGGGATGCGAGAGAAAAAATATCTCTTGAACTAGGGGGACTTACAAAAGACCAACAAGATGTAATGAAAAGCCTGTCTTCTTCTGTGTCAGACGCGATTAAAAAACTGAGTTACGCAGGAGAAGGCGAAGAAATAAACATTGAAGACCTCGGTTTTAAGTTTGTTGTTCCTACTGACCTTGGAGACAAGAATGGTATCTTTGAGGCTATAAAGCAAGAAATCAACAAGAGGAAAGACGATTTTATTATAGACCTAAAACTTAATTGGGGCTATATTACAGAAGAACAGGCAGAAGAAGCAAAGAATGCTGGTAAGTCTACTGGTAATATCTTTGTTGATGCAGTAAACAAAGAGGTAGAAAAAGGCATATTGCAATCAAAGGGAATTTCAATGTCTTATTCAGACCTTGTGTCTGCAATGTTAGACCCGAGCAAATCTGGTAATTGGGACGACGCGACTTGGAAAAACGTAAACGAATCTATAGACCTTATAAATCGTAATCTTATAACTTCATCGGATATTGTCAATGGAATATCGACATACACAAAAGAACTAAGTGCGAATCTTGCAAACGGTCGCGTTATTATTGACGAAGCGGTTAAGAAGCAAAACTTGATCGTCGACGGAACAGAAGAAGAAGTCAAGAAAGCACAAGAGGCGGTAGACAAGGCACGCGAGCGTTACAAGTGGTTATTGAGAATAGCGAAACTTCTTGGAATAGACACAAAAGCGCAGGACGAAATTGTAGAAGAACAAGGTTATGATTTGTCTGTAGGTCAGTTTAGACTCGCTGCTGCACAAAGTGCCTTTATGGAGAAATTTGGTAAGGCTTCAAATACTTATGGGAAACAACTTTCTCAAATCGGAGTCACAGAGAACAT
>Ga0310690_10009281_pt1 | contig 12350 bp, 9 predicted proteins | sample AusTroGonzalo_MG_2_FD_207661 | JGI IMG/M metagenome (GOLD analysis project Ga0310690, IMG submission 207661) | Bovine rumen microbial communities from tropical cattle in Woodstock, Queensland, Australia - Gonzalo_04 (v2) (version 2) | ecosystem: Host-associated > Mammals > Digestive system >...
GTTCGACAAGTCCGTAAACAGCGTCGGGAAGTGCGAGATGTCTATCTTCTTCGATGCGTCCTGTGCAGCGAGCGCAGCCCACACCGTCGCCATATCCACACCCGTCGATGGTGTCGCGGCAATCCACTTACTCTGCGAGGCATCCCACGTCAGTACTTGGGCGTTTGTCACACCAGCCACCGATACGTCGTCGAGCTGGCTCAGTCGCAGGCCGAGAGCCGACTGCCCGCCCGTGCCGAGGGCTGAGATGTAGAAGTTCGTCCAGAATCCGAACATCGCCTTGATGTTCATTTTTGTTTGATCCACAGGCAGGTCGCCGTTGACCGCAATCTTCGTCTGGTCGTTGAATATCTGGAATACCTGGTCGAACCAGTTCTTCTGCACGAACGTGTTGTTTGCCCACTCCTGTGTGGCCACGAGCTTCGAGCCCATAGTGATATTTCCCGTCACGGCCAATGTCGATGCCATCGTCACGGCTCCCGTCACCGCCAGCGTCTTCTCCAGCGTCACCGCCTCCTGGAAGGTCACGGCTGCTTCGACCGTGCCACCCTCTTTCACGTTCAGGAAGTTCTCACCGACCCACTGCCGCGTGGCGTACATCGCGAGCATACCCTCCAGTGCCGCCGACGACATGCCGCCGCCACCGCCACTGCCTGAGCCCTGCGCCCCGATCATTCGCTGTATCTTTTCCCTGTTGACTCTCATAGCCTTATGTCAATAGTCCGCTTCCCTTGAATTTCACGTTACCCGTCGCCAATGCTCCGACGGCCCCCTGTATGTCGGCCTGCACGCATATAGCCGTGCCCTGCTTCACCGTGCCGCCGATGTCGATGCGCAGCGTGTACGTCTGGTTTACCTTCAGGATGCCGTCGTAGGGTGCCGACGAGGTGACGAGATGGCTGATGGCGACCTCCCACTCCGTCCTGCCACCGATATACTCTTTGGCCGACTGCTGTGTGGCCGACGATTTTTCTATCACGTCCGCTTTCTGCGAGATCGTGCAACTCTTCGCTGCGGCAATCAGCGGCGACGACCCCGATGCCCCAGCATAAATCTTGATATTCCGTCCGTGTATGATGCTCATATCTCTCTAAACTATAAACTCTACGCTATAAACTATAAACTCTAAACTCTAAACTAAAGCACTATCCCCATGTCATCAGTTCTCCCTGTCCGCTTCGCTTCAGGTAGCGGTTCAGCGTGATGTATATCTGCTCACCACTGATACGGCTGGGGCCGAGTCCGCTCATGCCACCGCCCTCCAGTTGGTTCGCGAGGTTCGCTTGCATCGCCTTCGTCAGTACCAGCTCACCTGCGTTCGCCATGATGGGCACATTGTCCCCGCTGTACGAGCTGCCGTCCACAAGACCTCCGTGGGCGTAGCCAGTCAAGCTGTGGATAGTCGATATGGTCGTAGCCATCGCTGCGGTACCAGCAGCCAAATACGCAATCCAAGCGTATGGACCTAACGACGAAGCCTGTGCCGCTGCCTGAGAGAATCCAAGGGCAATGTTAGCCACAGCAGAGAGGACAGTACCTGCGGCCTTCATGCCAGGGTCTTCGATGTTAGACAATGCGGCACCGAGGTTCATAGCCGACTGAGCAGCCAAGTCCGTGGCCTTCTGCTGTTGCTCGATACGCTTCGTCGCAGCCTCTATCTCGTCCAAAACCTTCTGATTGCCAATTTCTGCCATCGCACCACCAAGGTCTACGGTTGCGTCGCTCAGTCCGAGCATCTGCTTTTTGGCTTCTGCGGTCAACATCGCGAAGGGGCTGATAAGATCAAGTGCCTTTTTCAGGCTATCCGTGTCTTCATTACCTTTCCTGAGTGCCTTGTTCCAATCGCCTGCTGCGTCAATGCCCTTTTTCTTGCTACCACCTGACTTGAGCGATTTTAGGTATGCCTTCAGCTCATTATCCGACAATGTGCCGTCGAAGTGCTTACCACTCAAAACATTTCCCGACTTATCGGTGCGCTCCACATACGTACCAACGACCTTTGGTGTATCGCCTGGACGTGGTGCGGTTGCTGGTGCCGCACCTGAGTCACTATTGAGCACGGTCTTCTTCAGCACACCGATGGCTTGCAAGCCTGCGATGACGGGTTTGATACCATCATTCAGCAGTTGGATGGCACCAAGTTTGATGTCGTTCCACATCGATGCACCCTCAGAGGCTAACGGGGCGAAGGTCTGCCCAAGTTCCTCCATCGCATTCTGCAACCTGACATTGGCCTGTGCCGCACGGTCGCCAGCAGTCTCCACATAGTCACCAGCCTTGGCCATTTCCTCGCGGATGATGTCGGCCACGGCCTGCGTCATGTCCTTGCCCTCGTTCATGCGCTTGGTCAGTTCGGCTGCGCTGATGCCGAGGTTATCGAGAATCTGCTTCGACTGACGACCAAGACCCGTCGTGATGGAGTCTACCATGTAGTCGATACTCTCGCCGGTGTCCTTCGCCTTCTGCTGGGCAAAGGCGAGCATCGTGCCCATATCGTCGAGCGAGAGGTTGAAGTTGTCGAACTTCACGGCCTGCTTCATCAGTTCGATGTCGGTCACCGTGTTGTGGGTTGCCTGTCGAAGGTTATCGAGCAGGTCGGGACGATCCAGACGCTCAAAGGCGAGACGGATGCCCTCACCAGCCTGCGCCAACTCTATGCTCTCAGATACAAGACTACCGATGGCAGCACCCGCAGCGGCCACGCTTGCGAAGCCTGCGGCAGCAGCCGTAAGACTTTTCGTGGTCTGTGCCAGGATTCCTCCAAGCGATAGATTATCCTGCTTGAAGTTTTCAAGCGTCTTGCGAGCCTTCGCGATGTTAGCATCATAGCCGCTAACATCTGCCTTCATTCTTACTAAAACGTCACTCTTAGCCATTTGTCTGTTGATTTACGTATTCATTTATAGCCTCTGCCACCTGACTGGCTGCTTCCTCCATGTGCCACGGTGCCATATGCTCGAACCAGTCTGTCTGACGGATGCCGCCACGATTACCGAAGCGAGATGTACGTGGCACAGTACCGCTGCTTATGAATCTCAGCACGAAACCACGATCGGCTCCGTAGTAGTAGTCAAGACGGTTGCGGTCATCGTATCTGGTTCTGCGGTTGCCACCTCGCATTGTGGGGTTCTGTTCCACCTTGCGGACACGTCTCAGTTCATACTTTTTGCCTGCCGAACCTTTCTTCTTCTGGAGAATGCTCAGATTACCACCGAACATCGTTTTGTAGACCGAGAACTTCACGGCCTGTGATGCCTTTCGAGGGTCACTCTTCAGGTAGCTTTTTACGTCTTGGGTCAGCTTCTTGCGTGCCTCCTTCAGCACCTGACGGATATATTTTCGGAATATGCCAGCCATTGAAGGGTCACTCGTCATCAGGCGACCAAATACGGCCAAGTTCGCCTCTACGCCAAACACCTGAACACTGCCGCCGTTATCTCCACCTGCGTTCAGACTGCCTGTTCGGGTGTTGAATCGTGGGCTATACATGCCGTACACGGAATGTCTGCCTCGATAACCGTTTATGTATTCTGATAGTCTACCCATACAAAAAAAAAGCGCGATTAGTATATGTTGCTATACTAACCGCGCGATTCGTCGCTTGGGGTTTACTCTATGGCTGCTCCAGCTCGCCGCCGCCGGTGTTGCCGCCGTTGTTGCCGCCAGCGTCGCCGCCCTGATTCTCGTCGCCGTCGTCAGAGCCACCGCCGTTGTCGTCGCCGGCCTGCTCGTCGGTCGTGGGCTTCTTCTCGTCCTCTGCCGTGGCCCATGAGAGGGTCGCGCCCTTCACGGCTGCGAGGATGCCCGCGCTGGCTGCGTAGTTCACCTTCGGCTGCATGTCCGACAGCTTCAGCTCGTCAGCGTCCTGCTCCCACTTCGACGATACGGCTGGGTAGAGCACGCCCAGGGGACCAAGGTCTACGATGATGCCCTGCTTGATCTTGTCGCAGACACCCTCCAGCAGCAGCTCAGCCGCAAGGCTCGCCTCCTTCGGGTGGAGCGTCGTGTTCTTCGCACTCTCGCGGGCTATCTCGTCGAAGCCTGCCTTACCGTTCGTGATGACCTTACCGTAGTAGCCCTTCACTTTCTCGCCGTCTAACTTGCGGACCAATCCGCACTTCTTGATTTTCAGTTTTAAGTCTGCCATTTTTCAAATGTTTATAAAGATTTTACGAAATGTTTGCAAAGATTTCCCGAAATGTTAGCAAAGAATCCTTATGCGGGTATCTCCAGCAGCGTGAGCTTTGTTATGTCGTCGCGCCATGAGTGCGAGATCGAGATAGGCGAAAAGGTCGTGGAGTTCATCACGATCTTGTGGGTCGGGTCGAACGACGGGACGGCATTCGAGCGTACCTCAGTGCCGATGCGCCGCTTCGCCTGAGCCCAGTACGCTGCCACGCGGTCGGCGAGGTGCTGTTCGGGGTGGTCGCTGGTCTGCCCGTAGGGTGCCGTCTCCATGTATGTGCCGTCGGGGTTGAGCAGCAGGCCGTAGCCGTAGGCGAGGTTGTTGTCAGACGCAAAGATGCAGTCGGCATTCCACTCGCCCTGCGTCTGGTTGTTGTTCGATGCTTTGTACTCCTTTGTGGTGTTGCGTTCGGTGACAAGTTCGCGCTGACGTATCTCCAGATAGTGTGTCGGCAGAATGGTCTTATCGCGTGTGAACTCGATTTCGACGTTGGCAATCTGACACGGGTAGTATTCCTCCTGTGCCGTCGTGTAGGTGTCCTTGATGCCGAAGATGTCAACGAAGATGAATCCGTTCAGTCCGTCCTCGATGGGGATTCGTGGGAATTTCAGAAGGATAAAGTCGAAGCCACCGCCAGTCCTGCATGATGTCGTCTGAATCTGTGCACCATTGAAAGCAGCCCAGAACTCGCGGACTGTCGATGACCATCCCTTGCTGATATTCACCTGGCTATTCTCCATGTACCACCATTTCGCACCGCTCCTGTCTGCGTTCGGACCGATACCGATGCGCAGCTTCAGTTGGAAATTGAATTGGTCTTCGTCCCAAGTCTTTTCGCCCACATAGACGGTGCCCTTCAGCGATAGCGAGCCGCCACTGAGCGTCATCGCCTTCTTGGTCTGAAGCTGTACGTGTGGCGTTGCCTGCATCGGTCCCGTGATGCTTATCATGTCGCAGATGCTCGGACTGGTCGCGTCGGTGCTCGGATAGATTTGGCGACGACAGAAGCCTCCGTAAGTGCCTGCCGTACCCTTAAGCGTCCTTGCATCGAAAGACTTGATTTCGGGTGTCGAGAAATAGCCCGTCATGTCGTCCTCGCCCTGTACCCATGAGCCGTAACCGAGGCTTTCAAGGTGATCCTCCACTGACTTTGGGAAGCACTTGATGACGCTCGTCTCCTTGTTGGCATCGACCTTCACCACCGCCCGCTGCGGGCCACGGTTCAGGTAGTCGTCGTTATCGGTAGAGGCGAAGATGTCGCCACTGAAGGTGGTCGAGGGCATGCTGCTGGTGACGGTTCCTGCCGACGTGCCGCTGGCGAGGGTCGCGAGCTGCTGGCGGGTCAGCGTGAGGAACGAGCGTTCGGTGGTGTCGTCGGCGCATGTCAGGTAGAGTGTCTGCCCCATCGTGCGTGCCGTCCATCCCCAGAACTTCGCAAAGTCTTCGAGCACCTGTCCGAGATTGTAGTCCGACTCGGCTTCGTCGTCATCGTTGTTCAGGAAGTTCTGCCAGTCGAACTTCTTCAGCAGCCATGTCCGCGCGTCGCTGCCGCCCTGCACCACCACCGATGTAATCTGGCAGCACGGAATCTGCGAGATCATGTGGTCGATGAGAAAGGCGAAGTTCTTCAGCTCGTTGATGGATGTCGAAACCTTGATGGCCGAGAGGAGCGAGAGGCAGCACTGCACGGGGAACTCATGGGACTGCGGGTTGCCGTAGAGCTCGGAGCCGAAGTTCTGAGCCTGCATGAAGCCCTGCCATACGACGTTGCCGATTCCAGCCGTGAGCGTCACGGGGCGGTCGGTGTCGTTTACGGGCAGCATCTCTTTCCAGTCGAAGTCCACTTCCTGATAGCTCGCGTTTGTAGCCTTACCGTCGTCCACGATGCGGAAATAGCCGCTCTGCTTGCGCACGGGGCAGAACATATCCTCGTCAGCGTCCTCGTCCGTCGTCATCGGCTCAGCCGCACCCTTCAGCGTCAGCGGGTAGCCAGGCGGCAGTTCACCGTCCTTCCACACGTTAACGGTATACACCGTCCCCGCCCTGAGTGACTTAAATAAGATTTTCCAGTGAATATTAAAAGCCATTTCTTACGTTTCTTTTCTTATCGCAAGAAATGGCTGTTTAGGTTTACCAAAGTATCAGATGTCGGCAGTCGTGTTTTCCTAATTGACCTCCTCGGCCTCGCAGAACTCCAGCTCCGTCGGCAGCGGTACGGCTTCGGGGATGATAATCTCGCGGCCTTTCGGGAATGCCTTGCGCAGATCGGCCTCGATGGTGGCCGTCGATAGCTGGATGTACTTCTGAGTGGTGGTGATGCGGGCGTGACCCGCAATGCGCTGGATGGTATAGACATTCACACCGAAATCAGCCAGGGCTGTAACACATGATCTGCGGGCGGTGTGGACGGTAATCTGCTGCGAGCCGCCGATGTGCGAGGTACTCAGCATGTCCTTGATGAGTCGGTTGATGGTCGAGTTCCATCTGAAGCCCACGATGTCCTCAACTGACTTGTATCGGTTCAATATTTCCATGGCACGGCCATAGAAGATAATGGTAAGCGGTATCTGTACGAGTATTCCCGTCTTCGAGGTCTTGATGGTCAGCCACACCTCGCTGCCCACCTGCCGGATATTCTCTTGCCTCAGTCTTACCATGTCGCCGTATCTCAGGCCCGTATAGCATGACAGCAGGAAGAAATCTCTCGCCCGCCGCAGCTTCGGGTCATCAAACCTGAATCGCAGCAGCTCCTCCATCTCAGCGAACCGCAATACGTCCGTTCGGTATCTTAGTTCTGGTATCTCGTACAGTCGGAATGGTGTCTGCCAAGGCTTCAGCAGGTCTCGCTTGATGGCCTCGTTGAACAGCATACGCAGCACCTTCATCCTCGCCCATACCGTCGATTCGCTGTTGCCACGCTCTTGCATCCAATGCTCATACTTCTTCAGCCACTGAATGTCGATGTCCTCCATAGCGATGTCTGGTGAGAACTCATTGATGTTCTTCAGCACGTCACGGTACCTGTCTATCGTCACCTGCCGACGGCCTGACGAGTATTTGAATACGTTCTCCGCAAACTGCGTCAAAGGTACGGTAGTGCTCAGTGCTTCGACGTACATCGAATAGAGACGCTGCACGGTCATGTTGATGTCTCGACGGAAGGCTTCGATCTCCGTTGCCTGGATGTCGAGCATAATCTGGTCGAGCATGGCGTTCAGTCCGTCATACTGAGGATGCAGCGAGTTGATGTAACCATCTGAGAATTGTTTAGACTGGCAGTAGATGTTCGTAGGAATGTCTACTGACTTGCGACCCTGAGAGGCGCGAATCATAATCATGCCGTCACCTGTACGGCTCCACTTCTTCGACGGATTGAAAATCACGTCATAAACGATTTTGTGTAACATAGTGCAAACATTTTAAAAGTTCATGCAAACAGATTTTAAAACGACGGCAGGGCTGTTTGCTTACCTCTTCGCACGGCTCATGACTTCCGGCTATCCGTCGCTTGCAAATATACAACAAAACCGCCCTCGTTGTTCTCCGACCGGCGGTTTTTTATATTCTTTTAAGAAAGATCTCCATAAAACACCCTATCCTCAGCCATTTCCCGTCCACTTTGCATCACTTCTGGGAGAACTGGATTTATTAGAATTAGTGGTAGCTTACAAGAACATCTTAATATAACAATAAGTTTTGATTATTCGTCTGGCGTTCTGACAATGACAGCACCAAGTGGTATGTACGGCTGTAATTTAGCAATACTTAAGTAAAAGGTGGGAAATCCCACCTTTTATGTTGTTAGTGAAACAAAATTCCATGCACCCCATAATCCGCCGCTACATGTTCTTGTATACAACATGTTTTGGCCTGTGTTTGCATTGTAATATCCTGTAAATTCAAATTTGTCATTATTGTTCGGCCCAACTGTTAACACTGTCCAAGCTCCAGGAGCTGGTACATCTATTGTGCGCGAAACAATCTGAACTCCCAGAAGTGATGCAGCGTCGGCCAAAGAGGTCTTTCCAAGGGCATCTCCAGTGCCGAGCGAGAGTAAGTTCGTTACTCCAGAACTCTGGCTTGATAGCAGTGATGGCAGCAGGTCCTTTACTACTCCAATCAGGTCGTCGCGGGAGATCTTACCGTTCGGTGTTCCGTCGTTAGCATAGAGCTGGATCAGGTCTGTTGATACGTAGCCAGTGGTGTTAGTCTTAGCCGTGAGCGTGTTGATGACGGCTTTCTGACGTGTGGCGTTGATGGCTGCGGCATCGGTCTCTGCCTTGGTGTAGTAATTTGCCAAAGCAGTGGTGATGGCAGTCGAGACTATGGTACCAACCTGAGTGGTGGTCGAGTACGAAGCCAGAGCCTGGTTGATAGCCGATGTGATGGCTGCGTCAGCCTGCGACTTGGTGTAGTAGTTTGTCAGGTCGATGTCAGTCGATCCGATGCACTCCCACTCGTAGGTTGTTGTACTTTCCTCCGTGATGGTAAGCGTGATATACTCGTCTTTCTTGTTCTGAGCCGTTGGGTCGGCGTTCGGAACGAGATAAATCTTGCCGACAGTCGATGCGCTGGCGGTCGGAAGGGTCTGCACGGCCTCATACTGGAACTGACGAATGGCTGCAAGCATCTGGTCGATTTCCAGTGCGTTGTAGGTGTCAGTCTTCAGGTAATAGTTAACCAAGTTGCTGACGCTCGCTGTGATGAAGTTTGCAATCAGCGCATCCACCTCATTCTTTGTATATGTCGTGGCCTGTGGTGCTGCTGTTGCACCGGCGGCTGCACCAGCGCGGATGGATGACAGGTCGCTGATGACATTCTGCTTCAGCAACAGGGCTGCGTCTATCTCTGTCTTCGTGTAGTAGTTGACGAGTGCTGCTGCGATGGCCGTGTTCATTGCGCTGGTAGTTGCGTAGCTTGCCAATGCTGCGGTGATGGCTGCATCGGTCTGTGCGCTGGTATAGTAGCCACTGAGGTCAACGGTTGTCGAGCCTATCTGCTCCCATGAGTAGGTTGTAAGACCCTGATCTGTTGCGCTGATGGTAATAAACTCATCCTTGACGTTCTGTGTCTCAGGGTTGGTTGACGGAACGAGATAAATCTTGTTCATAGTGTCTGCACTTGCTGTCGGCAATTCTGCCACGCTGACGTAGGTGAACTGCTTCACCGAATCAATAAGCTGCTGAACCTCTGCCTTGGTATAGGTGTCAGACTTCAGATAGTAGTTCACCAGGTTGTTAACGCTCGCTGTGATGAAGTTGGCGATAAGCGCATCCACCTCGGACTTGGTGTAATAGTTGGCGATGGCCGCAGCGATGGCTGCGTTCATCTGTGTGGTCGTGCTGTATTCTGCCAGTGCCGTGTTGAGTGCGCTGGTGATAGCAGCATTCATCTGAAGTGTAGTCGAGTAAGGAGACAGGGCGTTTAAAATGGCAGCATCAGTCTGTGCGATGGTGTAGTAACCGCTCAGGTCGATAGTCGTGCTTCCAATCTGCTCCCATGAGTATGTCGTTGTGCCCTGATCTGTCACGGCGATGGTGATAAACTCATCCTTGACGTTCGTGGTCTCAGGGTTGGTTGACGGAACGAGATAGATCTTGTTCATAGTGTCGGCACTGGCTGTCGGCAATTCGGCCACGCTGACGTAGGTGAACTGCTTCACCGCATCGATGAGCTGCTGTATCTCCAGTTTTGTGTACGTGTCACTCTTCAGGTAGTAGTTCACCAGGTTGTTAACGCTTGCCGTGATGAAGTTGGCGATAAGCGCATTCACCTCCGACTTGGTGTAGGTTGTTGCCTGTGGTGCCTTGGCTGCCAGAAGCGCAATGAGCTCCGCATTGTTTGGCAGGGCATTCAACTTGGCCACCAGTCCAGAAGTGATACCGCTGTTGATGGCATCCCACTGTGCAGCGGTGAAGCCTGAGTTGTTAAGGGTGTACTCCAGTGCCCAGGCCGTACCGTTGAACTTGTAGCGGTCGATGCGGGCGATCTCCGTCGGCTTGTCGTTGGCCACGGGTATCTGGATATAGCAATAGTCGTTATTGTCTGCCGTGGCGACGGTAGCTGCCAGCGCGTTGGCGATATCTGACTCAGTAGCCGAGATGGTCAGGTGCAAGTCAGTCACGAGGTTGTATGAGCCGCGATAGGTGGCCGTCTCGGTGGCGATGCTGCTGTTCATCTTCTGTTCGTCCACGAGTTTGTTCTGAGCACTCGCAGCGGCTGGAATCTTTGCCTCTATAGCGTCGATGTCCGTCGCGTTCTGCTGCTCAGCTGCACGGGCGCGTCCTTCCTCGGTGACGATGTTGCCCTGAAGGGTGGTGTCGGCCTGCTCGCGAGCTGACGCCTCGGCGTTGATATTCTGCTGCAAGGTCTGCTCAGCACCCGTTGCACGTTCGATTTCTGCGGCCAGCTCCGACCGCATGGTGGCGTTATTCAGAATTTCTTGTACCTGATCGCCAGTCTGTGTAAGTCTGTAATCTGCCATGATCTTATGTTTTTAGTGATTATTCGTAATATTGTTAAGCGCAGCCTGAAGGTTGTCGGCCTGCTCACGCAGCACGTAGATATACTCGTCGTTGTGCGTGATGAGCGGACGGTAGATGGGATAGGGTTCGCCACCGCTTTCGGGTGTGATAATCTCCGTGACGCAGAGCCTCATGTAGAGTGCCGCGATGTCGGGCTCTTCCGTGCGCTCAAAGTGTATGTCGTGTCCCTCGCTGGAGCACTTCGGACAGTTCAGCAGGATGGGACATGGTGTCGTGACGACGAAGGCAATCACCTGCTCGTCCACCTCCTCGCGCTCGCCGTTCGGGTCGATGTCGGCATCCTTCACGAAGAACACCGTGCGGGCTGTCACCTTGCCAAGCATCCCCTTGGTTGAGAACTGCATCAGATACTCGCCGCCTGTGCCGTAGAGCATTTCGGACTTCCGGATGGTCAGCTTCTTTCCCATGCGACCATATATAAGCTCAACATAGAAGTCGTCCTCTTCGATGTTGAAGTTCGGGTTGCGTGAGGTGATGATGTACTTCACCTTCTCGCCTTCTTGGATGATGTCTTTTTCTGTCATATTTGCAAATACGTTTATATAACAAACCCCCGAATCGCCGTCGGGGGTTTACTGTCGTTTATTTCTTCAGAAGGTTGTTAATCACCTGCGAGCGGTTCTTGCCGAAATCGGGATAGACAAAACTCACATGCACCCAATAGGTGCCGTTTTTATCATGTTCCCATATCAGTTGGTCGAATTGCAAGTGACTCTTGATGTAGTCAAAAATGCGTTTACCAAAGGCCATATCGCCCTCGATGCAGATATCTGCCGCCTGTCCCTTCATGTGCTGCGAGTTCTTCACACCGCCCACAGCCTGGTTCAGCCGTTCGCAGCGGTAGCCGCTCGAAATCCTGATGGGTCTCCCCATCGCCACGCGCAATGGCTCCAGCACGTAGGCCGCGAGATACACCAGGTTAATGAGCTTCTGCGTGGTCGGTTTATTATCAATGCCGAGACGTTTGGCCGTCTCGCTGGCGTAGAGTTCTTCTATCGTAAAGTGCATGGTTACGGGTGTGTTCATATCTTAATCTTCGTTTATCGGTTCGATGTCGTGCTGCTGGTTCTCAGGCCGTATGGTCTTCTCAATTTCCTCGCACTCCGCAATGGTCACGCGGACGCGCTTTTTGCACTTGAGGTCGCCACACTGAAAAGGGCGCATCGTAGCAATCTGATTGCCCATGCGGGCGATTTTTCTGTCTTGCTGATCCATGCGCTCATTGGTAGCCTCTCGCTCTTTTTCGTAGAGCTGGCGCATCTGCCGCATCTCACTCTCGAACTTCTCAGCGAGGATGCGGTAGTTGTCGCGGCTCTCCTTGTAATGGTCGCGCTCGGCCCGCAGCTCATCGTTCTGCCGCTTACGGTCTTCACGGTCTTCGGCCAAATCCTTTGCCAACTGCTGATAATAGTCTTGCCGCTCCTTGTCGGCTTCAATCTCGGCCTTGCGTGCCTCGGCTTCCTTCAGCTTGGCTTCTGCCTCGGCCAGTTTTGCCTCGGCAATGGCCTTCTTCTTCGTCTGTTTCCAGAAGAAGAATCCGCCTATGCTTGTACCACCTACCAACAGACTGATGAGTCCGATAATTGCTTCTAATGTTATTTCCATATCTTTTTTATTTT
>Ga0310690_10009283_pt1 | contig 12349 bp, 20 predicted proteins | sample AusTroGonzalo_MG_2_FD_207661 | JGI IMG/M metagenome (GOLD analysis project Ga0310690, IMG submission 207661) | Bovine rumen microbial communities from tropical cattle in Woodstock, Queensland, Australia - Gonzalo_04 (v2) (version 2) | ecosystem: Host-associated > Mammals > Digestive system >...
CCTCAACTTCGCATTTATGCGGTTCTGCGCATTCCAGCTGATATTCTTTACGCTTATAATCCGGCCATCCGCACTTGGATCCCTTTTCGGTGATCTTGCCCTCTTCAAGATATTCGTGGTATTCGAACAAGCTGTCGCAATATGCATGGAACGTATAGTCGTTGACAATCCCTTCTGCAGTCTTAACAACCTTCCATTTGTCGATGGTGTATTCCTTACCACTAATTTTGTCGACGAACTTGTCGCCCAGAGAGTATTTTAGCTTGATTTTCATGCCACCAAATATAGCAACTTTCTCGGTACTTTGCTATATTTATTCCTATGAAAGAGATTACAATACCTGAACAGCTTCTACAGAACCTACAGCGTCTCGGATATTGGCAGCTGTGCCGTCGTAAGGAAGGCATGTTCGCCGTCGATGCGCAACGTCATGCACTTCTCGAAAGTCTCCAGACATTGCCGCACCCGACGGCCACCGAGCAAGCGCTTATCGACGAAATCACAAAGGCCGAGGCCGATGCGCTGGCGAACCACCGGAAAAACGAAGACGACGCGCACAAGACTATCTGCGACCTTTACGAGAAGACAAGGCTGTGCGTGAAGGACATGCTTCTTGGCAAGTATCTCCGCATATCGCCGAACGACGGCTACCGTCGGTATCTTCATGTCCGGGGAGTCAAGATGTACAGTCTTGGCGCGAGAGTCTGCATCTTCGGAAGCGAGTTCAAGATCAATAACTTGACCGAACATGTTGAGTATCATGAAGGCACCGAGTTCGTGCTGTTCCGCAGTGACGATGTCATCAAGCAGACAACGTGCCTCAACGTCGAGGACGCATTGCGCGAGGCGTTTGCACCGTACGAATACATCGAGCACGATGAGATTGTGCGCTTGTTTGAAAAGATGAAAGAAGACTCCGAAACGACGTTTAACAACCTCATCGACAAGGCTAAACGAATGAAAGACGAAGCCATGTTCGAAGACTGTCCGGCCAACGCCGAGGAGTGGTGGTGATGATGCCGAACCGTTGGTTAATGAACGAGCTTGCGCACAACTTCAGGAAGTTCCGCAGCTTCATAAAGGACGGCGTCGTGTGCGTTACCGACTGTCCCATGACTATTGAGGAACGCGAGAAGGTTCGCGATATCGCGATAGGCGTTCGCGAGGTTGATACGCACGTCTTTGTGCCAAATGAACGGATGAAGATGCTAGAAGAGCGTCTGCATGACCTTCTGGAACTCTACCCGGAGGCCCAGCTGACTCGACAATCGGACGGAATCGTCTTGAAGTACCGTGGACACTGCTACGACACGGACGTGGCGTACGACATAATCGAAAAGCCGTACACGCTGCGCCTTCTTTCGCTAGATCTTCAGAAAGACAAGGAATACGAGGACTGGAAGGCCGACTGTAACGCCACGATGGAAATACCGTGGCGAGACTATGACGACTGGAAGCTGAAGCATCCAGACTCGTCTATGACTTCGTACAGAGGTTGGTTCTATTAGTCCAGGTGCGACAGCATCTGTCCGTCGAAGAACAGCTTGAAAGCCTCCAGCACGTCTGGGTGAGCCAGTAGCTGCTGCTTTTCTTCCTCGAACGTGATCTCGCAGCATTTCTTTCCGATTACACGGCTTATAGCACGATGTAGCAATTCGTCGTTTGTCTTCAAGTCGTCAAGCTTTTTGACGTATTCGTTGCAAGCGGAGATTACTGCTCGGTCGATCTCCATCTTCATTTCACGAATCTCGCGTAGCTGATGCTGCATGTCTGCTGCTTGTCGGTGTTGTTGAGCAGGTGGATTACGCCACGGCCTCCGCGCAAGATGTGGTCTTCGATGCCGTCCACGATCTGCTCGTCAAGGTGTACGTCGGCTTCGAGGTCGTGGTTTCCCCAGTAGGCGAACACGGATTCGTCGAAATCCTCGTACTTGATGCGGACTGCTGTAGTGTATGGAAACCCGGTGTCGATGGTGAGGTGCGCCTTCGGAGAAAGTACGTACTTTGTCTGCGGCGGCAATACCGGAGTTTCCTTGTATGCAGGGCACATGTTTTCGAGTTCAAAGAACACTTTGTTGTGGGCGAACGGAACTTCGCTGGTGGCGAAGCTCATGTATTCGCCGAATACGTACATGAACTGGTGCATCTGCATTTCGTACAACGGAACGAGCTTGCCAAGGTATTCGGCGTAGAAGATGTCCTTCTTGAGCTTTTCGATGTATGCTGCTTTGTTTTTCGGTTCGTACTTCTGCGCGATGACGTCGAACGTCTGTTCGTTCGGCATGATATACACGGAAAGGTTGGTGTTCATGGTTGCAAGCATTATACTTCCTCGCTGTAAATGTTGGTTATGACGATGTCCCTGTCCTTGTTCTTTTCATCATAGATGCTCACGACACTACGGTTCTTCATAACGTAGTCTTGGACATTATTGATGGCTTCCCGGACATTGTCCGCTTCATTTGTGAAAGTCTCGCGTACGAGCTTCGGTGAATAGGCCAAAAATTCGTGGTATTCTGCGACCATTGCATATCGTCTCATGCTATACCTTCTTGTACTTGTCCGGGAAGTGCTTGATAAATTCTTCGACTGTCCACACTTTAGTAAAATCGGCAGTCGGATAGTCGTCGAGCTGGATGATGTGGCAATCTGACGGCTTGGGGCCGAAGAAACAGACACCAAGGTATTTCGACGGGATGTTGTCTGCAAGCCACACCTTGTCGTTACCGACGTAGAACTTGATTCCGTCATTCTGAGCGGCCTCAGTGTCTATGCGAAGTATCGCGATGTCCTTCTTCTTGCGTTTGGCTACGCTGTCGGCCATTTCACGGTCGACTGACATGTGGACGTACTGGCGCTGCATGGGAACGAGGCCGTTCTTCTTGATGGATCCGAGCGCTTCCTTCGTAGTTCCGTGATAGAGTACTTTGGGCGGAACGCCTTCTTCCTTCTTGATGAACTGCGGTACGCTGTGTCCGTACAGTGCGCGGATCTTGTCGCCGACGATCTCGTGACGCTTCTTTTCCGAAGTGCGGATGATTTCTTCCAAGTCGGACTTGGTGACGGGTCGGTCGTAGTTGCTGCCCTCGTTGATCGCATGGATGAGCTGGTCGATAGGCACGAAGCCTTCCTCGTCCAGTTCGAGTTCGTATTCTTGCGGCGCATGGCGCAAGGCGTAAGAGATTTCTTTTGAGAGATCGGTAAGTTTCATATTATCCTAAGTCCGAAATGTTTGTTATGATGAATTTGGGCATGTTGTTCTCAGTAATTCCAAGGTCGCCAATATCTTTCTTCAGAATACCTTCCTTGCAGTTCTGGTTGATTTCAGCCATCAGTTCGCTGCCAGTCTTGCTGGTCATGAACCAGACATGGCCATGAACCTCGCTAGAATAGTACATGTACATATAGGAAGCATGCACCAGTCGGGTCTTATTCTTCTTTACATATCCGAAATAGTTGAGTATGGATTCAATTAGATTCATTTGGATTACCGCTTGTTGGTGTATGTTTGAAATGGCGGACTAGATACTAGCTCCTATTTAAATGCCGACACGCTGGTCACTAGGGACATTAGCTGTTCTTGAGATAACCCAATTCTGATGCCGACAGCATACGGTAACATGTCCTTGTGTAAGTTTTCGCTAGTGAGAAGGCTGATTTTGACTTCAGCGATAGTCTGCTGGTTCGGCCATGCTTTGATGTTGATTACATAGTGATTAAACCACATGCAATGTGTCGGCGGTAATGGATAAGTGCTGCGATCCATATAAGTATGGTTGTCGGTGCCGTGGTCGGCCCTAGCTTGGTCGAGCGCATCGAAATCGATCTTGGTTTCGCTGATTGTCGGTGATTGCAGAGCGTTCAGTAAGACTTTATTGATGAAGTCCAACAGCACTTTTGCACTTTTACGTTGGGTTGGCTTGTACATGGTTGTGCCCTTTTGTATGCAAAGAAATATAGCATATAATGAGTATCTTGTCAAGAAATCAGTTTTTTACTATATTGAAAGCATGCCAAACAAGATTCAGAATAAAATGTACGTACTCTCTGGCGGACTATCGCCGGATGACAATCTTTCGGACTTCAGATACTTTACCAAGCAAGGACTTGGGCGTGTGCCTCGCGGATACATCCACCGCATCTTCGACATAGCACTCGAAGTCGACGTGACCGGACTCAACATCGAGTTCGATAGGTACGAAACCGACGCCTACTGGACATGCTGCGATCACGAACGCTGTCTCAAGGACGTCAAGCTCACCCGTGTCGCTTACATCGACGGCAAGTGGCGCAAGCTGGACATCGATCCGTACGCTGACTCCTACGATTGGCTCAAACAGCATGGATACCATGACAAGCTCGGCTACGGCGGAGGCTGGTTCAGCAAGGACAACTGTCCGTCCTACAAGGAACTCGTCTACGAGTATTTCAACGACAAGGGCCGCAACCACTCGCCGGAATGGGACACGAAGACCAAGCTGTACGCTGGAATCATCGCAGACTACAAGCACGACCAGTTCAAGATTTACAACGGTGATTCGCCCAACTTCATCCAAAAATATGTCGGCAGCATCCGCGTCGAGGGCGAGACCGTCATCATCAGGATGCACGACGACGAGTACAAGTTCCACCGCGAGACCGACGAGGACTTCATCCGCTGGACGAAGATGTGCGTGGAAGGCTACAACGAGGAGTTCATGATGCATGTCAATGACGAGGACTCCAAGCGCGACGAAAGCGAGAACCGTGAACACGCCAAGGACGCCGCCGAGAAAGCCGCAAAGGAAGCCGACTTGAAGCAGTTTCTGGATGAGAGGATCGATTTCGAAGTCCGCCTATCGCAGCACAACTTCCAGAACAAGCTGTCAGAATATTTCAAGGAAGAAAGACGAGGGCCGCAATGGTACAAAAAGTAATCAAGTCAACCAAGGACAACCGAGCTGCCTTCGCGGCATCCGTAGTCGCCGACATGGAAGCGTTCGCAAACAAGCACGGACTGGTCTTGGGCAAGCGAGAATATGTCGATAAGAAGTCGTGGGATCATCTTGGAGACCTTTGCGAAATGGACGTGCTGCAGCTGGACGCCATTCTGTTCAGCGGCATCGTCTCCGCGATTAACGGACTGGAATACGTCATCATCTACAACAGCGATGACCCAGGATTCGAGTTCTGTATGCTGGCTACCGATTACTGGAAGACGTATGCCACCGAAGAAGGGCGTATTAGTTGGTATCACGGAAAGGATGGCGACCACGAGCTCTTCTTTGGCAGCGAATTTAAGTGCGTGAATAAAGCTCGCCGCGACCTCGAAGACCGGTATTCGGACTTCAGAAAGCTGTGCCATAATGAATGGGCGAAGCACTGTTCCGAAGGGGCGCTTGAAGGCATGATGGACGCTTTCCGCGAATGCGAGGCGAAACACGTACGCCGAGAGAAGAACAATGCCAACTTGGACAAGAAGCATGAAAAGATCGAGGCAGCCGAAGACCAGCTTCCCAATATCCTCGACGTGCTTGCACCGATGGTAGGTGGCCGCGAAATCTTCAATGGGTATGAACGGCACATCTATGCCAAAGACAAGTATCCGGTGCAGGTCATTACACAACTGAACACGAGTCTCGCATACTCATATACGAGGTGCCACATCAGCTACAAGCCCAAGCGAGACAAATTCTGCGTACAGCTGTGGATATCGGTCGCTGTCGAGAATGGAAGCGAGACCGCATCCATCTGTGGACAGAAGGCGTCTTGGTTTGAGGAAAACATATCCCTTGACCGTGTGGCGCAGTACATCAAGCACTGCATCGAATTCGCCAAGCTGTATGGCGAAACCGCTAAACGTGTGACCGAACTGAAGAACAATTTTCTGGGCAAATAATGAAGACTACAAGAAAGGACAGATACGAGCACAAGCTTAGACAGTTCCGTAAGGAACTGGACTCGTGGGACGGGTCCGGCGTAGACAGCTACGTCGCTTTCCGTGCCGAAATCTACAAGAAGTACGGTTTTACCGACGTCGACTGGGAACGAGCCATAGGGCTTACTTTGTCCAAGTCCGAACGTCATTACTACTGCGACGGCATCGGTATCAAGAAGGACGTGCAAAACAAGAAGGACAAGGCTGCAAGAAAGCTTGAGCGTGACATGATGTCCGGCAAGCAGCAGTTCTTCGACGAGGATGGCGAGGCCGCAATCAAGTACGAGGACGCTTGGATCGCCGACGTGTACGAACCGAACGACTACGACGAGAGCTTCCTCGCCAAAGAGGTACAGTGATGGAAGGAAGAGAACTGAAAGTTATTCAGCTTGGCGTCCAATGCAAGCTTACTTGCCAGTATCAAGAGTTCTGGTACACCAAGGAATGGACATATAGTTCAGGCCCTTGCCCTGAAGGCTATTACGCCGACGTGTGCCATGATAGGCTTGTCCCCATTGATATCTATTTCAAGCTGCTTATAGACCGACCGGACGGATTTCGTGTGTGGATCTACAGCAATAAAGACTTGGATCAGTACACGACATTCAACCAGATATACGACAATTGCGGCATATTTATCGACCGTCGCGACCATTATTACGTCAGTTCTGACAACTATGGCCATGAAGAATTTTATAGGTCTGTAGTCGCGGCGACAGAAGATGGCACTACCGAGACCAATCCGGTACGGTTTGGCTTCGGACTCGCAAACGAGATTGGATCTCGTATAAACAGCCGACTTCGCCGTATAGTTGCTGTCGATGATAGCAAATATGTAATGAAATGGGGGCAGCGTTCGTTTGTTCGGACAGGAAACCAGCCGTTCGATGCGAAGTCGCTCAAGATTCCTAAAAAGTCGTTTAACGACCTTGACCCGATTGCTACATGGAATGCCTATATAGACTACCAATTAAATAAAGTGCAAAAGGCAAAAGAGCGAGCTGCGAAAAGGGCCCATAAAATTGAGGATATCGCATGGGAGGCAATTTTGTTATGCACTCTGACGTATAATAAAACGGTGTCCCCTAATCTGCGGCTTTACAGAGAGAAGGTATGCGCATGTAGTAGGAAGGAGGCTTATATCTATGTGAATGGCGTATACGTCAAGTACAACGTAGATAGTAAAGCGATTATGATTACGTTCGGCGACAAGACCAAGGTGTTTGTCGGCACTTGTCTGAATGATGAGAATGTGTCCGAATTCCTTATTCCTCTTGTCAAGGTTGCTGGCATGATGTAGGAGGCTAAATGGACTGGAAAGAAATCTTCACTCCGCCGTTCATGGCGGACACATACAACCCAGGGACAATCTGGGCGTCCAATTTCGAGACGGTCACGACGCCCACGAACTTGATGGATATCGCCGCCGACAACTACGTATTCGGTGCCGAAGACGCTATGGCAACCATCGTAGAGGCCATGAACGCCAAGTGCGAAGGCCGCGAGCCCAAGTGCCCAATGAAGCTTGAGGACATAAAGTACGATGGATCCGATAATTCAGCGACCGTCTCCTTCACCGCGTACGGCGACAAGATGTCTATAGAAGTGCGTGGCTGGGGACTGCTCACTGGCCCCATGAAGATGCCCCCAGAGGAAGCCGCCGCTATCCAAGACTCGATCGGACAGTTCATCGTAGAGAGCGTGACCGAGGCGAACAAGATAACCACAGACGGAGAACAGACATGAATGCTGACACATGCCAAGAGCTTGCAGGATGGCTTGAAAGGGTACACCCAGAAATCCTCGATGAATTTCAGGCTTCCAAGAAGAATGACTTCTCTGACGTGCCGCCGAGCCAAGCATATTTCGACGTGAAGAAGGAAATCGACGACCTCGTCAATGCGTCTAAGTATGAATTCACGCAGAAGGCTTACAACCCTCGGTACAAGGACATGATCGGTTACTACTACAAAGGCGAACTGGCATTCGTCTATGACCATACTTGCATCGAAGGCGGACTTAGGCCGCACTTCACATACTGGGTTGATTTTTTCCGGCGGAGCAACGAAAACAAAGAAATGTGTTGCAATGACCCAGACCGCAAGTATTCGTACACCAAGAACGGAATCCTCAAGGCGGTCAAGAAGGTGCTGGGGCAAATCGCCGATCACGAAAATGGTTAAAAAAGAAAGGACGGTCAATGACCGTCCTTTTATGCTTCCAGTACAATCGCCGTATCGCCGCCCTTCAGCATGCACCACCAGAACGGATCTCGCCGAAGTCGGAATCCGAACGTCTGGAGTATTTCGTCCAGCTCCTCGATGGTCTCCTTCGACTCTGGAACCTTGTAGTTCTCTCCGTTGTCGTACGGCAAGAACTCGTCCTTGTGACGGTCGCACCAGTCTTGCACCACGTCGATGCAGTTGTTGCGGATGAACCGCTTGCCGACGTATCTGTCGATGTTCGGCACGGCTGGGGTAAGGTGGAAATTCGCAGTCACCTTGCCGTCATTGAACGAGAGATTGATCTGGTTACGGAAAGCCATTACGCCTTCTTCCCGACCTTTACCTTGATCGGCTTGTGGTTGTGGCGTTCGCATGCTTTACGGTAGCTTTCGATCACGTGAGCCAGATTGGTGTCCAGCATCTTCATTACTTCTTCCGTAGTCAATTGCTTTTCGTCTGGGGAAAACAGCGCAATGTGAAGCTTCTGCTTCAGACCTGGGTCGATCGCAATCATGCCCTTGTCCGTGCAGATACATTCATCGCTTCTGACAACGAACGTGACATTGGAATCAAACAGATCGGTCACTTCTTCGTCCCAGATTTTCATAATCTTGTCGATGTGGTAATACATGCAGTCGCCGCTGGTGCTCCACTTGCCGACCAACGCCTTGGCCGCGTCCATCAAGCGCTTCTTTTCGCTTGCATTGATTCTTTTAGCCGCTTCGACCGGGTCGATCTTGTCGGCGATTGCATCGCGCTTCATGTTGAGCTTGGCAATCTGCTTGTCGATTTCGGCAATCTGTTCTTGAGGTGTAGGCTTCTTTTTTGCCATGTTATCCTTATATGTCTTAGCCATTTTCGACCTCGACCATTTCCGGTTCTATCGTAGCCTTGTCGGCATCTGTGCCGAACGAACGTACAAGCTCGCTCCAGTTATACTGGCACACGTGATCCATCACGGCGTCTTCATGGGTAAGCGATCGACTGGACCAGTTCAAGGTTTTAGGTTCTTCGGGAACCGTCTCACCAGACACGAACGTACGCAGTGCATCGACAGTGTCTTGGTAGGCTTTCGTAATCCGGTCGACATTCTCTTTGATGGCAGCGTCGCGTTCGGCAATCACCGTTTTGATGAATTCCTCCGCATTGTCTGTCGCTTCGGTAATCCAGTGTTCATCTATAGCCTTCTGCAGCATGTTGTTTTTAATAGAAAACCCAGAACATCGGTAGGTATGCTCTGGAGAGCAAATTTTGACCCCTTGGCCAAGGAATGTCACTTCCCACTTCGTAAAAACTACCTTTTCGATGGTCATGATGTAGGCACGGCTTTCTGATGGGTCGCCGTGTTCGCAGTACCATACCTTCTTCCCTACGAATGCGTCGACTTTCTTCACAATGTCGGCGTATCCGGCAAGGATCCTGACGGCTCGGTTAATCCGGTCCTCGCTTTTTCGCTGCTCGTCGTACATGATACGGCATTCGTTATCATGCGCGGTGTATTTGTCGATTTCTTCCTTGATGATGGAAAGCTGTTGAGATTTCTCGTCCTGTGTAAGTTCGGCCATATAAGTAGTCCTTTATCGGAAAGCATTTCTTTCGAAAAATATAGCAAATATGTCCGTATGTGACAACTGTGGCTGGATTTGCTATATTTGAAAATATGAAGATTATGAAAGGATAAAATCATGATAGATGCAGAACGACTGATAGAGAATATCGACGAGTTTAACGCCGTATGCGCGAAGAAAGAACTAGAACAGTGCAAGACGGCGATCGAACGGTTCGACCTTGCGATTAAGGTGTTCGAATCCCATCGAGCTGACATTGAGAACGCCGGAAAGGTATTGAAGCACTTTGGGATGCATATATTTCCGATCAAGATCTATCGACCGAACATATATGGCGAACAGCCTCAACGTGCCTCATTCCGTTATGACGAACTGGACGGCGGTGTGCTTCGCTGCGGATATACGACGGCTGGTCTTGTCCTCAAGATAGGATGGCTGTCAGATGGATCCATTATGATAGGATACAATTGGTCAATGAAGATAGATGATGTCCGGGACGGCATTCTGCATGGACTTGATGGCAAGGTTATCGACGGATACGATATCAGCTACAAACAAGTCGTGGACGCATTGGTCAAGCTGGCCAGGTTGTACCCGGAAGCGGAAAAGGACTTCGTCAACTATTTCGAGACTCTTGGGAAGTAGGGAACTGCCATGACACTTACCAGAGACCAATTCACCAGTATTGTCCGTGAATACTATCCGGACATAGAGATCGAGGAGTTTGCCGACGGACTGATCATCCGTCCGAACTTGCTCATGGATATAATGGTCATCGGCGAGTTCGCCGTCGCTTGGCATTGTGATGGAAGCGTGAGGCATGCGTACTTCATGAAAGAAGCTTGTGACGAGTCCGAACTGCGCCGTTGGCTAAAGGCCGGAAGCGACACGCTTGCTATATGCAGAAGGAACCGTACTTTTTGTGAAAACGTAGCAACTTTCTGACCTGTTCAGAATGCGGCGGTGCGGACTCGCCGCGAACGGTGTTGGCGGTTGCCGACATCGTGGAAATGTTAAAAATACAAAATAGTATTGACAATATGATCAACTTTTGTTATATTTTAAAATAAAAGTACTAATGAGGTTATATGATAGAGCAATTCGTTTCTATTTCTGATAAAATCGATAATCAACTACAGCAAATTTCGTCATCAAACCCACAATGGCAAATCGCCGTCACCAAAGAATATAAAGTGTATAATGGCGACGAGCCTCCTATTGGATGGCAAGATGATTGGCTTACACACATTATGATTCATGGACCTGGTTGGCGTGCTTGGTTAGCCCCGCGTGATAAATCTAATGTGGATGAGTACATATTGTCCGAATACAATAATTGTATTCATCTGCACAAAACCGTTGTATTAAGTAAACCGTTAGCTGAATTATTAGAAACCGCCGACGGTCGAAACGAAATTATTAGGTCTGATAAATACGACCGAGTCTGCAAATTGCCAGATAACATCGACCCATTTAATCAATTAGATGCTGTCGTCGGTATATTAAAGGACTTACCGACTGAACCGATAATAGATCATATTTTATGGCGGATTAAAGAAATTGATGACAGCATTCGTGATATTGATTTTATGATGGCTGAACGCCCAAACAATTATACTCGTAAAAAACACGCATTGACACTAATGTTTATTATTGCTGACGCTATGGCAGTAATTCCAGTGAATATACACACGATATCACAAAATATGGCGAACCCAGTAACTAACGGTGATCACCCTAAACCCACCAATACTTGTGAGCATATTATAGATAAGTTTAATCACCGTTTAGCCGGGCCTCTGCACACAATGCGTAACGAGTTGTGTCATGATTCTCTGTGGTATCCAGACGCTCCAATTAAGCCAAATGATGATACTACACTGATAGATTTTTGGCGGTTTGTTAAAACTCAATGGAAAGCGCAAAAAGATCGGTTTGATAGCTTATAATTGCATCAAACCTCGATTTAGGAAGTTGAGACTATCTTTGCGGAAGTACTCGATATACGGATGTACATTCGGCTTCGTGGAGAGTAAGCCGACTTGGTTAGGAATGTTCTCGATAGAGGTGACGAAGTTTCTCTTAATCGGATTGAACCTGACGCACAAGTCGTCAAATCGGTCGTTACCTCTGGCGACATTCCTATACGTGATGAACGGCTTGTTGAAGATAAGGCTGAACACAGATCCGTGATACGAGTCCGTGATGACATACTTCGCCACATTCATATTATGGATGAACTGTTCGCAACTGCCGTCGAATGGCAATATGGTTGTACATAACTTCTTTGCCAATGCGTCAAGGGTGGTATGCCACGCTGGACTATCGTCTAGGAGGTACGCAAAGATTCCGTCGAAGTCGGTACTGACAACTTCATCAATGGTTTTGCAATAGAAGTCGGCGTCGTATAACATCGTCGGATCTAATACTGGCGTCGAGTCGACTTTGAACCACTGTTTGGCAAGATATTGCCCAGTCAGTTCTCTGGTAGATATGAATGGAACTTGTCGCAATGATTCTTGGATGCGGCGAATCTCGTCTGGCGTGTATAAAAACTCGTGATGACCAAATGATGCCGCATACACTACCTTCTTGATGGTTGGATGTATGCAATATTTGTCGTTGAACGGTGTATAAATG
>Ga0310690_10009284_pt1 | contig 12349 bp, 10 predicted proteins | sample AusTroGonzalo_MG_2_FD_207661 | JGI IMG/M metagenome (GOLD analysis project Ga0310690, IMG submission 207661) | Bovine rumen microbial communities from tropical cattle in Woodstock, Queensland, Australia - Gonzalo_04 (v2) (version 2) | ecosystem: Host-associated > Mammals > Digestive system >...
AGGTGGTGGAATTGACATACCAGCTCAAGCTCGTCATCGGGGCGGTGGTCACACCAGCCTCGGTCAGCTCGGAAGCGAGGAAGAGGTTCTCAGCAAGTGAGTAGTTCCACAGGGTGTGGAAGGGGAAGTAGGTCGATGTAGTGGTGCTGCTTTCATCACCAATCATGGCTTCGAAAGCGCCACCAGCGCTACCGCCACTGCCAGCAGCGTCGAGGCCAGTGTAGTTGTTGTCGGCCATCGGGCCAGGTTGGCCGTAGAAGTCCTCGGTGTAGAGGGCCACTTTGCCGTTTTCAGCATTCGGGTCAACATAAGCGTTGAGCATCACATCGCTTGTAACCGTGAACTTGTAAACAGCATCTTGACCATCCTCGATTTCGGGGAAGGGCAGAGTGTAGTTGTCGTGCAGTTCGATGTTTTCAATCTGCGAAGGAACGCCTTGGTAGCTGAAGCCATTGCCTACAGTGCCAAAGTCGTAAGCGGTCTCAACCACATCCGGAGTACCGGGGTTGTAAGTCTCGGCCATGATGTCCCACACGCGAGCCGTGCGGTTTTCGCCGTAGATGGCAACCATCTGCCAATACGTTTCACCTTCCTGTTGGGCGTCACCCGTGCTGAGGGCGACGTCGATGGTCTCGTTATGAGCCATTGCAACAGGCATTTCAGGCTCGACCACGGTGAAGTAGTCGTTAGGCGTGAAGTCGATGAGGTTCAAGGTCGTGGCAGGACCGTCGTTGCGCAGTTGGACCGTGAAGGGTTCCATCCAAGCGCCATTCGGGCGAGGACCAACCTTAACGGTGTCAACCTCAACCCAGTCTTCCACGTCTTCGTCATATTGCAAGGCGAAGAGGACGTTCTGAGGACCTTGGCCACCACCACCAGCGGTGGTGTAGTCGAAGGTGGTCTTGGGCAGGAAGTTGCGCTGTGAACCAGAGGTAATGTCAGAAAGACTAGAGTAGCTGTAATTGGAAATCGAAGTACCATTCACAGTTTCACCATACCAACTACAGGAGACATACGTACCCGTGTTGGTCTGATAGATACCAACCAACAGGTTACCGCCATTGTAGGTGTAAGGAGTGGTGAAGTTCACAGCCATCTCGTTGTTCACGATGCTCAAGGGGCCTTCGTAAACCACGGTGCCAGGACCATAGAAGTTGCTGATGGAAGCATCGGCCACTTCGCTCACGAAGACCTGGAAGTTGGCAGAGCCCCAACTCACGCTTGATTGGCTGGCATAGAAGGTCATACCATTGATGGTACCACCGTTCATGTCGCTCAACTCAGCGGCGGGATACACCATTTCGCACTTGTTGTAAGCGTCGGCATAGAAGCCATACACAGGCACGTTTCCGTTGGTAGTAGTACCATCGTGCACGAGCAACGTGGCAGGAACGCCGCCGCCGCTACCAAGCGTGTAGTCGAAGGTCATCTTCGGCAGGAAGTTCTTCTGGCCAAAGGTGCAGCCAGAAAGACTACTGTAGTCGTAACCTGAACCTGATGCACCTGTGACACTCACACCATACCAGCTGCAGGAGACATAGCTGCCAGTGGCGGTTTGATAGACACCGACGAGCAGGTTGCCTCCATTGTAGGTGTAAGGCGTGCTGAAGTTAACTGTCATCGTGCCTCCAGAAATGCTCAAAGCACCTTCATAAACGACGGTGCCTGGACCATTGAAGTCACTGATGCTGGTGCTGCCCACTTCGGTCATGAAGACCTGGAAGTTAGCGGAGCCCCAGCTGACGCTCGACTGTGAAGCGTAGAACGTCACACCATTGATGGTCGCACCGTTCATATCGGCGAGATCAGCAGCGGGTTGGACGAACTCACACTTGTTGTAAGCGTCGGCATAGAAGCCGTACACTGGCACGTTACCGTTGGTAGTAGTACCATCGTTAACGGTCAGTTCGTCCGCTCTTGCAATGCCCACAAAGGCGAGCAAAAGCGTCATCATCAAAGAAAATACTTTCTTTTTCATAATGAATTGATTTGGTTAATAATTAAGTGAATTGATTGATTGTTGTTCAAGGTCAAAAGATTGCCACGGCCTACGGCCTCGCAATGACGCAAAGCGGCAGTCAGGCCAAAGCGACACAATGTCGCGAAGCGGCAGTATAAAATGGCAATTCCACCTCTGCCCAAGGGCATGGTGGCAGCTTTTTCGCTAAGCATTAAAAAGGCATTTAAATGCATAGTAAACGCGTTTTTTGTTGTCTAGACACCTATATGACTACTAACTTCGGTTTTACCCTTAGTCAAATAGTAAAAAAAAGTGGTCCCACTAGGGCTTGAACCTAGGACCTACTGATTATGAGTCAGTTGCTCTAACCAACTGCGCTATGGGACCGTGCTGAAACAAGGCCAAATTTCATGTTTTTTGCTTTTTTCCTTGCTTTTTGCGCTGCAAAATTACAATTTTGCATCGAATTACACAGAAAAATCCACAAAAAATGACAACAAGAATAAAAAACATCATTTTCGACCTCGGTGGGGTCATCCTTGACATCGACGAAAGTGCGGTGTACAACGAACTTGGGAAAATGGGCTTCGACATCCAACAACTCGCCCGTTCAAAAGAATTCATGGACATCCTCAGCAAATTCGACATCGGCGTTTACACCGCGGCCACCTTCCGCAAAAAAGTGAAGGCCTACCTCGGACTGGAAAAAATGACCGACCAGAAATTTGACGCCATCTGGAACTCCATGCTCCTCGACATCCCCCGCGAGCGCATGGAAGCCATCGAAAAAGTGAAGAAACACTACAAAATCTTCCTGATGAGCAACACCAACGAAATCCACTACGACCTCTACGTCAGGGACTTGCAGCTGCGCTTCGGCTACAACGAATTCGACGAGCTGTTCGACAAGGCTTATTTCTCGTTCGACATCCACCTAGAGAAACCTGACCCACGCTTCTTCGAGCTTATCCTTGACCACGAAGGCCTCCTGCCCGAGGAAACGCTCTTCATCGACGACACAGCCAAGAACATCGAAGCCGCCAAGGCTTTAGGCTTGCGCACGTATCATATTTCCAGAGAAGAATTGGTTAGGAATTTGTTTTCTGATGGGGTTTTGAAGGAAGGGGTACTATAGCCTATGGCTTATGGCTTATGGCTCATAGCTTATAGCAACTTACTATGGGTTGGGAGTTTTATGGCTTTGTTTTTAGATTACTTAGCATTGGAAGGATATATAAAATATTAAGTAGACGAGCAAATTTAGTTTACATAATCTAAAGGTTGAGATTCCCCCTTCGGGGAATGGAGCTTGTCCGTTTTGCTATGGGCGGCGGCTTGTGGAACTTACTAACAGTCAACTTGTTCATGCCGCCGCTTAATAAACCATGTCTCAACTCCATTCCCTGCAAGGGAATCTATCGGAAAACCGTTATAATACGCAGTTTAATTTTGAACACTTACTTAAAATATAGTTAATTATGAGAAACTTTAGAAATTACGAAGTGTGGAATGAAGGTGTGGATTTTTCCGTACATGTATATGAATTAACCGAGAAATTCCCTAAAAAAGAGTTGTATGCTTTATGCGACCAGCTTCAAAGAGCATCGGTTTCCATTCCATCAAATATCGCTGAAGGTTGCTCCAGAAGGTCTCCAAATGAATTTGCACATTTTCTTGAAATCTCTTTAGGATCATCGTATGAAGTTGAAACTCAAATGGAAATCGCTCGCAGGTTAAAGTATGTAACTCAAGATGAACACGAGAACATCATCGAAGAAGTCCAAACCATTGAGAAAAAGTTGACAAATTTAATCAATTCGGTACGACCAGTCAATGGCTAATAGCCTTTAGCCTATGGTCACTGGCTTATGGCAAATTCCTATGGGCCAGGAGTCTTATGGCTTTAACTTTAGGACCAATAGCTATAGAGACTTCCAATATTGTGCCAGTGGCCATAGGCTATAAGCCATAAGCTATTAGCAATAAAACTCAGAAATCTCTTCCAAAATCGAATAAACCTCCTCCACAGAAAGTGTCTCCATCAACCTCATTTTGAACGGCTTGAAGTTCGGCAGTCCCTTGAAGTATGATGCCCAGTGCTTGCGGATTTCCAAGAGTGCGATATGCTCGCCTTTCCACTCGATGGAACGCTGCAGATGGATTTTGCTCACACGCACACGCTCGGCCACATCGGGAAGAGGCAGTTCCTCACCAGTTTCCAAATAGTTTCTTATCTGACTGAAAATCCATGGGTTGCCATAACTTGCACGCCCAATCATCAGGCCATCCACACCGTAAGTGTCCTTGAAATGCTTGGCTGAAGGGCCGTCCACCACATCGCCGTTGCCGATGATGGGGATGTGCATCCTCGGATTGTTTTTCACTGCACCGATGAGGGTCCAGTCGGCGGGGTCGCTGTACTTGGTGGTGCGCAGCCTTCCGTGAATGGTCAGCGCAGCAATGCCGACGTCTTGCAGCCGTTCGGCGATTTCCACAATGTCGCGGTGCTCATCGTCATAGCCGAGGCGCGTCTTCACCGTGACAGGCGTCTGCACCGCCTCCACGACGGCCTTGGTGATGGCCACCATCTTGGGGATGTCGTTCATGATGCCCGAACCCGCGCCCTTCGAGGCCACCTTTTTCACCGGACAGCCGAAGTTGATGTCAATAATATCCGGATGGGCAGTTTCGGCATAACGCGCTGCTTCCACCATAGGCTCAACCGCATTGCCAAAGATTTGGATGCCCACGGGGCGTTCCATTTCCTCGAAGTCCAACTTCTTGATACTCTTCACCGCATCGCGGATGAGGCCATCGGCAGAGATGAACTCCGAATAAACCACGTCGGCGCCCATCAGTTTGCAGACATAGCGGAACGGTGGGTCGGAGACATCCTCCATTGGGGCGAGTAGGAGCGGGTAATGGTCGAATTTGAGGTGGGCGAGGGTATTCAAGATTTAAGATTTAAGATTTAAAATTTAAAGATTTCAAAATTTCAAGATTTCAAGATTTCAAGATTTCAGGATTTCAGGATTTCAAGATTAAGGACCTATGGTAATAGAACTCCAAGCGTTTTTCGGCTGCAAAAGTACAAAAAGCGTATCTTTGCGCAAAATTCAACTCACGCATCATGATAGAAAACTTCAAACAATCCACAGGCACGAGGGTTTTACTCTATTTGTGCATCCTATTTGCATGCGCCCTGATAGGTTCAACGATTAGCCAGATTTTCGGCTCCACTAACCCTACTCTGCTGAAAATCAGCCAGGCCATCAGTTCCTCGCTGATTTTCATCGTTCCACCCATCGTGCATTACTTCATCACACGAAAAGAAAACCCGATGAAGGCCCTGGGATTGCAGCAAGTAAAGTGTCCGTGGGGCTTCTATATATTAATAGGTGTGGCGTTGATGTTCGTTTCGCTACCTGTCACCAACCAGCTGACCGAGTGGAACGAAGGCTTGAAACTTGGCGGTGCTTTGCAAAAACTCAACGAACTGATTACCAGGATGGAAGAAAATGCAGCGGCACTTACGGAAAAGATGCTGCAAGTGACCACCATCGGAGGTCTATTGTTCAACTTGTTCGTCATTGCCTTGATTCCAGCCATTGGCGAAGAGCTGACGTTCAGGGGGGTGCTGCAACAAAGCCTGACACGCGGCATGAAGAATCCTCATGTTGCTATTATCTTATCCGCAGCTATTTTCTCCTTCATTCATTTCCAGTTCATGGGATTTTTGCCAAGAATGTTTTTAGGCATTTTGTTGGGCTACATGTTCTACGTCAGCGGCTCACTATGGACGAGCATCACGATGCATTTCGTCAATAACGGCACGGCAGTGGTGCTATATTACCTCGACTACAACGGGATCATTAGCATAGATGTGGAACATTTCGGCGCGATGGGCGGATGGATGGTGGTTTTGAGCGCCTTGGCGACGAGCGGATTGATTGTATGGGCTTGGAAAAACAATGACTCTTTCTCACGCAGAATCCGCTGAACTATGGGAAGCGCAAAACGACACATAAAAGGTTTTAGCAAGATTCCCATAATTCCCATAATTGGCTACGTCGAATCTGCGATTTCTGCGTGAAATAATTCTTTCCCACGCAGAAAAAACAATGCAGTCAATCCATTGAACCATAAAAACAAAGAGAGCGGCCACATCTGTAGTCGCTCTCTTTTGGATTTGAGAATCTAGGATTAATTCTCTAATGCGCTACCCTTAAGGGTGGTGTAGGTGATACGGAAGGCACCCACCTTACGAAGCTCTTGCTTCACGTCGGTGACGACACCCATACGGGTATCCTTATGCACCTTCAGAGCCGTGGTCAGCAAGGGACGGTCGGCCTCGCTACGCGAGTCACGCTCCTTCTGGATCCAGTCGGCGATGTCGGCCGGACGGGCGAAAGCGTCGTCCAATTGGATACGCGATTCGGTACCGAGTTTGGTATCCTTAGGCGGGCCAATGTAGATGGAGCTCACCAATGACTTGTGCTCGAGCTTTTGAATCTCAGTAGCCTTAGGCATGGCATTCTTCACCTTCAATTCGACATCACGCATGGTGGTGGTTATCATGAAGAAGAATATCAACATGTAAACGATGTCGGGCAATGAGGACGTGCTTACTTGCGGCACTTCCTTTTTCCCTTCTTTTCTAAATTTTCCCATATTTCTATCCTCCTAATGATTAGTTATTACCGTACACTACAGGTTCAGCTTCACTGACACGGACAGGAACCGCCTCATTGATAGCCTTCGTTTGGTCTTCTGTAAGTTGGTCGAGATGTTTGTGGAACTTTTGCCACGCCATCTCCTCTTTCAGTTCATTGAAAGCACGTGCCAACTCATTCTGCACGCTGATATACATAGCGTATGACGTACCGCGGTCATTCTGCAACGAGATAACGCCTTTCGACATGAGCACATCGCCCACGAGGTCGAAATGCTTGGTCTCGCATTCAGGGGCTGTCTCGTCGTTGGGGCGAGGAGTCATGAAGCGCTTGGCTTCGTCCTTCAACTGTGAGATGTCGGACGGGCGGCCATTGACCAGCAGTCTGTCGCTCTTGTTTACCATCACATTCATCACGTTCCTTTCCTTCACCTTCACGTCCTCATCGTTTTGCTCGACGGGAGGAGGCAGACGACGGGTGATACCGTAGTCCACGTCCATGGAGGTCGTCATCAGGAAGAAACACAACAGCAAGAATGCTATGTCAGCCTGCGAACTAGAATTGATTTCTGGAGTTTTTCTGGCCATGATGAATTGATTTACTTTTTAACTGCCTTGAAAATAACAGAGAACAGGATTGAAAGGAGAGCGACTCCAAAAGTGACATAGAAGAAATTGAGGCCGAATGCAACCCAACCATGCGTCTTGCCTGAATAGGTAATTTCGCCTGAAGTGTAAGGTTGGCTGAAAGCGCCTTTTGACATAAGATAAGCTACAACTGAAATAGCAGCAAACGCAATGACAATCACCAGCAGAGATTTACCTTTGACACCCTTGACAGCGCCGGTAAAGAAAGCTGAAGCCACTGCGAGAACAATACCAAGAATAATCAAGATGTAGCCCCAATTTAAGAACAAGTCGGCGCGAGGAGTGCCTTCGCCATGGTCAAAAGCGGGTTTGATATCACCTACGACGAGGTAAAACATAACCGCGATAACGACCGTGACTAAAGCCAGGGCACCGAATACCCATTTTGAAAGCTTACTGTTCATGATTAAACTTGTTTATTTGTTGTACTTAGCGAGGATATCCATAAACGAGATGGAAGCGTTTTCCATGTCGTTGACGATGCTTTCGATCTTGGAAGCGATGAAGTTGAAGAAAATCTGAAGGATAATGGCTGCGATCAGACCGAACACGGTGGTCAACAGAGCGACCTTCATACCAGAGGCAACGACGGTGGGGCTCATATCACCAGCGGCGGCGATGTCGTCGAAGGCCTGGATCATACCGATAACAGTACCCATGAAACCGAACATAGGAGCCAAGCTGATGCAAAGACCAATCCAGCTCAAGCCGCTTTCGAGTTTACCACCGGCAACCGAACCGTAAGAAACGATAGCCTTTTCGACTTCGTCCAATGACTGACCATCTTGATAACGGATGAGGCCTTGGGTGAAGATGCTGGCAACGGGGCCGCGCGTATTCTTGCAGATTTGCTTGGCGCCTTCGATGTCACCGTTCTTCATCTTGTCTTCAACACCCTTCAAGAGCTTTTCGGAATTAGCTGTAGCGAGGGTCAGATAAATGATTCTTTCAATGGAGATAGCCATACCGAGGAGTAGGATGACCAACACGATGCCCATGAAGCCAGGGCCACCATCAATGAACTGCTTTTTGATGGTCTCACGGAAAGTGGTAGGAGCAGCCTCGTTTTGTTGTACGACAGGGGCAACTTCTTCTTCGACAGCCGCAGGGGCGGGAGTCTCTTCAGGAGCAACGACTTGTTCGGTCTGCTCGGTTTGCGCTTGCTCTTCTTGAGCAACGACGAGATTGCTGATACCAAAGGTGAACAGGCCAGCAATCATGAGGAAAGCAATTAATTTTTTCATAGTGTGATTTAATGATTTTGATTATTACTTTTGTTAATTGATTCAATCACAATATTTTGCGGAGAGAGCGGGATTCGAACCCGCGGTACCCTTTTGGAGTACACACACTTTCCAGGCGTGCTCCTTAAACCACTCGGACATCTCTCCATTGATGCCTATTCAGCCCCTCTTTTCAGCCGAAAAATCGTTGCCAAAAGTACATAAATTTTCAATCGGACGACAAAATATTTGCATTTTTATTGAAATATTTTTCCAACTCATTGAAACATAAGGTCAAACAGACATCTCGCCTCGGATGGAAATTTGAAGAATCTGGCGGACACGGTCGGTGGGCAAACCGAGGCCAAGAAGGTACATCAATTTGGCGACGGCGGCCTCGGTAGTCATGTCGTAGCCGCTCAACACTCCGATGCGGGCCATGTCGAGACTGGTTTCGTAGCGTCCCATCTCCACTGAACCTGCCTTGCACTGCGTGATGTTGAGGATGAACATACCTCCATCGATGGCTTGCTTGAGCGCGTCCAAGAACCACGACGCAGTGGTGGCGTTGCCCGAGCCGAAAGTCTCCAAAACAAGTCCCTTCAGGCCTGGCGTCTTCAGCACATGGCGCACAAAGTCCTCCGAAATGCCAGGGAAGAGTTTCAGGATACCGACGTTGCAGTCCATGTCGGTATGCACCTTCAGTTTCTTGAAGTTCGGTTTCAAGATGCGCTCCTTATTATATTTAATGTGTATGCCCACGTCGGCGAGGTTGGGATAGTTCGACGAGATGAAGGCATTAAAATTCTCCGCGTTGAACTTGGTAGCGCGGTTGCCGCGCAGCAGCTGGTTTTGGAAGAAGATGCTCACTTCGGGAACCAGCGGCGTGTCGTCGTCCTTGGCGGCGGCAATCTCGACGGCAGCGAGGAAGTTCTCGCGACCATCGCTGCGCACCATACCCATCGGCAGCTGCGAACCCGTCAGCACAACAGGCTTGTTGAGGTTTTCAAGCATGAAGCTCAAGGCCGAGGCGGTGTAGGCCATCGTGTCGGAGCCGTGCAGCACCACAAAACCATCGTAATGCTCGTACTCCTCCCCTATCTTCTTGGCGAGGCGCACCCAGAAGTCCGGCGACATGTTCGACGAGTCGATGAGCGGGTCAAAGCTATAGAAATCAATCTGATAGCCAAAGTTTTTCAGCACGGGCAAATGTGTATAGATATTGCCGAAATCGAAAGGCACCAAAGCTCCCGACTTGGGATCTTGCATCATGCCGATGGTGCCGCCAGTGTAAAGCACCAGTATGGATATTTCTTCGTTGTTTTGCATTTCAAAGCGATTTTTGCGGCGGCAAAAGTAGGGAATAATTCCTTTTTTGAACAAAAAAACGTCAAAATGAAATCGCCATTTTATGTTTTTCCTAAATTTGCGGTCAATTTTTACGACTCAAAACTCATTTCTAATATGTACAAAATCGAAAAACACCCTATTTTGGACATCCCGCAGGAAGACCTTGTGGAATTCCAATATGAAGGCAAGACCGTCAAAGGTCAGCGGGGCAAGACCATCGCCGCCGCCCTTCACCAAGCTGGCTATCCCGTTCACAGCCACAGCCTTGACGGACGCAACCGAAGCCTCAACTGTGGCATCGGCAAGTGCGGCGCTTGCGAAATGCTAGTGGACGGCAAAGTCCGCCGTATCTGTATCACTCTCGTCGATGGTGTGAAGGAAGTGCGTTCCATCAACAACGAGGCCAATATCCTTCCTGAGCCTAAGGAACCTCAGCCCCGTGAGGTGAAAGTCTATAAGACCCAAGTCGCCATCATCGGTGCAGGTCCCGCAGGTCTCGCTTGCCGCGAGCAGTTGAACGCCTTCGGCATCAGCAACATCGTCATCGACAACAACGCCCGCATCGGCGGACAGTTCAATATGCAGACCCACCAGTTCTTCTTCTTCGAGAAAGAGAAGAAATTCGGCGGCATGCGTGGCTTCGACATCGCCAAGACCCTTGCTGGCGACAACCACGAAGGCATTTTGCTCAACAACACCGTTTGGGATTTGCTTGAAGGTGGTCGCGTGGCCATCAAGAACATCGAAAACGGCGAGGTGGGCTACATCGATGCACAACATCTTGTGGTCGCCACAGGTGCCGTGCCTTTCATGCCGACTTTCGAGAACGACGACGTGCCAGGCGTTTACACCGCCGCTGTGTTCCAGAAGATGATGAACCAAGAGCACACTTTATTAGGTAAGAAAGTCCTCACCGTGGGCGCAGGCAACATCGGCTACCTGACTTCCTATCAGGGAATGCAAGCTGGTGCCACCATCAAGGCCATCATCGAGGCCATGCCCCGCGAAGGCGGTTTCCCCGTGCAAGCCAACCGTGTGCGCCGTCTCGGCATCCCGATCATGACGGGTTACACCCTCGTGCGCGCTATCCCGAACAAGGACAAGACGGGTGTGGTCGGTGCTGTCATCGCCAAGTGCGAGAACTTCAAGGCCATCCCTGGCACTGAACAAGTCATCGATGACATCGACATCATCAATATCTGCACGGGCCTCATCCCCGACAGCCAACTGCTCGTCAAGGGACGCGAGGTCTTCGGCCTCAACACCTACGGTGCCGGCGATGCCATTCGTATCGGTGAAGGCACCAGCGCGGTTTTGCGCGGCAAGCAAGTGGCTTACGAGGTGGCCCAAGCCATCGGCGTGAGATTCAACTATGACGACTATCTCGAGGTTTCGAGACAATATATCGATTCGCAACAGCATCCTGTCAGGGTGTTGGAGAAGCCCAACCTGCCTACGCCTGAGCGTATGCAACTCAAGGCTTTCGTGCAAGCTGACTGCCTCTATGGTTTCGCTTGTAACCCCTGCTCGTTCAGTTGCCCGCAAGGTGCCATCAGCAAGCCTTCCACCAACACCGTGCCGACCATCGACTACGACAAGTGCATCGGTTGTATGCTGTGCGTTTCCAGTTGCCCGGGTCTGGCCATCTTCGGCTACGATGTGAAGAAATCCACCTGCTTCCTGCCCATCGAATATGAAGCCCAAGAAGGCGCGGAAGTCTATCTCGTGGATAACGACGGACAAAAGATTGGCGAAGGCGTCATCGAGAAGATCCTCAAGAAGTCGAACAAGACCAACGTGGCCAGGGTAAAAGCCCGTTCCTCACGCCCCTCTGGAGAGGCCAGCATGGTGTTCGAACTGACGGATGTGAAAGGCTTTATCCTGAAAGACCGTTACAATGCCAACAAGGAACTCACCACTCCCCTCGCCTCAAAGAAAGGTGCCGAGGGCGAGGGCGAGACATACGTCTGCCACTGCGAGGACATCAAACTTGACCGCGTGCTGCGCGTCATCGGCAACCGCAAGACCATCTCTGTGGATGAGTTGAAACACATCACCCGTATGGGCATGGGTCCATGCCGTGGCAAGCGTTGCATCCCTCGTGCCCGTCAGATCTTGCGTTCCTACGGCATCGAGTTGGTCGGCGACGCCACGCCGCGTGCCCCGTTGTCGAACCAAGTCAGCCTTGGCGACCTCTACAACCCGCACACCAAAGAGGTCTTTGTCTTCCCCGAAATGAACGACGTGAAGAAAGAACAAGTCGAGGTGTTCATCGCTGGTGGCGGTATCGCGGGTAGTGCCTTGTTCCGTTACTTCTCGGAAGCCGGCAAGAAACCTGTGATGATCAACTATAGCCGCGGTGCCTCGTGGCGTTGCATTGGTGGTGGCCGTCCGGCCTTCTCCAACCCCGACATCGCCGACATCGCCGTGCACAACCACGAGATCTTCAAGAACATGCAGAAGGAGCACAACATCAACTATCACCTGACTCACTAC
>Ga0310690_10009285_pt1 | contig 12346 bp, 7 predicted proteins | sample AusTroGonzalo_MG_2_FD_207661 | JGI IMG/M metagenome (GOLD analysis project Ga0310690, IMG submission 207661) | Bovine rumen microbial communities from tropical cattle in Woodstock, Queensland, Australia - Gonzalo_04 (v2) (version 2) | ecosystem: Host-associated > Mammals > Digestive system >...
GTGGCATGGCAATAATGCCTAATGTAGAATAGCCGTTCCGTCTCGGGATATTCCTAATACAAAAACCCCAGCATCCAAAGTGGCAGCTTGGCACCCACAGGCGATTCGATGTCGTCGGCAAAGATGTAGGAGTCGGGCAGATCGGCAATTTGCCTGAAACTTTTGTCTTTACCGCCGATTTCAAAATTGTATTTGGAATCCACCTTGAAGTCGCCTTTGTCTTTTCCGTATTCAACAAGGTGGTTTTCAGAAAGATGGGTGATGGCGAAGGTTTCCCTTACCGTTCCGATCTCCACTTTCGATGGACTCAGAGCATACAGCAGATTTGAATTCTCAAGATAGGCCTTGTCGGGCTTGGTAAGCTTGCCGATGCTCTTTTTCTCGGAATAAAGCAGGTTCAGCAGGTTGGCATCGCCAAGATTCTTCATATAGCCGACCACCGTATCCCTGCCGATCTCAATGGCGGAGGCCAACCGATTGGCATTCACCTCATAGGGAACGCTTTCGGAAATGATGGAAATCAACGCCTTGATTTTCCGAATATACGCCACATCAATAATGCGTCCATAACGTTTTTTTATTTTTGGCAACAATACAAAAATGTTGGATATAGACAACAGTTTTATTTAAAAAATGTTGGTTACAGGCAACACTCTTGCGTTATCATGCAGACAACTCCTCGCTATCCTCCCCGTAAAGACGAATTGGTAAAGTCCAGCAAACAGGGAAAAATATCAAATCAGGAAACATGCCGGAGGCATGAGACGCACCGACAGGCGCAATTAACACCACACCAGCGCGGTAGCGCGTAGTGTGGTGACAGACGGACGCGACGGGGCCGGCATATCGAAGATATGCGACTGTCCACGAACTCTGCATCCGTCTCTGTCTGTCGCATCTCTCCGAGGTGCCCACAGTGCGTGCGCATCGCCAGCACCACATTGCGCCTGTCGGCTTGTGTTTCCACCACACTGCGCTCCGCTTGTGTGGTGTTAATTGCACTGCGTGCGTGTCGCCTCTCCGAAGCTTTAGGCCTACGGCCGTGAACCGTGAATGTTGTTTGCAAATATGTTGCAACCTCCCGAACATCAACCACTTACAAAAAAAATCAAAAAAAATTTCATTTTCAATGTAACGAAATCGCCCTTTCGTGCGACTAAGCGAATATACAGGGAATAATATCATCTAATTGTTAATATCAAATCAAATTATAACAATATGAAAAACAGCTTTTTACCCATTCGAATGAACATGTTTAAACACCTGATCCCCGTTGTCCTCATCCTTTTGGCTACTGTTCCCGCCTCCGCCCAAGGCGAGTGCCCTTGTCTGACAAATTGAACCCTAACATCCCTACAACCGGCGCTCTCGTCGTCTCTCCCTGTATTCGACCTCTCCCCGTACCCCGCCGGCACGTATCTCGTGAAAATCAACTTCGAGAGAGGGGTGAGTGTGGTGAAGAGTTAGTAGTTAGCAGTTAGTAGTTAGTAGTTTGGCGGAAATGCACCATATACACCGAGAGGAAGTTTGTGGTGCGGTGAGAATGCAGACGTGTTTCCCCGCTATGGAATGGGTTGAAAACCAATTCTTTCCCAAAAATCTCAAAAAAATTTCTCACCCGTATCCCTTTTTTCCTTTTTCGTGGTTATTATGTTAGTAGAAGGGCCTTAGTTTATGACCATAAATGAAGGGACGAAATATGAGCAGTTTGACGACCTGATAAATCGCTATCGCAAGTTGATACGCAAACTCTGCTGGCGGCATTCTTCGGGGAGCGAGAACCAGTGCGACGAGCTGGTGCAGGATTGCTATGTCTCCATCTGGTGCCACCTTCCTTCCATGCGTCCCAATGCCCACCTCCTTCAGCAGACAGCCTGGGTGGTGCTGCAATGCCGTAGCGTCTTCTCGCACCGACGACGAAGTGCGCCTCCCGACTGGCTCCCCATCGACGAGCATCTGGCTGACTCCCTCCCGGCGCCCGACGATGCCGGCCGCAAGGAACTGATAGAGGATTATGCCGCCGACCTTTCGCCCGAAGAACGCCGCCTGCTCACCCTGATGATGGAGGGCTACGGACAAAAAGAGATTGCCGAGGAACTGGGGATAAGCATCGAGGCGGCCAAGAAAAAGCGACAACGATTAATCAAAAAAATAAAAAAGAAAAACGACAATGAATAGACAAGAATATTATAGAATACCAAACGCCGAAGATATCGCCCATATCCGTGCCCTTGCGGCGGAGCATAACGCAGACCTGAAGCAATGGTGCCGGTGGCGGCGGCGGCACGATGCATTTGTACGTGTCTCCATGGCGGCCTGCTTCTTGGCACTCTTCGCCCTCGGTGTTGACACCGCCTACGCCCTGCCGCCGCGATACACTATGATTGACACCTGCGGCATCAGTAAAGAACGCACTTGTGATACCATAGACCTGTTTGTGAAACATATATGAGCCGTTCGAGGAACATACGACGCTTCTGGCTTTGGGTGGGCATCGGCCTGCTCATTGAATTGGCCGTCCTCACGATGTGGAAACGGTGGTACTGGTTTTTCCCCTCGCACGAGGTGAGCGAGTACTACACCCGCTATGCCGGCGCCGACGGTATCAACGCCGCTTTCGTCAAGGATTACCGCATCAACGACACCCTGCTGCTCGACGTGACCGTCCTTGAGATTACCGACTCGGCGGTGTGGGAGCAGACATGCGCCGAACTGGGCCTGCTCACCACCGAGTATATCATGACGCAAATACCCGAAGAGTACCGCGACGTGTATTTCGAACCCGGCGGCTTCGAATCATACGTCCTGTACGACACCCTTGACATCGGCGGCAAACCTACTCCGCTGCAGACGGTCTTCATCTACCATCGCTTCGAACGCACCATCTGCATCTTCCACCACGTCAGCGATGCGCAATACGACGCCATCATGTGGAAGAACATCGACGAAATATAAAACATCAAAGATATGAAAAAGAAACTTTACACCATCATCGCTATGTTGCTGCTCTGCGGATGGGCGCAGGCGCAAACCGACAGTCTGCAGAATAATGAGGATACCCCTTGTGAGGCTCCGCAGTTCACCGTGTACACCATCGGTACCGATGCCGTTTTCGACTGGTTAGACTCAGACTTCGATACCGTTTTTGTGACAGACACTCTCTTCGTCGCTGATACGGTTATCGTCGCCGATACCGTCATTGTCAGCGACACTCTCTTTGTTAACGACACCGTTATAGTTGCTATTATGAGATCAGACACCTTCCTGATCATCTATAATCTCTCATCTGGAATGCCAGAAAACAATGTGTATGAGATGGTTGTCGGGGAGCAGCACGTCATATCAGGGTTGCTTCCCCAAACAGAATACATCGCATGGATGGCCATGATTTGCAACGGTGACACTTCCGCCTTGTCCGAAGGTACGATATTCACCACGGGCTGCGGCACGTATCTGGCACCGTATGAGGAACATTTCGGTTCGAGCCAGCATTGTTGGACACTTGATCCGTCCTTCACATTGACATCCGGTTACATTTACACAACAAATTTCGTGTCGTCCATTGGGAATGTAGATACTTCTATGGCGGTCTCGCCGGCGATGGATGTTTCAGAACTCAACAATCCATATCTGAAATTCTCCCGTATTCAGAGCGAGTATGATGGAATACACAAGGATTTGGAACTCTATTATCGTGAATATGAGGAAGATGAGTGGCATTGTTTGGGAACTTTTATTACGCCGACAAGCTCATACGAATGGAAAACCGACTCTTTGGCGATCCCCTCTCACTCCACCGCGTTGCAGCTTGGTTTCTTCTCCATCAACCATGGTAGCTCAGCGTCTGCCCGAATCTCGTTGGATGACATCTATGTCTATGATGGAACGGACTGTCCGCCGGTTACCGATTTGTTGCTTTTCGGATTCAATGCGGACACGGCTGTCATTCACTGGATTAACAGTGACTCTACAAACTATCAAGTGCGTTACAGAGCTTTTTCTGACACGAATTGGATTTATACGGACGGTTTGAATGGACTGGCCTATATCACTCCGATTACACCCCTCACCACCTATGAAGTGCAGGTCTCGCCTGCCTGCGACACGATGCAATGGGCATCCTGCACATTTAACTCCGGCTGCATTCCTTATGTGGCCCCGTTCGAGGAGCATTTCGGTTCGAGCCAGCACTGCTGGACCCTCGACTCCGCCTTCTCTTATACAACAGGCTGCATTTACACCACAAATTACATTTCTTACGCATCTGGCACAAGCAATGGATATTTCGACACGGTGCGGGCAGTGTCTCCTGTGATTGATGTCTCTGGACTAAGCCATCCTTATCTGAAATTCTCCCGCATTCAGAACGACGCGAGCGGAGTGCATAAGGATCTGGCTCTGTATTATCGTGAATATGAGGAAGATGAGTGGCATGATTTAGGAACATTCATCTCGACGACAAGTTCCACCGAATGGAAAACCGACTCGCTGGCGATTCCTTCGCAATCGGCCACGCTGCAGCTCGGATTTTTCTCCATAGCGCATGAAAACCAGCAGTTTCCCCGTATTTCGTTGGACGACATCTACGTCTATGACGGCACGGACTGTCCGCCAGCCACTGACCTGACCTTGTCTGAAATCAACGCAGATACCGCTTTCATCCACTGGATCAACTGCGACACGGTGGACTATCAAGTGCGGTACAGGATTCTTCCCGACACGGACTGGATTTACACAAACGATACGAATGGAACTGCCCTTATCACCCCGATCGAAATCCTCTCCGATTATGAAGTGCAAGTCACGCCCACATGCGACACGACAAAATGGGTCTCCTGCTCGTTCACCACAGGCTGCGGCACCTACGTCGCCCCGTTTGAGGAGCACTTTGCCACGTGCCAGCACTGCTGGACACTCGATCTGTCGTTCACGAAGGGGACAGACCACATCTACACCTCGAATTACGTGTCTCCCACCGTCAGCACGAACTACGGCTACATCGACACGGCGCGGGCCATTTCGCCGGTTATCGATGTCTCCGCATTGGACAATCCTTATCTGAAATTCTCCCGGATTCAGAGTGAATACAACGGGACGCATAAGGATTTGGCTTTGTATTATCGTGATTATGAAGAAAATGAGTGGCACTACTTGGGAACTTATATCACGCCGACGGGATCATTGAATTGGAAAACCGACTCGTTAGCCATTCCTTCGCATTCCGCCACACTGCAACTCGGTTTCTTCTCCATACTGCACGAAAACTCCCAACAGACCGCTATCCATTTGGACGACATCTACGTCTATGACGGCCCGGAATGTCCCCCCGCCTCCGACTTGGCGTTGTCCGGCTTCAATGCCGACACCGCCTTCATCCACTGGATTGCAGCCGCCGACACACCTTATGTGGTGCGCTACCGTGCCCTACCTGACACCAACTGGCTATATGCCAGCGATTTGGACGGCATGTCCTTTATTGAGCCCTTTGCCCCTCTCACGGATTACGAGGTGCAGGTCTCGCCCTATTGTGACCAAGAGACATGGTCATCCTGCACCTTCACCTCTCCCACGGATGCGGTCAATCTGCCCTACTCCACCGACTTTTCCGAAACCGCCGACCGAGGGTGGCAATTCGACAACGGCACCTGTCTCAACCATTGGAAGATAGGTAACCCTGGCAACTACCCACAAATACCCAATGCGCTGTTTGTGACCTTCAATGATACCGTGGCGGGCTATGGACAGGACAACTTCTATACCACTATCACAGCGTTCAAGAAGTTCAATATGAGCGACATATCCACGGTGAACATTGAGTTCGACGTTCTTTGCGGCGGCGATATCCAGAATTATACTCCGAAGGATTACCTGAAAGTCTTTTTTGCGCCCTCTTCAGAGGAATATCCTTCTTCCGAAAACAACGTTGCGTATGCGGAGGCCACCACTTCGACGTACGCGGTGAATTTCCAAGATTATTTGAGCCAAACGGGCGATACAAATTACCGTTACAAGCTGAATCTGACGCAAGATAACGTGCTGCATATCAGCGTGGAGATGCCGAACCCGACTCCGAACGGCGAGTCGAAGCTGGTGTTCGTGTGGCACAACGACCACAGTTACTACAGCAATGTGCAACCGGCCGCCATCATCACCAACGTGCATGTGTGGCAGAACGACTGCGATGTGGTTTCCCAGCTCAATGTGTATGATATCGCTGGACAAACCGCTTTGGTGAGTTGGGAAGCGCCGGCATACGCCCCGACCATCGAGCTTCAATACAAACTGCACTCCATGGATTGGGCTGACCCAGGCGTCACCACTATCCTGTTGGATTCCAATTACTTAATCCTGCACAATCTGCTGAACGACACAGCTTACGATGTGCGAGTCCGCGTGGATTGCGGAAACACGCTGGGTGTGGGCAATTGGCGCTATGTCTCGTTCAACACGCACTGCGGCATCGTGGTCACGGACAGCACCCCTTACGTCGAAAATTTCGATTATGTAGGTCTGGCACCGGAGTGCTGGAACCTCAGCCTCAACCCGTTGCATTCCTGGTCTAAGGCATGGTATGCTCAGTCTCTGACCCATTTCATGCATGGAAATAATGATTGGGGAGAGGAGTGTCCGGCGCTAACCCCGACGATGGATATTTCCGCCGTGTCCAACCCTTACCTTAAATTCAAGCATGAACAGGGTGGTGTCCGGGTGGCTGCCCGGGCAAGTGCTTTGAGCCCGTGGCAGGAGTTAGCCACTTACTATGGAAACGCCATCGATTCCTTATCGTTGCCTTCTTCCAACATTATCCAGATTGCCTTTTATCCTGTGAATAATGGCAATGTATCTTTGGATGACGTGACAGTCTATAACGGCCCGTCGTGTCTGCCGATAGTCAGTGTGACAGTGGTGGATGTGACCGCCAATGCTGCGGCGATTTCCTGGGTCGGCAACCACGAGAACGGGTATCTGATCCGCTACCGGGATATTTCGGACACAACATGGACATACTTCGCCACTCCGGATACTTCCTACATTATCAATGGGTTACAAGATTCGCACACCTACATCGTGGAGGCTTCGGGCGACTGCAACGAGCCGAACTGGATGGCGGTTCAGCTCTCCACGCCGCTGTCTGTTGCCACTTTGCCTTATTTCACGGACTTTGCGCCCACTTCCGACCGCGGCTGGCTGCTCCATAACGGCGACTGTGCAAACTATTGGACGATGGGCACGTACAACGCTTCCGACAATGTGTACGCCCTGTTTGTAACGAATAACGGCAGCACCCCGGGATACAGTATCACGAACACCTCCGTGGTGACGGCGGAAAAACTCTTCGAAGTGGCTGGCATTGATTCCATCACCGTGGAATTCGACGTGCGCATCGGAGGAGAGGAGCGTTATGATTTCATCAAGTTGTTTGTGGCACCGGAATACGTTGAATATCCTGCCACGTCCACAGCCGATAGTTACAATCCGAATTATGCAAAACGGGAATACTCCATCAACGCTTACAATTTCTCCCCCTATTACAGTTTCACCACCGATCAGTCGTACTCGTCTCCTTACATCTTCACCAGTACCGTCGGGACCGGTTTGGTGCATGTCACGGCCGTGATGCCCAATCCGATCGCCAACAACCTGGTTTACACCCGTGCCAAAGTGGTCTTCCTTTGGAAAAACGACTATTCGGAGGGCGGCCAGCCCGGCGCGATCATCACCAACGTTTCGGTGCGGGACAACTCGTGCGCGCCCGTGAGCTCCCTGACCGTCTCGAATGTGCTCTCCACCACGGCCGACATTTTGTGGACTCCGAGCAGTGGCGGCGAAACCGACTGGGTTGTAGAGTACAAGGAGAGCCCTGCCCTGACGTGGAACCAAATTCTGGTGTCCGGTACCCCGTCCCTCACGCTGTCGGGCCTCAATCCCTCCACAAATTATGACGTCCGTGTGAAAACCGACTGCGGCAACAGCCAATCCATTCCGCAAAGTGCCGCCTTCACCACCACGCCCTGCGACTATTTCTGTCCCTACACTTTCATCCTGTATGACAATAGCGGTGACGGGTGGAACGGCAACGCAGCGGTGCATGTGATGCAACAGGGGGTGGACATCGCCCCCTTGGTCGCCACCAACCATTATTTGCAAAACACGCCCACCTACGACACGGTGCTAGTGGATCTGTGTCACGGCGAAGACATCACGTTGCAATGGACATGGGGCATCTGGTGGATGGAAAATGGAGTGACCGTGCTCGATCCTGACGGGAACCAGGTCTATTCGGTTATAGGAATGACCAACCACGACTCCACGCTGACGACGTTCACAGCGAGTTGTCCGTTCGTCTCCCCGACGGTCGTCACGGACAGCGCGAGTAACATCACGCAGACGGAAGCGGTGCTGCACGGCCATATCGAGGACTGTGGCGATTTGCCCATCCTCAACCGCGGCTTCGAGTGGAAACCACGGTTTGCCAGCAACTTCACGGCGGTGACAACCACAGGAGACAGCATGTCGCACCTGCTCAGCGGTCTCTCCCTGAACACGGAATACGTCTATCGCGCCTTCGCGACCACCCTGTCGGGCACCACCTATGGCGACGACATCGCGTTCACCACGTTGGAGGAAGAGTTGCAGCCTTGTCCCGCGCCCACCAACCTGCATGTAACGGATTCGTCTAACAGCACGCTCGCCATCTCGTGGAGCGAGAACGGCGACGCGGAGAAGTGGAACATCCTCTACCGGGCCGGCAACGGCACGATAAGTTCCGATGTCTCCTACGCCACCTCCTATCTCATCACCGACCTTCAACCCAACACCGAATATCAGATTCAAGTACAATCGGTCTGCGATGTCCAAAGCAGTGACTGGACGCCCGTTGTGACAGCCTCCACGACCACAGGGCTTCGCGACTATGACCGATTCGTCATCGTATATCCTAATCCCGCAAAAAATGTGGTTTTTGTAAAATATTTGGTGAATAATAATGAATTTAGTGGCGAGATTCAGGTGTGCGATGTGTACGGGAAGACCATCGTAGGGCTGCTGCATTGCGACAGCCCTACAACCCGTATTGACATTTCGGGGTTGTCCACCGGCATGTATTACGTGCGGGTGACAACGGAAGAGGGGGTCATCACGAAGGCGTTTGTGAAACAATGAAGAATATATGCCGCGCGACAGGAGGAAATCAACCTCGTAATTGTGTTTCTCGCCGGTACTTCTCTACAGGCTATGACATCATATAAAATAAGCCAGATAAACGGGAAGGTATTTCACGGATTCCTCGCGGGCGTAGTCTTTTGTGTAGATGAGATAACGTTCGTTGGTGATACGCGACGAGTACTTTTTGCAAAAAGCATCCAACGAAACGTGTGTCTTGTAAGAAGAGGACTTCACTTTAACCGGCATGATTTTGGTGCCGCTTATTTCGTTACCGCAAAATTCTCAAAATGTTGGCACCATCAACGCCTACATCGCCCTCATCAACACCTGAGGCTTCTTGACTTGCAAATAGTGGCGTGCTTCCAGCACGCGCCCTTCGGCGAAGCATACTGCGTCTATTGGTGAGCCAATGTTGGGAAAGGGGACTTTTTCAGCGGGCTCTGTGCACATCATCTCTACAACCGGCGCCCTCGTCGTCTCTCCCCGTACCCCACGGGCACGTACCTCGTGAAAATCAATTTCGAGAGAGGAGTGAGTGAGGTGAAGAGTTAGTAGTTAGCAGTTAGCAGTAACGGGCGACCCCAATTCCCCTTCTTTAAGAAGGGGTGCCCGAAGGGCGGGGTAGTAATATAAAACAGCTTCCTGAAGCAGTCCCGGAGGGACAACACGCACGGAGTGCAATTAACACCACACCAGCGCGGTAGTGCATAGTGTGGTGACAGACGGACGCGACGGGGCCGGCATATCGGAGATATGCGACTCTCTTCTACACGAAACCAAGGGCAAAAATACATTGTTTTGGTTACGAAAAAGTTGTATCTTTGCAGAAAATATAAAGCAGAAAAAAAGGACACGAAAACTTGTCACTCAAGTAGTTAGGCAACTGGCAATAGGCAATAGGCAATAGGTATGACGATCGAAGAACCCATACTCCCGCAACTTCCCGATTTTGAGGAATACATCCTGCAGGGCGAGCCCGACCAGCGGCAACGCGCCGAAAACTGGCAGGTGGCCATCGGCTTGCAGGCCGTGGATGGTTTGCACACTTCGGAATACCTCAAGCAAACGGCACAAAGACATATTGAAGGGGAAATTACTGCTGTTGAGGCAAAAAAACTTGTCGATAGTTATTATAAATCTCTTTCGGGTCGCCAATCGTTAGAATCGGATCGCACAGAAGAGGCTGATAGAGTTTCTACTCGCATTTCGGAATTGCTGGCAGAAAAATCATTCAATTTCTCCCCAACGCAGTTGTATTCTATCCATCGCCGGCTGTTTACTGGCTTAAATAAATATGCTGGTGTGGTTCGTAACTACAACATCATCAAACATGAGTGGGTGTTGAAAGGTGATACTGTTCTTTATACCAGTGCGGATATGATTCACGACTCTTTGGAATATGATTTTTCACAAGAAAGAGAATACAACTACAGCGATATCAGTAAATTAGATTCCATTAAGCATCTTACCCGTTTTTGTGCTAATATTTGGCAGATTCATCCGTTTTGCGAAGGAAATACGCGTACGACAGCTGTTTTCATGATAAAGTATTTGCATTCACTGGGATTTAAGTCTGTGACCAACGACCCGTTTGCGCTCCATTCTTGGTATTTCCGCAATGCTTTAGTGCGGGCTAACTATAACAATCTTCAAAAAGGAATTCGAGCCACCACTGAATTTTTGGAACGCTTTTTCCGCAATCTATTGCTTGGTGAGAATAATCAGCTATTAAACAGAGAGATGCATCTTGATTGGCAAAACGTTCAAAGTGCAAATCCCGAAATCCAAAGTGCAAAACAAACTTTTCAAAGTGCAAACAACGATATTATTTTGCCTTCAAAGTGCAAAAATTGCACTTTGGAAGAAGTGGCTGTTTTGCAATGCATCCTTAAACAACCCAATATCACGCAAAAAGAAATGGCAGCCATTATAGGAAAATCTGAACGAACAATCAAATCTATAACGGTCAGACTTGTCGAACAAGGCATCATTTCTCGTAAAAACGGTAAACGAAACGGCTATTGGGAAATCATAAACGACTAACCAATTAACCCCTAACCTTCTAACCTTTTAACCCTTAACCTTTATCCCATGATTCTCATCAACATCGGAGACGAACTCCTCTTAGGACAAGTAATCAACACCAACGCCGCCTTCATCGGGCAGCAGATGGCATTGGCGGGCATCGACATGACCGAATGCGTGACCATCGGCGACGACGAAGTGGCCATCCGCAACGCCATCGAGGCGGGCTTTGCCAAAACGAACTTGCTGATTGTCACGGGCGGACTCGGACCCACCCGCGACGACATCTCCAAAAAGGTGATCTGCGAGTATTTCCACCGCGAATTGGTGATGGACGAGCCCACCTTGGAATGGGTGCGCGAAATGTTCGCGGCCCGCGGCATGGAACTCACAGAAACCAACCGCCACCAAGCCGATGTGCCGGAAGGCTGCACTATTCTGAAGAACACATTAGGCACCGCCCCTGGACTCTGGCTGGAACAAGACGGCAAAATCCTCGTCGCTCTTCCGGGTGTGCCATTCGAGATGGAAAAGCTTATCTGTGAGGAAGTTCTGCCGAGATTACAGGAGATCTTCCACCACGAACATGCGGTGCTCTACAAAGTGCTGCAATGCACGGGCATCAGCGAGAGCAACCTCTCCGACCAGCTCACCGACTTCGAAGCGCAGATGCCCGAGAACTTCAAGTTGGCCTACCTGCCGAAACCCGGCATCATTCGTTTGCGCTTGACCGCTACAGGCGATAACAAAGAGAGCTTGCAAAAAACACTGGATGAGCAATTTGAGAAGCTGAAAGCGGAAGTGGGCACCTTAGCTTTCGCAGACGAAGACATTCCAATGCAGGCAGTGATTGGTAAGTTGTTGCGCGGCAGCGGTCGTCGCATCGCCACGGCTGAAAGCTGTACGGGCGGCTATATCGCGCACTTACTTACCTCTGTACCAGGCAGTTCCGAATACTTCCAAGGGAGCGTGGTCTCCTACAGCAACCAAGTGAAGCGCGATATCCTCAACGTACGCGAGGACAACCTCAAGAAGCGCGGCGCAGTAAGCGAACCCGTGGTCAGCGACATGGCCCTCAACGTCATGGATTTGCTCGATGTGGACTATGCTGTGGCCACCTCAGGCATTGCGGGTCCCGACGGCGGCACAGCAGAGA
>Ga0310690_10009288_pt1 | contig 12339 bp, 14 predicted proteins | sample AusTroGonzalo_MG_2_FD_207661 | JGI IMG/M metagenome (GOLD analysis project Ga0310690, IMG submission 207661) | Bovine rumen microbial communities from tropical cattle in Woodstock, Queensland, Australia - Gonzalo_04 (v2) (version 2) | ecosystem: Host-associated > Mammals > Digestive system >...
TATCGATGTACAGCTGACCGATGTAGTTTGCATTTTGAGTTGGAACACCAGTGCCGGTCAATGCTTCGGCATTGTAGTTGATGGTGTTGTTCTCGGTGGTGTATTGGTTCACGTTGAGGTTCTTATCGCCATCTGGCGTGCTGAACCGCAATGCACGGAAAAGCACTTTTACTCCGGTATGCGTGATCGGCGATGCGAGGACAATCGATCCATTGTTGATCACGTAATCCAGGTTTTCAAGTAGGAACAAGCCTTCGACGAACACCCAGATAAGATCGTATTCATCGTAATCTGGAATCGGGATGGCGATGGTGGCAGTCGATGGGTTTGCCGTAGTGTAAACGGCGTCGACGATCTCGTTCCCAACGAACGACATGCTTCGATAAATCTCTACCTTTTCCTCTTCAGTGAGGTTATCGAAATAAGCAGCATCTCCTTTATCGCCTTTTGGACCAGCGCCGACAGGAGAAACTACTGCAACGGAAAAATTGGAGTTCTTATCCCAAATGGATCCGGGAATAAGAGGATTGGAGAATTTGAACTGATCTGTCATCATGATATGACTCCGTTCTACGATTCGGGATAAGGCGAACCGGGGTAAATCGGACCCGGAAGGATGGTGAGCATTCCATGGCATACTGCATCGATAATCGATTCAGATGAATTCCGAACGAATGCGGTAAACCGGATGTCAACAGGTTTATCGGTGAACGCTGGAAGCTTTGCCATAACCTTGATACGAACGATGTTGTCCTCTAAGGTCGCATTTGTTACAAGGTATTGAACGTATTCGGAATCTTCGTATGCGACTGCCACTTCGTCGTATCCTTCTTCTTCGAGATGAATGACTTCGAGCTCGACGGTTTTCTCCTTCAATCCGAATAGCTTGAAGTTCCCAAGTTCTTGGCAGATCATATCTGGATGATCGGGGTTTGGCCATCCTTGGTAATCATGGTATTTCGGATTGTGGCCATTGAGATAATAGCAAGCAAACGCTATCTTTGCTGTTGCCCCGTTGCGAACAGCGAACCTGATCAGGTTGTCTTCAGGTTTAGGCGGCTTGTCGTTGAATCTGTATCCCATGATGTCTCCTATTATAAACTATGTTATGCAGTATCCAAATGAACATACTGGCCTGCCAAGTGCTTCCGATGCAAGTATAGCAGCTTCGATGGCATGTCGTTCGGCAAAGGATGCATTCCATTCCTCTACCAGCACCCACATGTCCTCGGGGATGCTATCCCTCAAAGGCGGAAGCAGCCCATGCGAAACGGTGATCGCATGGGCTACCTCGTGGAGAACCACCCTGTCCAGCAATGGCGGCCTCACTTCGCTTGATATGCGGATGGATCTAGATGACGGATCCGTGGTCGCGAGCTTGCGCTCGCCGGTGCGATCGACGAGAAGGGGGTGAGCGGGGGAAACGACCTCCACGTTCCACAGCTCTCCGTTGATCAGCACCGGCTTCATGTTAGCGCATCTTCTCCAAGACCTTGGACTTCATCATCATCTTCTCCTCGGGGGAGAGATAGCGGAACTTCTCGCCGAGCTCCTCAACGATGTCATCGTGGCCCATGCGGCCCATCGACCCGTAACCCTGGCGTTCGGATTGGACCATGTCGTAACCTTGACGGCCCATGTTACCGCCGTTCGCCGGGGATCCGGTCGAGTAACCGTACTTCTCCTTCATGGCCTCGCCGACCGCATTGCGGTAGTACTGGGCTTCCCAGCAGGACTTCTCAGCCTCCGCTAGATCCTTGACCATGTCGATCATCTCGCCAAGCCGGTCTACGTCCATGCGGTCGGGACCGCGTTCCTCAAGTTCCTTCTTAGCTTGCTGAAGGATCTCGTTCTTCATCTTGTAGATTTCCTCTACCATGTTTCACCTCCTAGGCGATTCGCTGCACTGTCAGGTTGCCATCGGCCACGCTGATAGCCTGGATATCGATATCCTCGCCGACTCCGGCGTTCACGTTCTCGACGGCAAGCGTGGTGCAACAGCCAGCGGGAACGGTGACGATGGCCGTGTTGGTCACGTTGAAGTACTGCTCGACGGCAGCAGGCGTCACGATCGCGCGGGAAGACTGAAGTTCTTCTCCGTCGAGCGCGAGGGCGGTCGCGATGGCAGCTACGGTGCCGCCGGTTGGAATCGCGATGTTACCGTTGAACGTGACCTGGTAGCGTGCGAACTTGGCGCAACCGTTGGTGATGCCACGGAGCGTAAGGATACCGGTACCATTGCGATGGATCACATAACCCTTGTTGCAGGGAATGGTATCGATAAGGAGAACGTTCTGATCCGGAGCGACGATCTGCGGATTCTGATAGCTCACATACTCAGCCATGGCAACCTCCTAGAACGTGCCGCAACCGCAGCCGAAGTTCTGCTGGCAGCAGTTCGGGTTCTGCACCACGTAAGCGGGACGCGGAACGGGCGCGAGGTACTGCTCAAGCGCCGCCGTCTGCGCCGCGTTGTCGGCGACGAGCTGGGCGGTCTGGAGGTTCTGCGATGCGGCGAGGTCCTTGAGCGCGATCTCCTGGCGAAGCGCGGCGATCTGCTCGTTCTTGGCGTCGATCTTATCCTGGCACATCTGGTCGAGGATGCGCTGGACGGAAGCCGTCTGGTTCGCGAGGATGTCACGGACTCCATCGGAGACAGCGACGCGGTCAGCGCATGCCTCGCGTGCGATATCAGCACCGAGGTTGGCAAGGCCCAAACGGTTCTCGCAGCAGCAATTGGAGAACTGCTGGGAGAGGCCGAACATCTGCTGCATGTCGGCCATCTGGCGTGCGGTGGCGGCCGTCTCCGCATTTGCGAACCCTGCGCAGATGGCGTTCTGCAAGTTGCCGAAACCGGTGAAAAGGTTTTGCTGGTTCTCCATCAGCGGGTATACAGCCATGCCGGCATTGTCGCCGCCGTTGCCGTTGTTGCCCCAGCCATTGTTGCCCCAGCCGAGGAACAGGAACAGGAGGATGATCCACCAGCCGTTGCCGTTGCCGAAGCCATTGCCATCGTTGCCGACCACTGCAGCGAGATCAGCGGGAGTCATGTCTTGAAGTGCCATATGCATTCCTTTCTATCTTATTTCGAATAGATGATATAGAAAACCCTATGGCCACTTGGGTTCGCTATTTACCATTTGTATTTCTTGAACTGGTTGAAATCCAGACCATTCTCACGGAAAGCCTGATCAGGAGTCTTCCCCTGCATGGAATCGGCGAATTGTCTGAATGCGGGATTGTTCTGGTACATCTGGTTGAACATGAAACTGGACGAGCCCTGTTGCCGGATCTGGGCCAGCTGCTCGATAGGATTAGGCTGCGCCTGTTGCGGTTGCTGACGCTGCTGGAACATCTTGGACAGTATGCTTGCCATTGATTGCCTCCATGATCTCAAGTTTGAAGGCTTCGAGGTCGGCCTTCGTTACGTTGGTTTCGTCTGCCCCGAATATCTCGGACATGGAGCAAGGCTCGGTCTTGAACGGCTCGATCGACGAACCGCCGTTGGAATCGAACGACTTGATGACATAATGAGAATCGTCCACGAAGAGAGGAGGCGACACAGATCCGGGAGGCATTTGGTACGTGTCGATCGCATTCTTGTCGATGAACACCAGGCCGTTGACAGCTTGCTGCTGCATGGGCATTTGCTGGAAGCTAGGCTGCATTTGCATGCCGTAGGGATTGTAGAGCGATGGATTGTAAGCCATCGTACCTCCTTTTTTCAACAAGGTTATTTTATCAAAAGAAGAACCCCGAATTAACGGGGTTCCTAATTATCTTATGAGAGAATTTCATTTACTCTGTTTTGCACGGCATTGTAATCGAACCCTGCAGCTTCGAGGCGCTGGCGCCGTTCGTCGCCGTTGCCCCATTTGCCCTGGAGGACTTCCTTTGCGACGGTGTCGACGGACTTCTGCTTGCGGGCCAGAGTCTCGCCCTTGAAGATCGTGGCGATGAACTTGCCCTTGTAGATGCCGGAAGCGACCTGCGCCCATGTGTTCCCTACGGCGTTCTTCTTGACGTTCTTCACCTTGACCACGGTGCCGCGCTTCATCTGCCCGATCACCTTGCCGCTCACGGTGGAACGCTTGTCGCGCACGTTGAGCATATCGCACGTGACGACATAGGTATAGGTCTTGACGGCGGGCTTGGGTTCAGGCTCGGGCTGCACGCTGGAGCCTGCGAGCTTATTCCAATCTTCCTTGGTTCCGTAGAACTTGTCGATATCGAGATTGTAAGCATAACCACCGATCTCGCGGGTGGAGGAATACTGGTAGATTGTCATCTTCGACCAGGCACCGGTGTCCCACGTGTTCACAGGATCCTTGACGTAACCGGAACCGTTCTCGTAACGGTACAGGTAGCTGGCCATCCAGAGCGGATACTTCTTGATGGACGAGCAATCGACCTCGTTGATGTAACCGGCGCGGGCATAGAACAGCGGAGTCGATCCGGTCATGGCGGCAACGGTATCGAGGAACGCCTTTGCATACGAGATGTTGCGGGTTTCAGCCTGGTTCTCCCAATCGAGGCAGAGGATCGCCTTGCCCTCGAATCCCTGGATCTGCTGCAGGAAGAACTCGGCTTCCGCCTTACCACCTGGATACTTGCCGTATTCGCAGGCATAATGGTAGAGGCCGAGGAGCTTGCCTGCCTTGAGGACCTTGTTGGCATTCTCTTTCCATTTGGGATTGATGTACTTGGAGGAACCAGCGCCGCCTGAAACCTTGACGATGACGAAATCAGCATCGATCTTGGACACGTCGATTCCATGGTCATCCTGGTAGCTGGCGATATCGACGCCATCGAGATAGCCCTTGGCGGCAGGCTTCTCATCGGGCTTCTCGCCTATCAGCTCAGCATAGGTAATCTGCTTCGCATGGAGGATACCGTCCCATGGAAAATCGTAGTAGTCATGGACATATGCCTCTCGGCCTGTCTGATCACCGACTTTTCCGCCGTACACGTCGCCATGCTCGTTGATGCAGAATTCACTAAGCACATCGGGATACTGGGTCTGGCACATGGCAACATGGTTCTGGATGTTGAGGTACAGGTCACCTGGATCTGCGAGGAAGCTCATCGGCTTCCATTCGAACAGGCCGGTGGAACAGTAGACTTCCTTGGCATTGCCGGTGTACACGTAATCATCGAGGCAATGCTCGTACTTGGTGCCGCGGAACACGGCCTTCCATGCAGAGGTTACCGACGTGCCGCATTCATAGGAGCCTCGGTCGTACTTGAACTTGCGGCCCTCGATGGTGAGGGTCTTCCGGCTCTTGCCATCTTCGCCCCATCGGGGATCCCAGGAGTATCCGTTGTCATCATCGTCGCACATGTCTTTGTGGATGATTGCGGCGATCTGTCCGATTGTAAGAGCCATTAGCTATTCACCTCGTCATAAGTTTGCCAGAAGATATCGGGCTTGCAAGGATAGAACTCTCCGCGCAATCCTTTGATGATGAAATCGCCGAGACTTGCATGCAAAGGCCCTTCAAGCGTTTCAACCTGGAATCGTTCATCTACGAAGAACTGGTCACGGTCGATCTTGGTTCCCACGAATTCGCAAAGTTCATCATAGTTCTCAATGTCACCAGTATACTTGACAGCCTCGATGACAACCGGCTTCTTGCAATATTTACTTGGCATGATCGCCCTCTAACTTCTCATCGTCATCTGCGTTCTCCTTGACCTCGGCGAGCAGCTTGAAAGCCCTGATCGCCTGCAGGTCGGGATTCAGCTTGGCGGCGATCTCCATCAGGCTGCCCATTTCCATGACGATGATGGACAGCAGGATCACTCCGAGAATCGGTCCGCTGATGCTCATGTTGACTCCTGCGAAAATGAGGCCGTCTATCACCACACCCAAGATAATCAGCAACAATTCACCCGTCTTGTGCATCAAGCCCTGGCGCAGCTTGGTTGACGAGAACTCGTGGTGCATGCAGGCGTTCAGTATCCCGAACACCATGTCTGCGAGTATCAGGATCAGCACGGCGAACAGCATCGCCTGGATGATTGGGTTGTCGCGTACTGGCGACATGTAGATATCGATGAATTCGGGGAGCATTTTAGATCACTGGTTCCTTTCTTTAGCTATTCGAGTCCAGTCTGGTACTTGAGGAAAGCAGTGTAAACATCGGCGATCTGCCAATAACCGCTTTCAACGGGATGAACACCACCATTCGCTATCGGGGATTTGTAAGTTGTGGTATTACGGGCGTTCACCTGATTGTCTTCGAGGCCCATGTTGTAAACGGTATCGAGGCAAAGATGGATTGGGATGACGTAGATTCCATCTGATTCTTTTCCCTCGTACTCGGCCAGGACAGTCGAAACCCAGATGGCATTGTTGCGCTTGTACCTGTTTCTCGTCTGACCAGTCTTGTACGCCTTTCCGAAAGCATCCTGCGAATGGTTCGGCGGAATGGTGATGCATATTCCAATCTTGGTATCGGGTGATGCAGTGTTCATGCTGGCGATCATGGCGTTGCATTGAAGAAGCATCTGTTCGATCTTCGATTCGAGGGCTGTATCGGACGTGTACCCGAATGTATCGTTGATGCCGAGGTTGATGAAGAACCAATCAGGCTTGTCAACGCCTGTCTCGGTGAAGTAATAATCTGCATCGAACGTCTCTGTTGCAGGATTATACCAAGGATTCTCGACACCAGCGGCAATGTCACCAGCGTTCGGGGGATTGAAGTAGGCGTTGAACGTCCAACCAGAACGTCCTTCGTGCTTGTTAGCACCAGAACCACGTGTACCGACAGTAACTATGTTCATGACATCATTGGAGAAGTTCTGGTTCAACTTGGTAACGGCAATTCCATTGTTGGTGGTGCTATCTCCGAGAACCATAACCTTCTTCGTCTGTCCATTGCCAGCGTTTGCGGCAGCGATATGGAGGGTGCTCGACTTGCCCTTGTCACCGCAGGAGATACTGAGTGTGTAGTTTCCAGCATCGGATTCGGCAGGCGTAACACGGTATCCCCGTTCGAGCTGTATACCCTTCGAGCAGGAAACATCCCAGTTCTCGTATTTGCTCGCATCATCCACGATGTTGTCGAAGTAAACGTTCGTCTCGTAGTTCGGCAACGCATAAACGTTGCTAGGCATGTTGAAGAACTCGGTCATGCCGATAGTATCGATGTATTTTGGGTCGATATAGCATTTCGCGTTCTCGTAACTCGTCGGATCGCCGAGTTCAAGTTGCATGGATACAGGATAATTAGCAGAACATCTAATGTATTTGGCATTGAGAGGCATGGAGATCGACTCGGGTGTGTTCATGTTTATAGGCCCGCCACCTGAAATGAACGTCTTTTGATCATTGTACAAAGCATATCTCATTGCACCAGACGAGAACGAGGTCAACGAGTAATCCTCGCCAGCTTGCACCTCAATGTAATCTGTTGATGCATAGTTGGCGTTTTCGTCCATAGCCCCAGTGATCTGATTAATGTAATAGCCATCGATTAGATTGTTGTTGTCAATCAGGTTTTTCCCGATCAAGAAGAACGAAGCATCCTTTGGTTCGACAGGAGAGAACAAGGTGTCTTCGGGCAAATATCTCTTATTGATAGTCGGCGTGACGTTTAGGAAATGATCGGGTAACGTGTTTCCCTCGACAAATGGAACATGCTTGCATAAATCGTCGTTCCATATGCATATACGGATGAACGCGCCCATTTCGCCGGAATTGAAAGTAACGTGGTCATCTTGGCTAGTATAAAATAGAACATCCCCGAGAATAGGAATCTTCGAAAACGAATAAACCGTATACCTGACATCATATGAACTTCGTCCGATGGTGTAGTTTGTGTTTGGCTTGATCCTAATGTAATCGGAAGTCAACCATGACGGGTCGGCTGTAGCAACGCCGTCATAGTAATTGAGCAAAGCCTCTTCCGCAGTATCCCAATCGATCATCAAGTTGTTATCGAAGATAGACAACTGGCTTGGAAGCACGGAATCGAATTCGGGTGCAACATCGATGTAATCATTGTCAATGACGCCGAACAGAGTGAGGAAGTCTGCATCGGTGTAATTCGAATTATCAAATATGCAGAGACTTGTACGACTGTACGGATCACCATAAGTAGAATTTTGAATGGCAGCCGATGCACGCATGAACATGGCATTCGCTGGGACGGTGACTTCGTCAGTCGAGCTTTTCCCAGAAATGTACTTCATGTACTTGTCGTAAAACGCGCAACGCCATGGCGTAGAATGCACTAATCCATTGGATGTGCGGATAACCTTCATCTGAACGACCTTGCCAGGCTCGACCCTGATAATAGGGGTAACCATGTATGAAGCGTTCTCCTGGACAAGACCGTTTGCTTGATTAACAAAATAGCCCAAGATGAACCTGTTGCAGTCTACGAGTCGTCTAGACCATTTAAACCCAGCAAACTTGTCAGATTCTACAAGATTGTCAGAATATTCAAAGGACAACTGATCATTAGTCCTCACAGCATCCCCGGCACTAGCATATGTAGTGCCATCATAACCAACTCTGATGTCGGTCAATTCTGCATCAGCAGTAGTTGAGCCATCAGGTAAAGCGATGATATTATTAACGCGGGCGTTGATCGCTGTGTCAGCAGACGATCTGTCGGCAATTTCTTGTGCCAATGCCTGATTGTTCGCAAAATTCATCGCATCGATTTCGTCTTCAGTGTAAACATCGACCTTGCTACGGTCTTCGTTGAATGCGTATGCCATTATTATTCCTCCTAGGGTATGATGACTTTTCTAATGTCATTATAATCTAAGAAGGTCGGATGGATATCGCCTTCTGATCTGAAACTTTGCGAATCGTCGAAACCCCAGACCAATCCCTGCTTAGCTGACATCGTGTAAACCTTTGCAATGAAATGGGTCAAACGGAACCTAGCTGTACCTGTTATACGGATCTGGTAGGACTGGAGGCGTAGGTCTACCCTCATGTACTCGGCATCGTTGTAAACTGTCGAATCATGGGAGAAGGTCTTCTTCGTCTTCACTTTGCGGCCGAACTGATCGATGCCGGTTAGCTCCACCAGCACAGATCCGAGGAAATAGTCGAAACGGAATTCCAGCTGGCTGAGGTAGAACCAGCCCTGCTGCGGTTGCTGGGTCGACAGTTCGCCGGTCTGGATCGTGGTGGTGAAGTCAGCTGCCTCGGTAGGAGAGTTCTCCTTGGTGTTCTTCAGCAGGTAGACGGCGTTCGCCGTGATGATGCCGATGCCCTGCTGGAATCCCTCGTAATCCACGTTGAAGATGTTGAGGATAGGCTCGTCGAGGTCGAGGCTGACGGTCCACCATGCTTTCTGGTCGATGTCGTAGCAGAACAGGAGGTTGTCGTACCGCTGGTCGATCGCATCCTGCCTGCCAGCGCCGAACGCAAGGTAGATGATGCCGTCGCTCTCGACGATGCAGGCCGTCTTCAGATCGAGGTCGCGCTTATCGACGAACGCCGGTTTGATCGGGTCGCTGACGTAGTTCGTGCGGATCTGCGAGTTGTACTCCATGGTCATCGTGGTGAGCGCGAGGCCGTACTGCGTGATGGAGTACAGGCCGTCCTGGCACACGAGCGCACCGTTGAAGCCCTTGCAGCCGACGGCACCTGCCACCTGCTCTGCCTGCCAGGATTTCATGCTCTGCTCGTTGGAGAGCGAGACGGAGTTCTCCACCAGGTTGTAACGTTGCTTCTTCTGTGCGTTGGGAGAATCGCATAGCATGGTGACGATGGAAGCGCCGCTCTGCGTCTTGTACTTCGTGACGACGCGGATCTCCTGGCTGGTGCCTGGTTCAACATCAACGAATCCACCGCCAGTGCCAGGTGACACGCTGAACAGGTTGCCGCTGTTGCCGCCGATGTAGAGGCGCTGCGGCTGGGCGCTGTTGCCCCAGAAGTACATGCGGCTGTCGATGCACGTGACATGGCTCGCCGGAACGCCCTCGGTGTAGTTCTCGTCCGGTGCGATGAGGTTGGCAACGGGCCACATGGTAGTCGCGTCGAGATATCCGAACCAGTTAAACGTGATGTAGGAACCGGACGAGTAGTCAGCGCGTCCTGCGAACAGGAGCGAAGACGAGTTGCCGGTCGTGTAGTAGAACTCGGCTGCTATCACGTCGTATTTGTTGTCAGACGGTACAAACCCGGTCGGATAGGGGAGCCATGCATGCACTTGCGCATACCTGCCACCGTGCCATTCGTCGACCGGGTAGTTGGCGTAGAACGTCACCTGGTTGGAGCATTTCGTCGGGCCGTACTTGTTGATCCACGAATAGGCTATCGCGATACGGTAGGGATGGTCATCGTCCATCGTCGTCGAGATCTTGAGCGATCCGCGCGCCCTGATGTTCGTCGTCATCGTCGTATCTGGATCGACGGCGTTCGGGTCGTCGGCGTTGTACACGGACATCGCCGAAGGATTGGGAACCTCGATGGCATTCGAGAGCTTCCAGTTCGGGTCTTGCCAACTAGCTGGAATCGCAGGTCCGGTCCACAGCTGGTTCTCCTGGGTGGTCGCGACGAGCTTGCCGTCGACGTATGCGAACGACTGCCACGTATGGCTGGGGCTCAGCCCGGTCTTGTCCTCGAAGACGACGGCATGCGGGTTCGAGTACAGCGGCGGCTGATAGCATTCGATGTTTCCATCGTCGAGAGCCAGGTACAGGAGGTTCTTGATGAGGATAACCGGACCGGAGAACTTGGCGGTGATGCCGCTCCTCAGCTGCGCGATCTTCCGCAGGTTGCTGCGGGTCTCGATGGTCTTGTTCGACGCGATGCCGGCGTTGTTCTGGATTACGACGAAGTTCATTTGGAGGTCGGATTGCTCCTGGTCCACGTCCTTGCCCAACGAGAACTCGCGGGGCGACAACTCGAAGTTGCACCCCCCGAATTCCTTGAACACCTGCAGGCGCGGCTCCGAGTTCGCCTTGCGCCCGCCGCCCTGCGCCCTCTGCTTGCTGCTAGATGCCATTCATTTCTCCTAAAGTACCGAGATGTAGCCGAGCTGGCTAGTCTCGTAGGTGTCGAGATGGGTGTGCGCAGAATCGTTCTCGCGCACGGCGCTGAGGAACTTGCTCGCCTCGTCGGCGAGGGACTGCTGGATCTCCGCGCAAGACGGATCTGCGAGGGCTCGACGGGCTGCGGTCTTCAGCACGAAGTAGTAAGGATCGGGCATCCATTTGAACTGGACGTCCTCGTATGCCTTCGGGCAGTTGTCCGGACAGCTGGAATCGCAGATATGCAACGGCTCGATGTAGCTGATCACGTCCGTTTCAAGGTAATGGCCGATCTCGTGCCGATGCCAGGGACGGTAGAACGCGAGCGTGTCGCCGACCACGAATGCCCGCTGCTTGTCCTTGTCGACGTTCGCGGCGCCGAACTCGTCGAACATCTCGATCGCGTTGTGGTTGCCCGAGCGCGGCGAGTCGAACGGGATCTGCATGATGCCATGCCTGCCGTAGTGCAGCCGGACGGCGTCGTTGTAACCGGTGCAGAGCTTGTAGACCCCATCGGGAATCTTGAACTCCTGGATGCCCGGCTGCGCGAAACCAATGTCCCAACGCTCGCGAAGGAAATTCCAATCCTGCTCCTTCTGGAATTCCTGGAGCATGAAGTTGGCCTCCATGACGATCTCCTTGAACTTGTCGCTCTTGGAGTGGTATGCGCCTTCGAGCGAGGCATCGACGTCGAGCCTCACCTTGTACATTGCGTATAGGACCTGCTGCACCAGATCCGCTATGGTCATTCCGCGAGACATAACTTTAATCCTCGTCAATCTTCATGTCGACGGTTTCTTCCTCTTCGCCGTCTTCCTTCTCTTCGGGCTTCTCTTCCTTGCCAGCCGTCTTGAGGAAGTCCTCGCAGAGATCGCGGATCTGGGTGATCACGTCGATCGCCTTGTCCTCGGGAGCCGGTACCATGGTGCGGCCGTGCTGGCCGGGTTTCTCCGGCCCGCCGAGTCCCATGATGAGCGTCATGGTGTCTTCATCGAAGGGGATCTTGTTCGCCATTGTCTTTTCCTCCTCAGGTTAGTAGTTGAATCCGTTAACCAGCTGGCTGAAGTAATCGTTGCCCTGGAGCCTGTTACGCTTGTTCCGCACGTTCTGCTCCGCATTGGCGGGCATGATGTAGTCGAGCAGCTTGGCTTTGTTCTCGGTGACGGCGTTGAGCTTGTTCTGGGCCTCGGTCTGGTAGCCCTTGATGATCGTGTTCGAACCGGGCTTCTTGTAGATCGGGTTCTTGGTCATCTCTCCGCTGCCGTTCTGCATCGCGCCGATCCTCGTGTAGCTGTCCGGGATCTCGTAGCCCGTCGAGGGAACGTCGATCTTCGT
>Ga0310690_10009289_pt1 | contig 12337 bp, 8 predicted proteins | sample AusTroGonzalo_MG_2_FD_207661 | JGI IMG/M metagenome (GOLD analysis project Ga0310690, IMG submission 207661) | Bovine rumen microbial communities from tropical cattle in Woodstock, Queensland, Australia - Gonzalo_04 (v2) (version 2) | ecosystem: Host-associated > Mammals > Digestive system >...
CTTCCCATTCCGAACAGAGAAGTTAAGCCCCGCCGCGACGATGATACTGCACTCGTGTGGGAAAGTAGTTCGCCGCCCACCCACAACGGAAAGCCCGTCAGCAAACTGCTGGCGGGCTGTTCTGTTTTTAGGTACTCTCCTACCCTTTCTCCGCCGTCACTCGCATTTCCTACCTACATTTCCAAGTTTTTTACTATTTTTACAGCCAAATTCTGAAGCATGTCCAAAAAACTGCTGTTGGTTATTATTTTATTGATTTCCAGTGTGATAAGTTTTTCCCAAAACCTATCACAAGACAGCATTGCCCCTAAAGTGCCATCAAGACCACCTGCGAAGCCCATCGATTCCACCTTCGTCACCTACAATGCCATGCAGTTCGACAGCCTCTATCTCAACGCTTCAAAAGTCATCGACACACTCACCTTCCATGCTTCAGACCATGAAATACTGGAACGCGAACACACCGTCTACAGCACTTTGAGCAACACTGGATTGGCTCATAAATCAATGCGATTCAGGTATTTGGTTCATTCTGGTTTCGACATGACCCTCCCTGCCTTTGACGCCTATATGCAGAACGAGGCCAATATGGTTGCCTACCAGTCCGTCCTACCTTACTCCGAGCTGCGTTATGTGATGACCACCCGCGACAAAGAACAGCATCTCAATGTCAAATTCGGGAGACAGTTCACCCCACAACTATTTGTTTCCTTCGCCTTCAATACCGATTTCTCACCCGGTGAGTTCACCAACTGCAAATCAATCAACAACTACTTCTGGATTAACGCACATTATTTCACCAAGAATAAGCGCTACGGAGCCACTGCCTACTATTACCGCAACAAACTGGATATGCAGGAGAACGGCGGCATCGTCAACGACGAGAGCTATAGCTCGCACACCGAAAGCGACAACTCCGTCATCCCCGTTAACCTAACAACTGCATCTAACTTCGTAGTTTCCAACGGTGTAGGATTCGAGCACTATTTCAACCTTCTTTCACAGAAAACCAAAGTCACCCCTGCCCTGCCCGAAATTGACAGCATCGCTATCGACACCTTATTAATTAATAGCGACACCTTGCGAATCAACGACAGCCTGTCGACGGTCGCCCCACCCACAGAAATGCCAGTGAAGACAAAAGACCGGAAATTCACTTTGGGCAGAATCTGCCACGAATTCAGCATCCTGAACAACAAACTCTATTACAACGAAACCTCCGCTTCTGTTGCCTTCTATCGTCCCTATGACACCCTTTTGAACGGCGCGAAATCAACGGACAGCACTATGGTGAGAGCCATCAGGAACTCGTTGCAATGGAACAGTTTAGGCTACCAAAAATACAACGACGACGTCCCCCTTTATATTTATGCCGGCATCACCCATGGCCTTTACAACATCAGGCATTATGACTATACGGAACGCGAGACCGTGCTGGCCAACAGCTACAACCAAGTCAGCTTGAGCGGCGGCATCATCGTGAACCTGTTCAAGTCGACACGCATCACGGGAAAGGCCGAATTCGTCACCCTGGGCTACCAAATCGGCGACTTCGACATCAAGGGGCAATGGAGACAATTCATTGGCACTTCAGCCAAAAACTACGGCCAAGCCACCTTAGACTTCAACATCAAACGGCAAAGCGCCAACTGGTTTGAGACAAGCTACTATTCCAACCATTTCCGCTGGGAAAACGAATTCAACGCAGCCACATATCTGGCTTTCAACCTGAAATACAGCTACAAGACCTACTGCATAGGCGTGAAGCAGACCACCATCTCCAACATGATCTATTTCGGCACTGATGCACGACCGACCCAATTCGACGGCATCTTCAGCATACGCGAAGCCTATCTCAGCTTTTACCAAAAGCTCTGGCGCTTTGAGTTTGAGGGCTTTGCCTGCCTCCAAAAAGCAAGCAACGCGGATGTCATGCACCTACCCCTGTTTTTGGGCCAGCTGAAGTTCGCCTATTCCCAGCCCATCTTCCACAAGGCCGCCACCTTGCATCCCAGCATCACGGTGCGCTATTTCACTAAGTATTACGCCGATGCCTATATGCCCGCCACACGCACATTCTATCTCCAGAACGAGGTTCAAATCGGTAATTTCCCCTACATCGACATGGCTATTTCACTCAAGGTGAAGAAAGCACATATCTATGTCGCCTACAGCAACATGTTCCTGCTCACCGGCAACTACAACTCGTTCATCGCACCCCACTACCCCATGCGCGACAGCAAGTTCTTCTTCGGCGTCAACTGGCGTTTGTTTAATTAAGGGGTTTTTCGTAGTTTTGCAGTCGCTTATCTGAGATACACGCCCATGATTCAAACCGACCTCATACCCACTCCCAACACCCTCACGGGCATCAACGACACCATCGCGGTGATTTCCGAGGCGATGCCCAAAAATGAGGTCATCAGCGAGGTCATGGAACAAGTGTCGAACAGCAGCTCATCGCGACAAATCGGGCTGACCATCGCCATCATCGGTTTGCTCATCTTCACAGCACACCTCTTCAGCGAAATCTTCAGCCGCAAGCGCATCCCCGACGTGCTGTTTCTCATCATCATCGGCCTGCTCATCGGCCCCGTCTTCCATTGGATTTCGCCCGAGAGCTTAGGCAATGCCGGCAGCCTTTTCTCCGGCATCACCTTGGTAACCATCCTGTTTGAGAGCGGCACACAACTGCGTTTTTCCTCGTTGAAAGACTCTTTCAGAGGCGCCTTGAAACTCACCGCGTTGAACTTCGTGCTGTCGGCCATCGCCATCTGGCTGGTGGGCTGGCTTGTCTTGGAGATTGACCCCGTGGTCAGCATGATGCTGGGCTGCATCTTGGGCGGCACAGCCTCGGCCGTGGTCATCCCCATCGTCAGGCAGATGCACATGTCGGAGAAGCCCGCCATCATGCTCATCCTGGAAGCCGCCATCGGCAATGTGTTCAGCATCGTACTCGCCTTGGCATTAATGCAAGCCATTAAGTCGCGGCATGTCGAGTTTGGTGCCATCCTCGGCGACATCTTCTCCTCCTTCATCCTCGCCACCGTGATGGGTTTGTTAGGAGCCATCTTCTGGGCCTTGATTCTCGACCAAGTGCGCAACATCAAATACTCCATCCTGACCACGCCAGCCTTCGTGTTCATCATCTACGGCATCAACGAGTGGATGGGCTTCAGCGGCGCCATCGCGGCCTTGGCCTTTGGCATCGGCTTGGCCAACATCTACAGCATTTACAACGCCTGGCTCAAGAAATTCATCAAAAAAGTGCCCGTTAACCTGAACGAAACCGAGCGCTCGCTGTTTTCAGAACTCGTACTGCTCTTGAAAACCTTCTTTTTCATCTATGTGGGCATCTCCATACAACTGAAGCGATGGGAGCCTATCGTCATCGGATTGGGAATCAGCATATTGCTCTTTATCATCCGCATCCCAGCCGTTCGTTTCGCCATCTCCAAGAAAGAAGGCATCCCCGAAAAAGAAGTGGTCTTCATGTCGGCCCTCAACCCCAAGGGACTAACCGCGGCAGTGTTGGCCACCCAAGCCCTCATCTACATCCCTGACTCGGAGACCGCCATGTTTGTGCGCAACATTGTTTTCTCCGTCATCCTGTCAAGTATCGTCATCAACTCAATCCTCATTCCATTGATTGACAAGGAAAAAGGCTTGTATCGTATGTATCTCGGCATGCTCAACTTCAACCAAAAGATGAAGAACGTGATGGTCAAGACCAAGGAAGAAGGCGAGGAATGGCACAAAAGACATTCCATGGCCCGCGATTTCGTTGACGAAATGTTTAATTCCGAAGTCATTTCCGAAGTCCTTGAGCATCAAGACAAGCCCGGTGCTGTCAACAACAAGGCAGAGTCGAGCAACATGGACGTGGCCGACTGAGGATAATCCAGAACACGAAAAAAAAGCACTTCCACACATCCCATAATTGTTTTTTTTGTATTATCTTTGCGAAGAATAACACTTATCCAACATGAGTACGCTCAACAACGGGGACCTCTTGGGGTCCTATAGAATCCAAAGCCTGATCAAGCAAAACGAGTACACGGAGACCTACAAAGCCGTCAATGAGAATGACCAGCCGTATTTCCTGAAGCTGTATGTCATCAAGCGCACACCCGCCAAGCTCATCGACCCGCAAAGCCATGAAGTATTGGAAATCAGTTTGCTCCAAAAGATACAACATGTCAACGTGGTTTCCCATATCGCCCACGGCACCATCGACACTTCTGTTGGGGAATGCCAGTATGTGGTGACCAACTACTTCACCGGAGAGGTCTTGGCGGACAAGATCGCCCGAGAAGGCAAGATCGACCCAGAACAGGCTGTTGCCATCTTCGTCGGTATCCTGGAAGGGCTGGGAAGCCTTCATGATGAAGGGATTTGCCATAACGACATCACGCCCAGCAACATCATGCTATCGGCAGCTATGGAAGGAACGCCCGAAATCATCGACTTGGGACACGCCTCGCCTTGGTGTGCAGGCACCACCCCATTCGACAATACCGATCTCGACATCAAATACTGCGCCAACGGCAACTCCGCCGGCATCTACAACGAGCGCACCGACCTGTTTTCGGCCACGGCCGTGTTCTACACCATGCTGACGGGCCACGCCCCTTGGACCATTGATGTCTCAGAGAACGACACCTTCAGTGCTAAGATGGGCAAGATGAAGCGATTCAGGAAAGAAAACCCTGTAGACATCATGTCGTTGCCTATCGCCGACAACCTGAAATTCGTGTTGGAGAAAGGCTTGTCGCTCTCGACGACAGACTGCTACCAATCGGTCAGGAACATCCTCGCCGACCTTACAGGCACGAGCGGACCGAAGCGACCCGGAAAGCGGAGCGAGCGTGCTCAGCAGGAAGCGCAGACGCCAAAGAAAGAGAGTGAGAATGAAAACGGTCTCGAAATCACCACCCACAAAGGCAACGGCCATGGCTTTGAGGACATCGCAGGCATGCATGAACTCAAAGAGCTGCTGCAACAAAAAGTGATTTTCGTCATCCAAAACAAGGAGCTGGCCGAACAATACAAGCTCACGCCGCCCAACGGCATGCTGCTGTATGGCCCTCCCGGCTGCGGCAAGACCTTCTTTGCCGAGAAGTTCGCCGAGCAGACGCAGTTCAACTTCATCCTCGTCAAAGCCTCCGACCTGGCCAGCATCTATGTGCACGGCACCCAAGAGAAGATTGGTGAGCTGTTCAAGCAAGCCGAAGCCAACGCGCCCACCGTGTTGTGTTTCGACGAGTTCGATGCCTTTGTCCCCAACCGTTCGGCTCCGGGCAGCACCCATGTCAGCGGCGAAGTCAACGAATTCCTGTCGCAACTCAACAACTGCTCGAAACGCGGCATCTTCGTGGTGGCCACCACCAACCGTCCCGACATGATCGACCCCGCTGTGCTGCGTACAGGCCGTCTCGACAAGCACATTTTCGTGCCTCTCCCCGACCACGACGCGCGTAAGGAAATGTTCATCATCCACATGAAGGGCAGGCCATACGAAGAAGGGAGCATCGACTTCGACCACCTCTCCGACCTGACTGACGGCTACATCGCCAGCGACATCGCCTACATCGTGAACGACGCAGCCATGACCGCCGCCTTCCAGAGGGTACTCATCACCCAGCAGCTGATTGAGAAGTCTATCAGCGAGACTAAGCCTTCCATCAGCAAGGAAGTCATGAAGATGTATGACGACCTGCAAATGAAAATGTCAGGCATGGAAAGAAGCAACCTCATGCCTAGAATCGGCTTCCGGAAAGAGGATTAATCCCTAAAAAACACCATCAAGCACTGTTCTACCAAGGGCAGTGCTTTTTTATTTATAATGTGTAAAAATTACACAATGCAAAATGTTGAAAAATAATATTTTGCTTTTAAAATCCACGAATAAAGTGTAATTTTTACACATTTTCCCATTGCGGTATGGTGAAAAAGCACTATTTTTGCGTAAAATTTACACAATATGGAAACGCAAAATTACACCTACGACTATCCCCATCCGGCAGTGGCCACCGACTGTGTGGTGTTCGGCTTTGACGGGCGCGAGCTGAAGGTTTTGCTCATTGAGCGCGGCATCGAGCCTTACAAAGGCTGTTGGGCTTTGCCCGGTGGCTTCCTCCACATGGATGAGACCGCCGAGCAATGCGCACAACGCGAGTTGAGAGAAGAGACCGGCCTGAACTTGAACTATCTCAAGCAGTTCAAGACCTTCACTGCCGTCAGCCGAGACCCACGCGAACGGGTGATTTCCATCGCCTTCTATGCGCTGGCCAAGAAGTCGGAGGTGCAAGGTGGCGACGATGCCAAAAGCGCCCAGTGGTTCACCCTCAACGACCTGCCTGAGCTAGCTTTCGATCACTATCATATCTTTAGGAAAGCCATCGAGCAGTTGCGCATGGACATCCATTTCGAGCCTATTGGTTTCGGCCTTTTGGACAAGGAGTTCACCATGTCGGAGCTTCAACGACTCTACGAAGCCATCCTCGGGGTGCAGTTTGACCGGCGTAACTTCCACAAGAAAATGCTCCAGACTGGCATCCTCGACGAAGTTGATGAAGACATGCCCGCCTTTTTTGGCAGCCACAACGAAATGCGCAGCATGAGCATCGATGCGCTGTTTGGCGGAACGGCCTCAGCACCGAAAGCCTCACGCTCTGCAAGTGAAGACGACAGCCGCTCGACGCGCCGTTGGGGCACCAAGTTCCGCTTCAACAAACGACGCTATGATGAGTTCAAGGAAGACAATAACTTTAGGTTGGAATTTTAGTTAGTTTTCAGTTAGAAGTTATTCAGTTGTTCAGTTATAATATCAAATCTTTAAATTACAATAAAACAATAAATTATGGAAACAAAAAACACTAATGCAAAGACGCAGGTCTATAACCTGATTATCCTTGACAAGAGCGGTTCGATGAGCAGCATCGCCAACGCCGCCATCTCGGGATTCAACGAAACAGTGGGCGGCATCCGTTCGGCCCAAGAACGCTTCAAGGACACACAAGAGCACTTCGTCTCGCTGATGATCTTCTGCGATTGTGCGAAGACCATGGTCTACGACATGGTCCCCGTCGCCGAAGTCAAAGAGTTGACTTCCAAGGAATACCGTCCCTGTTGCTGTACGCCTCTTTATGACGCCATGGGCATCAGCATCAACGCCTTGTATAACGCCATCAAAGACAAAGAAGACGCCACCGCCGTGGTGACCGTCATCACCGACGGTCTGGAGAACGCCTCGAAGGAGTACAGCGGCAAAGCCATCAAAGCCTTGGTAGAACGCATGAAGAACGAGGAAGGCTGGAACTTCGCCTACATCGGCACCAACCAAGATGTGGAAGCCACCAGCGCCTCGCTCAGCATCGACAACCACATGGCCTTTGAAGACGACGATGCCGGTATGAGACAAGCATGGGATAGGGAACGCAAGGCGAAGATGTCGATGTTTTCTCGCATCTCGATGGGATTTGGTGCCACATCGGCCATGACGAGAGAGGAACGAAAAGTCTACCGCAGCCAAGAGAACCGCTCCACCAAAAACTACCGCGACATGAGCGAGTTCCGCCATCGTATCACGCCTGAACACATCACCAACCTCGGCCAGAATGAGATCTTCGTTTTCGGCAGTAATCTGGCAGGAGCACACGGTGGCGGCGCAGCTTGGATTGCCGTCGAGAGGTTCGGCGCCATCATGGGACAAGGCATTGGTCTGCAAGGACAGAGCTATGCCATCCCGACGATGCAGGGCGGAGTGAACACCATCCTTCCCTACGTGGAGGAATTCATCGCCTTTGCCAAAGACCACCCCGAGCTGACCTTCCTGGTCACGCGCATCGGCTGTGGAATCGCGGGCTTCACCCCTGCCCAGATTGCACCGCTGTTTGCCGGATCCGTCGACGTGGAAAACATTCATTTGCCACAGGATTTCTGGGCGGAATTGGTATGATTAAGCCTATGGCACATGGCTGATGGCCTATGGCCTGACCTTGCGTAAAGGCAGGCCATTAGCCATAGGCTATAGGCCATCGGCACAACAAGAGAATATAAACAAATAGACACGAAAAGAATATGTTAGGAGCAATCATAGGAGATACCGTTGGTTCGGTATATGAATTCCACAATATCAAGACGACGCATTTTCCGCTGTTCGACCCGCAGAGCAACTACACCGACGACAGCGTCATGACCATGGCCGTAGCCGAGTGGCTCTTGACCGACCCGAAGCACGACATGGACACCTTGGAAGCCACTTTCCTGGCCTTCGCCAAGAAGTACCCCTGCCCCATGGGCGGCTATGGTAGCGGCTTCTATCGCTGGCTGTTCCATCCAGAGCGGATTCCCAGCTACGAAGGCCTTGGAGACTTTGAGCCTGGGCAGCGTCATCCCTACAACTCATTCGGCAATGGCGCCGCCATGCGTTGCAGCGCCAACGGCTGGATGTTCGACACGCTGGAAGAGACCGAGCACGTGGCAGGCCTCTCGGCCGCCATCACGCACAACCACCCCGAGGGCATCAAAGGAGCGCAGTCGACGGCGGCAGCCATCTACTTGGCCCGCAACGGCATGAGCAAGGAAGAAATCAAGGCTTACATCTCGGCGAAGTACGGCTACAACCTCGACCGCACCTGCGACGAGATTCGTCCCGTGTACGATTGGGATTCTTCATGCCAAGGCACGGTGCCCGAGGCTATGGTGGCCTTCTTGGACAGCACCGACTTCGAGTCGGCCATCAGGCTGGCGGTATCGTTGGGCGGCGACAGCGACACCCTCGCCTGCATCACGGGAGGCATCGCAGAGGCCTACTACGACAAGATCCCGAACGGCATGGCCCTGAAGATCTGGGAACTTATCCCCGACGACTTCAAGGACATCCTCAGGAAGATGGAGGCGCAGACGAGCTACCGTTTGCCAAGTATTTTGAAATAAGGAAAAGTGATATTAAGATTATGAGCGAAGCCGGGGAAAGCGGGGACTTTTCTCGGCTTTTTCTATCTCTGTGTTTTTGAGTGTAAAGACACATTGAAAGAAGATGCCATGAAAAAAGCATTCCAATACCCTAAAAAAAGTTATCAGCACCCCTTGCGGAGTATTCTAATTTGACATTAACTTTGCATAGTCGCAAGACAAACATTCAACATTTTCATTTTCAACATTTTAAAAACAACGTAAAGACTATGAAAAAAGACAATTTCGTCAGGCAGGCTGCCCGATGGGTGGCCCGCATGTTCGGCTACAAGGCCGAAAACATGTTCGCTCGTGGCCTGTGGTACGTGTTTGCCACAAGTGCCACCATCGTCGCTCTCTTTGTCGCCTTCATCTGCATCTGTGAAACCGTCGACGACATCCAGAGCATCCACTGGAGAAAGAAACACAAACGTCAGGAGAATGATGTCACCTACCTTCACGGCTCCAGCAACACCTACATCAGCCCTTCTGTGATTCATCATAAAGGGTATTCTTCCTATCTCTACAACACCGTCGAAGGGAAAAGGACTATCACAGAAATCCAAGGGATTTGCCAGTCAACGAACGACAGTTTGACCTGCTATTACAAAGACAACAAATGCGGCTACTTCAACAAGTTTACGGGCGAAGCTGTCATTCCGGCAAAATACGACAAGGCATGGGCCTTCTCCGAAGGCGTGGCTTGGGTGATGGAGAAAGGGCAACTACACCTCATCGACCACGACGGGAAAGATGTCTTAGGAAAGGCACTGCCTTATTCCGAAAAAATCGACAGCTATTGCTTCCACAACGGAATGTGTGCCATGACGAATCGCGAGGGACGCATTGGACTCATCAACAAGCAGGGAGAATGGACGATTGCCCCTTCCTACAGTTCCATCAATTACAACAGCCATGGCTATTGGGCCGTCATCGACACCTTAGAAAACCATGGAGCCTTCAATCTGGATGGCGCGGTCATGCTTCCTTTTGAGTTCAATCACATGAGATCCAATGATTACGACAACTACATCTATGCCAGGAGGCTCAACCACACCGACCAAGTGTTCGACTTCAAGGGCAATCTTGTGAACGCCTGCAGTTTCGAAAATGTCGAATGCTTGGAGTACGAAAGCGACGAGTTCGAATACCAAGACTACATGGAGGGATACGAGAGGAGGCCTCTATCGGCCAACTGCAAGGCGTACCAGTCGTCGGACTACCACTTCGGCTTAATGGACAAGGACGGCAATATCATCACCCCACCGTTATACGACAATATTAGGGCCATCGCAAAAGACCGCTACTTCTGCGAGGGCGACGGAGGCTCGGTAATCTTGGACGACAAAGGGAAAGAATGCGGGGAAAAACTATAAAGACTATGAATCTTGGGGCTGCATGGCTGTGGGGACGGCTTTGCAGCCTTTTTTGTTTTCAAGACGAAGCGTTTTCTGCAAAAATAGTTGGTGTTGTTGCTTGTTTGTGAGAAACGCTTTGCCTATCTTTGCAGAAACAACAAGACGCAAATCTTTCCTCATGGCCCAATGGCAAAAGACACAAATCCAGCGCGATAATGGCATGGTGGCTGAGGCGCAAGCCCCGGTCATCATCTCCGCAAGCCGTAGCACGGACATTCCAGCGTTCTATGCCGACTGGTTCTTTCATCGGCTGAAAAAGGGCTATTCTGCTTGGACCAATCCCTTCAACGGCGAGAAGAGTTACGTTTCCTACCAAAACACGCGCTTTATTGTGTTTTGGTCGAAGAATCCAGAGCCGTTGCTGGAATATCTTGACTATCTTGAGGAACGCCATATCAACTGCTATATCCAATACACGCTGAACGACTATGTGAAAGAAGGCTTGGAAAAGGGTGTGCCTCCTTTGGATGAGCGCATTGACACCTTCAAACAATTGGTGGACAAGTTGGGCAAAGGCCGTGTGATTTGGCGTTTCGACCCGCTGATTCTGACCGACCAAATCGGTTTGGATGACCTGCTGAAAAAAGTGGAAAACATCGGCGACCGACTTTTGGGCTATACCGAGAAACTCGTTTTCAGCTATGCCGACATCGCTTTATATAAAAAGGTGAAAGCCAACCTTGAGAAAAGCTATGTGAACTATGCGGAATGGACGACCGCCCAGATGGAGGAATTTGCCCAAAGGCTTTCGGAACTCAACCAAAAGTGGCACTACCAGTTGGCCACCTGTGGAGAGAAGATTGACCTTGCGCCATACGGCATCCAACACAACCGTTGCGTGGATGATGACTTGATGATTCGTTTTGCCCATCACGACAAGGCTTTGATGGACTTCCTCGGTGTGGAGATAAAAACCGTGGAAAACTCGTTGTTTGGCACGGAGCCGATTCCCGCCAATGCCATTAGGCTCAGCGAAACGCAATACGCCCTGAAAAAAAAGGACAACCGCGACAAAGGCCAGCGGCAGTTCTGCGGCTGCATGGTGAGCAAGGACATCGGCGAGTACAACACTTGCCCGCATTTGTGCGAGTATTGCTATGCCAATGCGAGCAAGGAAAAAGCACAGGAGAACTATAACAAACACGAAATGAATCCTTTGGGAGAAACGATAACGGGATGATATACAAACTGTGACAGGACACCCTCAAGTTGGGGGTATCTAAAAATCAAGCTATTATACAAGAAAAGTGAAATAATGCCGTGACATGATAATAGAGCAAAACACCAACTACGCCTACAAACTGAAATACATGGACAATCCCACTTTCGACAAAGTGAGGGATTTGTCCACCAAGTTTTACCGAGAGCTGCCACAAGCCTTGCAGGACGAACTCTTTGAGGCCTTGAACCGAGGCATTGACATCTTGGACTCCGAGCCTCAAATGACCGCTTACTTGTTCGCTTTCGGCAAGATGCACCAAGCCAAACTGAATTATGCATTTGGTAAACTGCCAGAAGAATTCTTCGAACAACCTGAAATCAATATTATTGACTATGGCTGTGGGCAAGCTTTGGGAACGATGTGCTATGCTGATTTCCTTCGTGAAAATGGATATACACAAAAGGTGAAAACCATTTCATTGATTGAGCCATCCGAAATGTGTTTGAAACGTGCTGCACTTCATGCTTCGGCGTTCTTTCCTGATGCAGAGATTAAGACCGTAAACAAGAAGTTTGATGACTTGACCCAAGACGACATTGTGTGTACCGAAGGAACACCCACTTTGCATATTCTTTCCAATGTGCTAGATATGACAAACTTCGATTTGGAAAGGTTTGCTGATTTGGTAAAAGGCTGTTTGAAAAGGTATAACCAGTTTGTCTGTGTAGGGCCGTATTTCAATTGTTCCGATAAAGATAACCGCATGGATGATTTCTGTTCGTTATTAAATGGCAATGAA
>Ga0310690_10009290_pt1 | contig 12337 bp, 3 predicted proteins | sample AusTroGonzalo_MG_2_FD_207661 | JGI IMG/M metagenome (GOLD analysis project Ga0310690, IMG submission 207661) | Bovine rumen microbial communities from tropical cattle in Woodstock, Queensland, Australia - Gonzalo_04 (v2) (version 2) | ecosystem: Host-associated > Mammals > Digestive system >...
ATCACGGGTAATCAACAATGCAATGCGCCCTTCCGCTATGTGACCAACGCCATCATCCGCAACCTGCACACGGCTGGCACCATCACAACCAGTCAGAAGTTTGCGGGCGGACTTGTATCCCGCGTGTTAGACAACAGCAGTTTGCTGATTGAGGGATGCCACGTATCGGTAGATATCAACAGCTCCATCAGTGGCGATGCCACCAACGGCGGAATCGTGGCACTGGGCAATAATGGCACCACCATCACCTTGCGCAACTGTAAATTCGACGGTAAGTTGCGCGGTGCTAACTGCCATTCCAACGGCGGCATGGTGGGCTATAGCACTGGGAAGGTGAACATCAACAACTGCCTTTTCGCACCAGAAGAGCTAAGCACCAGTAAAACTGGATGTGAGACATGGGCGCGCATAGGAGGGTCTGGCAAAGTAATCAATAACAACAGTCTGGCTACCCAATCATATAGTCTCACCACATTGATAGAAGATAAATATTCCGATGACGAGAAGTTAGCTTTTCTCGGCTCCGGCTGGACGAAGGATGCCAGCGGCAAGCCCGTGCCTGTCACCACGACTGTTGCCCCGCCAGCGCCTGATGGCTCGTTCTACTACGAGAGCTTAGGTCAGATTGTCGTGAACTCGCTGAAGACGGAGACGCAGCAGAGCTCTGTAGTGCTGACATGGGAGAAGACCGATGACACCGTGGATTACTTCAAGGTGGAACGTCGCAACGTCACCACGAACGAAGGTTGGGAAGTCATCGCCCCGCAGGTGACCTATCAGGAATATGAGGATAAGACCGCTTTGCCCGTGTTCGACTACGAGTACCGCGTCACTTCTGTCAACGATTGCGAGGGCTTGCACGAGACTACCTCCGACATCATGGCAGGCCACTGCGTGAAGACCGGTAAGGTGGAGGGCTACGTGCGCTTTGCCGACGGCTCTGGCATTCCTGGTATCCGCGTCAGCGTGTCGCCTTACGGCACTGGTGCCGATCCCACCAAGGGCGGTAGCTGTTTGACCGACGAGAGCGGTTTCTACAGCGTGGATAGCCTGGCCTACTGGGGCTACCAGAAGGGAGAATACGCTGTGACAGTATCCGGCATCGCCTCTGATGACCTGTCGGAAGACTGCAAGACAGGACTCTATGTTACTTTTAACGCACAGTCGAACTACTCCAAGGGTCGAAACTTCACCGTTATCAGCGGTGTGAAGTTCTCGGGACTCGTCATGTACCAAGGCACCAGCATCCCCGTGAAGGGTGCCCGCTTCGAGGTTGACGGACGCGAGGTGCATACCGCCAGCGGTGCTGTGGAGAGCGACTTCGAAGGTAAGTTCGCCTTCCGTATGTTGCGCGGACAGCACACGGTGAAAGCCGTGATGAAGGACCACACCTTCGCCGACAAGGGTCTCTACATTGAGAACAACGACTCAACAGTGGATTTCCAGACCGACGTGGCCAACACCTACTTCTACGACACCAAGCAGGTGAAGCTCATCGGACGTGTGGCTGGTGGACACGTGCAAGGCGAACTGCCTTTGGGCAATTCACTCTCGACCAACAACTTGGGTGACTCGTTGAAGATTGTGCTCACCTTGGAGGGCGACAACGCCTCGTGGCTGGTATTCGACAATACCAACCGTTCGCTGACCACCCGCGATGCCGTCTATCCGCATAAGAAACACGACAATATAGACCAGAACGTATACGCTACCCGCGTACACACCGAGCGCCACCGTATGGTGGTCTATCCAGACAAACATACCGGTGAATACGAGGTGATGCTGCCACCCGTGAAGTGGAAGATACAGCAGATCACCGCCGAGGGCTATGCCACCCTGTTCCAGGACGGACAGACCAGCGATGTCATCGACCTGACCGACTCGCTCACTCTGCACACCAATACCATCAAGGGTAAATGGAAGAGCCGTGGCGGTGTGGCCTTCGCGGAGGCTGTGGAGGAATATCATGCCAAGTACAGTCGCATCTACCATTCGCCCGTGCTCCTGGAGTACAAGCAGCAGGGCTACGACCCATTCGACTACTTCGGCGAGAAGAACTTTACCTACCAGCCCATCAAGGGTGTGAAGCATCAGATTCCCATCGCCTATAGTGTAAGGAAGGAGAACTGGCCTGCAGACAAGAAGGACTCTCTGGAGGCGCGTTACACCTTCGGCTATCCCGTGTTCAGCACTGACCGTGGCTACGGGTTGAAGATCTCGGCTCTGGAACGCTACTACTATAATAATAACACTAAGAGCGACACCATCGATGTGGTGAAACTGGACGGCGGCTTCGTGACCATCCGCAACGGACTCGTCAACGGCACACAGCGCGACACACTCTCCTTGGACAGTCTGGGCGAGGGTAACTACACCCTCCGCGCTGACCGTACGCCTTACATGCTGACTGGCACAGGTGCCCTGTGCACCGTGACCTTCACCATGGAGCGCGACGGCACCACCTTCGAGGGTACACCACTTCGAGGCTACGTGTTCAGTGCACAGTCGCCAACAGGTGCCCAGGACATCGTCAGCGTAGGCAGTCCCGTCCTTGTTGACATTCTGCGCGACCCGCCAGGCAGCGGATCATCGGCAAAACTGACTAAGGGCTCCACGTTGCGACTGGCCTACCAGATGGACATGGCATGGAAGGGTGGCGTCTCCATCGGCATCAATGCCGGTACTGGTCAGGACTTCTACACGGGTATCTGGTCAGGTATGGGAGTCGGCGCCAACTACGGACAGGTGGGTCACGCCTCAAGCGTGTTCAACACCAGTATCGATATCGTCTTCTCCGGCACGGGTCAGCGTGCCTTCGCCTATACGATGACGGCCAACGAAGACATCTCTACCGATGCCGGCAGTACGATGGTAGGAGCCGATGCCGACCTCTACATGGGTATGGAGACCAATATGTTTATTCGCCCGGCGGTGGCCATCCAAGCCATCAACGACTCGGCGTTCGCAGCCAGCAGCGGCGCACTGGCTGCCGGTCGCATGGTGGAAATAGCCAGCGGACGTGACGCTAAGAACAACCTGTTCCACCTAGTGCGCTCAGAGGTTCTGGCACCGGGACAAAAGGTGACTTCTACCTTCGTCCACTCGCAGCAGTACCTCGTGAAGCAGCTCATTCCTGGACTCGTCAACGAATGTCGTAGTCAGATGTTCACCGGCTCACAGGCCGATGCAAAGTCGGAGGCTAACCGACAGAAAAAGCGCATCTACCTATCGCTTGTGCCTGAGACCGACGAAGAGCGCTTTGGCATGGTGAACACCGACAAGAAGGGCAACTACGTCTATCACACCAGCAACGACAATTATAAGGCCGGCAACGATGACCTGGCACGTATGAACTATGTCATCGTGCTGCCCGACGGTGACGACGGCAAAGTGCAGACCGACACCATCCACGCCCTCTGCAACACTATCGGCGCATGGACCAACATGATAGCCCGCAACGAGAAAGAGAAGCTGGAGGTAACGGACAAGAACAGGATGAAGAACTTCGACGTGGACGGTGGCGGCACCGTGAACTACAGCGAGGAGTTCTCGACGGAGTACTCCAACACCACGTCGTACAACTGGTTGGCCACCGACTTCACACACAACTACTTTGCCAACCCCGATCCTTCCAACCCCGATGCCTACGGTGACAATGAACGTGCGCAGGCTGCTTTCTCCACCATCATGCCTCTCTTGGGCAACACCGTGGCCAAGTTCTTGACTGGTATGTTTGCCAAGACGTCGATGGGCGGAACGAGTGTTAAAAGTGTTGATAAGATAGATGGTAACTGGCTGGCCGATTATAAGATTAGTTTCGTCGGAGTGACATGGAATTTCGGTCTGACTCCCGTGGCTTCCTACGGCATGACCCCGAAGAACTCTGAGACCACGAAGTACAGCCGCAAGGAGAGCTTCACGGTGAAGATGGACAAGAAGTCGCATCTGGACTTCGATGTCTATTACTCCAAAATGATTGACTCGCGTAAGGATACGGAAGTGGATAGCAAGACCGACATCTTTGTAGAAGAGAACTTCCTGAACAACGTGGACTACATGGAGTACTTCCTGGACCGCGACGTCGGTTCGCGCGAGATTATCAACGACATGGTGAAGCCGCGTGGATTCATCTACCGTACCCGTGGCGGTGCCACCGTGCGTACGTGGGAGCCTGAACGTAAGACCTTGTTCGAGCGCACAGGTACCATCCTCGACGAGCGTACGAAGAAGATTGAGAACCCCATCATCAAGATGGACAAGCAGAGCATCAGCGGCGTGCCACACGACGAGCCTGCCCGCTTCAAACTCTATATGACCAATGAGAGCGAACAGCCCGAGGCCATTGGTGGCGGCCTGTATTATTATACGCTCTACTTAGACAGCAAGACCAATCCGAAGGGTGCCAAGATGACAGTAGATGGTATTCCGCTCTCTGCCGACGGTACTACCGTAAAACTGGTGCCGGGAGAGGTGACAGAAAAGACTTTGGAGGTATGGGCCGGTGAGGACTTCGATTACGACGACTTGGAGATAGGCGTCATCTCACCGGGTGACGTGCAATGCGTCGATGCAGTGAGATTCTCCGTTCACTTCCTGCCCACAGCCGGCAATATCGAGATAGCTTCGCCGGGTGACAAGTGGATCATGAACTGCGACGCGCCCTCTGACGCCAAGCAAGGCTGGTACCTGCCGGTCATCATCAGTGGCTTCAACAAGAACCAGAAGAACTTCGACCATATCGAGTTCCAGTACAAGGAGGCTACGCGTGGCGACGACTACTGGACGAACCTCTGTGGTTACTATGCCGACTCTACCCTTTATGATGCTGCCACCGGCACGAAGGCGATGATTCCTGAGAACGGCAACATCATTGCTAAGTTCTATGGCGAGGGCACGGTGATGGAGAAAGCCTACGACCTGCGTGCACGACTGTTCCGCCGCAACGGCAACTCGTTTATTACCAGCGACACGAAGGTGCTCACGGGTATCAAGGACACACGTCGTCCGCAACTCTTCGGGCAACCTGACCCGAAGGACGGCATCATCGGTGCAGGCGACAATATCGTGTTCCACTTCTCTGAGGCCATCGAACACAACTACCTGCAGAAGGCTACCAACTTCGAGGTGGTTGGCGAGACCAACGAGACGGCACTCAGCGAGGAGCCTTCACTGCTCTTCAGAGGCACAGGATATGCCGAGACCGATGCCCGTCGCAACTTCGCCGACAAGAATATGACCATCGACCTGATGGTGAGACCTGACGATACTGGCAAGCGTATGCCACTCTTCTCACATGGCACCGACGGTAGCACGCTGCAGCTGTGGCTCACGGAGGACTGGAAACTGCGTGCCGTCATCGACAGCGTAGAGTTCGAGAGCCGCGTGGCCATCAAGAAGGGGGCACTGAAGCAGGTGGCCCTCATCCTGGACAACAACAACCGACAGGCGCTACTCTGGAACGACTCTATCATAGGCACCCAGAAGGATGTGACCTATAGCGGTTATGGACCCCTTATCTTCGGTGCTACCAACGAGGTGAATACAGACGACCGCAAGCACTATCAGGGACGGATGCTGGAGGCACGCCTCTGGAACCGCACCATGGATGATGCCCTGCTGACCACCTACGGAAAGAAACAGCTGACGGGCTATGAGATGGGACTTGTGGACTACTACCCGATGAACGACGGCGAGAGCAACTATGCTGCCGATAAGGCACAGGGAGCCCATGCCGAACTGCACGGAGCTGCATGGGCACTGCCACGCGGCATGTCGCTCAAGCTGGACTTCGATGAGAAGAAACCGGTGAAGGGTCTGCAGCTTGACTATACCAAGATGCAGCGCAGCGCCGAACAGGACTATACGCTGATGTTCTGGTTCAAGACCAACGATAAGGGTCAGGGGGCCCTTGTGAGCAACGGTCAGGGTGCTCGTACCGATGATGATGCCCGCAACAAGTTCTTCATTGGATTCGAGAACAAGCAACTGATCTATCGCACCAACGGACGCACGCTGCCTCTGGGTAAGGGACTGGCCGATGACGAGTGGCACCACTTCGCCATCACCGTAGATCGCTCGCACCAGGTGGCTAACCTCTATGTGGACCGCGTGCTCACACAGTCGATATCTACCGACACGCTGGGAGGCATGATGGGACAGGACTTCTACGTAGGTAACATGGTGTGGCACGAGGCTGGAGCCAACGTGGGGACAACGCACTATAAGAATGCGCTCACGGGACATATCGACGAGCTGTGCCTCTTCTCACAGGCACTGCCATCCACACTGTTGAAGCGCTACAGCACCAAGAGTCCTACGGGACGTGAGAAGGGACTGCTTATCTATATGGGCTTCAATAGGCAGGAGCGCCAGCAGAACAATAATATTGAACTGCGTCCCTACGCCTTGAACCAAGCCGTCAAGTTCGATATGAAGGGTAACCCCACCGACGAGCACGACAGCATCTTCGTGGAGCCTGTTGCCGAGATTCTCGCCCACATCGATCAGGACTTAGGTGCACCCGTACAGTTCAGTCAGGAACTGCGCAACCTGAACTTCAGCTTCGTAGGCCGCGACAATGAACTGCTGGTGAACATCGACGAGAAGGATAGTCGTGTCAACAAGCGTAACCTCTTCGTTACCGTGACCGACATACCTGACCTGAACGGCAACTACATGGCATCCCCTGCCACGATGGAGTTCTTCGTTGACCGCAACCCGCTGCGCTGGGAGAGCAAGAGCATGAAGCTGGAGCTTGATACGTATAGGAGTAGTTTCGATGAGGTGTTCGAGGTGAGGATTACCAACACCAGTGGCGCTAACCATACCTATACGATAGAGAACCTGCCCCGATGGATGACGGTAGACCGTCAGACCGATGTGATAGGTCCGAAGGAGGAGTTTATCTTATGGTTCACTGTTAGCAAGGACCTGAACGTTGGTACCTACGATGAGATTATCTATCTGACCGATGAGGATAATTTGTCGGAGCCTTTGGCACTGACCATCCGAAAGAACGGTGCTGAGCCGGGATGGGAGGTCGCTGATAATATCAAGCACTATTCGATGAACCTGGTAGGACAGGTGAAGATTGGTAATGCCGTGGTAACAGATGCATACGACAAGGTGGCTGCCTTTGATGCCATGGGGCGCTGCATGGGTCTGGCTAACATCAGTTACAATGCTACGACTGCTAAGAGCCAGCTCTTTATGACACTCTTCAACGACCAGACTGACATCGGTGATATTGGACTGACCTTCAAACTGTGGCACCGTCAGACAGGACAGGTGTTGCTGTTGGAGACTGACCGTAAGGTGAAGTTCAACCACAGTTCGATTATCGGTTCTGTGGATGATCCCGTGGTGATGACAGCCGGTTCGCAGTATTATCAGGAACTGGAACTGGAGCCTGGTTGGAACTGGATTTCACTGAATGTGGATAACAACAGTTATCGCGACGTAATAAATATGCTCAACCAGTACCAGTGGCAGGACGGTGACATCGTGACGGATGATACTGAGGACTTTACGCTAGTGTATAAATTGGATCTGGGCACATGGCTGGCTAATAACACGCCAAGAGAAGGCTATAGCATCTCACCACAGCGTAGCTATCGCGTCTATGTGAAGAACTACGTTAACGTGGAGATCAAGGGCTATCCGCTCAGAGACGAGAATCAGCGCAAAATCACCGTGGAGCAAGGTTGGAACAGCATTGGCTACACACCGATGGTGAACCTGCCCGTGGCTACGGCTCTGGCTGACTACACCGCCAGCAATGGCGACGTGGTGAAGAGTCGCGAGGAATTTGCCATCTACACAGAAGAGACGGTTGGCGGAGGCTACTGGTCGGGCTCGCTGCAATACATGAAGCCTGGCGAGGGTTATATGCTCTATCGCAACGGCGAGAGTAAGGTGAAGTTCTTCTATCCTTACTATGAGCCAGGCAGCAACTTCTTCGAGCGCACCGTGGCAAGAAGCCGTGCATGGCAGACCAATTACGGTTGTAACATGACAGTGGTGGCCACTGCCGATGGCATCGACCTTCAGGAAGGTGACCGATTGGTGGTATTCAGTCATGGCGAACAGCGAGGCGATGCCGTTATGGTTAATGGTTCAGGATTTACGGTTAATGGTTCGCTCTTCTTCCTGACCATCTCTGGCGAGAAGAAGGCTCCGCTATCGTTTGCCATTGAGCGCGACGGTGAACTGATTGCCACTACGGCAGAGGTGATGACCTATGAGAGCAACACCCTGAAGGGTACCCTCGATGCGCCTACCGCTATCCACTTCGTCAAGAATGAGACGGGCGATGGCACGTGGTACACGCTACAGGGCTACAAACTCAGCGGAAAGCCTCGTCATAAGGGTGTATTTATTCATAATGGTAAAAGGGTCGTGATTAAGTAAAAATATGATAACTATGACTTACAAATTACAGAAGTATATACTCCCCTCCATTACAAGGAGGGGCTGGGGGGTGGGTCTTCTCTTCCTACTCTTCCTCGGTCTTAGTGCCTGCAGCAGTGATGATGAGGCTACCAGCGGAAATAGTTCGACTTTCGAGTCAGCCCAAGCCCCACAGTGGGAAGTGGATATGCACAGCAATCAGGCAAAGCCGCAGTGGACACCACCTACACCAAGACTCTATGAGAACAAGATGATTCTGATGATGCGCCTGCAAGAAGAACTGGTGCCTTACTCCACCGATGATGACCTGATGGCTGTCTTCATCGGCGATGAGTGTCGGGCAATCTCCCAGCGTTCTGGCAACGATGCAGTGATTTACTTCGTGCTCAACACCTACGGCAATTCTACCAGCGAGCCTGAGCAGTTCGCGGTCTGCTATTATAGCGGTGGACTGCATCAGGAGTTCTGGCTCAGAGGGGAGAACATATTCCTCGACGAGACAAACGTAGGCACAGAGTCTGATATTGTCTTGAACTTCCTGTCTGGTACGACGAAGTATGCACGGCAGACGGTGTTCATCGTGAATCCCAAAGCCAAAGAGGGCATCACAATTAATAATAATGCCGACCTTGTGGGGGTATTCGTGAACGGCGAATGTCGCGGTGTAGGAAAGCCCGGTGTATCATTCAACGTATTCCACCAGCCGAACGAGACGCAGGCCGAACTGCGCTACTACAGCAGCATTCAGGGGGGCATTTACACCAGCAGAAAAGCGCTGACGCTGGATACTGGTTACCAAACGATTGACTTCAATTTTTAAGCATATCAACCAATGAAAAAGAAACTTATTTTTTACACAGTTGCCCTGACGGCAGGTCTATTCTCGGCCTGCTCGTCGGACGATGAACAGGAATCAGAAAACCCTATACGCCACATCAGCGTAGAGGTGAACGAACAGCCCATGACCAGTGCTGACAACGAGGCTGGCGCACGCAGCCTTACCACACGTTCTGCTATCACCACAACCGAGACGTTCAGCACTTTCAACATGTGTGGGGTATATGATAACTCAACATCGAATTATACGGTATCGAAGTCGGGTGGTACATGGACGGTATCGCCAGATACTTGGCCAGGAGGTACCTCAAACAATGCCCCTACCCCATTCTATGCCTTCACCGACGGCACATTCTATGCCAACAGTGGCACACCATACATCAGTTTCACTATGGCTGAGGATGCTTCTACCCAGCACGACCTGCTGGTGGCTACCAACAACGTGGCTTACAGCAATCATAGTGGTAAAGTTCCCCTCACGTTCAACCATGCCTGTGCAGCTGTGGCGTTTAATGTCCAGATAACTAAAACATTGAAGACAAAGCTCGGTACAACGCTAACTGTTAACAGCATCGTGCTGCGTCATGTCAGCAACACGGGCAGATATTACTTTGGGGGCACACCTGTTTGGCAGAATGTGAATGGCTCAGCCAACTACACGCTGACCAGCGGAAACATTACCGTTGATACCGAAGCTCAGGCACTCAGTAGCAATTATCTCTTCGTGATACCACAGACTCGTGCTGCCAATGGCACAACGGGCACCTATCTGGAGATAAACTATACACTCTCGGGATCTAAGCAAGCCACCATTCCCCTCACTGTGAACTGGGAGGCAGGCAAACAATACACTATCAATATCAAACTTGGCACAACACTGATTCAATGATGAAAAAGACATATAAAAAACCCACCCTGAACATCGTGCTCCTAAAATCGAGCACGCACCTGCTGACTGGCAGTGAATATCAGGTGAATAGCTATCGAGACGGTGGTACAACCAATGTCGGAGATGAGTCGGAAGACTAAATCACTATCTGAGAACAAATACAAACGAAAACACGTATTAACAAGGATTTTGATTTTTCAAAGAAATGCCCGGAAGTGCGTTTTCTAGGGCGGAAAACGGTGTTTTCCTACGCAGAAAACAATATTTTCCAAGCCAGATAACGATGTTTTCCTGCTTAGAAAACAAATAAATGGACGTCAGATTAAAGATTAAACAATAAAAAAAGAACGGGCGAATCCTTTGTGGTTTGCTCGTTTTTTCGTACCTTCGCAGTTCAAAAGAGAAACGAATGATTGTTTGTATAGCAGAGAAGCCCAGTGTGGCGAAGGATATAGCACGAATTATTGGTGCTAACAGCAGTCACGACGGGTATATGGAAGGCAATGGCTATCAGGTGACGTGGACATTCGGACACCTGTGCGAACTGAAGATGCCAGAGGATTATACGCCTGTATGGAAGGCGTGGAGCCTCTCGGCATTGCCTATGATTCCACCAAAGTTTGGTATCCGACTGAAGGATGACACGGGCATCAAGAAGCAGTTTGCTATTATTGAGAGCCTGATGCAGAAGGCCGACGGCATCATCAACTGTGGTGACGCAGGGCAGGAGGGTGAGCTCATTCAGCGATGGGTGATGCAGAAGGCACAGGCCAAGTGCCCCGTGCAGCGCCTATGGATTTCGTCGATGACTGACGAGGCCATCCGCGAGGGCTTTGCCACGCTGAAGGATCAGGCGGAATATCAGTCGCTCTACTTGGCAGGACTGTCACGTGCGGTGGGCGACTGGCTCTTAGGTATCAACTGCACGCGCCTCTATACTATTAAATATGGTCAGAACAGACAGGTGCTCTCCATTGGTCGTGTGCAAACGCCTACGCTGGCTCTTATCGTGAACCGACAGAAGGAGATAGACAACTTCAAGCCAGAGCCTTACTGGGTGCTGGCTACGGTTTATCGCGACACGGTGTTCACGGCAACCTCGGGTAAGTTTACCTCGAAGGAGGAGGGTGAGAAGGCTTTCGCTACCATCGAAGGTAAGCCCTTTGAGGTGACGAAGGTGGAGAAGAAAAACGGTAAGGAGGCACCTCCAAGCCTCTACGACCTGACGTCGCTGCAGGTGGATTGTAACAAGAAATTCGGTTTCTCGGCTGAGATGACGCTGAACATCATCCAGCAACTCTACGAACAGAAATTGACCACCTATCCGCGTGTGGATACCACGTTCCTACCCGATGATGTGTATGGAAAATGTCCGCAGACGATGAACGGACTGTTCCAAGTGAAGTTCGCTGGTCAGGCGCCTTATGCCGAACTGGTGAAAGCCCTTGGGGGAAAGCCTCTGCTGAAATCAAAGAAGGTGTTTGATTCGTCGAAAGTGACTGACCACCACGCCATTATACCCACAGGAATAGTACCTCAGAACCTGACGGACGTACAACTGAAAGTGTATGATCTGATAGCCCGTCGTTTCATCTCGGTGTTCTATCCCGACTGTCAGTTTGCACAGACCACGGTGCTGGGAAAAGTGGAGGACGTAGAGTTCAAGGTGACTGGTCGCACGATACTGGATGCAGGTTGGCGTGCCGTGTATGCCAAGGACGCACAGACGGATGACGACGAGAAGAAACCTGATGAGGAAGAGCGCACACTGCCCGCCTTCACGAAAGGCGAGAGCGGACCGCACATCCCCACCCTGACCGAGAAGATGACCACACCGCCGAAGTACTACACGGAGGCCACGCTGCTGCGTGCGATGGAGACGGCGGGAAAGCTGGTGGAGGACGAGGAGCTGCGCCGTGCGATGAAGGAAAACGGTATCGGTCGCCCGTCAACGCGTGCTGCTATCATCGAGACATTGTTCAAACGTCACTATATTAAAAAGGAGCGTAAGAACCTGTTGGCTACACCTACGGGCATAGAACTCATAGACTTGATTCGCGAGGAACTCCTGAAGAGTGCGGAACTAACGGGTATCTGGGAGAAGAAACTGCGCGATATAGAAGCTAAGAAATACGACCCGCAGCAGTTTATTGACGAACTGAAACAGCAGGTAACGGAGATAGTGCGCGAGGTGATTAGCGA
>Ga0310690_10009291_pt1 | contig 12336 bp, 7 predicted proteins | sample AusTroGonzalo_MG_2_FD_207661 | JGI IMG/M metagenome (GOLD analysis project Ga0310690, IMG submission 207661) | Bovine rumen microbial communities from tropical cattle in Woodstock, Queensland, Australia - Gonzalo_04 (v2) (version 2) | ecosystem: Host-associated > Mammals > Digestive system >...
GGCACTGATGATGGTGTAACGAAGATCGCCTTCCTGGAAGTCGTAGGCGAAAGCTTGCAGTACTGCAAATGTCAGTAAGAATGACAGCATCAATTTGTTGAGTGTTTTCATAGGATTATTTTTTATTTAGGATTATTTTTTATTCTTTTATCCATTTTCCGTTTTCCGCTAATTTGCCGTTTGATATCACCTTCCAAACATAAACTCCCTCAGCCCATTCCCCTGCATCAATCTCTGTCACATTCTCCGTAATATCCTGTCTATGAACCAGCCTCCCATTCAAATCATACACCTCCACCCAAGCATCCTGCAATCCCGTCCTGATATTCAGCACATCCTTCCCCGGATTGGGATAAGCCGTAGCTACAGCAAAACCTAGGGTGTGGGCTTCCTCAATATTGTCAAAAGTCCCCTTTGACACCTTGAAAACTGCATCCCATCTTTTGACCGCATCCAAATCGAGATTATCCAAACTAAACACACAACCGTTTGTGTTGCCACAAATACCACGTGGCATCCTTCCGACAGATTCGTCTTCAAATTGATGGTATATTTCGCCAAGTTTGGTCAGGTTCTCATCAAAATAAGCTATGTAGAGGTTTCTGCCAATAGAACCATTGGGGGTTAATGGATCCATCGTGCCTATCATATACACGTCGCCCTCAGGTCCAAAACCTATCGACCCATTAAAGTATTGAGCAGCAAAACTTCTCTCTTCAGTGTGAATACCCCAAGTATAATTGAATTGGTTGAAGTCCTCGTCGAAAGCACTCATAAAAATGTCCTCATAATAGCCTGGATTCCCATTCATTGCTGGAATGGTAAAAGTGTTGATGGAATAGGCTTTGCCCGTGATAGGATTATAACGCAAGTTGGCTGGATAGTAACAACTCAACACTGGATAGGCAAGATTGTCGATGTTATGCTTCTGGGCAATGACGTTCAATTCGGCATCTAGAGTAAGGCAATCATATATGAGATCATTGGTTGATTCAGGGCATCGCATAATAACCCTGCACCCCACAGAGTCTATTGAGGACAGCATAAAAGCATAGTAACTACGAGGCCCTTCAAGTGTCGTTTCTGCACAAATATTGTCAAAAACATCAAATTTCATTACGCGCAGCGAAAGAGGAAAGAAATACGGGTTCTCAAGCGGAAAGGAAAACACAACGCTCCCATCCTTGTTCAGCACCGCATTGGTGCTGGCACAGGAGTCATCGTGTTCCCAGTAATTCATCGATTCCCATTTCCCACATTCCTTGCGACTGATTGAAAAGTCGTCATGTATGGTCGCGAGATACAGGCAAGCAGAGTCGTTTGTATGGGTCAGGAAAAACAAACACGGCTCACCATGATCGTTTCTGTTGAAACAATAATGTACCCAAGCTACTTCATCTATTGTTTCTTTCGGCCAAAAATACAGCGTATCTATATAGTGCCCATCATCATCAATTATAAGGATCGACCCATAAGTGCCAGGAGTTTCAACATGCCGAAAAAGTATTTTGTTACCTGTGGCGTTTTGATAGATAGGGGTGTACAATCCACCATTCTCGTTTTCAATGATTGGTTGAAGTTCTTGTGCGTGTATCGTCACCCCTCCCGCCATCAACAGCAGTGCAAACATGGAATAAATTCTCATTGTTTTCATTATTCTATTGGTTTTTATTAGTCTTATCAGTCTCTTCCCTCTCTGAGAGGGGGTAAGGGGGAGTTCTCCTCCCTCTCCTTCGGGAGAGGGCCGGGGTGAGGGCATCATCGTTAGCACGTCAGCGCGCATACCGAAAAAAATTACTCCTTCACAAACTTTCCCCCAATCATCTCTTTTTCAGCATTGTAAACTCGATAGAAATACACCCCCGCTTTCAATCCCGAAACGCCCACAGTAAGCACATTCCCCTCGCCACGGATAAACCTATCCAAGCAAGGCCTGCCAAGGGCATCCGTGATGCTGATGCGGCAGCCTTCAAGACTCGCCAACTCGCTGATGTCAATGTTCAGCTCATCCCTCGCTGGGTTGGGGTATGCCATGCCTTGCATTTCAGCCACAGGCAATTCCTTAATAGCTGTGGGTATCGGGTTCATCTCCTCTCGCGTCAGCCTCAACACTTTGCTGGCCGCGTATGGCGACAAAGCTTCTCCACCGTCCATGACCAACAAACAATCTCCGTCAGGATAAGGAAGGACAAATTGCGGCCAATACTTATAGTATTCGTCCTCATCAAAGAAGCGACCGCCAAGGATTTCCATGTCGCGGTCGAAAAGGCACAAGCCTGTGTGTTTGTTGTCCCCAGGGTAGTACATTGTCATGTAACAGCCATACATGGTCGTGTCGTTCACCGTGGCCATGCATTTGCAACCATATCCCGAAGGCTCTTCATTTCTTCCCTCCTCGTGAAGGAAACCCACTTCATAATGATTAACCCTGCCACAATCAACATTATAGCCATGTTGGCCTGGTCCAACCGTCCAACTGAGATCAAGGTCACCAATCGTCAACAGATACTCGTCAATCCCTTGCTTCCAAGGATATCTTGCACCAAAGAACAGTAGCCTGTCATCCGAAAGGAAATAATCGGAATAACCTCGGTCACCCAAAGCGTAGCTGTCCATGTCAGCCGCACCAGGAGTACCCAATATATAGCGGTATGCTTTCACATACTGGAAGTCTTCGTCATAAACAGCCGTTCCAATTCCACCTCCAGGCCCATTACAGAGAAAAACATAGCCATTTCCCGACGGATTCTTGAGAATGTTATGGCACATAAAACCTTGCAGTCGAAACTCTGGATCATTGGCATTGTAGTACTTAGGCACCACATAGCGGCACGCCAAGGTGTCGGCATTTTCGTCAAACCTATACATATAAGGGAATGCTCTACTTGAGCTTTCATAATAATAACCGCAGGCAATCACCTGTCCATTGTCGTATAGTAGACACGGCCGGCTTATTCTCTCCAAAGAGTTTTGGGTATAAACTTTTGTATCGACGATTTCAAGATTACCATCAAAAACAATCGCCCATAGTTCGCTACCTCCATAATTAATCATTGTGGTGTCTGGCTGAAACTGTGCCACTGTGAAATAATTGCCATTGCTAAGCTGAACCATATCATGCGTCAGCAGCATTTTCGGCAAGTCCTCACAAATACGGCGCTCATAACTGCCGTCAGGATGCACTTTGATGAGTTGTGTGTTCCAATCGCGGCGGCGACCAAATCGGCCCATCAAGACGGCGTTACCATCCGCATCAATCACGCCCGCATCGATGCGGGAATGTTGGTTGATGTCGTTCTGATCGCCAAAATCAAGCTCCCATTGCTGTGCCTGCATCGTCATTCCCGCCATCAGCAGGAGCGCAAGCATGGCATAAATTCTCGTTGTTTTCATTGTCCTATTGGTTTTTATTAGTCTTATCTGTCCTATAAGTCCCACTTCGTTAGAACGTTAGCACGAAAGTACGTATAACGAGAAACTTACTCCTTAATCCACTTCCCCGTTTCCACAAGGGTCGTTGAGCCTGTCGAAACGCCCGTGTAAACCTTCCAAATGTATGTTCCTGAAGCCCATCCTCCAGCATCAATCCCCGTCACATTCTCCGTAATATCCTGACTATGCACAAGCCTCCCAATCATATCATACACCTCCACCCGCGCATCCTTCAACCCCGTCCTGATATTCAGCACATCCTTCCCCGGATTGGGATAAGCCACGGCCACCTTCAGGCCGTTGTCGTGGGCTTCGTCGATGCCATCGAAAACCTCGGCTGGAAACTTCACAACCACTGACCCTTGTTGGTTCTGGTCGCTGAGTTTCTTTGTTTGAGCGGTCATTAAAACGCCACCGTCCGTTGTCGTAGTGATGCTTTCAGCACAATACCACATTAGATCAGAATCGGTGCCGTAATACACTTCTGCAAGGGTGTTAAAATCGTTGTCAAGCTGCTCAACCACTACCCATGAATCACCAAAAAGCGAGGCACCAACATTCAATGAATAGCAGAAATACAATGAAAAATCATTGCCGACATCCACAGCCCTGCATTCAGCCACAAAGTCAAAATCATAATTGCCTCTATGAAGTTCATGGACAACAGGCACAACCTCTTGAACACCTTCAACATCGTCGTCAAATTCGTAAAGATAGCAATCGTCATGACCTTGTTCGTAGTTCTTATTCGACCTTGTGGCAAAATAAGTCGTATTGTGTCGGCTCCTCATGATGGACACGTCATCAAAAGTCCAAGGGTCGTTTGTCGTTCCAGGATGCTTAAAATGCTTTATTCTCAAAAGATTGAAATTCTTATCCAAGTAAGCCACCGACCCTCCGACAACACGATTTTTGTCAATAAGGCTGGTCGCAGGCGGCACATTGGGCAGACTATTATAATAGATGTAGCCGTAATCGGTCGGCACCAATTGTTCGCGCCAGAAAATCATCTGCCAAGAACATCCTGAATACGGTATCTCATAGCCGACATTAGCCAATAACTCCCCATCAAAGTTCATCCTAAAGAAGAACAAGGAATCATAACCATGGATGCCGTTATAGTCTTTACTGACATTTTTTGTGTAAACGCCTACCATACAGTCATCGTCGAGAATGGCGGAATGAAGATGAATACTACCGCTCGATTCACAAGGATTACTGTTGTCATGGCCTTGAGCCGTATCAACGGGAAAACTATACTCATAACTCTCTACTATCTCCAAATTGTCATCGAGTTTGTACAATCCCAGAATGGCATCCGTTGGTGGGTTGTCGTAGTTCAGGAAATAGTTGAAATAACGCGATTCGTGATCGGGGCTGTAAGTGGCCAGCATGAACAACTCGCCGTTCTCATTTTCAAACACATACGGGTTGTAAGAAGAGCCCCAATAGCCGGGTTTGAAATAATTGTTTTTTGCCAGTTCCTCACCCTCGGGAGACAAGGCCACCAAAGCATTGTGAGGCGGATAGAAAGGATAGCCGGCTGCGTATGACCCAACATTGTAAAGGAACGATGCGCTGACAATGATGCGTCCATCCGACATCTCATAAGCGCAGTACTGGCGAGTCATTTCCGAATCTGAAGGTTTGTAAGGAATAGTGTATTCCCATTCCTGTCCAAAGGCCTTGGCTCCGAAAAACAGCGCAAGGGCTAACAGAATAAAACTAGTTTTTCTCATTGTTGTATGTTTTTTAATTGCATTTACTAATAATACAATGGCCCATCATCAATAAGCAGCCGCCTTGTCCTCCTCATGGCAAGCCCAACAGAATCCTCCTCCGTAAGCTCCGGCTTCGCTTCCCATCCATCCCCGTCTTCCTCAACAAAAGGTTGCGCCACCAAGCCACGCCCAACCATTTCACGGCACTCCACTTTCTCATTCCTCTCCCGGCAACCCGCCATCAGCAGGAGCGCAAGCAGGGTGTAAATTCTTGTTGCTTTCATATTCATATTAGTCTTATTTGCCCTATAAGTCTCACTTCGTTAGCACGATAGCACGAAAGTACGTATAACGAAAAAAATTACTCCTTAATCCACTTCCCACATTCCGCTTCCCTGCCATCAGCCATCACCTTCCAAACATAAACACCCTCGGCCCAATCCCCTGCATCAATTGCCGTCACATTCTCCGTAATATCCTGCCTATAAACCATCCTCCCACTCATATCATACACCTCCACACACGCATCCTTCAATCCCGTCCTGATATTCAGCACATCCTTCCCCGGATTGGGATAAGCGATGGCAACCTTCAGGCCGTTGTCGTGCGCCTCCTCGACACCAACAAAAGCCTCGGCAGGGAACTTTGTCAGAATATAGTGGTTGATGTTTGTGTTATCCAGTTCGTGACAATAGGATAGCAGAAGCACTCCGCCATCACGAGTGACGTAATACGAATTACAATTGAGGTTTGTCCGTTCCTGATAAGGATAATAAACCTCTTGTACCAACTCAAAGTTGCGGTTCAGCTTTTCAATCATTATCCACGAATCATGGTCGCGCCATAGGCCACGGTCGCGGGTGTAAGCCCAAATAATACCGTCATCAGTAAAGCTGGCTGGTGACCGCAAAGCGGTCATGTCGTAATCATCTGTTATTGCTTCTTTTCGATGCAAAACAACAACCGTTCCGGTGTTTTCCGTCATTTCCTGTAAGAACGCATCGTGTGCGGATGTTTTTGTGGTAACGTGGTCTATCAAGCATGACAGAAAAGTCGTACCCCAAGGACTTCTGCGAACCATCTCAAAATCGATTCTTCGCGGCCATCCGCTTTCTGGCGGAACGTCAACACCCATCGTTTTCACATAATTAAAATCCTTATCCACCAAAACACAATTATCGCCTATGTTTTTAGCACTGTTTTGCCCCGAATGATAATGAACATAGCCAATATCGTTGCTAATCATCTGGTCGTTGAAGGCATACGGGTCGCTGCCTCGGTCGCCCAATGATATACCTTTATGAACCAAAAAATTCCCATCGAAATCCATCTTGAAAAAGAAAAGCGAGTCCAAGGCATAATTGTTATACCTCGTCTGAGTTTTTGTGTAAGAGCCAACGATAACGCCGTCTTCCACAAAAGCAGAAGTCAGCTTAATTTTGGCCATGCTGATATTAAAAAGTTGTTGTGAGGTGGATTGATAGTAGGCGGCGTTATTGGTTGTATCAAGGGGAATCAAGTATTCCACGGAGTCAATCATATTGAGATCGCTGTCCATCTTATAGAAATACAAGTACGCCAAGTCCGAGCCTTCAAGCACGTAATTGGCACAATCAGGATCTCTGTCGGGTAGAAAATGTCCCATCACAATGATATTATGGTCAGGCGACTCAATGATGTATTGGTCATCGGAACGATAACCGAAACGATACCAGTAAATCTCCTTCTCCAGCACCCCGTCCGATGAGAACTTCATAAGCCCAGGATTCTCGCTTCTTATCCCGTTGACCGCAGGGTCTGTCCACGAAGCGTTCACAATAATGTCGCCCGATTCAAGTTCCGTCATCGATTGCATGCAGTTGGGACGGATAGGATCGCTGCTGTCGAACGTTCTTACAAATTCCCACTCTTGGGCGAAAGCCTTGCCCCCGAAAACCAACGCAAGGGCAATCAAAAAATGTGTCTTTGCTTTCATAGCGATAACTCTTTAGCATTCGTTAGCAGCAAAAGTATAGTAAAAAACAATGTGATGCGCAAAAATCACACACACATTTTACACACATTTTTCGCCTTGTGCCCTAATAAAACGCCGTTTTGCCTCATAAACGGCACACTTTTTCTCAAATCAGTCTTTTTGCAACCAGTTAGCCCTCTTTCAGCAACTTCTTCAAGTAAGTCGAAAGGTTCCCTTCCGTGCCAAGGATTTTTTTGATTTTTGAGATGCGGTTGGTGAACGAGTTGTACTTTACACCTTGCAACACGGCCATTTCGGCATGGCTAATCCCCGTCAAGGCAAGACAGCAAGCATTAAGGTCGGCGGGGCTGAGGTCAGGATAGTGCTCTGCCAAACGGCTGGCAAAGCCTCCAAACGCAGCATCCACGGCATCCTTCAAGGCCACAAAGTCAGCTTGGCCCAATGCCAGATTGGAAAAGTCATCCACATTCTTTGAAGAGATCTTCCCACCATCGGCAGCCAACCGCTCCCGGATACGCAAAAAGATGTCCGACTGCTCAAACTGCGCCCAACTTTGCGCAAAAGAAACATTGTCCTTTTTTCTCCGCTTGAACGCCACTGCAACAATGACCACCAGCATAAAAAAGGCCAAGCCTCCCCAAAGCAGGTAAGTATTCCGTTTCCGGATGGCCTTTTGCTCACGCAAAGCCTGTAGTCGTGCGTCACGCTCCGCCTTGAATTGCTCGTATTGCTTCACGGCCAATATCCCATCGCTCACCCGCTCCGATTCAGCTTCCACGTATGTGGGGTTAAAGCTATGGAACAATGCCGCACTGTCGGGTTTGTTTTCCTCCTCATAGATTTGCCCTAATAGCGACATGATAGCACCACGTTTCACATCATCGAAATCCGATTCCCTCACCTTCAGCAGATAAGGCTTCGCCTCAGCATGGAGGTCGGCAAAAAACAAGTTTATGCCGATGCTTACCGAATCGTTTTTAGTATCCATGCCACGCCGTGTCTTGAAGTCAATGAGCTGTTTCTGCACCATCACACAAGAGTCCACTTCTCCCTTGTCGAAATACAGACACGCCAATAGATAGCGGGCACTGGTATAATCCTCAATGTCGTCAGAAACAGTGTCGAGCAACGGCATCACACGATTAAGATAAAAAGAGGCCGAATCGTTTTCCTGAATGATTTCCAAAGCGCTGGCCAATTGCAAGCTTGACCGAACCATCCAAACGGTGTCATTGATGGCATCCTGATAACTCAAAGCCTGGTGCAGTGCGTCAATCTCGGCGTTATTTGCCATCTTAGGCCCAAACACATTCGCCATCTGATAATAAGCCTTTGATGCAAGCAGAATCTCCTCATCCGTCATGTCCTCAGGCAACTTTTCCAAACGATTGGCCACCTCAAAGAAATGCGGAAGTGCCTCCATCAAGCTGTCACATTTGAGGCAGGCAACCCCGCTATCATACTCGGTTTGAGCCTGTTGCATCACTTCATCAGCAACACGCTCCCGCTGTTGCCCGCACCCCCATAAGGCAAGCAACACCAAACAACCAACTATGATTCGAACACTTTTCACGCCACAAAATTACTCAAAATCCATCAAATTCAATCAAAAACTTTAACCACATTTCGGGAACGAGCCAAGTCGTAAGAACGATAGTACGTAAGCACGCATAACGAAACTGAACAACTCCAAACTGGTCACTCCACCAATCCCATCCCCGCCAAGGTGTTCCGCGCCCCGCCGAAGCCTTTGTCTTGTGTCCGGCAGTGCTACAGCCGCTACCGTTCCGCGACGGACACGGCTCGTTCCTCACTGTGTCCATCGCTCCACTAACGCGGCCCGCGCTGCCTACCCCAATCCCGCAGGCCTCGTCGAGGTGCTCCACATCGTGTTTGTCCCGTCAGCCGCACAAGCCTAAGCTGCTGCCATTCGCCGCTTCGGTCGCTCCATGGGCGTTTTCACCTCCGCAAACGAAGCGCCCTCAACTTCATCGTGAGTGTCCAGCCCTTCGCGGCCTGACAACTACCTTTCGCTCCACCGTGTGTCGGCACCGAGACTGCGCCGACACACGACTCCGCTCCAGTCCGTCGTCAGGTCGCCCAGCCGCACCAGCAACACCATCGCCGAAAGGCCTCACGAAAATAAAGGCTTGTTGTGCCGTAGTCGGTCGCGCCGTCTCTCACCCACAAAACGCCTATTGCGCTCACCTTCGCGGCCAATACCAGCAGCCCCACCCCGTAGGGAAGCCCCGAGTTCCCTGAGCCTGTCGAAAGGCCAAAGGATCACACGGTCGTTAGCACGATAGCACGTTAGCACAAATAACGAAACACAAAGCCCTGAAGGGGCGAACTACATCAACCCGATGCAAGCGTAGCGCAGCTTCGGGCAACTCCTAACTGACTCAAGCCGCCGCTGTCATGGTTTTTGCAATGCTTGGGCATTAACCCTGCCTCCCCAATGCTGTGCGGTAATGCCGCCAGTCAGGGTGCTCGTCCTCGTTCCTGCGGGCGAACACTCTGCCTGTCGACAACACCGCCCAGCGGCCGCGCGACGGCCAGCCTCACCTTTCTCTTTGCCCTGGGCAAGAAGTGTTTGCCTCTCTTCTAAAGAAAGTTCGTTAGCACGTATAACGATAGCACGTTAGTACGAAAAACACCATACAAAAACACCTCTTGCCCAGTGCAGCATCATGTTATTTGGAAAGTCTATTCTTCTCCGAAAATCTAATGAAAGGCCGTCGCGCCTTACCCACAGCTGAAGCTTTAACCAGGCAAAAAGCCCCGCCAGCGGCTAAGTCCAACTGCTATCATTAAACTCCAACAAGGTCTAAAGCCTCACCTAACTGTATGCACTGACCCAAAATCGAAAAAGAAAACAGACCCTCAAACAAAAAAAACTGTACTTTTGTCGTTCCAAGTATTGAACACATTCCATATACCATGATCAACATAGACGAAATAAGGGCATTGCTGGTCGATTTGGAAAACGACCGAGTCGAGCGGACAATCTCAACCACAAATACAGACAAGTTCGGTCAAGCCATCTGTGCTTTCGCCAACGATTTGCCTAATCATGCCAAACCTGGATATTTGTTTCTGGGCGTTGAAGACGATGGCAAATTGTCTGGGATTAAGGTGACTGATGATTTGCTCAAAAATGTTGCTGCTATTCGCACCGATGGCAACATCCAGCCACAACCTTCAATGACGGTTGAAAAACTGTCTTTGGATGGCCTTGATATGGTCATGGTAAAAGTAGAACCGTCAGCCTTTCCTCCTGTCCGGTACAAAGGGCGTATTTGGGTGCGAATTGGGCCAAGAAAAGGTATTGCCAACGAGGAAGACGAGAGAATTCTCATGGAAAAACGAAGAACCAATGTAACTTCGTTCGATGCTTCTCCTTGCCTGAACGCTTCACTGGAAGACTTGGATCTAAACCTTTTCAAGCATTATTTTCTGCCGAAGGCCATGTCTGATGAAGCCTTGGAAGATGATCGACGTGATGTGAAATACCAACTGGCTTCCTTTGGCTTCTACGATACTCGCTACAATTGCCCGACCAACGCCGGAATGTTGTTCTTTGCAAAACACCTTCGTCGTTTCATTCCTGGTGCTTACATTCAATATGTGCGTTATGCTGGCAAAGACCGCTCTGGCGATATACTCACTGAACATGAGTTCAAGGAAAACCTTTGCACGATACTGCCTGAATTGGATACCTTCATTAAAACCACGATTGCAAACCGCCGACCGATTCCTGTTACAGCTTTGCGTGAGGAGATGGTGGCCGACTATCCTGATTGGGCTACTCGTGAACTCGTAATGAATGCCATTTGCCATAGGGATTATGCTTCCAATGGCCCTATACAGTTCTACCAGTATGATGACCGAATTGAGATTATGAATCATGGTGGTTTGTATGGCCGTGTCAACGAGTCCAACTTCCCCAATGTAAATGATTACAGGAACATTGTGGTGGCTGAAGCCATGAAAGTACTTGGTTTCGTCAATCGGCAAAGCAGAGGCGTACTGAAACTTCAAAAAGATTTGAAGGCAAACGGAAATGGAGAAGCCGTGTACGATTTCGGATATCAGACTGTTGTTTTGGTCGTTGAGAACAAATCACCTCGTGGTGAGCAGTTGATGGCCGAAGCTGTAGCCAATGGTCTTTTGATGCAAGATGGCGAAAAACCGTCAGAGATGAAGGAAAATGACGGAAAACCGTCAGAAAATCCGTCAAAAATGAAGGAAAATGGCGGAAAACCGTCAGATTTTCCTTCATTGATAGTCAAGAATGTGTATGAAGCCATAAAGATGAACAGGAAAGCGAAGTATTCATGGCTTCAAGATAATCTTGGTGTCAGTGAAAGCACAATTGTTCGAGCCATCAACGATTTGAAAAGATTAGGGTACATCGATGCTAAGCACTCAAAGGTAAATGGTGAGTGGCAGCTATTGAAATAACAATTCCTGAATCAACTTCAACCCATCAAGCCGCCGCTGTCATGGTTTTTGCAATGCTTGGGCATTAACCCTGCCTCCCCAATGCTGTGCGGTAATGCCGCCAGTCAGGGTGCTCGTCCTCGTTCCTGCGGGCGAACACTCTGCCTGTCGACAACACCGCCCAGCGGCCGCGCGACGGCCAGCCTCAACTTCTTAATCGCCCCAGGCAAGAGTCGTTTCTCAACCCTCGTTAGTACGTTAGCACGATAGTACGTAATAACTCCTAACTATCAACTCCTAACTGCTAACTAAAAGAAACGACACTTGCCCAGGTCGGCCACACGTTAATTTTAAAGTCCATACTTCTCCGAAAGTCTTACGAAAGGCCGTCGCGCCTTACCCACAGCCGAAGCTTTAACCGGGCAAAACCCCGCCAGCGGCTAACTTCAACTGCTATCATCAAGCTTTTACGGAATGGAAAGCATCTTACCCAACGCACAGCCTCCCTAATAAAAACCGAGGGGGAAATCGGTGTTCCCTGCGTCGCCGCTTCTTGCGCCTGCCTTGGTGTGCGCAAGGCTATAACGAGCGCCAATAGAAAAAAATGCTGAGCTTCGTGCGCTTTTTTCTGTTGGCGGCCTTGCGCAACACCGCCGCTTCCTTCGTCTGTCCCGCGACAAGCGTTCCGCTGCGCTCCACTGGCGCGGCTCCAGACGAGCGTCTTCGGCTCCAAGGCCAGCCGCTTTCGTGGCTCCTTGCTCGCTC
>Ga0310690_10009292_pt1 | contig 12336 bp, 15 predicted proteins | sample AusTroGonzalo_MG_2_FD_207661 | JGI IMG/M metagenome (GOLD analysis project Ga0310690, IMG submission 207661) | Bovine rumen microbial communities from tropical cattle in Woodstock, Queensland, Australia - Gonzalo_04 (v2) (version 2) | ecosystem: Host-associated > Mammals > Digestive system >...
AGGTGCTTATGATTCCCTCGAACCACTTCTTTCCCAGGAACTCAAAGTCTCTCAAAGTTCCGAGAACGTCGTTGATCTTGTTGAAGGGAATTGCAATGATCTTGTTAATTCCGCGAATTATCGCATTCACAACAGACTTGAATGCGTTCGTGATTCCTTCCTTGATGCCGTCGAAGATCTGACCGCCGGTGCTGAAGACATCCTTCACCCGCTGCCATGCCGCACTGAATTTCTCGTGGAACCAGTCAGCGACATGAGCGAATGTTTCAGTGATTCCGTTCCAGGCATCGGATGCGCCCTTCTTGACGTTATCCCACATACCTGAGAAGAAGTTCTGAACCGGCTTGACTACGTTATCATTGAACCATCCCGATACAATTGACCAGATAGCCTTGATTCCGTTCCATGCATCTGAGAAGTTACCAGTGAGAACAGACTTGACAACAGAGAAGACAAGCTTTATCGCTTTCCATACTCCCTCGAAGTATTTCGCTGCAACGTTCCAGACCTTTTTGATCTTGTCCCATGTTTCAGAGAATGCAACTTTGATGAATTCAATCACGACTGCTGCGGAAGTTTTGATTTTCTCCCAAAGATTGATCCAGAATTCACGGAACTTATCGCTCTTATTCCATAATACAACGAACGCTGCAACGAGTGCTGCGATCGCTGCAACAACTAATCCGATTGGATTCGCAAGAAGTGCCGTATTCAGGAGCCATGTTTTCGCCGCCGCTACAACTTCAGCTGCGGACATGCCGGCAAGAGCTGTTGTGATTGCTGTGATAAGTCCGGCAACCTTCCATGTGGAGAATGCGACTCCAATGCCGACAATACCGGCTTCAATTTCCGGCAAGTGTTCAGTCATCCAGTCGATACCGTCTTCGACTTTCGGTGCATATTCGTCAATCAGATCAGTTATTTTCTGAATTGCTTCTTCAATCTGCGGTGAATACTTCTGAAGAAGTCCGTCGGCAAGTTCTGCGGCTGTTGTCTTCATGTTCTGAACTGCAAGTGCAGCCTTATCGAAGCCGCTCTGCGTTTCATCGTAAGTCGCAGAAACCGTTCCTTCGCTGCCTTTTACTATGTCAAGGAATTCAGAATACTCGAAACGACCGCTGTGAATTGCATCTGCAAGCTCCGTTCCGGCCTTGGAACCGAAAACGTCAATCGCCTTCTGAGTTGCTTCAAGAACATTCGGTGAATCCTTGATGTCCTGAATCGTTCTCTGAAATTCGATTCGGCTGTTCTTTCCTTCATCACTCCATGTTTTGACTGCAGTTTTCAGACCACCGAGAGCTGCTTCTGCATTGACACCGCTCTTTTCAAACTGAGCAAAGAGAGCAATGCTTTCCTTTGTGTTCAGACCTGCAGCTCTTGTCTGTGATCCGTACTTTGTCAAGTTTTCAGTCAGCTTTTCGGCGGAAATGCCGGAAGCCTGAGCCGCAATTGCTATCTCGTCAAGAACTTCGGAATATTTTGAACTGTCAATTCCGGCATTGTTCATCGCTTTGGATACCGTCTGAACCGCTTTCGTTGCATCCATGCCGGTGATTTCAGCGAATTTCATGAACTGCTCAGTTGTGTCTTCAAGTTCTTCGCCTGTATAGCCGAAACGAGTATTGACTTCACCGATCGCTGAACCAATTGTGTTGAAGTCACCTTTGACACGCTTTGAAACGTTCGTCATGCTCTTGGCAAGTTCGTCCGCTGCTTCTCCTGTCGCTCCGGTTGCCTTTACTACGGCATCACGACCGGAATCGAATTCGAGATAAGCGTCTTTGACTGCTCCGGCAAGCTCACCGAGCTTGTTAATGATAGCTGTGACCGCTCCGCTTGCTAAATTACCCAGGGCAACACCGAAAGCGTCAAGACTTCCATCTGAATCCTTGAAACTCTCGTTCAGATCGTCAGTGCTTTTCTCTGCTTCGCCTTCTTCTTTTTCAAGTCCGTCAAGAGCAGATTCAAACTTTCCTATCTGAGCTTCAGCGTTTTTAACGTTTGTGTCCTGATTAAGTATCTTAAGTGCAAGTTCGTCCGCTGCCTTTGCATTTCGCTCCTGAGCCTTTTCAGCATCATCAAGCTGTTTTGCGTACTTTTTAGCTTCATCGGAGTTTTCACCGTAAAGCTTTACAGCTTCATTGTATTTGTCATTGAGATCATCAATGATTTTCTGCCCGTTCTCCTGAGCCTGCTGCACTCTTGTCAGCTGTTCTTTTAAGAGCTCAAGCTTCTGATTTTCCGCTTCAACAACTGACTGCTGCTGTTTGATTTTTGCCGAAAGACCGTCCGCGCTCTTGCTCCAGTCATCCATCCCGGCTGTTGCATTGCGAAATTCGGCGTTCGCAAGCTTGATCTGCTTGTTTGCCTCTTCAATTCCTTTCTTAAGGTCGGAAACGTCAATTCGGAATTTCGCGGTATAGTTTTCGTCCTTCGCCATATCTCCCTCACCTCTTCTTAATACCAGTCATCCTTTGTGGCGCGTCTTCTTATAACCTGTTCACCGTTTTTCGTGACGATTTTCTGCTCGTTCTCCTTCTTGCCGCCGCTCCGCTGGTTCTTCTGGATCTGACGTGTGAAAATCAGAATGACTTCATGAAACCGCTCACGGCGAACCGAAAAAGGAGATAATGCCGGAAATTTCTCACAAAGGTTTACGTTTAACTCATATAATGCTTCATAGATATTTATATCATCGGGCGATCCCTCGCCCTCAATCAGTTTCCCTTTTTATTAAGTGTGCCGAGTTCGTTGACTGCGTAGTTGTAGATTCCTTTGAAGATTTCCACGATGTTTGACATTTTTGCCGTTCTGAGCTCTTCATCTGTCACTCCATAGAAGAGATCTTTCAGAAAAGGTTTCAGCTGCTTCGAAGATCTGATGATCATTGCCGCAAGCGATGCTTTATTATCCATGTTATCAACATCAAGAACATTCAGGATGTCTTCAACCACGCCGAACTGACAGTCGAGTGTTTCGGCTGTATAGGTCTTTTCGTTCCCGTCACTGTCGTTTACTCTAAGTTTTAATTCCATATTTTTTACCCTCTTAATTTCAGAAAAAGCCTGCAGATCTTACTGCCTGCAGGCTGATTCGTTCACTTTTTCTGCTTTTTATCTTTTTTCGGTTTGCTTTCTTCCTGCTTTTCAGGCTTCTTCGGGTCGTCAAAATACTGGATAACCGGTTTTCCGACTTTGTTCTCAGAACCAGCAAGTTCTTTGATTCGTTCGTCGGAAGGATCTGAACCTTTGCGAGGATAAATCATGCCGATTTCGTAAATATATTTGTCGTCCTGAAGATCAGCAAACTGTTCAATAGCTCGATACACAGTCTATCACGCTCCGGCTGTAACCGTAACAGCGCATGAAGCTGAGTAATTGCCGCTTGTTGTTGTAACAACAGCTGTACCAACAGCAACCGCTGTGATAACACCGCCGGCAACTGTAGCAACTGCAGGATTCGATGAGCTCCATGTTACGTGCTGACCGCTTGGTGTTGTTGTCGCTGTAATTGTTGCTGTCTCATCCTTTACGATAGATTCACTGCTGCTTGAGAGTGAAATTGCTGTTGTTGTTGCCTTTGCAAGGCTTGCAACGTTGTCCGGTGTTACCACCTGGTTGAAGAATCCTGATACATCTGCAAGGCCGTCACGTTCATCAATGACAACTGCTTTTGCTCTGCCCTTGATGTTGCCTGCCTCGAAGCTGTAGAGTGTCTTATTGCCGGTGAAGACAACGCTCTGATTGTTTGTGTCAACAGAATCAGACTCTGTTGTGCTTGTTTCGTCAGGAATGTTCGAGAATGCGCCTTTCAATCTCCAAACATACCTATAAGTACCGTCAGTGAGCTTGAGACGATAACCGAGAGCGTAATATTTCTCAACACCTTCGTCGTCTACATAAGCACCTGTTGTCGAATCTACTGACTTACCTGTGATTGTGGCAAGCTGTCCGAGTTCCAGAGCCGGAGTTGTGAGAGTTACTTCGTCAGAACCTTCTGTTCTGATAACGATAGCACCTACATTGTCGTAATAGTGAGTCTCGCTTGAATTTTCGGTTGTCTTTGATACTTCAGCGACCGGAGCAAGCGGAATAATATTTCCGACTGTATAGCCGGTGCTGTCGTCCTTGGTTACTTCTGCAACAACTACGTTGTCACATCCGCGGAATTCAACTACCTTCATTCGTGTTTTCCTCCTCTTTGTAATTTTCAAATGCGTATATCTCGAAGAATGATCCGGTATGTGTCGGAACGTCTACCGAGATATCATGCGGCTTTCCTTGCGGAATCCAGCCGCTCGTTTTCAATAACTGCCTTGCGGCTTCTGTTTTTTCTTCGACAAGCTTAGGGTCTGTTGAGTAAAAATACACCCAGAAACCCCAAACCGCCCGATTTGCGTCATTATCATAATAAGCCGCTTCGGGAGTCTCGAAATTCCAGAATGTAAAGAAGCTGTCCGGGTAAGCTTCGTCCGTATCGAGTGAACCCTGCAGAAACACCGGATATCCGAGAGTGTTCAGAGCCGTTATCAATTCAGTTTTCATCCGATCACCTTCTTTGCTACACTCAGGAACGCTTCTTCCTGTATTTTCTGAACTTGTTTCTTGATTTTTGAACCGTAAACTGCGTCATACAGCTTGCGATCCGGCTGAACATGCGGCTGTCCGTGAACTTTCGTTCCATACATCAGGAATATTGACGGAATACCTCCGTCATCAAGGTTAAAACCAACCTGAATACTCGCGTTCGTTCCGCTCCATTCAACCTTGTTCGGGTGAGTGTCAAGTGACTGTTCAACCGTTCCGGTTCGACGGTGCGGTGCAATTGCCGCCTTGAGCTGACTGTCTACATATGACGCTGATGTTGTCAATGCGTTTTCGACTGCTGCCGTGAGCGCGTTTCCGCCGGCTTCGTTCAGCTGCTTCTTTAACGTCTCAAACATCGGAAAATCAAGCGTAAGCTTGTTCTTCGTTGCCATATCAGACACCGCCCTTTGCTCGCTGCACCTTAAACTGTACGAACCGATTCTGTAGTTCTATGTTTTCCGGTTCAGAGATAACTTCATAAATGCGTCCGTCAGCAAGCTTCAGACGTGACCCGCTCGTGATGTCTGATCTGTACCAGGTTGTTACGATCGCAGTGTCAAGAATTGAGATAACTCCGTTCACATCTGACTCAGTGCCGCCCCTTGACTTCCAGTTCACGAAGATTGTCTCTCCGCTCACTGCATAAGTTTTTGTACGGACACCGTTGTATGTCGTAACTGTTGGCGAGGAAAAAAGTTCAACTGCAGTCCTGAGCTCATATGTGTCTTTAGGTGTGTACATGCCATCACCTCGACTTCAATGCTAACTGACTAACTCTGTCATAGAAGTAAGGACTCAGCTTCGCAGCTCCTGACTGGTTGTTCCAGAGATCATTCACTCCACGAGCAACCACACCGGCAGATGCCGCAATTACTGAAGCATTGCATCCGGCGTTCGACATATAGTCAGTGACTTCATCGATATACACTGTAAGCGTAGCATCGAAAGCAGTTCCTGTGATTCCGAGTGCATTTTTAACGCTCGTCAGCATCGTTGCATCTGCCATGTGATCACCTCTTTATCAGAAGCCGACTTTCGCGATTGCGACAGCATTGCCGCCGGAAAGAGTTGCTGAATAAAGTGTTTTGCCGTCTGCTGTTACTGTAGTGCCGCTTGTTGTTACCTTTGAGCCGGCGATGTAGAAGCCGTCATATTCGTAATCTGCGATAAAGTATACGACTGCTGATGTGCCTGAAGCAAAGTTGAACTTGCGAACTGGTTCGTTTGCGATGTAGTTTCCAGATGCAGAAGCAACTGTGAATTCGCCAACTGCTGAAGATTCAGCTGCAGCGATTGATGTGCCTGCGATCTTGAACATTGTGCCGAGTAATGTTAAAAGGTCTGTGCGAACAACTGGCACGATTCTGTCATTGTTAATCATGATGTTTTCCTCCCTGTCCTTTTATTAGGTTCCGTCGTATGTACCGGTTACGCCGAGAATTGTCACGCCGTCCTTGATGTTACCGGCTGCGATATTCTCATCGATCGCAGCTGTAACAGCCGCAACCGTAACCTTGCGGAGTGTCTTTCCGCTTGTTGCTGTGATTTCCTGCTCTGATGTTGTCGGAGTTACGTCAATATCTTCGTAATCCGGTACAAGGCCGGAAGCAACAGCTGTGATGTTGTCAATTGCCTCAGCGTTGGTTACTGCGCCACCGTCTCCACCGAGGAGAACGGCGATTGCATTGAGGACATCGACCATTGTCGATGCCTCTGCAACGTCCGCAGAATCGCCGCCTAAAGCAAGATATAAAGCTTTTAATGATGCGACATTATTCATGCGATCACCTCATCAAGCCTTCTTAATGAGCCAGATGCCGTTCGGGTTGAGAACCTTGCCGTCAACAACAACGAGCGCTTTTGTAACCCATTCGTTTGTTTCCTCGTCAAAGTATCTTCTCATTGTGAAACCGTAGTTCTCATTGAGAGCATACTCTTCCGGCTGCCAGTAAACGCCGATAACGTCGTTTGAGCTTGCAGAATCGAAGTCGTTGAGAATATCAGGTTCAACAAGTGCGATGTTTCTGCCGAAGAAACGTCCGTTTGGATTTACACTATCGCCGTCATTAACTTCGAGGCCAGTGCTCTGACGGAAGATCGGATTGTTGTTGCCGTCAGCCATTGTTTCGAGATAGCTGTCAACTGTAGAGTTAGCAAAAATGAATTCGCCGTCTCTGTAGCCGAGAGGAAGTTTGCTGAAGAACTTCTTTCTCCACGCTGTCCAGTTGCTCATGTCAGCTGCAGCCATTGTAACAACATTTGATGTTGCTGCAACTCTTGGATCGTTGAGAATACCAAGAGGCTGGCCGTCGCCTGAACCGTTAATGATAACGTAGTCCATAGCCTTGAGATATGCGATCGCAATTACCTTTGTGATTTCTTCCTCGAATGCTTCAATAGTTAAGATCTGGCTGAGGAAGCTCTGAGCGATGCGGATTTCGGCTGTATGATAACCGAAGGATACCTTGCCGAGAGAGCCGATATTCTGACGCGGTGAAGTTGTTCCTTCGCTGATCCACTTGAAGTTTGCCTGGAGTGAACCGATCGGGAATTCAACGCCGCCCTGAATGCTCATCTTGCGAACCTTAGCGTAAAGGTTGCCATATCTCTTGCGAACTGTGTTGATGATCTCACGCATAATTGTGAGAGGAATTGCAGCACCTGTGTCAGCTGTTGTCACTGGAACGTTTGCTCTCTGCTCAGCTGGAAGTGAAGATCTGTATTCGTTAATGCTGTTGATGATGTCAGCCGGAATCTTTTCGCCGCGCTGAACATAAGCCATAAATGCGCTTCTGTATTCAGTCGAAGCAAGTGGATTCTCGTTTGTCTTCTTCTTTTCTGTTGGATTAGCAATGCCAAAAGCACCTCTGATGTCGCCGTTCACTGGAACTGCGTTCGCAGGAACTGCAACCGGCTGAGCTGCTCTCTTTTCTTCGTCTTCCTTAGCTTCAAGCGCAGTGATTTCATCGTTGATATCCTTGATCTCTTCGTTGAGCTCCTTGAGCTGCTCGCCGATGCTTCTGATTTCAGCTGCATCTTCGGAAGCCATTGCTCTTGATGAAAGATCAGTCTTCTTGGCCATAAGGCGTTCAAGTCTTTTCTTGAGAATGTTTTTCATTTTCACTTTCCTCCTAAAATTGATATCTTGAGCTTGAGTAATTCAAGTTCTTTCTTTTTCTTTTCATCTGAGTCACCGTCCGGTGAACTTGCTCTCTGCTGCTTCGCGCTCTCCAGTGCGGCTTTGGCACTTTCCAGTGCCTCTTCGCTTCGGGCATTTATCGAAGTTGATGCGTATGCAGGAAAAGTCACTGCAGACACTTCAACGACGGAACTTATTTCTTTGATTCTTCGTGTCGGATGGTCAGTGTCGATGCCGTCCCACTCTTCGTCGCCAACAGCAAACATAAAACTCATGCCGGTGATGTCTCCACGGGATACCGCAGAATAAAGCGCACGAGCGTCAGCGTTGTTTTCAGTATCTAAGTCAACATCGATTTCCATTCCTGAAGAATCAACTCTCAGCTGCATAGTTGAATTCCCGTTATTGTTTCGGGATCTTGCAAGCGGAATTTTCGAGAGATCATGATTGACCAGGAAGCGAACGTCTCTCAGATCTGCATTGTTCAACGCGCCTTCTTCAATTACTTCGTCGAATAATCCGGCGATGTCAGTTCTTGAATTATACACGATCGGTCTTCCTGTGATCCTGCTTCCCCGTTCACTCTGCTCAGCGCGAACGTCGAAGCTGTATGATCTCCGTTCTAACTCTTTCTTGTTCTTCATCTTTTCACTTCCTTATTATGGTTATTTTATTGTTTTACTGTTTGGTTGTTCACAGTTTGTTAATGACCTTTGTAAAATCGTGGAAACACTCAAGGTTTGTACGGTGAACCAAACTGGGATTTGGTTTAGTAAATCTTCACTATGTTCTCATGATCTTTGACACGAAAGTTAATTTCAACATCATCGGGGCTGAAAATTATATCGCGGTCACAACCATAGCAATGATAGTTTTGCTTTATTGGTAAATCTTGAATGAATCTTGCCTTGAATAAAGCTAAATTACATTCAGGACACCTAAGAACAAAGTTTAATATTTTCTTTTTTTCATTCATTTTTCTACCTATCAAACTTGAATTTGGTTTACTGATCTCGATTTATTTTGTTTCCTTATTTTGTAAACAGTTACTTAAAATATTATTCCTTATCAGCATCAAAGTCGGCAATAAGCTGTTCATACTTATTAACGTCAGCTCTTGCTTGTTCACGTAATGCAATCACTTCTTCTGCATTGTATGGATCAGCCTTTTCCATAATACGTGCTTCATAGATTTTGAGAATCTTATAGTCAGTGCTTGATAAAGCGTACTTTGCTTCTATAAGGTTGTGTTCTAATTCTGCACGCTGGTTAAATCTTTCAATTGATTCTTCTTGTGTCATAAGATAAACTCCTCTCCAAAAATTTCTTTGTACTCGTTATCGAGTGCTTTAATTGTTGTATAGCAAGCATTATATGATTTAAGTATAGACTGCCGCCACGATTTATACTGGTTATAGCAAGTATCATAAGTTAAAATACCTTCTCTATACAGTCTACCGTGTGCCTTCATTCTTCTACGCTGCCTAACTACTTTACTGTGTGTAAGCCGTTTCACAATCCTACCTGTATCTGTAAGACTGTATTTAGTTTGTAAAAACGTAAAGCTGTGACTTAATTTAACAACCTGAGTTTTTCGTTCATTCAACATTAATTCTGCCTGATTAAGATAATTATTGATCTCATGTGCTAAGCCATTAAGCATCTGCTTGTCATCACTGATAATGTAAAAATCGTCCATATACCGACCGTAGAACTTACAGCCTTTGACAATCTTAATAAAGTTATCAAGCGGCGATAAATAAAATACAGCCAGTGTTTGTGGTAATTCAGAACCAAGCGAAAGTCCGTCCTCATCTTCTGTATATTTTGATGAGCATATGATATAAGATAACAGTCTGAAAATGTCATTATCTTCAGGCGGTATCTTATTTGCAAGCATCTGAATTAATATATCTTGTCTTATAGAATCGAAATAATGATGAATATCTCCAAGCAAGATATATCCGTCAGAACCGTGTTCAAAGTAATATCTATGCAGATGTTCTTCTAATCGGCTTCTTGCAAATCCAGTACCTTTGTTTGGCATTGATGCACCATTATCATGTATCAGATATGGAGTCAGTAATGGTAAAAGATAGCCTTTGTTCAGTATTCTGTGAACAATTCTATCTCTGAATACCGGAGCTTCTATCAGCCTTAACTTTCCACGTTCAGATATAGTGAATTGCCTTGGTTTAGATGTCCTGTATGTTTCAGTTAGGATTTCATTCTGTAATGCTATACAGTTGCCTACAAGATTCAAACCAAATTTCTGTACCTCAGTTTTCCAAGGTGCTGCTTGTCGGCATGAATAGTAAGCATCAACCATATTGTCTATTGTAAATAGTTCAGATAAATTCATAATGGTAGCAGTGCGTTTATAACAGATCCATTCGTAAATGACTGTATCACACTGTGTATTTACCTCCTTTGTGAAGGATGGTCACATTCTCCTTATCAGGTGGGACTGGTTTTGTAGTGGCTTGACGCCACCGATGCCAATCCGCTTTGTCCTGTTAATCGCAGCCGGAGCGACCCTCGTATTCGAAGCATCATTGTTGTTGGCATTACCGTTGTTGTTCAGGTTAGCCGACCTCTCGGCAGATGTACAGAATGTAACCAAAGATATTTTTGTTGATTTATTTTTATTATTGAATATGTTTGTATCTGTTCGTGTCCGAACGTTTGATTCCTCTCAGAAGATTCTTTTCGTGTTCGAGTAGTCTAAGAAGTTCTTCGGCAAGTCCTATATGAATGTCCAGTTCTCGTTTCATCAGTTTGTATTGAGTTTCAATTGTTTGACAGCAACCTATCGCTCTATCCCACATTAATTTACGTTCAATAACTTCTTCTTTACACGCTGGATATATAGAATTAGCAGAATATACACAGTTTATAAGACGATCAGCATAAGTCTTTAGTACAGCTTTATTATTGTTAATGAGCCATAACTTATTCTGACTATCGGTTTTAACTCCAAAATCATGATATATACTCTTAATTACCAATTCGTGTATCTTTTCAGCATTAGTAATAAATTCTACTTCTGATGGTTTACGTTTGGAACTTGGAACTCTGCTCAATGGTACTCACCCCCTTTCCATATCTACCCGTGTCACAAGGACACGGGATTTAGGATAAAAGGATAAGCGCAGCCGGAGCGACCCTCGCATGCGAAGCACCAATGCTGTCGGCACTACCGCCGCTGCTCAGGCAAGCCGACCACTCGGCAGATGCTATATCTCTTAACCATATATTCTTATTTCCAAATAATAGGTTTGCATCAATATGGTTAAATACATTAAGATGTTTAAAAGCTTCTCCTGGTTCATATCCACCGTTACTAGCTTTACTGTTGCCCCATACCTTAGAACCATACATCTGATTTTCAGATAAAAGAGAAATCTTCTGTGAACTCCAAGCCCATCCGGAAGCAGCATCGCCTGTAATTGCATTTGTAAGCAGTTTCTGATGTGACAGAACCTTAGCAGAACCGAACCATGTTTCAATCTGTGGTAATGCAGAACCAACGAGCCATTTATGAATTAAGCTGTTTACATATCCACCAGCCGTGCTGTTAGTACCGTTCCATACTACATTACTGAATCCAGTAACAATAACAGCTGCATGGTGAGTGTTAATACCAGCATAAGTTGAAGCATATCCGGCATAGAAAGTATCAAAGTCAGCTATTACAGCTTTAAGTGTGATGTTTGTTTGTGCTGGAACAGTGACTTCTGTACTATCACCACCTGTATATGTACCTGCTGGAATAGTCACTGTCTTAGTCCAGTAATCACCAAGATAAAGATCTGTAAAGTTACCACCCGACAGTGCTGTATGCTGTGCATCTGTAAGTGTATCACCAAGATTCTTGCCACGATACACCATATTATGGTTAAACGGTACAGTAAGGAATGGATGAGCATTTAATTCAGCTAAGCCCTGTGTCAAATCGGAATTTGGTAGGGCGTATGGAGCAAAGTCATGTCCTACTGCCCAATCGTCAGCTGTGCAAATCATTGGCTTGAATGTGATGTTAAGATTTGTACCCGTAAAGAACGCAATTTGAATAGCTCTGTCAGTATCTCCGGTCATAGTAACACCGTCACCATAGTCATAACCAATATTGTTTACACCACTTATACAAGTGGTAGTCGATACATCAGAAGTTCCACCGGAATATATACATCCTTTGTATAGTGTATGATCGTATATACCAAGTGTTAAGGATGTTTGACTTGTTGGTGTACCAGTAACAACAATAGACTTGTTATCATTTACAACAATCGTTACACCAAAATTTGAAGTAAAGGTGTTGCCGTTCCATGTACCATTGTCCCATCTTTGCTTTAATCCATTAACTGTAAATTCAAATAAGTTCTTTCCGGTCTTGCCTAAGGTGTACAAAATATTTGTTTGGTTGGTCGAAATCTGCGACACTTTGGCTGAGTCGATGCCTGATGCAAGAGCTGAAGCTTCTTCACTATCAAAACTTACCAAAGAACTTGAAAGCTTGTGATCTGAGTCAATCGCATTCTGTTTCGCGTTCCAGGTCTGCTTTTCTGTTGATGTGACAAACTTGTTTGTATGATTTGTGTCGTCAACGAG
>Ga0310690_10009293_pt1 | contig 12336 bp, 23 predicted proteins | sample AusTroGonzalo_MG_2_FD_207661 | JGI IMG/M metagenome (GOLD analysis project Ga0310690, IMG submission 207661) | Bovine rumen microbial communities from tropical cattle in Woodstock, Queensland, Australia - Gonzalo_04 (v2) (version 2) | ecosystem: Host-associated > Mammals > Digestive system >...
GAATCTATAAATCTGATTCTAATCTTCGTACAAAAAAGGGGAGTTAAACCCCCTTTTTCTTTTGCCTTTCTCTAGTCTGGATTCTATTCGTTAGGTTACTGCATTTAATACAATACCTCTGTCTACTGTTCCTTCTTTCAATCTTCTTTCAGCATATTTCACATTCCATCATTTCCATGTGTATTTTGATTAGGCATATAAAACTCTACTAGTATTCTAGCAATCTCTTTCATCTTATTCAGATTTTTCTTAGGATTTTCTGAAAGTCTATTCAGTTTCCTCACTAGTCTGTCCTTCTCCCTTTCTTCCATGTTCTAAGATGTTATATAAACAAGCCTTACAGTTTTTAATGTAGATTCACATCATACAATATTCACAAAAGCTCTCTACATATTTAATAAGTTCTTTTTCTTCCATTACTTTAATATAGAAATTAAAAAGCTGATTGGATTTTCTTGAATTGATAGTAGCATTAGTATTCTATATTCTCATCACAATTCTCAATAAGTAGCACCATCTCCAAATAAATCTATTTGTATTCTATAATCTTTTGAAATTGGACAAAGCTCTATCTTATCATTATCTACTAACCATTCTATAAATCAGAATTTCTTACTACATATAAGGCTATCACTCCAAGCTATTTCTGTTTCTCCATCTATATCTACTCAATAGAAAGTTCCATCATAATCATCATAATTCTTATAAACTACTCAACTTCTTGGAGTTTCATACTCATTCAATAACTCTATAAGTTTTTCCATAACTATAAAATTAAAATATAAATCTGATTAGTATAAATCTTGTTCTGATGCCATATCTAGTAAATCAAAATTTTCTTGGTCTATTAAAAGTTGATTGTATTCATCGCTTATTTTCCTTGCTTGTTGTAATGTTTCAGCACAAGCTACTCATCAATCTCTAAAATCTATTTCGTACTGACTTCAATTATCTATCTCGTAAATATCGTGTCAGTTTCTTATCTCTATTTTTATCTTTTCCATAACTGTAATTATTAAATGTTAAAATAAATCTGATTACTCCATTGCAGCGATTTTTATTACTGCCTCTTGTCTGCTACTTTTGCTCTTGTAGTATTCTAATTCTTCTTTCAGCTTTTTATTTTCTTCTTCTAATCTCTTATTTTCTTCTTCTAAATCTGCACATTCTTGCTCTAACATATTTATTTCATCTAGTTCATAATCTCCTGTATGTTTCATTCTCTCTATAGGTAAATAATATAAAAGTCTGATTACCAATTTCTTCATAAAGGGCAATCACAACAATTAGCTCATAAAATGATTGGTTCTATATCTTCTTCTGGTTCAATATTAACTATAACCTCATCATCATAAGCATAACTATTTTCTGAAACTGTGAAATTAAGATAACGGTCAGATTTCCCTTCTATGTACCAAATTCTCAAATATATTTCTTTATCTCAATCAAAATTTTTCAGCTTTTCTATAAGTTCTTTTACTGTCATTTCCTTTTGGTAAATAATTAAAAAGTCTGATAGAATAAACCTATAAAATATCAAAACTCGAAATACATTATCAATTTCACTATCTCGTATATCCATTCAGATTTCTTTTCTTTCTTTTCCATTGGTCATAAAATTAAAATATAAAAGTCTGATTTGGCAAGAGTAATAGGACTTGAACCCATACTAACTGTTTTGGAGGCAGTTGTGCTACCATTTACACCATACTCTTATAGATGGGGGATGGCGGATTTGAACCGCCGCCTCCAAGATACCATCTGAGTTCTACCAAACTGAACTAACCCCCCCACTTATATTCAGATTTTTCTTTTTTCTTTCCCATTTCCTTTTGGGTAAATAATATAAAAGTCTGATTTACTTCAATATGCTACATAGGAACTCAATAGGCTGTTCGCTAATACTGAGTAACATTAAAAGACAATCTTCTCTCAAATATCTCTCGTGCAACCAATTTAATTCAGAATTTTTTATTTCTTTTTCTACATCTATCTTATCTTGTTCTACAAGCCGTTGAATGAAACCATACTCCTTAGAAATAATTAAAAGCTGATTTAATTCAGAGTTTCTTTTGTCTCCTCTGCTTGTATAATTAAATCATTCTTGTTCTCAAAGGGTTGGGTCTTCCTCATAATACCAATATCATCAGTCATCATCAGTTCAGTCTGGGAATTTTATATATTCGTGTTCTTCTGGATATACTTCTCTCTCAAATTTGTTTAATAAGTCTATAAGTTTTTCCATTTTTGTAATCTATAAAAGAATAAAAATCAGATTTATGATATTTTTATCTACTCATTAAGCAACTCCAATAGCTTTCAGATTTCTTTCTTTTCTTCCATAACCTAATTATTTAATAGATAAAAAGTCTGATTTACATTTTTGTATATCTTTAAGTGTAAGGTAGTACGGTAATTCTTCGTTTCATTTCCAAACCATATATCCATTATTAAATCTCCATAATGATTTATAGCATTTCTTTCTCTGGTTGATTAACTTTATTCTGCTTTTCAGCCTCTCACACCTTATCCTAATATCAAAATATCAACTTCTCATTTTTTTATGGTAAATAATATAAAAGTCTGATTACTTCTTATGTCTAAGATTCCATCTAAAATAATATTCATAAGGACGGCTAATCTCTCCTCTGAGTTCTTCGTCCACACGTTCACGACATTTCTTACACCATAGTTTATTAGCATTATCTCTCAGATGCACACCACAACGCACACACTGAGCTAATCATTGTCTTTTCATTCAGATTTTTTTAAATCATTTAAAAGTTTTTCTCATTCTTCTCTACTCCTAACATACTCATAATCTCAATGTAATTCCTTTCATTTATATCCTATCCATCATGCTACTAAGAATCAGCTTTTTTTCTTTATGAAGTATTTAGGATTATCTACATAAGGTTTATTCATTCCTAAATGTTCTAATAAATAATCGTTAAGGAGGGTATCGTTTAGTGTGATTTTGATACCCCCACCATGAAAAACTAGGGAATCGAACCCTAGGACTCTCCAACAGCCAAGTCTCAGACGGTTGTCCTACACTGCAGTCCCAACAGCCGTCCTAGTTCATAGGAATGTATCGCACCATTGAGCAAGAGCCAAATCCCAACTATATCGCAAGCATTACAGTTCCTGCGACCACTGTCTGTTTTTTAAAGGCATCCAGATTTCCATCTCTTTTAACTCACAGGAATACTAATCTGATACTTAATCCATAGATAGAATAAGACCAGTAGGATTCATATAGTAATAAGTAGTTTTCTTATCATATTGTCCATCAGTTCTTATTTACAAATGTAAAGAAATCGTCCTTCTTAACTATCAGCAATTCTGACTTATCCCCATCTCATCATTTCTTCCTTTCCCTTTTAACGAAGTTAAGCCATGCTAACAGCATTGGTCTCTGGATACAATAGAATTTACTATCTACATGATATACAATAAAGTCAGCCTTGCTCGCATATACGCCACTCATCTTTCAGTTGCACATAAACTCGAATCAGACATTTCCACTAGTCTCACTGACTAAATCATCTTTTACTTCGTACGTGTTCTCTAGTTCTCATTGTCTAGCCTTTATGTCCCAGTCTGTGAATTTTCTATCTGGTGCTAATTCTATCTTACTTGCACCTCTTCTTAGCAATCGAGTGGCAAATTCTATTTCAGTCTCTTTTCACTTCTTTAAATCATCTTCAAACATTTCTAATCTTCTACTAAATAAACCTTTACATACACCAATCATCTGGTTAGTGGTGCTAACTGCTTGAACGCATGAGATGATAAATCTATTACTCTATCCTCTCTAGCAGGTCAGTAGTCATTGTGATAACAAGTTATGCACTTATCATCAGAACAGACTTTATAAGTCTGATAACGCTCATAGATTCTTAATGCACAAGTATCATGGTCTTTACTCCAAATCTTCTTTACTCCGTTTATATTCAGAGAGTAGTCATACCAACTAGCCCATCATTCATATAAAGGCTCTTCGATTTGTTGAGTGGACACTTGTTCCACCAAGCCTTCATCAAGAGGCTGTTTGCCATATTCGACAACAGTACTACCTGACATAACAGCCCCTAAAATTAATGCTAAGAAACTCATTCTTCATCGTTAAGGAATAAATCTTTCAAATCTGACATTCGTTTATCTAAAATCTTCTTTTGAGTCTCTTCTCCAAAATTGTCTATCATCAGCTTAGCTGATATGTTCACGATATTAGCAAGCCAGTTAGCAAGTTCTTGGCCACTACAGTTTACTTCACAATCAGCATTATCCTCTTCTATATCAAATTTGATATAGCTTTGTTCGTCCTTATTAGGAACTAATCTATCTCGTAAGTTCATGGTTAGTCGTTTCAAAAAGGTAAATCTTCTACTACTTCATCTATGTGCATTTCATTCTTGTATGCTTCTCTTAATTGTCTTTCTTGAATCTCATCTACTGTATATTTCTCTTTAATCTTCTTAATGAAGTCATCTTCATCTAAACAAGATTTCATGAAATTCACAGATTTTGTAGCTTTAAGGAATCGTCAGTTAGGATTCTCTTTAGGTTCAGATTTTTGAGATTTTGCTGTATTCTCTGCTTTGTTAATCTCATCTAGTGAAGCAATAGAATCGATGACTCCTATTCACATCATCGCCAATCAGCGTCAAATAGAAGACGTTTCCGCATTTTCGAGTGCCGAAGTTTTGTTGATGAATCAGTCTCATCGTTTAGCTTGACTGTATCCAGTGAAATATCTCTCTGGTTTACTACAATCTGGTGTAATGGTAGCCTTGAATATCTCTATTCATGGCTCTTCTGTCATAATCCTTTGAGTTACGATTGAACCGTTAGGATAAGTCTCATTAAAGTAGAGGACTCTATCAGACACAAGTACGTACTTTTTTCACTTAATGTCGATAGCTTTTTCTGTAAGTTGTTTAGTCATTTTTATAATAGGTTAGGGATAAAAACTAAAGTCAAATAGCCTGTTTATTGATTATGGACTTGGCTAATGCGTCCATGTGTCTCTTGTAGAGTTTCTTCATCTGTTCGTCTCCACAATAGTTGTACTTTAATCTTAGATTCAGATACCTGTTCTGCTTGATTACGTCATTCATCTCCTTGCATAAGGTATCCATGTCGTTGATTAGTTTCTCGTGCTTAGTCATAGTCATACTCATATTCATATAAATTTTCTTGTTCTTCCAGCTCTTTCTCCAGCTGTTCGTCTCTCCATGCTTCGTACAATTCATCTGAATTGTCGATACGTCATGTGTTGTAAAGCCATTCTCCAAACTCCAGACAATCTCCGTCGTAGTTGAATGGTCGTTGCTCTTTGTTAAAGAGGTCTAAGTCAATTCTTTCCATGTTTGTAATAGGTTAGGGTGTAAAATATCTGAAATCTGATTGGCTGGATATGTAGCCATCAGCTTTCATTCTTTGTATAGCTTAGCAACGTATTTCTTGCCAAGTTTTGAAGGATTCTGTTCTAGTTTGATTATGATTCACTTATTTACTCATCATAACGTCTCTTGAACTTGAAATCCCCTCTGTCGTATTCTATTTCGTAAATGTTTAAGTCTCATCGGTTTCTATCTTTAAAAACATATAAAAGGGTTCACTCATCTTGTCTCTCATAGTTAGCCACGAAGAATGCGTCATCTCATAACTTTCAGCTTCATCTTAATTGTCATATATCTCTCTTCTTCGTTCAGTCTCATAGCTTTTTGAAGTGGTGCAACAGAATTACACACACATTCTCTTGCAAGCAGAACTCTACTAGTTTTGAACTTATGTCTGCTGTCTGGTCTGCCTCTGTAGTTCCATTTCAAATCACGAATCATAGATTGTCGATGAAGAACATACTGTATCATTTACCTTTCAAATCACGCATTGTGTCAATCAGAGTCTGTATATCTAGTTTGTGTCATATATTCACAAATCTCGTCTCCTTGTTTGCGAATCTATCAAATGCTTCTTCGAATAATGATTGCTTGTAATCTCACCACGTTCATGAATTTAATTCAGCTTTGGTTATTCATGCTCGTTTGAGTGCATATCTCCTTGCTATGTTCTCTAGCGAATCCTCTAGTACGAAATAACATGATTCTTTATTTCTTCTTGCCATGAATGTCGCAAATGTAGTCTTTCACGCTCATGTCTCTCATGTAAGTATCACTAGCTGTCATCTTGATAACTTTCAGATAGCATTGTCTAGTCATTCATCTCCCCATGAGAACTCTGGCTGTTTTAGTAGTGGTGTCGTTGGTTTGTTAAATACCTTCTCTAAATCTAGTTTTACTACTTTTTTTTCTTCTAGCTCTGGGTGGTGTTTCTTCAAATCCTTCGCAAGTTCTTTCCAATCAACTACTCCATACCACTTTAGCCATTGTATCCATGTAGGTCATCATTTGTCTGAACTGCCTATCAATCAATTCCTATCAATCCAACAACCTGTACTCTTATTGTTCACGTATATCTGTTCGGTTCATGCTGTATTTTTCTTGAATGTTATTCTGTCTCAATTCACTCGTCCAGTTCAGCTAAATTCTTCAAGCATTGTTTTATTGTCTAACTCACTAGCTTTAGTCCAGAAATCATCATTCTCATTCAGATTTTTATTTAGCTGTTCTCTCTGCTTAACTACTCATGGATTAGTCTCTGTTTGATTAGGGAATGCATTTGTCATCTCATCTACTGAATACAACATTCCACAGCTCAAATCATCTCTGTACTCTACCATAATCTTCTCTCATTTCTGATGATAGAATCATGGTATCCTAAGGACTCTAGCTGTATCGCTACATACTTTAGCGTCTCCATTGTAGTAGTTCTTCAGTCATCGGTTTCAGTTAGTGAACTGTTCTTCTGTGAGTGGATTATCTGCAAGGTAGTACAGATGAAATCCATGTACTGATTCTACTACTAGTGAAGGCGTTAATGGTGCATTTCATATCAAATCTAATTGCTCTTCCTTAGTTCATGTATCAATATCACATATCCATGTTTGAATCATCTTTACACTAGCTTTATCTCTCTTTCATGCTTCCATAGGATTCACACTAAAGTAAACCCCATAAGGTAGTATTGACTGTAATTTCTCACATTTCTCCAGATTCTCATCTGTCATAGGTAAGATTCTAGATTGAGATTTCTCGTTTTTATCCTGCTCGTTAAACGTTTGTATCGAACATTTCCTAAAGTTAGGATATACCTTTATTCGTTCGGTTAGGTTTTTATTCATCTTGGTTAGGGGTTTTAAATAAATCTTTTTTGCTTGCTAAATATTGCCTTTCAGTATTGTCATCTCGGTGTATTCATTTCCAACCGTATCCGATTGCGTTATTCACAGCGAAATTAAATCTTTTAGGTATATCTAGTTGTGGTTTGCCATTAGTTATCATTCTTTTGATAACTATCATCTGCTGTAAGAATGATTTAGTAGTGGCGTAATATTCTTTCCTTCATCGTTTGAATTTCAGCCACTCGATAATATCTTCTTCTAGGAATGCTTCATTTATCCTCTCATCTTCTCTATATGCCTCTACTAGTTCATCTATACCATGAACGTCAGCTTTTTCTTTTTTACTTTTCTTTTCTTCTTGTATAATATTATGAGAGTGCAAATTTGACACTTTGGAAAGTGCAAATTTTGCATTTTGCAAAGTGCAATTTTCTGCAAGTTGTATATTTCTTAGTATTCAACCTCATTCTCTCATCTTTTTAGAAATAACTACGTCTCATTTTTCATTCAGATTTTTGATAGCCGTTGCTATTGTCCTTTCAGATACTTTTAGAATCTCTGACAATTCTTCGTTAGTGCAACTAAATCATTCGTTTTCTTTTTGGAAGAAGTCTATATATCAGATGATACACGCCTCTACTAATCCATATCACTCTTTTAGTAATGAATGATACACTGGAATAAATTTTGGAGTTAATGTCTTCATTTTTTTTGTTAAAGAAAAAGAGTAAACTAAATAAGCTAGGTTGTTTTGAGGTGGTACTAGGTACGTTGGAAACCTTATTTCCTCATACCAACCACAGCTTATTTAATCTACTCTCGCTGTGTCCACCGTTTAAGTACCATTTTGTAATCTATTGTAGTCAGCTCACTATCTCTATTTGTCGTAAAGAAAAAGCCGACTACTGTTAAGTAATCGACTTTTATCTCAAATTTAATATTGCTATTACATTTGGGAGGGGTGGGATTCGAACCCACGACCTTATAGGTATGGGGGAATCTTCCCTTCGATTACTTAATGATTACAACTACATGATAAAAATCTCCTAGCATTAGTCAAGAGATTTTATCAACTTTTTTTCATTAGGTGAAAACCTGCATTACTTTATTCTTCAAATTCGACTTTAATACATGGCAATAATTTTGTGTAGTCTGTATATCAACGTGTCCTAATAATTCTTGGATTTCCCTAATGTTCATGCCACTTTCCAACAACCTAGTGGCGTATGAATGTCTTAATGAATGAAACGTGATTCTCTTATTCATACCTAGCATATCTGAATATTTCTTAATCTTCTCACATACTGTATTCTTTTTGATTGGCTGTCAGTAGTCGTATCATGAGTTATGAGAAATAAAAACGAAATCTGAATATTTTTCAGTTATTCATGTTCGTGGTATAGGTTTCTCTCTTTCTTCTAGGTAGTCTTCCAAAAGCTGTTCGGTAGAATCAGTAAAAAATACTCGTCTAGTTTTATTTCATTTTCATGTTATTCTACATTCTCATCTCTTAACCTCATCTACCGTCAGACTTAATGCTTCAGATAATCTCAATCAGCTAGTATAAGCAATATTGCATAATAACTGGCTTCTCAATCAGTTTATCTTATATTTTTCATAATCTCATATAAATCTGAAAAAGGTTTTTCGCTCATCATCAGTCAGACATTCAATGTAATCAGATTTTATTCTTTTTGTTTCTATTTTTCTGTAATCAATCCCTTCATCATAAAATACATTCAAATATTTTATGAGAGATTTAATCGCTGTTAATTTTGACTGGATTGTAGCTTGTGAAAGCGTAGGTCTTACCGTGTAGTAAATGCTAGTTTTAGGTGTTAAAGTTTTCGATAAGGTAGTTTTCCAGTTTTCAATTTCTACAAGCGTTAAATCATCAGATGATACAGTCAGAATTTTGTTTTTGTTTTTCAATCGTTCCAAGAATAATTTTACGTCCGTAAAGTAATTCTCAATAGTGTTTTCTGAATACTGGTTATTTTCCAAGTGCTGTATTCGTCCAAGTAGTAGTTCGTTCGTTATTTTCATGATTGCTAAAATTAGAAAATAAAAAACAATTATACTCAGATTTCAGCTTTTTGGTTATTTCAGTTCTATTGCTAGTGTATTACCAGTTCTTTTGTGGTATAATGCTCTTATCTCATCTAGTCTGATATATAGAATCCTATAAGGCTTTTCTTGTAATCATCTTCTAAATCTGTCTATGGCCGGTCAAGAATCCACTCTCACTGGTAGATATTTTTTTCAGTTCCTTCTCACAGTATCTTCGGCCACTCAATCCATATAAGATAATTGAGACGCTGTATAGCATTTAATCAGTTCTCATGCTGTATTATCTCTATGGTCTCTTAACTCAAAAAGCTGTGTGTCTGAAATAGATTTTTTAATGCTTCACATAATTTTCGGTTAGGGATAAAATTGCTTGATTTTTATCGATATAAAAGTATAAGTCAAATGCAAGTTATTCCATGACTTGCTTAAACGTTTTCCATGATTGCAAACGTTTTAAAGGTTAGGGATTACCGGACTAGCAATAGTCCGGTTTTCCTAATTTTCATAATCCAAATCATAGAGTTCTTTCCAGTCAATAAATTGACTAGCAAGATTCCCTACCTCATAGTCGTCGACTCGTACAGAATTTTCTTCACACCATGATTGTATGGCTTTTGTTAATTCTGAATGCTTGTTAAATAGCATATTGTTTAGGTCGTCGAATAGGTCGTCTTTCCAGTTCTCATAACTGAATTGGTCTAAAATCTCGCTTAAATGCCTATTAGTCAATCCGTTATGAGTAGAAAAACTCCATACATATTCTAGCAAGCAATCTTCATCATAATTTCTTAAATCATCTCTAGTGCTTGCGTATTTCAATACGTCTTCTTTTGAATAGTTGTGTCAGCAATCATCTCATCAGTAGTCTCATTCAGCTTCAAAAGGCTCATCGCATTCTTCCACAAAATAAAGTAAATCCCTTTCTCATGCTTCTAATAAGCTATAAATTTTTTCTACCTGTTCTTCTTGCGTCTTTCAGTAGAATGATTCGTCGTCCCAAGCTCAATCTCAATCTCATAAACTCCAGATTGAGTAAGCAAGTTCCTTTAAGTCTGTTTCATTATACCCTGTGTGGTATGGCTCTCAAAAGCCGTCCATTAGTCTATACCATTTCATGATTATAATTGGTTAGAATTTAAAAGTTCTAGGATTATATCTAGTCTATCTAATACAGCAAAAAAGTTTTCGTCGTCGTTTCTCTGGTCTTCACTGTCTAGTACGTCGTTTATGATTGATTTAATCATTTTGACGTTGTCTCTAATTTTTCTCTTGTTCTCCATGATTATAATTGGTTAAATGTTAAAATAAATCCTGTCTCTAATATGGTCTGTTCGTTCGATGAATTGTTCTTGTTGTGTTTTAGTAAACGGTCAGTCCTTAAATATAAATTTATCTATATGGTCTAGTCGTTCCCATAGTTTTTGGCATTCGTCAAACATAAGATTTTGATTTTCGTCAGTCCAACATATTTCTTGGATTGTATTATACGCTCTTGCGTAGAATTCTAGCATTTCGTCTCCATTCATGGCTCATTTTGGTTAGTAGGTAAATGTCATTCTTCTGTAAGCTCTTGACAGTCGTATTCTAGCATATACCATTCCAGTCATTCAGCTCAACAATTCCCACATGTTCGTGGGAAGAAACAACTTTCATTTTCAAGCTCTAAAGCTCAATAGTCTAAATTTCTTGTTTTGCAACAAGGACATTCTCACATTGATGACATGGTTATTTTAAATTAGAATATAAAAGTTTTAGTTCAATCCATAAAGGCTCTAGTTTTCTCATCTGTTGTTCGGTTATATCTTCATCATATAAGAAATCATCTAGTTTAGATATAATCCATTGCAATAGGTTTTTCTGCTCGTTTGTCATGGTTATAATTGGTTATTAAGATAAATATCAGTCAATAAATTTTCATCTGTTTCACAAGTCTATTTCAGCTTGTTTCCAGTCCAGCTTTTTATTAAATCATTTTGGAAATCAGTTTTTTGCCAGTAGTACCTTTTTATGTTTCAGCAATTTTTCTTCTCCATATTCCATACCACTCTGACAGTACAGTTCATACCTAGCTTTCCTATCATATATATCATAGTTCACATGATAGATATATTCAACGTCTCAATGGATTGGGTAGGCTTGTTCGAATCATCAGATTTCAGTTATACAAGCCAGTAGTGTTTTCTTGTTTCAATAACTACCAGTCTTCATTGCCTTATTCAGATTTTTTCTCCATTTTTCCAGTGCTTTTTCTAGTTCTACTCCTAAATACTCCACATATCAATCTCGATGATGATATAATTTAATGTCTAGTAAATCACTGTCGTTATATCAGTGAATATATAATGTTGCTCTTGTACTCATGATTATAAATGTTTTAAAGGTTAAAAAGTGCGTATATAGTGCTTTTCAATGGCTTTTTTCGATAGTCGTTCCATGTGCCATTGTGCTTCTTTTATTAGTTTTTGTTTATTATTTCACTCAATCCTTCCCATTGGGTATCATCGGCGTGAGTGTAAATCACAATAGTATTTCATGATTAGGATTAGTTATGGGTTAAATGATATTTATATTTCTCCACAAATCATTTCATATCTCCGAAATCTCAATTTTCAATGTCTCCTAAAAATCGATATAACATATCTTGTATATTATCAAGTCATCGGTTATCTATCGTTTTTAGCAATGCTTCTAATTGTTCTGTATCTCCATACTCATAGTAAAATCAGTTTTTTTCATATCACATTTTATTACTGGTTAGTAAGTAAAATATCATGCAATAAAGCATTCGGCGTATAGTTTAGCAAGTTCTAAATTATAAAATTTTTCAATGTTTCAGACTTTTACCACATTTCAGTCAAAAAAAGTCAGATTATAGTGGTTTCAGTTGTTTACAATATTTGCTGTTATTCTGTCTCATCTTTTACTTTTTGTCGCCCAGTGGATTCTGTCGTTATATTTACTGTGCCATGTTATTTTTGTAGTTTTCATGATTGTATTTCTAAAGGTTAAAATTAGTC
>Ga0310690_10009294_pt1 | contig 12334 bp, 9 predicted proteins | sample AusTroGonzalo_MG_2_FD_207661 | JGI IMG/M metagenome (GOLD analysis project Ga0310690, IMG submission 207661) | Bovine rumen microbial communities from tropical cattle in Woodstock, Queensland, Australia - Gonzalo_04 (v2) (version 2) | ecosystem: Host-associated > Mammals > Digestive system >...
CGCTGCCGTTCGACTACTCGTTCCGTTCCGGCAGCACGCTGAAAGGCAGTGTCTATGACTTTGTCGGTGCCGAATACAACACCGACGGTTATCTGAAACTGTACTTCGTAGGTCTGACCACCCGTATCCGCGCCAACCGTCCGTACATGTACAGGTCGGATACGGGAGACAACAAGCCCGTGTTTGAGAATGTGCAGTTGCAGAGAGTGGATGACGGCAGTTTCTCCGTGGCCAGCAGCGGTAATGTTCCCGGAGAGGTAATCTTCCAGAATACGACGTCCTATGAGAAGCTGAGTGCCGGCGACAAGAGTGTCTTCTACTTCAGCAATAACAATCTGTATTGTCCGAACCCGAACTCCACAACGTGGATGCGCGCGTTCCGCGGGTACTTCAAACTGCATGTGGATCATATCTGGCATGTGGCTCCTCGCGTTCAGATTGTGGTGGACGGCGAGACCGTTACGGAACTGGAGGCGGTACCGGAGGACGGCACGCAGACGGATGCCGGTGTGCGCAAGTATGTAGAGAAAGGTCTTTTGATTATTGAGCGTAACGGTGTGCGTTATGACGCCACCGGCGCACGGATGGACTAACTGCTGCAGAGATGCAGGGAATCAAGGGATGCAGGGACGGCGAGGGCTGTCCCTGCATCTTCTCTATCCATGTTGTGAATACTTGTGGAAGAGTCTGGTTACAAACAAATAAGGGACTACCATAGGTAATCCCTTGCTATTGCTTCATTTTGGAGCCACTTCCCGGACTCGAACCGGGGACCTACGCATTACGAATGCGTTGCTCTACCAACTGAGCCAAAGTGGCAAAAGCGGGCGCAAAGGTACGGCGATTTTTCGGAATATGCAAATTTTTTTTCTGAAAAATTGCGACAAAGGCATTTTTTTTGTACCTTTGCAAGCCGAACCAATATGCCCACGGATATGACCCTTTCCTTCCGCCTGTTCATGCGCCTGCTGATGCCGATTGCCGTTCTGTACGGCGTCCTTCCTGTGGCGGCACAGCCGTTCGTGACACGCCCCTGCAAGGAGGAAATCCGTTCGCTCCGGCTCCGCTATGCGGACGGCTCGCTGGAACGGCCCGTGCTGACCCTCGGCGCCGACGGCACGATTGACGGCTCCGACCCGCACAACACCCTGGACATCTCGTTTGACTGTCTCGGCCACGACATCCGCCACTACACCTGTTCGCTCATGCTACTCAACCGCGACGGAATGCCTGCCGACCCCGCCTCCTACGACTATCTGCGCGGCTTCACCACCGCCGACATCACCGACTACACCCTCTCATCCGGCACCCAGCAGATCTACACACACTATGCCTTCCAGTTCCCCAATGCGGACATGGTGCTTACCCGCAGCGGCAACTACGTGCTGCACATCTACGAGGACGGCAACCCCGACAACCGCGTGGCGGAAGTGTGCTTCCTGGTGGCGGAACCGCTGGCCGGCATCTCTGCGACCGTCCGTCCGAACACGGGCATGGAACTGAACGGGCGCTTCCAGCAACTGGACATCTCCATTGACACGCGCCACCTGCCCGGATGCCATGCCGACGAGATAACGCTGGTGGTGAGCCAGAACGAGAGGACGGACAACACGGCCGTCATCACACGGCCGACCTTCGTGGAACCGTCGCGCCTGCGCTATGAGAATCAGAACGCCCTCATCTTCGAGGGGGGCAACGAGTACCGTCACCTGGACATCTACTCCGTGTATTTCGCGGGTTGGAATGTGGACCGCGTACTCTTCGACCGCGGCGAATACCACGCCTTCCTGGAGCCGGACGAGAACCGCGGCGTGACCGCCGTGACGGGTCCGACAGGAGCGCCCTATCTGTCGGCAGACGACAACAACGGACAGTTCGTCATCAACGCCGAGCGTACCGACGATACGGATACCGAGGCGGACTACATGTGGGTCCACTGGTCGTTTCCTATGGAGCAGCCCTTCTTTGACGGGGCGGTGTATGTAGGCGGCGACCTGTTCCAGAACCGTCTGACCATCAACAACCGCATGATTTACGACAACGAACGGCACTGCTACTACCTGAACGCGCTCCTCAAACAGGGCGCCTACGACTATCAGTACCTGTTTCTTCCCAAAGAGCGTTCGGGCGGCCCGGACCGGCAGACCGGACTCCTGCCCGTCAGGACGGACACCCCGCCGTGCGAGCAGGGTGCCACTCTGCTGCGCACCGAAGGCTCGCATTGGGAGACGGAGAACCGGTATGCCGTGTATGTATGGTACCGTCCGTTCGGCGAACGTGCAGACCGCCTGGTCGGATACGGCATCTTCCGCTGACCCCGCAGAACAACAAAAACCAACCATGATATGAAACAATTTCTTCTTCCCCTCTTTCTTCTGTCCGCCATGCTCCTGCAGGCACAGCCCGAGACTCCGGCCGAGATGCCGGCGGAGCAAACGATAACGGTACAGAAAATATGGTCAGGAGGCTACTGCGCCTTCACCTCGCTGGTGCGCTACAAGGGACGCTACTACTGTTCGTTCCGTGAGGCGAACGCCCACCTGTTTGACGCGGACGGCAAGGCCGAGGGCAAGGCGCGGGTGATTGTGTCGGACGACGGCACGAACTGGCGTCCGGCAGCCCTGTTCGCCAAAGAGGGCATGGATCTGCGCGACCCGAAACTGTCGGTGATGCCGGACGGACGTCTGATGCTGCTTATGGGCGGTTCCGTGTATGAAGAAAGGAAATTGGTGAACATGTTCCCGCAGGTGGCCTTCTCCGAGGACGGGGAGCATTTCACTCCCCTGCAGCCGGTGGTCATAGACACGGCGGTGTGCCGCCAGATGGAGTGGATATGGAAAGTGACATGGCACGGCGGTACGGGCTATGGCGTGACCTACGGCAGCGGTTTGGCTCTGCTGGCCACTGACGACGGCGTTCACTACCGCCTTGTCTCCCGTCTGGACGAGGTGACGGAGAAACCGAACGAGACCGCTGTACAGGTCCGCTCGGACGGCACGATGCACCTGATGGTGCGCCGCGAGGGAGGCGACAAACGCGGCTGGTGGGGAACTGCGCTGCCCCCATACACGGAATGGCAGTGGGAAGAGATGGATATTCCGCTCGGAGGCCCTGACTTCATACTTCCGGGTGACACGCTCTGCATCGCAGGCACGCGCTCGCTGTATGCTTCGGAAAAGACCATGCTGTTCAAGGGAGGCCTGGACGGCCGTCTGGAGGAAGTGTGCCTTCTTCCGTCGGGCGGGGATGACAACAGCTATACCGGCATGCTGATAGAGGGCGACGAACTATGGGTGACCTATTACTCCCGCCACGAATCGCCAATGGCTTCCATCTATCTGGCGCGTGTGCCTTTGGCCTGGTTCACATCGCCCTGCACCAACAAATATTACTACAAATACTGGTGAGACTCCGGACGGGCACGAGAAAAAAAGACGACGTAACGGTCAAATCGTAGTGAAAAAATGCTATTTTGCGGCTTTTTGCCAAAGAAAAATTGACATAAACGTACAAAAATGTAACAAAAAGGGATAAAAAATGAAAATATATTTGTACGGTTATAAAAAAACAATTATCTTTGTGCGCTGATTTTTATTAACAATAATTAAAACAACAACAGACCTGAAACAATTTTACAAATTTCATCCGCCTTATGGATAACCGTAGATTTGATGACCGTAACGAACCGGAAATAGTTTATTCACGTGCTGTTAAAGCCGGCAAGCGCATCTATTATCTGGACGTCAAGAAAGCACGTAACGAAGACCTCTATCTTTGTATTACCGAGAGCAAGCGCATGCAGGGTGCGGAGAACGATTTCCCCCAGTTCGAGAAGCACAAACTGTTCCTCTACAAAGAGGACTTTGCACGCTTTACGAAGGAACTGGAGGATGTAATCGGTTATGTGAAATCGCAGTTCGGCGAAATCGAGGAGCGCGAGGAACGCTCTGTGGAAAATGCCGATGAATCCCGTTCCGACGGTCAGCGTACCGCCGTGACCGAAGATGAGGATAAACCCCGCCGCGGGTTGTTCGGTTTCCTCAAGTAAAGAAGAGAACCTTGCTTGTGCAAACTGTTTAGGATGGCTGTCCGCCATCCTGTTCAAACAAACTGCCTGACCCTGCAAAATGGTCAGACAGTCTTTGTTGTATTCACGATTGCTGCCTTTTGTGGCAGCCTTTTGTAGCACTTAGTTTGAGAGACGGTATACATACCGTCTCTACGGGTGGGCAGCATCAACACCTTTTTTCGATACGGTTTGCAGACCGTATCTGCGAGAGGGGAGAATGACATGGAATGAATTACCGGTGAAGCCGGTCGAGGAGGGCGTCCGCCACTTCCTCTTTGGACAGCAGAGGGAAAGCCTGCTCTGTTCCGTCGGCCATGAGAAGGGTCACTTTGTTGGTGTCCACTCCGAAGCCCGCCCCCGCATCGCGGAGGGAGTTCAGGACGATGGCATCCAGGCACTTGTCGCGCAGTTTCCGGAGGGCGTTCTCATGCTCATGGTCGGTTTCGAGGGCAAAGCCGACAAGCCGCTGTCCGTTTTGCTTGGAGGCGCCCATAGCGGCAGCGATGTCGGTGGTGGTGGTGAGAGAGAGCGTCATGCCGGTCTGGCCGGGCTGCTTCTTGCGTTTTACCGGAGATACCTGGGCCGGCGTGAAATCGGCTACGGCGGCTGAAAGTACGGCCATGCCTGCTTCGGGCCATCGGGCGAGCGCGGCTTCGGCCATCTCGGCGGCCGTGAGTACGTTCACAATATGCAGCCGGCTGCCATAGACAGGTGCAATCCGTTCCTGCGTCGGTCCGCTAACCAAGACGACGTCTGCCCCCCGACGAAGGCATGCCCGCGCCAGAGCATAGCCCATCTTCCCGGAGGAACAGTTGGTCAGATAACGCACCGGGTCAATCGGCTCGCGCGTGGGGCCTGCGGTGATGAGGACACTCTGTCCGGCCATGTCCTGCGGTGCGAGCGCGGCCTGCACGGCCTCGAGCAGCGCCTCCGGCTCCTGCATCCGGCCCTTGCCCTCCGTGCCGCAGGCGAGGAAGCCTTCCGTACAGTCCAGTACCGTCACTCCCTTCCACTGCCCCAGTTCGCTCATTGCGTGCTGTGTGGCGGGGTTGTCGTACATCTTGTCGTTCATCGCGGGTGCGATGACCACAGGCTTGCGGGCGACGGTGGCGGCCAAAGTAGTGGTGAGGGCATCGTCCGCTATGCCGGCAGCCGCCTTCCCGATGACGTTTGCCGTTGCAGGCGCGACGAGCATGAGATCGGCCCAATCGGGCAGCGAGATATGCTCGGTGGCGTGCTCATTGACAGGGGCGAACATGTCGGTATAGACCGGATTGCCGCTGAGTGTGCGGAGCGTGGTTTCCGTGACGAACTGCAACGCATTGTGCGTAGCCGTCAGCCGGACCTCCGCGCCCGCCTTCCGTAGCAGGCGGACGAGTTCAGGCACCTTGTAAGCGGCTATACCGCCGCTTACGCCCACGAGGATGTGTTTTCCGCGCAACATGCCGCCGATGACGTATTATTTGAGAACTTCGTCGCGGGAAGCGGAACGGAAGACGAGCTGGTCGTCAATGAGTTCCTGCGTAGCCATGAGTGTGGCTTTCGGCAGACGCTCGTAACTGCGCGAAATCTCAATCTGCTCGCGGTTCTCGAAGGTCTCGTCCAACGCATCCTGCGGGACGGAGAAGTCCTGTATTTTGGCGTCCAGTTCCTTTTTGAGAGCCGATGAAATCTGGTTGGCGCGCTTGGCGATGACAGCTACGGTTTCGTACACGTTTCCGACCTTCTCGGTCAGTTTGTTCATGTCACGTGTGATGGTGTTTTTCGGTGCTTTGCTCTGTTTGTAATCCATAGTATGTTTTTGTTTGTGATATTTCCTGTTTTTCCGCCATTGGGGCGGTCGGGACGATTCAGTTCCGGTTGACGGTCTTCAGAATCTCCTTGTGCATGCGTTCGGCCTCACGCTGATGGCGGCTGCCGGGGAATGCGGTGACGAAACTGTAGTATTCGTCATCAGCCTCCCGTGCGCGCTCCTTCTTGCGTGATTCGACGGAATTGACCATCTGCTGGTACTTGCTGGCAAGCAGCAGCCAGTTGAGTTCCTCCTGCCAGCTGTTGCCCGGATAGTCGCGCAGGGCGTTCTTGGCGGTGATTTCGCAACTGAGGTAGTTGTTGCCGAGGTAGGTGCCGAGGTTATAATAGAGCCTTGCGCTGAGCAGTTCCTTGTATGCGAGACGGTCGTAGAGTTCCTCCTGCTCCTTGCGCGCCTGCGGGGCATAGGCATTGTCCGGGTAGGTGTCTATGAAAATCTGGTATGCGTCGATGGCGCGGACGGTGATATCCTGGTCAAGCCGCGGGTCGGGGGCGTCCAGATAGAGGCAATGGCCGGTCTGGAAAGAAGCCTCGGCGGCATGGTCGCCCTTGGGATAGTTGCGGAGGTATGCCTGAAAATATTCTGCGGCGGAAGACCATGATTTCTGACCCATGTAACTCCGTGCGAGGTAGATGACAACCTCCTGTGCGCGCTCAGTGCCCTTATAGTAAGCGGACACATCGTCCAGCAGAGTCTGCGACTTCACATACTGCCCTGCATTGAAATAGCGGAGCGCGGCCTCGTATTTGAGTTCGGGATCCCTTGATTTGAGCAGTTTCTGGTACTCGCCGCACGATACAAACAGCAGGGCGACCAAAGGCAATATGTAGTAAAAACGTTTCAACTTCGCGGATAAAGCTTGCAAAGATACGACAATTTTCCGAAACCTGCAAATTTTATTTGCATTTCATATCATATATGATAAATCTTGTCGGGTTTCTCCTTCCAAAGATACTGGTAAAACAGTTTTAGTGAAAATAAGATTAATATAAATAATAAGGTCTTACCGAAATTTATGGAGATTCCGTATGTCAAAGATTCGGGCTATGCCTATTTGAGTTTCCAGTTCTGCCAGTCCTCACTGACCTGTCGGGATGGTATGACACACGGCTCTTGCAATTTGCCGTTCTCAAGAATGGACTGCTGTTTCACGCTGGTGCAGATGTAGTCTGACAAGGTCTGCAGACTGACATCTCCCTTGGTCTCCTGAAGTTTCTTGAGCAGGAAATATGTGAACATGCCATGCTGCTTGGCAGTGTACGGCTGCGCCGTCTGGTCGCCCTGCGCCGCCGAAAGCACCACCGTCCTGCCGTGCGGGACACCGCTCTGTACCTTCACCGCCACGCCCCTGAAACCGGCCGCTGCGGCAAACGTCTCGCCGTCACGCTTCACTCCGGAGAAGCAGGCATCGAGCAACACCGTGATGCCGGCGGCGGGCATGGCGCCCAACGCGGCATAGAGGTCGTCCAGTTTGTAACAGGTGCTTATATCCGACGAGGAGCCGTCGGTGGGCATGAGATAGGCGGTCAGATTCTGTTCGTTGGGTATGCCGTGCCCCGCATAATAGAAGATAACTTTGGTATCCGGAAAATTGTTGGTAATCATCTGAAGCCAGTTTATGGCTTCCTTAATATCATTCCCTGTGGCATTAGGTATATAGTTTATCTGATTTTCCGGTATGCCCAACGTTTTGAGGCAGTATTCACGGAACATGCCGCCGTCGTTTTGCGCGAAAGGCACCGCCGCCACCTTCCTGTATTGCTCATTGGCTATGATTACCGCAAATGTCCGCTTGTCCTGTACATCTGTTTCTGGAATATTCTCGTCCACATCCGACACCAATGACACCCGCTCAATCTCCACCTCCTTGTCCTTACGCTCAACATTGAAGCCTACTGTGCCGCCAATATGCTGACCAAACGTGAGGGGAATGTTCCGCCCTCGGGCGAATTTGCCCTGACTTTCAGAAAGGGCCAGTTTCAATTCGATGTTTTCAGCCGCGTTCTGGTTGGCCATGAGTTCGTATTCGATATACTTCGTCTCACCCGCTTTCAATACGGGTATTGTGACCGTCTGGTTGTCACCGCCTGTCCAGTTCACATTTGCCGGCAGGGACAGATTGACGCGCACATCTTTCGCCACTCCTTGATCCATATTCTGCACCGCCAACTGTAGGACAAAAGGTTTGCGACGCTGCAAGGTGGCATTCTGATCATCCCCTATTTTGTAACTCGCAATCTGCACATCCGGCACTTTCAGTTTGTGCGTGCCGATTTTGGTGGTTATGGTTTCAGGAATGCCATATCCCTGCGGCTCCACGACGTTGATAGTGAACGTCACGTCGCCTGTTACTGTTTCCAAGCTGCTGCGGACCGGAATCTCGACCCACAATTTTTCGCCACTTGGTATGGTGGGCAGTTTGAGGTTGCCGTATGACAAGCCCTGCGTTTTGCCTGTGGCCGTGACCCGCACCTCGCAGCCATAGCCGTCACCGCGTCCGGTGTTGGCTATCTGGAAACGTATTTTGCATTGCTCGTTGGCATCAATGACGTTGTTGGTGTCGGCATCCATAAACTGCAAGGAGCCTTCCACGAACTCCAACACCGGCGGGATAGAACGCTTGTCAAGCCGGACACTAATCGGTTGGCTGATGTTCTGCTGGGCGGAAAGGTCCAACGCCGACAGCCCTATTAAGAGAAAGAAAAATGATTTTTTCAACATAGGTTGCAAATTAAGTTTTGTGTTTATGAACAAAGTTGAGTTTTTTCAAAAGTTCCGCATAGGGATTGGATTGCACATTCTAGTGGAGAAAATGTTAATTCATATAACTAACGCACCAGCCGTACACTACATCTGTAGGAACGACTATAGGTGTATTGTGGGCCGAGGCTGCCCCTGTAAAAGCCGAAGTAATACGCTTTGTTCGTGTCGTAGGGTGTGGACGACCAATAGTAGCCAAAATTCTCCACATCCCAAATCTTTGTCCCATTGTGATAGCCTGCAGCAGGAAGGAACACGGCGCCGGATGCCTCCATCTTTTCCCATTGGGTAATATTATAGTTGTTGTGAGAATAATTGTTCCCACTACTATTGTAATAGTCTCCTTTGCTTTGCCACAACAGGCCTTTTGTGGTGCTTGGGGAAAACTCTAAATTTGAAGGAGTAACCCAGTCATCAGGCAGGATGATGGTGCCGTTTACTCCGTAGACATTACCGAGACCGAATAAATTCTCTGCATTGGTGCGCCCGTGGAACAAATATAACCACTCTTCTTTGGTGAGTGTCCGCCACGTACCCAGAGCATCGCCGCCAATCGCGTTCACACCCCAGTCTGTGAAGCCGCTGTAATCATCTTCATTGTCAGAGGACTTGGTCGGGGTGTCGCCAGTCCCCCAACCGAAGAGGTCAATCCAACCGGAATATGAAGAGGAGATGTTTGTATTGGCATCGCCGATATAGTTCCATTGGTGTTCGGCGAAACGCCACGTATTGGTGCTTGCCTGATATTGCAGGTTCCCAGGGGAGAATTTCACTTTTTCTGTAGCACTTACCGAGAAGACAAACGTGTTATCGGCACCTGCCAATGTAGTGAATGAAGTCTCATCCGAATACCATGTTCCTTTAGAACCGATTGCGTAGGCCCTGACATAATAGGTGGTATTGGCGGACAAGCCGGACAGCGTTTCCGAATGAACGGCTCCTACGATTATCGGACTCCATGTGATTTTTTTGTTATTGACGGTGGGATTCTTCGTTGCTGCGTAACAGATTCCATATTCCGTCAGTTGATTTCCTCCGTCTGAAGTCAGGGACGATTGTACGAGCGCAGTTGATGTTGTGATATCCATTACTGACGGTTGGGAAAAGACCGGCGTATTATTTGAGACAGTCCTGACCTCGCTATATCCCGTCCCCTTGCTGTTGATGGCATAGGCCCTGACATAATAGGTGGTGTTCTTCTCCAAATCGGGCAATGTGACGGTGTATGCCCCTGTACCAGCTGTACCAGCTTTGACTTTCGTGTCATCGGTTGTCGGATTGGATCCGGTGGAATAGCAGACTCCCCGTTCGGTCACATCCGCATAGCCGTCGTCAGAGACCGTGGCCTGCAAGGAGACGGAACCGGTTCCTGAATATTCTATCTTATCAATCACCACAGACGGGACTGTTACGGTTTTTGTCGTGAACGTCTTTTCCGCGCTATAACCCGTCCCCTTGCTGTTGATGGCATAAGCCCTGACATAATAGGTGGTATTCTCCTCCAGACCGGACAATGTGACGGTATAAGCACCCGTACCTGCTGCTGAGGCTTTGACCTTTGTGTCGCTGATGGTCGGCCCAGTACCTGTGGAATAGCAGATTCCCCGTTCGGTTACGTCCGCATAGCCGTCGTCGGAAACCGTGGCCTGTATTGTAGCCGAATTAAGTGTCACATCCTGTGTCTTATTAATCACGACCGTAGGCGTCGTTATTGTTTTTGTTGTGAAAGTTCTTTCCGCACTATATCCTGTCCCCTTGCTGTTGGTGGCATAGGCCCTGACATAATAGGTGGTATTCTCCTCCAGATCGGACAATATGACGGTAAACATAGCCAATATACTCGCACCTTTGACCTTCGTGTCGCTGATAGTCGGTCCTGATTTGGTGGAATAGCAGAACCCGCGTTCGATGATATCCGCGTTGCCGTCATTAGAAACCGTGGCCTGCACCATGGCCGAATTGAGCGTTACATTTTCAATCTTGTAAATCACGACCGTAGGCGTGTTTATCCCTACCGTGGTAAACGTCTTCTCCAGACTATAAGCGGTTCCCTTGCCGTTGATGGCATAAGCCCTGACATGATAGGTGGTGTTTTCCGCCAGTTCGGACAGATTCAGCGTATAGTTGCCGACGCCTTTTGTCCCCGCCTTGATCTTTATGCTATTGATTGTCGGGTTTGAGGCTGTGGAATAACATATTCCCCGTTCCACCACCTCCCTGCCTCCATCGGCAGAGACCTGCGCCGTCACCGTGGCCGATGCTGTTGTAATATCGGTGACGGAGACGATAGTGACGGAGGGCATTTTAGTGCCCGGCGTTGTAAAAGAGTATGTCCCCGAAATCTTTGAAGAATATTTGTTGGCCGCCTCAATACGATACCAGTACTGCGTGTTCTCCTTCAGGTTTTTCAACGCAACGGAATAGCCATCGGACTTACTCCCCGTCATGGCAGCCGTATATTCGTCATTAAAATCCTCGTCCAACGCATAATGAACCAGCACCTCCTCCAGGGTGGCATTGGTGGACAGCTCACAGGTGATGACCGCCGAAGTATATTCCACATTCGTGACAGGAGAACTTATCGAGAGTTTCGTTATCTCCACTTCCGTGTCTTTCTTGCAGCCAGAAACGACACCGAGGAGAACCGCCGTGAAGAGTATGATTGTCTTTTTCATGGTCGTGCTTTTCAAAGATTAAAACATCCATCCAATGCCCAGTTCGAGTTCCGTGTGCCGGAACCCGAATGTATTCACACCCGCTTTCAGCGTCAGGCCGTACACACTGCCTATCAAGCCGGCATTCATGCAGAAGGCACTCTCCGCGGAATCGTCCTTCTGCAAAACAAGACTGCCGTCCGTAGTCTCCCAATAGACGTTTCTCCGGCCCCAGCCCATGCCCATATAGAGGCCGAAGGTGTTGAAATGGTTCTCCGGAGACTTGCTTTTTTCAAGAATCTGCCCGATGATACCGCCGCTCACCATCAGCGCAGAGGTTTTCTTGCCGCCCGTATAAAACGGATGAATCCCGTCCGCCGTGGTCGCCACGGGCGAATAGAACCTGTAGTTGCTCCTAAAATTGACGAACCATCCGACATGAGGCCTGGCATACACCTGCCCGACCATCAATCCGTAATTGAGTTTCTCCCCGAAATTCTGCGGTGTTCCGGCCGTCAGGTCGGTCATGACACCGGACAACTCCGCAAGAATGACAGTCTTCCTCTTCGCCTGCGACGCATAATACTGATAGCCGTTCAGTCCGTGGACGATGAAACGGACATTCTCGGAGATAAGGGTGTCGGCGCTGTTCAGCGGAGACCAAACGACTTTCCTGTTCTCCCCGGCAGGAATGTCCTTTCCGACATCGCCGGTCAGGTCCTTCGTGAGCGGCTCAAACGGTTTGCCGTCGATGGAGACGAACACGCTGATCATCGAGGTCTTTTCCAGGTCATAAAAAATCTCAATGACCTGACCGGTCTGGCGGGCACGGACATTAGAGACCGTTTCCGCCATGAGACTGCCGACAGAAAAGAAGGAAAGAACCAGAAAAAGTAATTGTTTTTTCATGCGTTGTATGAAATCGGGTTGTTGTTTTATTTTTGTGCGAAAGGCGACAGAGGGGATGTCTCTACGGTTTTTCTTTTTGAGAGACGGTATGCATACCGTCTCTACGAGCGGGGCAGTTGTCCGATACAG
>Ga0310690_10009295_pt1 | contig 12333 bp, 5 predicted proteins | sample AusTroGonzalo_MG_2_FD_207661 | JGI IMG/M metagenome (GOLD analysis project Ga0310690, IMG submission 207661) | Bovine rumen microbial communities from tropical cattle in Woodstock, Queensland, Australia - Gonzalo_04 (v2) (version 2) | ecosystem: Host-associated > Mammals > Digestive system >...
CGCCTGGTTCAAGGTGTTCCCGGACGACAAGGCTCCCGACGGCCGTCACGTGCAACGGCTCTTCGTGTACGGCAACCACGACTTCGAGGGCTTCAACTACGGCGGCTACGCGAAGAAGATCTGGCCCGACGATGCGGAACGCGCAAAGCACGTCCTTCGCACCGACCAGAAGGCGAACTGGGAGAAGATATTCCACGAGGAATACGCCCCGGTGATGTGCTGGAACGTCAACGGCTACACCTTTGTTGGCGCGCACTGGACCGCCGACAAGTGCAAAGGCAAGGAGGAGACCGGCATCGGCGGCGTTGAGGAATTCTTCTCAGCGCATCCAAATCTGCTCGACCCGAAGAAGCCTTTCTTCTATTTCCAGCACCCGCACCCAAAGGACACGTGCTATGGCTCGTGGGCATGGGGCCACGACGACGGCCGCGCGACGCGCGCGCTGACCCCGTTTCCGAACGCAATCGCCTTCTCCGGCCATTCGCACACCACGCTCACCCATGACCAGTCGATATGGCAGGGTGCGTTCACATCCCTCGGCACCAGCTCGCTCCGCTACACGGGCGGCTCATACGCCAAGACTCGACCCCCAGAAGGATACGAAAACGGCGGTGGAACGACAGAATTCGACCCGTACAAGATCATGTCCGGATACGGCAGCACGCGAGACGGGCGGCAGGGCATGCTCGTGCGCGTGTACGATGACCACGTCTCGTTCACGCGCCGGGAGTTCGTCTACGACCAGTCGCTCGGCGATGACTGGGTGCTTCCCCTTCCCGCCGCCGAGTCGAAGCCATTCGCATTCGCCGAGCACGCCAAGCGTTCGATCGCGCCAGAGTTTCCTGCTGGCGCCTCGCTCATCGTCTCGCGCGGACGCGGCAAGAACCGCGGCGTCCCCGCCAAGGGCAAGACGCCAGCAGTCCCTGCAGAGGAGAAGGACGTGTTCGTCCTCGACTTCCCGGCCGCGAACGCCGTCAAGGGCGGGCGCGTGTTCGACTACGAGATAGTGGCCGCCCCGAAGGACGGCGGCAAGAAGGTCAAGCGCTACCTGATGGCGGACGGCTACAACATGTCCCCAGACAACCCGCGCACCTGGCGTCCGCAGACGTGCCGAATCGCGGCTGACCAGCTGCCGCAGGGCGTGGAGTTCCGCTTCGCGGTGCGCCCAGTCAATTCGCTCGGCAAGCCCGGCAGTCCGCTGGTGAGCGGCTGGCAACCCGCCATCGCCGCGCCAACCAAGGCATGAGGACCAACATGAAATCAATTCACATCCTTGCCTTTGCCGCAACCGCCCTTCTCGCCGGATGCGCAACATGGACGTTCGAGCCGACGCGCACCTCCAAGTTCGTCAACGAACGGAACGAATACATTCTCGTAGACTATGGCATAGAGGAACACGAGTCCACGTTCATCGGGCCTGGCGGCGTAAAGATGCCTTTCAAGAGCAAGCTGAAGGTACGCGTGGAGATGCCGGACGGTACGCGATTCGTTGCGTACCAGAACATGTCGCCAGAGGGACGGCTGTACGTCTCCGACGATGAGCACTGGCGTTTCCTGGAGCGCGGCGTGGCCGCATACGTGGCGGAACAGGCCCCCGACGGGAACGGTGCCATTCTCCGCTACCAGGGCACGCTCTGCGCAAGCGTCCGCAACCCGAAGAACGAGAAGCAGCACCCTTCCATCCACACCTCATCGACTCCTCAAGGTTTTGGGCGCGACTCCTCTGGGCCACGCGATTCCTCCGGCCCCAGCACCAAGGAATGACTTTCATGTCCCCACTCGACAACATCAAGGTCGTGCTAGTCGGCACGCTCTACACCGGCAACGTTGGCAGCGCATGCCGCGCCATGGCCAACATGGGCATACGAAAGCTCGCGCTCGCCGCCCCGAACCTCCAGAACGGCTGGGAGGAGGGCGAGCGGATGGCGGTTCACGCCACAGACATCATGAACGCGCGCCAGGAGTTCGCCACGTTCGAGGAAGCGGTGGCCGAATGCGTGGCCGTGGTCGGCACCACCGCGCGCGGCGGGCTCTACCGCCAGCACGTGCGCGCGCCGCGCGACTGCGCCGCCGACATCCTCTCGCTCGCCGCCACCGGTCCGGTGGCCCTCGTCTTCGGCCGCGAAGACAAGGGCCTCCTCAACGAGGAGGTGGCGCAGTGCACGCATCTCGTCCGCATCCCAGTCGACGAGGGATACACCTCCATCAATCTCTCGCAGGCAGTCCTCATCACCTGCTACGAGCTGTTCACCGCCACCGGCAGCTACCAGCCGCCGCACGAGAAGGCACCTCCAGCCCCCCAGGCCCAGAAGATGCAGCTGATGAAGAACTGGCGGACTATGCTTCAGGACATCGGCTTCATGAACGAGAAGCAGACGGACCACATGATGCAGGGAATCCACCGTATCTTCTCGCGCGGAGTCCAGACGCGCGATGACGCCGCGATCATGCTAGGCGTAGCCCGTCAGGCACTCTGGGCCCACCACAATCCTGTCCTCGAGGGCCGCAAACCCTCTATCGGCTAGCTCACTTGACAGTCTCGAGAACCTTCAAGTTCGCGTCGCGCATCCCTGTCCAGAGGTCGCGATACGGACGGTCGGTCACGGAGAGGAGCCCTGTGTTGTAGCTTTCGCCGCCGATGCCCTGGAAGAACCGGCCAGTCGCCGCCTGGTCGATGAGCGTGAACCATTCGATACCCACCACGAACCCCATCGACGCGGCCGCCGTCACATAGCGCCCGTACGCCTTGCCGCGTTCGCGCTGCGTGGGCACGTCGAACGTGAACGGCCCCACGTTAGACTCCTTGCCGGCCGAATAGAAGAACTCGCTCCAGATCTGCGGCAGGCCGCCTGTCCGGGCGTACACGCGCTTGACGAACTCGCGGTCTATGTCTCGCGCGTAGTAGTTGATGCTGATCGCGTCCAGGTGCCGCCCCGCCACGCGGCAGAGCGTCTCGTTGTCCGCCGTCGAGGGCATCCAGCGGTTGCCGAGAAGCAGGTGGTTTGGATCGCGCTCGCGAAATGCCTTCTCGATCACGCCATAGTACTTCTCGAGGAAATCTTCCACGAACGCCTCCGCTGCCTTGCCCGACATAACGAACGCGCGCTTTGCCGCCCAGCTGTCGTCCAGTTCCGGCACGGCACGTGCAATCGCCTCGAACGCCTGCTCGTTGTCGAGGAAGTAGCCGATCAGGAGCGGATCGTCCGCGTCAGCGCGGACAGAGTCGAGCGCCTGCTCCACGGACTTCACCGTCTCAGCGTCGTACGGATCGAACACCCCGCGGATGGAGGGAATCTTCTTGATGCCCCAGAACGGGAACTGCTTCACGTAGGGGAACGAAGTCCTGCGCGCAGCCGCCGGCACCTCGCCGAACGCGCCCATCGAGTTGAAGCCTGCCTGGCGGACGCGCGCGATGTTGCGCACCGCAGCTGTCGTGTGATCGTACGAACCGAACTTGCGCACGAGGTTGGCGCGGTAGTGCGATACGGCCCGCGTGCTCCAGTACGGCTCGTCCGTCTTCCACGCGGCGGCGAACGGTCCCTCGTGCGGCGGCAACCACTCGAAGGCGTCCTCTCGCCCCGTAACGTCCGTCAAATCATCGCCGCCGCCGAACACACACACGCCGAGATGGAAGAACGCATTACCGGCCGGATCGACGAGGTAGTGCCGCTCGCCGCGCTTCTCGAGGTGAAAGAAGCCAGTCTTCTTCAGGCCGAGCTTCTGCCCCGTTCCCGCGACGCCGCCGAAGTCGTCGAGACGCATGCCCTTGCGGACGAGGTGTCCGGCGAAGTCGAGCGACCGGTAGAACTCCCTCTCCGAGGCGATATCCGCCTTCAGTTCGGACTCGTCCGAGATCTTCCCCGGAAACTCGCGCGACGTTTGACCGAACTTGTCCATCAGCTTCTTCCGACCTTGCGCCGGCGTGAACGAATACGTCATCCGCCATTCTTTCGTCTCGGCTGGAATGAAGATGCGGTACTCGAAAGTGTTCCAGTTCCACTTGCGGTTGTCCTGCACCTCGAAGTAGGTGCCCACCGGGAAGCCGAGCGTCAGCGTCTCCCCGTTGACGTCCTTGACTGCAATCTCGCGTCCGTTGCCCTTGAACAGCTTCTCGTCGAGTCCTAGCGCGAACGGGAACGCCCCCTCCTGCGCGTCCACGCGCCACGCGCCGCCCTGGATGAAGCTCGGCGGCACGAGCATGGAAAGCAACATCTGGTTAGACTTCGCCTCCGTCACCGCGAAGTCGACCGCGCCCTCGGCAGCGTAGAGCTTCACCTTGCCCGTCTGGCATTCCAGACGGAACGTGCCGGCCACCGGACACTCGAACACGACCTTCTCGCCATCGAACTTAGCCTCGAACGCAAGCGCCGATCCGCATACCGCCAACAAGGCCCCTATCAGCGCCGCGATGCGGCAACTCTGTTTGACTTTGGAACAAACAGCAATCCTCTTTACGGTCGTTTTCATGATTACGGCACCACCACTTCCACCTTGAAGAACCTGTACGCAGTGCCAGGCTCCCCTCCATCGGTCACCTCTGACCATGGTCCCAGAAGATCGGTCGCCCCCATCACCCTGATCGTTAGATTCGGCAGTTCCCAATTGTCTGAAGACGGTTCATACTTCAGCTTGGACAAATCCGGCATCCCGTTCGCCTTCATTGGGAATTCCGTAATGACGAAGTCCACATCGGGATCCTCAGGATCGATACCCAATGCGTAACATTCGACAACCGACAACCGCCCGTTCGCAGCCGTTGCTCCCAAGAGAGACTTCACCAAGGAGGAATGGCCTTTGACCCATTCTGACGACAGTCCCATCCTTCCCGCTATCCAATCCGTCGAGAACAGCTTCGCTTGTCCTCCGAAATCCACGTCAATCAAGACCGGCGGCGCTTCGACTTCGAAGTAATAGTAACGAATGTCGCAACCGCCGTCCTTGTCCATCACAGTGAGCGTCACAGTCTTTGTACCAGGAGTCGTGAACACGGGGCTGTAGGAGCCGCCGACCGTGCCCAGCGTCGTGCCGGTGCTGTTGGTCATCGTGATCGGGACGTCGACTGTCGCGCCCTCTACGGTCCAGCTTGCGGTCATGCCCTCGCGGATATCGGGCAGGACGTCCTTCGCAGTCCACGAGATCGGCCTCGTGGGAACGCCGATGCCCGCAGGGACGGCATTCGTCGAGGCGACGCCCTGAATCATCGGGTCGTCGTTGACCACCGTCATCGGATAGCCGCTATCCTCCTCCAGGCGGTAGTACTGCGCCCAGGTCTTGTTCGGATCGACGCTCTGCGTTCCGGTAATCACCCGTGCGCTGACGATGAAGTTCGCGTCGCCGTCAAGTTCCTTGAAATAGAAGTACTTGCTCGTGCTGCCGCTGGTGAAGGTGAGCCGGTTCGTGTTCAGCACGGGATCGCTCGTCAGGCCGTCGCTAGCGCCGTCGCGCACCACCGTGATCTCAACTTCGATCGGCTCCGTAGGCGCGATGTTGAGATTCACATTCACGCGTCCATTGATCGACCCAACCTGCTGCTCGGAGAAGTAGAACGACCCGTTGTACGGCATCATCGAGATCGTCGGTTCGTCGAGCGTCTCAGGGAGAATTTCTGACACCGACACGTCATCGATGAACACGCGCTGGATCGGACGGTAGGGCGTATACGAAGGCTTCTCCCATGCCTTGTCCAGCGGCGCATACGACGTGCCGCGCCCGTTGCGCGCGCCACCCACCTCCAGGCGGATCGACCTGATCGCCGTCGTCATCTCGTTCGTGCGCCAGCTGTACGTCTGATACGTGTTGTTGGATATCACGAACTCCGCCAGACGTACCCATGCCAGTCCGTCTATTGAATCAGTCTGAGACGCTTCTGGATCGTTCGTGCCGTACAGGATCACCACGGACGGACTCATCGCGTTCGTCTCGAACGTCCGTGCTTTGAAAGTGACGCTCCCGATGCCATTCGACATAGCAGGGCTCTGCACGAACGGATTGTTCTCGGCATACTCCACGGTCTTGTCAGGCTCGTCCAAGCCGATGCCGTACGTCGCAGGATCCGTAGTCTTGTTATCATCCGCGAGCGCCGAAAAGTTCAACGAGCAGGAGAGGCCGTCGGGCGCGTCGGAGAGATTGGCCCACAGGCCTGAACCACCACTTCCGTCCCAGCCCTCCGTATGGATGTTCCAGCCAAGCCAGGATCGAGGATCAAGCGGCGGCTCGTCGTAGCAGAAGACGCGCGTGATAGTGATCTTGCCATAATTAAGATCCCGGCTGTCAAGCGACTGCGAGAGAGCATTAGAGACCACTGACGGATCCATGATCAGGCGCATCAGGCCCTTCTGCGGCGAACGCAGGCTGATGAAGTACGTGCGCGTGCCCTCGGAGAGGTCTTTGGCGGAGAGGCCCTTGAACGACCAGTTGGTGAGCGTCATCCAGTTCGGACTATCCGCCGGTTCGCGTGTACGGCTGTACACCTCGCCCTCGTCAACGAGGCTCGTACTAATCTGGAGACGAAGCACCGCGTTCGAATCCGCGTTCCTATAGCTGAAGCCAAATGTCGAAAGACCGTTGCACATGAACGGAGACCGTAATCCTATCGGCGATTCCGCATCTTCGCTCCTTGTCGGCTGCAGCACGCAAACCTTGCTTGCCGTGCGAACGCGCAGGATGACGCACCCGCAGCCGCCTCTGCCGCCCGCGCTCGTGCCAGCAGCGCCACCATGCGAACCGCCAGCGCCGCCGCCGCCCAGGCCGTCCGTTCCGTCCATGTACGCACGGTCCGTCAGGGCCGCCTTCGCAGGCGGACCGTCACCGCCGCCGCCTATGCCGCCGGCCCCGCCCATGGCCGAATTGGGCGTATGACTGCCGTCGCCAGCGCCGCCACCGCCGCCGCCGCCATAGTACACCGTTGTACCCGTGATGTCGCTCGCGCGCCCAGCACCACCGTCGCCAGCCTTGTCGTCCGTAGCGTTGCCGTCCTGCCCCATGCCAAGTTCGGTGAGGTCTGCGCCGCCGCCGCCGCCCGCGCGGTCGCCGTATGCCCGGCCGCCAGAATTGCCCTGCCCGGCCGTGCCCGAAGCACGGCCAGAGTAGTAGCCGTTGTCGTTGCCCTGCGCAGCGCCGCCGCCCGTAGCCTGGCCGCTCGCCCCGTTGCGCTGGCTCCAGCCCGCGCCGCCGCCGCCGCCCTTGACTTCCAGCGTACCCTTTCCGGGAATGCCCGTCACCCGCGAGAAGCCGCCATTTCCGCCGGTCTTCCAGTTGCTGCTGTCGTTGTTGTTCTTGTAGAAGTTGTCGCCGCCAGCGCCCACGACGATCCTGACCGTCGTGCCCGCAGGCATCGTCACGGGCGCAGATTCCCAGTCGTGCTCCAGCACGCCGCCGCCGCCGCCGCCGCCGCCGATCGTCCAGCCGCCCGCGCCGCCGCCGCCGACCAGCAGCACGCGGTCGATCACCATGTCGATCTGCGGCGTGAACGTAACTACGCCCGCCTCGTTGAAGATGAACGCGTACCCGTTCGTGCCCGCCGGCTCCAGCTTGTACGAAGCGCCCTCGATCTCGGCGGACGTCTCGATCGACGCCATCGTGTAGACCCACTCGTCGTAGTGGCCGTTCTGCGACGAGAGGTTGGGCATGTCGCTCGCGCGCCACGACTTCACCTCCACGCTGTCGATCACGACATCGGCGTCGCTAGACCCCGTCTGCAGACGCACAAGGCAGTCCGACGCAACGCATGGCGCGAACACGAACGTGTTCGTGGCGAACGCCGCGATGTTCGTCTCCCAGCCGCTGTCGATCCATCCGTCCCTGTAGCCCTGCTTCTGGAACATGAGTTTCACGGTTTGTTCTGGAATCACGGCCTTGAAACCGGACGCGTTGTATACCGTGTCGCCAACATTGTACGGCATCCAGCGGTCCGGGTCGCGACTCCATTCGGCGTAGTCGCTGCTCTGCACAACCGAGACGTTGAGACCTTGATTGTAGTTGGAGGAATCCATGAAGTCGTGCGTGTAGACCAGTCCGAAGCCTGCCTGGCAACCCACGGAGCCGATGCCGAACGAACCATACTTCAAGTCGGAGCCGGCATCGCGATACGCGATCACGCGCACAGTCGAGGAATCGGCCGCTATGTGACTTGTGTTGTGCGCCGTGGAGAGGAACCCGTCCAGACGCACTTCGCCCGAATCGTCCGTATAGAGCGAAAAACACATGCACGTCCAGCGTTCGTTGTTCTTGCGCACGTCGTCGGTGTTCTTTGGAATGAGCAGGTTGTTGAAGCTGTTGTACGCAGTGCCGCCCGTCGTCCACGAGGCGAGCGTGCCACCCACATTAAGACCGGTCTGCCCCGACGCCAACATGGCGTTGCCAGACGCGTTGAGGACATTCTTCACCAGCTCGGTCGCCTCTCCCTTCCTCCAGCGATAGAGTGCCACTGTCAGTTGCTGGTCACCGCTGCGAGTCACGCGAAACTCGTAGCATCCCAGGAGGGTTCCACGGTAATAACCCACGAGCGAGACGGACGGATTCGCCGGCGAGATGTCGAGCGGGTTGCGGTGCGTGCTCGTGATGTTGTCGTACAGCTGGCTCATCGTCACCTTCGCGCTGATGGCGTAGTTCTTTCCCTGCGTATCATCGAAATTATAACAGAAGCCGTCAAATGAAGGGACCTGCGCCACGCGCGCCGCAAACTCCACCTCGCCGATGCCGTTCGGGATGTATTGGGCCGGAAGGTTGTTGAGCATAAGCGAACCCTTGCTGCCGCCCATCAGCTGGATGGAATGTCCGAACGGAGCGATGCGCTCGCGCGGCACGAACGCGGAGTTTTCGGCGTTCCAGCCGTTGGGGGTCGTCCATGCACCATAGGCATCGACAGTGGTGAGGCTGCTCGCGTTCGGCGCAGTCGGGCGATAGTACGGATACCTTTCGTCGTCGTCGTCGACCTCGAACGCCTCGCGCCAGAGCGTCGGGCGCTCGTAGCTGGTAGGCGTCCAGTTGTTGATATCGGCGGCATGCCGCCTACGCGAGTCGCTCGCGCCCGCGTTCATGCGATAACCTACTGTCGCGTCCGTCCAACCGTTGAAGTCCTGATAGGAGGCTCGAGAGATGGCGAACTCTGCCGTCTCGTCGTTGAACTCGATGAGCAGATGCGTGGCCGAACCGTCCAGCTCAACCTCTGCGTTGAACGCATCTGCCGCCGAGCCAGACGCCGCCATGGTGTACGGCAGGCATGGCACGTTCGGACTGCTGGCGTACCACACGTTGGTGGTGACGTTGAACTTGAACGGCTCGTCGCCCGCCGCGTACTTCGCGCCCTCGAAGTGAAAACGGATGCGCTCGCCGATGGCGTTGGTGGGAATATGGTAGTGGTATCGCCACACATGGTCGGCTACGAGTTCCATCGTTTGCCGCTCGTTTTTCACGATACTGTGCATGTCGACACCCCATGTGCCGTTGGTAGTAATCTCGCCTGCGAGCGAGATCGAGGCATATTCGCTCGCACCTGCGCGGATGCGCGTGAACCAGTCAGTGCCACCAGACGGCAATGCATCCGCAAGAGTGTTGGATGCCTTCGAAACAATCTGTGTCACGGCCTCTGTCCATCCAGTTCCGTATGCCGTTTCGCTTTTGGTACCAGTAGCATAGTCTACGGTTTCATAATGCGGAGCCGACTGGTCCGCCGTGAAATAAAATTCCAGGTCGCCTTCTCTGTCCGGCACGGTAAAGCCGTCGGCGGAAACAAGCCGATCACCGACCTGTTCCATCGCGCTCGTCTGCCATTCGCCGATCTGCTGGTTCAGGTAGCGCCAGCGATAGATGAACTGCACGTTCGACAGCTCGAAGTCTGCTGCTGAGACCTCCTCGTTCCCATTCGTCGGATACGAACATTCGGCAAGCGCCTTGACGCCTGCCAAACCCGGGGAGAGGTATGGCACAGAAAAGCAGCCCGTCCATCCTGAGACGTCCGTGCCCGTTGCCGTGCCGTCATACGTGCCGCAGGTATGGATTTCCGCCATCATAGGCGGATAGGAGGCAACGATATTATCGACAAGCGCATAGTTGTTATCAATATTGGTATTTAATGTACTCATGTCCAGACGAACAACACGAAAACGGATCGGTCCCCGATAGCCGCCCAAGAACGAATAGACATTAGCACGAACACGTCTTGTTCGTCGATCGCCACCATATGTGCTATCCAACAAAATATCTTCAACATTCTCATCAAGGATAGTCAGTATGATTCGAACTCTCGTCCCATTCACAACTCTTGCTCGCTCGACAACATCCACAGGACACGGGAACCAAGCGAACTGATCATAATTTGTCGATGACAAAGTGACGCCTGATGCAGCCGAATCAAGGACATTCGTCGCCAACTCCAGCCGCAATGTCACGAACACGTTCGTATGCGAGTTGACCGCGTCAAAGTAGACCGCCCCTACGCCATCCTCGTAATATGGCGAATAGATACGAGCATCCGTCGTGTTACACATGCTTACCGTTCCAACCCCCTGTATACCATCGGCTGAATTATTTGTCGAGATATTGTACACCTCGCCGTTAATTGATTCCGCCGTCGGTGACCACGAGATATAGTTGCGTGCCAGGGCGGTACTCGATGCGCTACCCGCACGGCATTCGGACAAATGCCACAAGGCAACGTGATTGCCATCTCCGGCATTTCGATACAGTGTATGACGCCGACCAATCTTAACAGGTCGCATTGCGAACGGAGCCGCCTCGCTACTGTGTACCCAATAAGTTTCGGCCGTCGTGTTGGTGTCGTTGTACCCCTGACACGACACCTCGTTCCAGATGTTCGTGTCGTTGTTCATCAGCAGGACCCGATCGTTCCCCAGTTGTGTATAGCACCAGGCGACAGTTGGCAACAATGCCAATGACACAATGCAAACTCTTTTCAAGGTTTTCATGCAACAATCCTCTTTTGGGTTTATTCGTTAAATACAAACAAGAAGCCGTGTGTTACCTTACCGCCCACGCGGGCAATCGTTTCCTACTTGCCGAGGACCTCTTCGCGGCCCTTGCCCGTAGACGGCAGAGAGAAGTCCGTCGGACGCCCCTTCACTTGGCGCGAGAGGAAATCTAGTCCTGCGGCAAAGTTGCCGCCGTGACCGCCCTCCATCAGGGTGAAGCGCACGTTCGCCGACGTGCGTCGGAAATGAATGCGCAGGCGTTCGGAGTAGAACGGATCCTTGGGGCCGTTGTACGCCAACGCCGCCGGCACCTGCTGCGACTCCTCAATGGCGGCGATGTCCGCCTCGCTCACGCGGTCCTCGGGGTTGGCTAGCGCGTTGAATGCGCGGAACGAGTGGCCGACGGGGACAGACCCCTTCCAGCCATCGTGTATGCCCGTGACGATGTAGGCGCCCACGCCAGCCTTCCGCGCACGGTCGAGCCAGGTGAGCGGCGAGCGATGCGCATACTCCTCCGGCTTCTCCGCGGGCGTGCCGCCGCACGCCCCCTCGAGCATCTGCGCGTAGTGCTTGCCGCGTCCTGGATGGACGAGCAGCGAGTCGGCGTGCCAGCGCGCGAGGTCGGTGATCGGACAGAACGCCGCCCCTGCCGCGAATATCTCGGGATGGCGCCCCAACATGAGCAGCGTCATGTGTCCGCCGCCGGAACCGCCCGCGATGTATACGCGCGCCGGGTCGATCTTCACATGCGCCTTCGCATAGTTCACAGCATCGACGATGTCCTGCACCGCCGGATCGCCGCCACATGCGGGCGGCGTCTTGTTCGGCCCGCGGAAGTTCGGACCCACCATCGCCCAACCTCGCTTCTGCGCGTAGCTGAGCACCACCCCGTAGTGACTGGTGCTCAGATAGTCGTGGCTCCACGTGTGTAACCCCACGATCAGCGGCACTGCGTTCGTCTTCGCCGCCTCTGGCGCCCAGAAGTAGCAGGGCTGCAACGTGCCGTCGAGCGTGGACTTCACCTGCACAAGTATCTTCGCCCACGCGGGATCCGGTTCCGTCGGCTTTGCCGGCGCGGCCATGAGGCCGGTCCCAGATAGGATAGCTACGGTCAATACCGCACCACGCCCACGTCTCATCCACACCGCCCGCGCACACGCGCGCAACTTGTCAACTGTTGTGCTCATGCGCGTAGTATACCACAGAATTTTCGCTAATGCGAGATGATGTTGCAATCGGTCACTTATCGGCAAGGGTGCGCCTGCAGGGCATATTTTTGCCGTGTAGCCCGCCACCCGCGCTTCGCACGGGAATGTAAATGAAGATAAGTTTCGTTGAATAAGGAAACAACAATGACAACTGATAAAAACAACTTTTGTTATCCGGGCGCAACCGCGCCCGGTTT
>Ga0310690_10009297_pt1 | contig 12331 bp, 14 predicted proteins | sample AusTroGonzalo_MG_2_FD_207661 | JGI IMG/M metagenome (GOLD analysis project Ga0310690, IMG submission 207661) | Bovine rumen microbial communities from tropical cattle in Woodstock, Queensland, Australia - Gonzalo_04 (v2) (version 2) | ecosystem: Host-associated > Mammals > Digestive system >...
AGATGCGGCGCAACGCCTACGGATTCGAGATCGACAAGACGTTCTACCGAAGGGCGAAGGATGAAATGCTGACATCCTTTGAGATCGACCAGATGAACATACTCGACATCGAAGCCGCCGGAAGGCGAGACGCCCGGCAGCAGATGAAAATGGAATACTGAGCGAGGTGATGGATGTGGAAGGCAAGAAGCCGACCAACCCGGTCAAGGCGATCAGGGAATTCTGCCTTGGCTGCGTCGGCAACAGCAGCAACGAGGTAAAGATGTGCCCCAGCGTGAAGTGTCCGCTGTATCCCTTCCGCTTCGGGAAGAATCCGTACAGGACAAAGCGGGAGATGTCGGAGGAGCAGCGCGAGGCGGCGGCGGAGCGCTTGAGGAAGGCGCGGGAGGAGGCGAGAAAGGCATGATGTACGACAATCCGCGCCCGTGCATCGTAAACGGGAGCCGCGCCCTGTTCCACGGATGGGCTGAGGTGGAAAAACCGAACATTGAGAACGGGAAGCAGGTCGGCGAATGGAAGAACACCGTGGCGGTAATCGAGTATCAGAACGGCGACGTGCAGCCGGTCAATATCGCCTGTGTGCGCTTCCTGGATGGCGCGGAAGTATTCAGCCGGTACGATTGGAGTGGTATCAGTGAGGATTATTCAACACGGCGACCCAAGCAGGTCGAAAACAATCCGACGTTTCGAATGTCAGGTATGCGGGTGCATATGGGAGGCCAATGCCGCCGAATATCGCAAGATTCCAGCCATTCTGTCCCTCGGAATTCCGATCCAGTATGATCTTATTTGCAAATGCCCGTGCTGCTGTTTTGAAGTGGTGCAGAAGGAGAATGTCGAAGGAGGTGAAATCCATGCGGCTGATTGACGCGGATGAATTTGAGGTTATCTCGTGGAGCGCACAAGGGCAGCGCGGCGATTATGCGCGTGGGTATGATGATGGCATACAGTTTATGGCGGAGAAGATCGACAAGGCACCCACCATCGAGGCCGAGCCGGTGATCAACGCCGTGTGGCAGTATTACATGAACGACGAAGGCAAGGCCCGCTGGCGCTGTGGCAACTGCGGCAGGATATGCCGGCGGGATCCCCACGACAAGCTGCGCTGCTCGACCTGCGGAGCGCACATGACAAAGGAGGCGTGATATGCCGGCGGTATCGGAATACGCAAAGGAGAAGCACCGCCAGCAGGGCCGCGAGGATTACGCATGGTACAAGGCGGGCGGCATGTGCCCGAAGTGCAAGAAGCGGTATGGCGCTCCCGGACACGTATACTGCGAGAAGTGCCTTGCCGTCAAGCGCAGAGAGCAGGAGAAATTCAGAGGCGCGTACAACGCCGCCCACTGCAAGGAGCGGCGGGAACGCCTGAAGGCCCTCGGCCTGTGCGTGAGATGCGGAAAACCGGCAGTGAAGGATCGCGTTCTGTGCGTGAGCTGCGCCCGCAAGAACTCGGAGGCGCAGCAGGTGCGGAAGATGAAAAAACGACTGGAGAAGGAGCTGCACAATGGCTGAACTGACGCACTGGTGCATGGACTGCCCATACTCGACATTCCTCGGCGATCGATTCTCCTGCCCGTTCGTGGAGGGCAGCTGCATCCGATTGCCGGACACGATGGACAACCCGGATCCAAGCCTGGTATACGGATTCGATTTCAGGCTGGCATACGCTGAAGAACGGATAAGGAGGCGCAAGGATGAGCTCAACAAGAAGCTGGATGAAGACGACAGTGGAGCAGTACGGGGCGGAGTACGTGTTTCGCCAGATGGCCGAGGAAGCCGCCGAGCTGTGCCATGCCGCGCTGAAGATGGTGCGCGTGATGAACAACGAAACGCCGGTACGATGGGAGATCGCCCAGGCGCATCTGCTGGAGGAGATGGCCGACGTGCGCGTCATGTGGGACATGATCGACAAGGCCGTGCTGAATGATGATGCCAGTCAGAAGATGTGGGATATCATGTGGAAGAAGGCGGACAGGATGCAGGAGCGTATGCTCGAGGGCGATCAGACCGGCGATGACTCTTGACAAATCCTGTCAAAACTTCCGATTTGGGGTCTATTCGCTTCCTTTTGACTTCCTTGACAGGTATAGTATACTGGAAGCGTGAAAAGTTGCAAGCCGCGCAACTGACACAGGCGCTGCCGAAAGGCGGCGCTTTTCTTTTCCTGATTCTGATTCCCATGCCAGATATCAATCTGGCGATCCGGTCCGCGCATACTCCTGGCGCGGATGATCGGAGCGGGTCGACCTTGCAGGCTCCGCAGCCGATGCCGGACGCGAAAAGGAGCGCACCCCATGGCACAGATCGAACGCAAGTACATAGAGATGGACATAGCCGATCTCGTTCCATACGACCGCAATCCGCGCATCAACGATGATGCCGTGGACAGCGTCGCGGAGAGCATGGAACAGGTCGGCTATATCACGCCCATCGTGATCGACGAAAACCGGCTGATTCTCGCCGGTGAGACGCGCTGCAAGGCTCTGAAGAAGCGGCACGTGAAGCGCGACAAGGTATTACAGGTATTCGGGCTGACCGAAGCGCAGAAGAAGAAATACCGGCTCCTGGACAACAAGGTCGGCGAGATCGCCGAGTGGGACTATGATCTCCTGATCGGAGAGCTGGAAGGGCTGGACTTCGGAGACTTTGACTTCGGCTTTGATGACCTGCTGGCGGAGCTGCCCGATGCCGGACGCGACGAGACCGCCGACGAATCCGACGGCGACACGCCCGAGCCATTGAGCACAGCCATCGAGGATGACTATGAGCCCGTCCTCCCCGATGAGCCCAAGGCCAAGTACGGCGACATCTTCCGGCTGGGCCGTCACCGCCTGATGTGTGGCGACAGCACAAAGCCGCGCGATGTCGAAAAGCTGATGGACGGGGCGCAGGCCGACATGCTGCTGACCGACCCGCCATACAATGTGGATTACACCGGCGGCACCGGCATGACCATCATGAACGACAACATGGAGGACGCAGCGTTCAGGGAATTCCTCGCCAGCGCGTTCAGATGCGCGGATTCGGCGATGAAGCCCGGCGCGGCGTTTTACATTTGGCATGCGGACTCCGAAGGGTACAACTTCCGGGGCGCGTGTCACGACATCGGATGGCAGGTGCGGCAGTGCCTGATATGGAACAAGAACGCGCTCGTCCTCGGCCGGCAGGATTACCAGTGGAAGCATGAGCCGTGTCTCTACGGGTGGAAGGCCGGGGCCGCGCATGCGTGGCTGAACGACCGCAAGCAGACCACCGTCATGGACTTCAACAAGCCGGTGCGGTCGGAGATCCACCCGACCATGAAGCCCATCGCCCTGTTTGAATACCAGATTCACAACAGCGCCCCCGAGGATTCCATCGTGCTCGACCTGTTCGCCGGCAGCGGGACCACCATCATGGCCTGTGAGCAAAACGAGCGCAGCGCCTACTGCATGGAGCTGGATCCGCGATACGTCGACGCGATCATCGACAGGTGGGAAACGTTCACGGGCTCCAAGGCGGTGCTCGATCATGAGTGACCGCCTTACGCTGGGGAGCCTGTTCTCGGGCTCCGGCACCTTTGAGCTGGGCGGCATGATGGCCGGGATCCAGCCCATATGGAACAGCGAGATCGAACCCTTCCCCATCATGGTCACGCGCAGGCGCATGCCGCAGGTGAAACACTACGGCGACGTGTCCGCGCTGGACGGCGCGAAGCTGGAGCCGGTGGACGTGATCACATTCGGATCTCCGTGTCAGGATATGAGCGTGGCCGGTCGCCGCGCCGGTCTGGACGGGGAACGCTCCGGCCTGTTCCATCAGGCCATAAGAATCATCAGGGAAATGAGGGAAGCGACGCATGGAGAAAAGCCGCGATTCATCGTCTGGGAAAACGTCCCAGGCGCTTTTTCATCCAACGGAGGGCGGGACTTCAAGGCGGTGCTCGATGAAGTCATCCGCGTCAAAGAACCAGATGCCTCGGTGCCTACGCCTGATAAAGGGCGATGGCGACACGCCGACTTATTCCTGGGAGACGGATGGAGCGTGGCTTACAGAGTGCTCGACGCGCAATACTGGGGAGTCGCCCAGCGTCGCCGTCGCGTGTTCCTTGTCGCGGACTTTGGAAGCGAACGCGCCGGAGAAATACTCTTTGACCGCAAGGGCATGCCGGGGGATACTGGATCGCGCTGCGAAGCGCGGAAGGGAGATCCCGGAGCTGTTGAGGGTGGAGCTGGAGGCTGGCGCAGCTGGTGCCTGAACCCGCAGGCAGGCGGCGTCAACATCACCGAGGAACGGACGGACACGCTGCTGGCGCAGGATCATGGCAACCACCCTGCCGTGCTTGCCGCTGGTTTCAACACGGGCGACAGCGCAAGCGCGAGGAGCATCGGATATGCCGATGAAGTGTCGCCAACGATCCGCGCGGGCGCAGTCCCCGCGGCGCTGCTGATAGACCAGCAGCCATTCGGCATAGGTGCATACAACAGCCTCGCATGGTTATCCGATAATCCACGCGCAGGAATATATCTGGCGGACACAGCCCGCACGATCGATCAGTCTGGCGGAAATCCGGCGGCGCAGCAAGGTGGCATTGCCATCGTCGAAACTTATGCCATGACGATGTGCAATTTCTTCCAGGCGGCGCGGGAAGTCTCGCCGGCGCTGATGGCTCGGGACTACAAGGATCCCATCGCCGTCACCGTACAGACAGAGCACCGTGTAAGACGCCTGACGCCTACAGAGTGCGGTCGGCTGCAGGGTTTTCCAGACGGGTGGTGCGTAGACCTCGGCACGGATAAACCCGATCCTGACGAGGTAAATTTCTGGCAGGAAGTTTTCGAGACCCACCGACGGCTGGTCACTCACTCGACGAAACCGAAGACCAGAGCGCAGATCATCAAATGGATTCAGCAGCCGTACAGCGACAGCGCGGAGTACAAGCTCTGGGGCAACGGATGCGCTCTCCCCTGTGTTTACTTTGTGATGGCTGGCATCGCAAAGGTAAACGCGTGAACAGCATCGACCAAGATAAATCCCATCCGGGATTTGTAAGAGCCCCGGCGCTTTGCCGAGGCTCTATTTTCTTTCGACCGACGGAACGTGCGCTACCCCACCATGGAAATACAAATGGGGTGGGCGACAAACGTGAAGCGGCGACGGCAATGGCTGTCGAACCGCAAAGAGAATGACGGATCGGCGCTCTGGAGGCGTCGCGGATAACCATCAAGCCTTTGGCTGGCGTTTTTCGAGCGCCGGCGGGAAACCAGGCCCCCTCCTCGAGCCGCCAGCCGGAAAAAAGGTACTGTTTCTTAACACAAAAAACGATCGCGCCCTCTGCGACCCCGATATTCGCGTAGTTTTGTGCCGGTTTTTGGCCATTTCGCTACGCTAAAAACGATCAAAAACACGTTTTTGTGATCAAACTTGCATATTATTGCAACTTTATTGCAATTACAGTTGCAAAGAATCAATAATCGTTCGCATAAAACTCGGGAGAATCGCAAGAATGTATTGATTCTCGCGATCCGGGTCGGTTTATCGCACTGTTATCATGAAAAACCCCTGTTTCGGCCCAGTCTATGGCAATATGGACGAAACTGAAGCGAAGGGAGAGAACACCATGATGAACCTTGCGAAGAAATACCGACTGCCGGAGACCGCGACGCCCGAGAGCCTTGAGATTCAGTTCTTTACCGACCTCGCCGTGTTCCTGACCTACGGCGATAAGATTCTCATGTCCGGCTATTACTTCAACGGGCGCGGCGCGGACAACCATTACGGCGCAGTATACACCTTCACGACCGACAACCACACCTGCGAGGGAGAAATCAGGCTGACAGCGATCAGCGATTCCTTCTTCCCGGATGACGGACACGCCATTGCCTGGGCGATGGCACAGTAAAGGCGCAACTTACAACCAGAAGGCACAACTTGCGAGTTGTGTCTTTTTCATTTGCGAAAGGAGCACCCGCATGGCGGATTTCAAAGTTACAGACGAAACGACCATCAGCACCACGGAGCTGGCGCGGGTGCTGGGCTTGAGCGTCCGGCGCATCCAGCAGATGGCGCAGGATGGCACCGTTCCCCCGGCGAAGAAGGGCCGCTTCCGTCTGAATGATTCGGTGCAGCGCTACATCACGTTCATCACCGGCAACCAGATGACCGAGGATGAGCAGAAGATGGAGAAGACGCGCAAGAGCGCCGAGGTACAGATCAAGGTGGCAAAGGCAGCGGTGGCGAAGCTCGAAGCGTCAGAGCTGCAAGGCAAGATGCACCGCAGCGAGGATGTCCAGGCCGTCACCGAGGACATGGCCAGCACCCTGCGCAGCATGCTGATCGCGCTGCCCGGCCAGCTGGCGGTGGACTGCAACAACGCCGAGAGCGCCGCCGAGTGCGCGGCGATCATCAAGAAGGGCGTACACCGCATCATGAACGAGATGTGCAAGTACAAGTACGACCCAGACAAATACGCCGAGCGCGTCCGGGATCGCTTGAACTGGGATACGATGGTGATCGGCGATGAATAAGTCCGAAAAGCTGAACGCTGTCATTTCGAGGGCGCTTCAATCCCTGCGGCCCCCGGAGGATTTGACCGTCAGCGAATGGGCAGACAAGTATCGCATGTTGTCTCCAGAATCATCGGCAGAGCCCGGACCGTGGAGCACGACACGCACACCGTACCTGAAAGAAGTGATGGACGCATTCTCGGACATCAACATCCGCCACATCGTAATGGTGTCCGCTTCGCAGGTCGGCAAGTCGGAGCTGGAAAACAATATCATCGGCTACATCATCGAGCAGGATCCCGGCTCGATCCTTTTTATCCAGCCCACCAACCAGGACGCCAGAGAGTATAGCAAGCTGCGCATCGCGCCGATGTTCCGAGACACGCCGGTGCTGGCAAAGCGCATCGGGCCGCAGAAAAGCCGGGACAGCGGCAACACTATCATGCAGAAAACCTATCCCGGCGGCATCCTGACGATGACCGGCAGCACCGAGGCCCATGCCCTGGCGTCGAAGCCGATCCGCTACGTCATCGGCGACGAGCGCGACCGCTGGGCGACGAACGCCGGCAACGAGGGCGACCCGTGGCAGCTGGCCATGGCGCGACAGATCACCTTCTACAATGCGAAGAGCGTCGAGGTATCCACGCCGACCATCAAGGGCAAGAGCGCGATCGAGGACGCCTTTTACAAGGGCACCATGGAGCGCTGGTGTGTCGCCTGCCCCGCCTGCGGGGAATACCACAACATCGTATTCGCGGATATCCGCTATGAGTACGACACAATCGTCACGAACAACAAGAAGTCGTATCGCGTCCGGGACGTTTATTATGTTTGCCCGAACTGCGGCGCGATCTCCTACGAGAAGGAGATGAAGCGCCAGCCCGCCAAATGGATCGCGGAGAACCCGGAAGCCTACAAGAACGGGACACGCTCATTCTGGCTGAATACCTTTGTATCGCCGTGGCAGAGCTGGGACAAGATCATCCTGAAGTTTCTGGATGCCCGAGGCAGCACCACGCAGCTGCAGGTCGTGTATAACACGCAGTTCGGAGAACTGTGGGAGGATCGCGGCGGGCTTGAGGATGAGGATACCTACATGGCTCGGCGCGAGGAGTACGACGCCGAGCTGCCGGATGGCGTCCTGGTGCTGACATGCGGAGTTGATACACAGGATGACCGTCTCGAATATGAGGTCGTTGGATACGGGCTGCACAATGAGACCTGGGGCATCAAGCGCGGCCAGCTCATGGGCAGGCCGGACGATCCCGCAACATGGCGGGCGCTCGATGACGTGATCGATCACATCTACCGATATGCCGACGGCAAGGGCATCAAGGTCAGCATGACGCTGGTGGACAACGGCGGTCACTTCGCCCAGGACGTCCGATTGAATTGTCAGCGGCGCATCGGAAAGAAGGTTTTTGCCTGCATGGGCATGCCTGGCGAGAAGCCATACACAGCGCCGCCGAAGAAGATCCAGATTGTCACGAAGGGTAAAGCCTACCTGGGAACATGCTGGATGTATCAGATCGGCGTCGATGCCGGGAAACAGAACATCATGGACAATCTGAAAGTCCAGCAGCCGGGATCCCGTTTCTGCCACTTCCCCATCAACGATGATCGCGGTTATGGTCATGCTTACTTCTGGGGGCTGCTGTCGGAGCACCTCGTGTACAAGGAAGGACACCGGCAGAAATGGCAATGGGACATCATCCCCGGCCATGAACGCAATGAGCCGCTCGACTGTCGGAACTATGCCAACGCCGCCTTTAAGATACTGGCTCCCGACATGGATGCAATGCTGCGCAGGCGCAAAGGGACAGCAGAGCCATCCGCGCCAGCGCCGAAGCCAGTGAAGAAGCCAGCAAGAAAGACCATTGAACGATACTTTGACGAATGGTAGGTGATAGCATGACCAGGGAGACGGTGCAGGAGCGCCTGACGTATTGGAGGGCACAGCTCGGCAGGCTGATGGACGCTTATACCGCGCTGCTTGAAGGCGGCGTGAAAAGCTACAAGATCGATGACAGGGAGCTGACCCGCTTCGACCTCGCATCACTGAAACGCGCCATCGATGACGCAGAAAACAAGGTCAACCAGTATGAAGCCATGCTGGAAGGGATGAAGCCCCGGAGGGCATTTGGTGTTGTCCCGCGCGACTGGTAATCGGATAATTGCCCGAGAGGGCATTATCAGCGCAGCAGTAGAGAGTTTGTGCTCTCCTTTCGCTTTACTGCTGCGCTTTATATTTTGCATGATTGGAGGTGGTTTTGATGGGTGACGCATTGCGTCCGATGACCAGTGGCTACAGCGATGCCGGTGCCAGCACGGTGCGACGGGCATTGAAGGGATTTACAGCTGTGTCCTCAAACGCGAACGAGGATATCAACTGGAACAACTACACCATGCGGCAACGCGCCCGGATGCTGTACATGTCCTCGCCTGTCGCCGCCAGTGCGATAAAGACGAACAGGACAAAGGTGGTCGGCACGGGCCTGACGTTGAAGGCAAGTATCGAGCATAAAGCCCTCGGCATGACGCCCGAAGCCGCGAAGGAATGGCAGCAGAACACAGAGCGCGAGTTTGCGATCTGGGCATCGAAGAAAGAAAACTGCGACGCCATCGGCATGAATGATTTCTCGGGGATGCAGCAGCTGGCCATGCTCTCATGGCTGACCAACGGCGACTGCTTCGCGCTGTTCCAGTGGTACAAGGAAACGGCGTTCAATCCCTACGGCCTGCGGATCCACATGATCGAAGCGGACAGGATCAGCACACCGGTAAGTCATTCAAAGCCCGTCATCGGCGGCAGGGTTACAGACGGCATCAATCCGAGCAACAACAATCCGATTTATGACGGTGTCGAGGTCAACGCCACCGGCATGGTCGTCGCATACCACATTTGCAGTGTGTATCCAAACCAACTGAAGCGCGACAAGGATATCAAGTGGCAGAGGGTGAACGCCTACGGCAAGCGCACCGGCATGCCGAACATCCTGCACATCATGGATTCGGAGCGCTGCGATCAGTATCGCGGTGTGACGTACCTCGCGCCGGTGATCGAATCGCTGCTGAATATCAGCCGGTACACACAATCCGAGCTGATGGCGGCGCTGATCCAGTCCTTCTTCACGGCGTGGATTAAGACAAACACGAATCCGTCGGATATCCCCATAAACGAAGTGAACGATGATGACCCAGATGTCCCAGTGCCGGATGCCAATCCGCAACCCGTAAATGAAAACGAGTATGACATGGGACCCGGCGTTGTGCTGCACTTGAAGCCCGATGAGGATGTCGCGTTTGGAAATCCGAACATTCCATCAAAGGGCTTCGATACTTTTTTCAAGGTCATCTGCAAAGAGATCGGCGCGGCGCTGGAGATCCCCTATGACACGCTGCTCAAGGAATTCAACGCCAGCTATTCAGCGTCCAGGGCGGCGCTGATGGAGGCGTGGGAAGGATTCAAGATGCGGCGCACATGGCTGGTCAATATGTTCTGCCAGCCGGTGTATGAACGCTGGTTGACCGAGGCCGTCGCAATCGGACGCATCAAAGCGCCCGGTTTTTTCTCTGACCCGCGCATCCGCGCTGCTTGGTGCAAGGCGCGGTGGATCGGCCCGGTGCAGGGCCAGCTGGATCCGACGAAGGAGGTCAAGGCCAACATCATGGCCGTCTCTCGTGGCTTCAAAACGCATGAGCAGGTGGCCATCGAGTATGGCGGCGACTGGCATGAGAACATGGAGCGCCTGAGGGATGAGACAGCCGAGCTTGCGGAGCTGACGCCCACAGGCGGCGCTGATACGGATCAGCTTGTGCAAGAGCCGGATGATCCAGAGAAGGGAGATGGTGACAATGCGGAGCAAAAATAAATCTGTGCTGGCGCGGCAGTTTTATACGCTGTCTGTAGATGGCAAACACGCCGATCTGACCATGTACGGGGAGATCGTCGAGAGCCAGCCGGTTGACTGGTGGACGGGCGAACCGATCAAAGGTCAGTTTATCGTTTTGCAGGACTTCCTGGCCGACCTGGACAGCATCAAGGACTGCGACACGCTGACCATTCACATGAACAGCGTGGGCGGCGACGGATTCAGCGCCATCGCGATCCACAACATGCTGCTGTCGCTGCCAGCCGAGAAAACGGGAATCGTTGAGGGAGTTGCCATGTCCGGCGGCTCCCTGATTCTTTGCGCCTGTGATCACACAAAGGCATACCCGAACACGCTGATCCTATGGCATCACGCCTGGTCGTTCGTGTTCGGCGGCTACAACGCGCCGGAGCTGCGCAAGTATGCCGATGCGCTTGATGCCATGGACAAGGCACAGGCCGAAATCTATATGCGCAAGACCGGGAAGTCGCTGGAAGAAGTCCAGGCAATCATGGACGACGAAAAGCATCTGACCGGTCGGGAAGCGTATGAACTGGGCTTGATCGACGAACTGATCGAGGATGCCGACGAGGATATCGACATCGCAGTCAGCGCCGACAAGCGGACGCTGTTCGTCAAGGGCCATGGCATGCGGATCGCCGCCATGGGCTCTCTGCCGGACAGCATTAAAACGGTCGAAGCCGAACCCGCACCGGGGAGCGGGAGCGGTTTTGATAATAAAACGCCTGACGTATCAGGCAACAAAGGAGGTAACCCCATGACCCTGGAGGAGTTCCGACAGGAAAACCCCGAAGTGGCTGCGGCTCTGCTTGCCGAAGCGCAGGCATCTGTGGATACCACTGAGGTACAGACGGCAGCTGCGCAGGCAGAGCGCCAGCGCATTGCCGACATCGATGCCATCGCCGGTCTGTTCAGCGATGACATCGTAAACGCCGCCAAGTACGGCGATAATCCCTGCACTGCGCAGGAAATGGCCTACCGTGCCGCGCTTCAGAGTGCGCAGCAGGGCGGGCAGTTTATGCAGGATGCCCAGAGCGACTATCAGGAAAGCGGCGCTGCTGGCGTCAATGCCGCTCCCGCATCCGAGGAAGAAGAGAAGCCCATGAGCAACGCTGATCTGCGTGCTGCCGGTAAGGCGGCTGCGGAGAAGATGCAGGGCAAGAAGGAGGCGTAATCCATGGCTAATCGTGATCTGCATGAAAAGGTCGGCTCTGTTTCCTTTGAGCAGCTGTTCGCAAGCATCGACCCGCCTGCTCGCGTCCGCCCCGGCACCATCGCCAAGGGTGCGGCTGAGGCGACCTACAAGCGCGGCTCCCTGCTGGCGAAGAACGCCGCAGGCAAGCTGATCCTGCTTGGCAGCGACGTCGACGCCACCGGCACCTATTCCGGCACCGGCGACGGCAGCACCAAGAAGTTCTCCGTCATCGACGGAGGCGATCCCACTTCCGCACTGACGGAAGTCAAGGTAGACGGCACCGCCGTGACTGCCTACAGCTACAACCCCGTGACCGGCGAGATCGTATTTGATACCGCTCCCGCCAACAGCAAGACCATTGCCATCAAGTACACCACCGGCGGCGGCAATGCTGACTGCGTCCTCGCCGAGGATGTGACTGTCGGCACCACCAACGACGAGAATGTCCCCGTGTACGTCACCGGCGATTTCAACATCGACGCGCTGATCGTTGCCGAGGATTACACCATCACCCAGGCAGACAAGGACACCCTGCGCACGAAGGGTATTCTCCTTGGCACTGTCCAGTCCGTATAAGGAGGGATGAACGATGACCCTTGACATCCTGAATAGCTATTACATGATGGGCCTGTGGGAGGGCCTGTCCCCCGTCAACACCTTCTTCCGTGATCGCTACTTCCCCACCGAGGCCGGCGACATCTACGCCGCTGACAAGGTGCTGTGTGAGTATCGTGACGGCGATCACGGCATGGCTCCCT
>Ga0310690_10009299_pt1 | contig 12330 bp, 9 predicted proteins | sample AusTroGonzalo_MG_2_FD_207661 | JGI IMG/M metagenome (GOLD analysis project Ga0310690, IMG submission 207661) | Bovine rumen microbial communities from tropical cattle in Woodstock, Queensland, Australia - Gonzalo_04 (v2) (version 2) | ecosystem: Host-associated > Mammals > Digestive system >...
AATCCCGCATCGGATTGTTGCAAGAGTATGAAAAGCAATTACTTCCATACTATCGCAATGAAATCATAGAATGCTACGTACACTACATCTATCGGCTGATGGAGTATTCGCGAGGACGCGAAACCTATCGGGAAATATGCAACCACTTGCGTCGTATCAGTAACTACGGAGCAAAGAATCTGGCAACTGAGACAGCAACAGACCTCCGCACAAAATACCGTCGTTGTCGTGCTCTGGTAGATGAGCTGGACCATATATCATTCGATTCGTAAAGGAAATAAAAAGGACAAAGAACAAATGGAAGAAATAAAAAGCAGATATAGTACGCTCAAACAAAAAGTTGTGTATGGATTTGGCTCTTTCAAAAAGAATAATTACCTTTGCACCCGATGATGGGTCATAGTATGGCTGGTGGCTCACCGTCGGGTGTTCTTTGATGCAATTCATAGCAGAATGTAGAAATGAGTACGGTTTCTTATCCGTAACCCAAAAAATCCTCAATCTCCCAGACTGCCTTTATACAAAGAAAAGCTGAGAAATCTTCCAATGTTACGAAAAAGAAATGAATATTTCAGCAGCGGTAGCAAATTTTTCACTATTCACTATTCACTTTTCACTTAAAAGTTGTACCTTTGCAGCCGAATTTCGTATTAATATAAAAATTAGGCTTTTATGAAAGTAGCAATTGTTGGCGCAAGTGGCGCGGTGGGACAGGAGTTCCTGCGCATTCTTGCAGAGAGAAATTTCCCGATGGATGAACTGGTGTTGTTTGGCTCAGAGCGCAGCGCAGGTAGGAAGTACACGTTTAAGGGTAAGGAAATCGAGGTGAAGCTGTTACAGCACAACGATGACTTCAAGGACGTGGACATTGCCTTTACCTCTGCCGGTGCTGGCACATCGAAGGAATTCGCCGAGACAATTACGAAATACGGTGCTGTGATGATTGACAACTCCAGCGCTTTCCGCATGGACGACGATGTGCCCTTGGTGGTGCCTGAGTGCAATGCCGAGGATGCCCTGAACCGTCCCCGTGGTATCATCGCCAACCCCAACTGCACCACGATTATGATGGTCGTTGTGCTCCAGCCGTTGGAGAACCTCTCCCATATCAAGCGCATCCACGTGGCTTCCTATCAGAGTGCCTCCGGCGCTGGTGCCGCCGCCATGGCCGAACTGCAGCAGCAGTATAAGGAGATGGTTGAAGAGGGCGAGGTGAAGACTATCAAGAAGTTCGCCCACCAGTTGGCTTACAATGTGATTCCCCAGATTGACGTCTTCCAGCCCAATGGCTACACGAAGGAGGAGATGAAGATGTACAACGAGACTCGTAAGATCATGCATACCGATGCGAAGTGCTCGGCTATGTGTGTGCGTGTGAGCTCGCTGCGTTCTCACTCGGAGTCTGTCTGGATCGAGACCGAGCGTCCCATCAGCGTGGAAGAGGCTCAGCAAGCCATCGCCGCTGCACCGGGATGTACTTTGAAGGATGATCCCACGACGCTGACCTATCCCATGCCTCTCGAGACAGCCGGCAAGGACGATGTCTACGTGGGTCGTATCCGTAAGGACCTCAGCGATGAGAACGGCCTCACCTTCTGGCTCTCTGGTGACCAGATCCGTAAGGGCGCAGCCCTGAATGCTGTGCAGATTGCGGAGTATTTGGTGAAGGTGGGGAATGTGAAGTGAGGAGTGGTTTTCGAGGAGTGTGGAGTGAGGAGTGAGAAATGATTTGCAAATGAAAAAGCAAATGAAGATGCAAATGAAAATGCAATGATAGATAAAGAATATGCAATGAGGAATAATAAGAGAGGTATTTGAATATGTATATATTAAACTATATAGTTGAACTTTTCCAGGGAATGAGGTATTCTCACTCCTCACTCCACACTCCTCACTCCTCGAAATACTCCTCCTCGATAATCCTCCTCCTCCTCCTCTTCTCCTGCGGCTCGGGCGATGACGACGGCTCCCGCCTCGCCGAACAGATCGTCGGTACCTGGTACCGCGGCTGGGAAGAAGGCGACGTCGAGATCATCGGCGACGTGGATGTGGCGCCTGAGGATTTTGTCTATCATTATTTCACGTTTGCCGGCGACGGTAATTATAACGGTATGGTGAGAGACGGATCCTTCTGTGCTTACGATTTTTACGGCGATACAATCTATGCCGGCACCTATAAGTGCGACAACGATAACCTCCGTTTGGAATATGTGGAAGCCAACCGGAAACAGAAGATTCAGGCCCGCGTGACGTCCTTTGATGACATGGCCATCAAGTTAGAGTATAAGAATACGGATATGGAAGTTCCTTTTACGGTTCGAATCAAACTGAGCTCGACGCCGACCACCCCGCCAGACTTTTTCGGACCTTAATCCTCTTCTTCTACATTTTCAGCGCGGTAGACAAACGGTTTTGTCACTAACCACTGCGCAGAGAAATAGCCCAGGCACCCACCCGTGAAATTTGGTATCGGGTTGGTGCCTGTGTTGTCCATCATCTGCATCGAGTAGAAATAATCGTACGTACGCTGGTCGATAGTGTAGAGTTCGATGCGCAGGTTATCGCCATCATGCAACACATCGCTGCCGTTATCCCCCTCACGGAAGAAGGTGAACAGCTGCTGACGCTCCTCATTAGGGTCATTACGGTCGTCGAGCACCGCCCAGCGATAGCCGATGTCGTTGCGATAGATATGCATGAAGTACCAGTTGTCCTCATTGGGCAGGTCCGGGAAGTTCAGTTCACCTATCTGGAACCACTCCGTGGTGATTTTCTTGCGAATCACGCGGAATGAGTTGATCGAGGGTTGGTTCTGCATGGTGGAGGTCGAGGTGAAATGCTCTCCGTCGACGTCGATCGTGAGAGTATAGGTAACGCCCGGCACACCTTTTTTCTTCGAGTAATAGCGGCCGTTCGACAGATAACCCAATTGTTCCCGACTGCCATCATCGCCGGTAATCACCACGGTGGCATTATTAATCTCGCTCTTCGTGCTGTTGTCGTCCATGTCCTGCGTCTTACTGATCCGCACCTCCATCTTGTAGTTGCTCACCGTCGCCTCAACAACGTACATCGGCGCCACAGAGCGATAGTCGATTTCAATGTCTTTTTCGCAGGAAGACAGAATAACGATATTCAGACAGAATAACAGACGAACATATTTTATTATAATAGTTTTTTTCATGGCGGTCAGAAAATGATGTTAAATGATACGGATGGTACAATCCCAAACAACGAATACTGCACTGCCCGGGTGCCATTCCCATTCTTCCCATCCTCAAAATTAATCAGGTACGGGTTGTAACGATTATAGAGATTATAGATGCCGAAGACCCATTCCTGGGTGGTGCGACGGTACTTCTTGCTCCAGACAGCACTGACGTCGAGTCGGTGGTAGTCGGGGGCGCGGTAGCCATTGCGCTCGGCATAATAGTAGATCCAGTTGTCGATGATCTGGTACTTGCCACTGGGTGCCGTGAAAGCCTGACCACTGTTGAAGACCCAGGCGGCGCTCAGGTTCCAGCGGGCGCTCAGCCGGTACATCGCCACGAGGTTAATGTCATGCCGACGGTCGTTATTCGCATCATACCAGCGTCCTTCGTTGATGCCGGGGATCTTGGCCTTCGACCACGACAGCGTATAGCCCAACCATCCCGTGAAACGACCGTTGTTCTTTCTCGCGAGGAACTCCACACCGTAGGCCTTGCCATCGCCCGGCAGGATCAGCCGTTCAATCTCGATCTCACTGCGGAAGGTTTTGCCGTCGCGGTAGTCTAATACATTGGCAATCTTACGGTAATAGCCCTCTACGGAGAAATCGTAGGTCTCGTCGGGTGTGACCACGAAGACACCCGCACTGACCTGGTCGGCAATCTCAGGTTCCACGATGTTACTGCTGATGGTATAGCGGTCGAAGGGTGTCGACGTGCTCTGGTTGCGTAGGGCATGGATATTCTGCGAGGTCCGTGCGTAGGCGGCCTTGACATTCAGGATCGGCGTGAGGGCGTAGTTCAGACTGACGCGCGGCTCCCAGACAATATGGGTCTTGACAATCTTTTTCTTCGGGTAGTTATAGTACCAGTCGATCTCGCCCTCCGGGGTGATGTCGTAATAGAGCGAACCGCCCAAGGGTGAGAAGGTGCTCAGTCGCAGACCGGCGGTCGCGGTCAGTTGCTCGAAGGGTTTGAGGGTGGCATTCAGCCAGACGGCATTCTCCCAGGCGCGGCGCTGCTCCTTCTCGTAGGTGCTGAGCACCTGCCATTCGGCCGATTTCACATTCAGCAACGCGGTCTGCAGACCTGCCTTCAGATCGTGCTTCCCGAGGGAGATGTTAAAGTCCTGTCGGGCGCTGAGCTGACGGATATGCCCCTTGTACCAGAGGTTCAGCTTCATGAAGTCGACACCGTCGTCGTTCTCGTAACTGCTGTAGAGCAAGGTCGTCTGGGCGTTGGAACCGCCGTTGAAATGGTGGAGCCACTTCAGACTGCCCGTCAGGTTTCGCCAACGGATATCGATCATGTCCTGCAGGGCCGTGCGGTCATAACCCGTGAAGAAACTCAGGAAGAGCTGGTCGCGCGGTGTCATCGTCCAGTCAATCTTTGTGTTGATATCGTAGAAATAGAGGGTGTTGTCCTTAAAATCCTTGCTGAGCTTGAGGAAGGCGTCGAGATAGGTGCGACGGGCGGTCACTAAGAACGACAGTTTGTCCTTGATGATCGGGCCCTCGATGGTGCCTTTGGCCGACAACAGTCCGATGGTTACGCCGCCGTGCCATTGCTGTTTGTCGCCGGTTCTTCCGCTGATATCGAGCACAGCCGACGACGCACCGCCATACTGCGCAGGCAGAAGACCTTTATAGAGCGTGGCACCGGCTAAGGCATCGTCGTTGAAAGCGGAGAACAGACCGGCCAAGTGCCCCACATTATAGACAGGACAGTTGTCAAACAACACTAAGTTCTGGGCGGAGGTTCCGCCTCGCACTTGGAAACTACTCGAGGCGTCGCTCTCGGCCTTGATACCCGGCAAGAGCTGGATGCTTCGCATGATGTCGGTCTCGCCAAATAACTGCGGGGCCGTCGTCAGTTCCTTCAGCTGGAGTTGCTCGGCTCCGGCCTGGACACTCTGCAGACGTTGACGGGCAGAATTCGACGTGATGATGACCTCGTCGATTCGTTCTGTGCGGATGGTATCCACCTCGTCAGGCACCGTCATAAGGGCTAAAAGTAGGATGCTTCCTGTAAACATGGCGACAAAAGTACGATTTTTTTTGGACATGTCCAAAAAAAATCGTACTTTTGCCACATATTTATTAAAATAGTATGATTATGAAAAAGGTAATTGTGGCTTTTGTGGCCTTTATGATGCTTTGTGCATGTAGTAGTGAACCCCAGTATCTGAACTATCGCGGTCTGTCGATGGGCATGCCGTTCAAGGCGTTCTACGACTCCCTGACGAACCGTGGCTTTGCCCTTGACTCTGCCCGTTCCGACTCTGCCCTGACGAATGTGGTGATGATCAATCCGGCCGAGAAATTCCATCTGGTCCTGGCGCAGCAGAACGACACGCTGAAAATGATCCAGGAGACCTACGAGCTCTCCACCAATGACAGCACCCGTAACCTCTGGCAACAGCTTCGTGACGGATTGGAGAAAGAACTGGATGCATGGCCCAATTGTCCTGTCCTCGGCGACGACCATAAGGTAGCAAAATTCGAGACCGACGGTGGTTTTATTACGGTGACCTTGAAAAACACCTATACACCGACGCTGAACGTACTCTATCAGACTAAGTAAATATTCAAATTCAGTGTATTTGGTGGGCAAATTCAGTGAATTTACTCAGCAAATACACTGAATTTATATCAATGTGAGCGTATACAAGTAAACGACTGCGGCGGGGATCGCTAACAAAGAAGAGTCGAAACGGTCGAGCATACCACCATGCCCCGGCAGGATGGTGCCACTGTCCTTGATGCCTAACGTGCGCTTGAGGAGCGATTCAATCAGATCGCCCCAGGTGCCGAAGACAACTACAGTAAGCCCTAACCCCACCCATTCAAAAGCGTTGAGGCTCAGTTCATTGACACCATATTGCTCCGTAAGATACCATATCAGCACGGCAATCGCCATGACGAGGATCCCGCCCCCGATGCTGCCTTCCCAGCTTTTTCCTGGAGAAATACGGGGGAAAAGTTTATGCTTGCCTAACAACGAACCGCAGAGGTAGGCGCCTGTATCGTTCATCCACAGGAACACGAACACACTGAGCGGAATAAGATAGGTGTACCGGATGTCGAATCCGACAGACCGGAACGCCAGAACGTTGAGCAGCGAGAAGGGCAATGCAATATAAACCTGACTCATCATCGTGTAGGCCCAGTCACTGATAGGATCAGGATGCTTCAGGTAGAGCTCGGCAATCAACAGGTAGATGATGCTGACAAGATAGGGAATAAAGACCGAAGCCGGGGTGAGACCGCTGTTGTAGCCGGCCATTGCGAGGAAGAAATATACGCCTGCTACTGTGCAGATCATTCGGTTGACAGTGATGGTCTTATAGTCGTTGACCAAGCCCGTGAATTCCCAGATGGTCAGCCCCGTCACCAATGCGAACAACAAAATCATGGCCTCCGGCCTCAAGAAGCACGTCACAATCGCTGCCACGAACAGCACACCAGTTATCGTTCTAATCACAAAATTCTTCATACTTTTCTGTGCGGTAGCAAATTATTCACTTTTCACTATTAACTTTTCCCTTCGTCAGCTTGTGCCTCAAGCTGACGAGCCCTTTCTTCCGCCATGCGCTCAGCATCCGCCTTCATCTGAGCCTCTAACAGCTCCTCGGCACGGCTCGTCCAGGGACGTTTGCCAAAGATATTCTCGACATCCTCGGCGAAAATCACCTCACGATCCACAAGCAACTGCGCCAGTTGAGCGTGCCCTTCCTTGTGCTCGGTAAGAATCCTCTTGGCACGGTCGTACTGTTCGTTGATCATCCGCAGCACCTCGTCGTCCATGATCTTCGCCGTGGTCTCAGAATAAGGCCGCTGGAACTGGTATTCCTGATTGCTGTAATAGCAGATATTCGGCAGTTTGTCGCTCATACCGGCGTAGGCTATCATGCCGTAAGCCTGTTTGGTGACACGCTCTAAGTCGTTCATGGCACCCGTGGAAATACTGCCGATAAACAGCTCCTCGGCAGCACGACCGCCTAAGAGCGAACACATCTCGTCGAGCATGGCATCCTTGGTCTGCAGCACGCGCTCCTCAGGCAGGTACCAGGCAGCACCTAAGGCCTGACCACGGGGCACAATCGACACCTTAACCAACGGGTTGGCAAACTCCGTGAACCAGGAAATCGTGGCATGACCGGCCTCGTGGATGGCGATGCTGCGCTTCTCCTTCTCGGTCATCACCTTGGTCTTCTTCTCCAAACCACCGATGATACGGTCTACGGCATCGAGAAAGTCCTGCTTGCCCACCTTCTCACTGTTATGACGGGCCGCAATCAGCGCTGCCTCATTGCAGACATTGGCGATGTCGGCGCCCGAGAAACCTGGCGTCTGACGCGCTAAGAAGTCGATATCCACACTCTCGTCGATCTTCAGGGGCTTCAGGTGTACCATGAACACCTCCTTACGCTCGTTCAGGTCGGGCAGGTCCACGTGAATCTGACGGTCGAAACGTCCTGCACGCAGCAGGGCTGAGTCGAGCATATCGGCGCGGTTGGTGGCAGCTAAGATGATGACACCACTGTTGGTACCGAAACCGTCCATCTCCGTCAACAGGGCATTCAACGTGTTCTCACGCTCATCGTTGCCACCCATCGCCGGGTTACGACTGCGCGCACGACCCACGGCATCAATCTCGTCGATGAAGATGATGCAAGGCGACTTTGCCTTGGCCTGTTGGAAGAGGTCGCGGACACGACTGGCACCCACGCCCACGAACATCTCCACGAAGTCGGAACCCGACATCGAGAAGAAGGGCACACCCGCCTCACCGGCCACGGCCTTGGCGAGCAGCGTCTTACCCGTTCCCGGAGGACCTACAAGCAGCGCCCCCTTGGGAATCTTACCACCTAAGTCGGTATATTTCTGCGGGTTCTTCAAGAACTCCACAATCTCCTGTATCTCCTGCTTGGCACCGGCCTGACCAGCCACATCCTTGAAGGTGATGCCTAACTCACCGCCCTTCTCGTACATCTTGGCCTTCGATTTGCCGACGCTGAACACGCTATTGCCACCGACGCCACCGCCCATCCTGCGCATGAAGAACATCATCAGACCGATGATGAACACAAAGGGTAGGACATTATACAAGAGCATGTTAAACATCTCGTTGTCACGCCGGTTCTCGTAGCTGTACTGACCCGTGAAGGTCTTGGCGGTCTTGGCCTCTTCGATGAAGGTCTCCACCTGATCGATGGAACCGAACTCCACCTCAATATAGGGTTCGTTGCCCGTCTGCTGGGTGCCCTGGTGGAAGACGTCGCGGATATGTTCCGGTTTGACGTACATCTTCAGGGTGCCCTGACCCTTGTTGACCACGATCTTCGAGGCATAGCCACGGTTCACCATCGCCTTGAACTCAGAATAGGTGGCTTGTTTGGCGATACTGCTGTTGGCAGGGCCACCACCGGAGAACCACAGCAGTGCCAGCGCCGCAATGGCAATGGCATAGATCCAGTTCATATTAAACCGCGGCATCTTCGGCTCCCCGTTGTTGTTGGGTATCTTTTTGTTGTCCATAATGAGCTGTTAATCGAGGTTCGGAATATAGGTCAGTTTGGCATCGTCCCACAGGTGTTCAAGGTCATAATACTCCCGCACGTCAGGCAGGAAGATATGGACCAGCACATCAGTATAGTCCATAGCCACCCATTGGGCGTTTTCTAATCCTACAACGTGCGTGGGCTTCTCCTTGAGTCGTTCACGGGCGAAATCGCCTACAGATTCGGCAATGGCTTCTACCTGCGTGGGAGAATTGCCCTGACAGATGATGAAATATTTGCAGATGGTACCTTCAATCTTTGTCAGGTCGGCCACGACAATGTCCGTGCCTTTCTTCTCCTGAATACCCTCTGTAATGGTTTTAACGAGCACTTTTGTTTGTTCCATTAATAATATAATATGTATTTAGATGCAAAGGTAGTGCAATTTGGGCGAATTGCAAAATAAATTAGAGTTTATTTTGATTTCGGACAAAAGAAAAGAGGTTTCCTCGTGAAAACCTCTTTCTGTCAGTTGGGGTACCCGGACTCGAACCAGGAAAGGCAGGACCAGAATCTGCAGTGTTACCATTACACCATACCCCAATTTTCGGGTGCAATTCTGAATTGCGGGTGCAAAGGTACTACTTTTTCTGGAATTACCAAAACTTTTCACGAAAAATTTTCAAATGACATTAAAAAATCCCGCCAACCGGCGGGATTTCTCTTTTATTCTTTATTCTCAGCGTCGATGGCCTTGATCTTCTCGCGGATGAGATTCATGTCATCCTTCAGCTTCTGAACCTTGCGGTTCATCTCGTCGATGAGGCTGTTCCCCTTCTTTGAAGAAGCATTGAGGAAGCCGAGGTTGTTCTCATAAGTCTGCACCTCCTGTTTGATGGCCTCATACTGACGGAACAGACGGGCACGCTCGTTGTCGAGGGCATTTTCACCGCGCTCAGCAACCTGTTTCAGACTCTGCTTGAAGTTGTTCAGACGTTTCTTGGCGACGCTGATATTCAGGTCCTTATAGAGCTTGTCGAGCACTGCATGGTACTCCTCGTAGAGCTTGTCTTTCTCCTTGAAAGGCACATGACCGATGGCTTGATATTCCTCGACGAGTTTCTGGACTTTTTCCTGCAGTCCATCGCCAGCCTCTTCCGCTACAGCCTTAAGTTTCTCGATGACGTCGCGTTTCTTCTCTAAGTTCTCACGCTCTTCGCCACGCTGACCAGCTCCAGCCGCATTACGGGCATCGAAGAATTTGTTGCAGGCACCGAGGAACTCCTCCCAGAGCTGGTCGCCTAACTTCTTAGGTACCATACCGATGGTCTTCCACTCTTTCTGCAAGGCAACGAACTTATCGCCTGTGACCTTCCAGTCGGTAGAATCCTGCAGGGCCTTGGCTTTCTCGATCAGCGCGCGCTTCTTCTCGGCATTTTCCTTGAAGGTGTCCTTCAGGGTCTTGAAATAGGTGGCCTTCCTGCCGAAGAAATCATCACAGGCAGCGCGGAAACGCTCGAAGATCTTCACGTTCATCTTCTGAGGGGCAAAACCGATGGTCTTCCACTCGGTCTGCAGATCGATGATCTCCCTGGTATGCTTCTCCCAGTCGCCGCTGCCCTTGTTCTCTTGAGCAGCGATGGCCTCGACCTTCTCACAGAGCTCGGTCTTGCGGGCGAGGTTTTCCTCTTCCTTGGCACGGACACCCTCGAAATGCTGCTGGTGACGTTTGTTAATCACCGAGGAAGCTGCCTTGAAACGGTTCCAGATCTCTTCACGCTGTTCCTTGGCCACAGGACCGATCTCACGGTATTCGGCATGCAGTTTCTGCAACTGGTGGAACGCACTGATGACATCGGGCTCGTCGGCCAGCTTCTCCGCAGCCTCGCAGAGCTTGGTCTTCAGACCGAAGTTCTTCTTGAAGTCATATTCGCGGGCTTCGCTGTTCAGCTTGAGTAGGTCGTAGAACTGCTCCACATAGAGCTGGTAGTTACGCCACAACTCGTTGGCCTTGTCGGCAGGCACGTTCTTGATCTCACGCCACTCTGCCTGAAGGGCCTTGAATTCCTGGTAGACTTTGTTGGCTTCCTCGGGAGAGGTGATCATGCTCTTGATCTTCTCGATGATGGCGAGCTTCTTCTCTAAGTTCACCAATTTCTCGGCTTCCTGTTCCTTGAAGAGCTTGGCACGCTTCTCCTTGATGATGCCCATTTCTGCCTTAAACACTTCCTCATCCTCGTCGGGAATGATCTGATAAGCCTCAGGATCGCCGCCTCCGTCGATATAGGCCTTCAGACTGGCTTCGCGCTCTGCGATGTGCAGTTTGTAGAAAGAGGTCTTCAGGTAATCGATCTCCTCCTTCTGGGGAGTCTCATCACCGTGGGCGATCTCCTTAATGCGGTCGAGCACCTCCTTCTTGGTCTCGTAGACCTTACGGGGCTGCTCTTCTTCGGCAGCGGGAGCCTCTTCCTCAGCAGCAGGTGCCACTTCTTCAGCGACGGGAGCCACTTCTGGGGTTTCTACTTCAGGAGCTGTGATTTCCTGATTAACTTCTTCTTCTTTTACCTCTTGTTCGAGGATGTTGTCTTGAGAGTCCATCATTTAACTTTTTAGTTAGTGACTAGAATTGTACAAACACTATTTGGGTGCAAAGTTAAATAAAAAATGCAGATTTGCCAAACAAATCTGCATTTTTTTTGTTTATACCAAACGTTTATGCCTGAATACCCACCAACAAATGCCTGAAACGCAGATGGAGATAAAGATGGCGAAGATGAATCCCCATGGTTTCTCCTCTATACCATTGGCAAGGTTCATGCCAAACATCGAGGTAATCAGTGTTGGTATCATCATGATGATGGTGACGGAGGTCAGGGTACGCATCACCGTGTTCATATTGTTGTTGATGATACTCTGGTAGGTGTCCATCGTCGACTCCAAAATGTTCGAGTAGATAAGCGTGGTCTCACGGGCCTGTGTCATCTCGATGTTGACATCCTCGATCAGGTCGGCATCCAATTCGTCGATCTGGAGTTTGAACTTCAGTTTCGAGAGCAGCGTTTCATTGCCTCGGATGGAGGTCTGGAAGTAGGTGAGCGAGTCCTGCAGACGACTCAGGCCAATCAGACTCTCGTTGTTCACTTCTTTGTCGAGGTTGCGCTTAGCCTTGTCGACGAGCATCGAGATCTGCTTCAGACGCTTCAAGTACCAGACGGCACTGCTGAGGAACAGACGGAAGATCATGTCCACATGGTCGGTGAAGCCCTCGCCTCGTTTCTGCTGGAACGAGACAAAGTCGATCATCATATTCGTCTCGTAGAAACAGACGGTGATGGTCACATCGCGCTTGTGGATGATACCGAGGGGTACAGTGGTATACGGCGTACGCGACCGAATCTCCTTAACGTATGGGATACGAAGGATGATGAGCATCCAGCCGTCGTCGTACTCATAACGGGCACGCTCGTCGGTATCGCTGATGTCCGACATGAAGTAGTCGGGGATATTGAACTTCTCTTCGAGTTCGCGCTGGTCGTCTTCGGTGGGGCATGTCACCTGTATCCAGCAATTGGGCTGCCACTCTGTGAGCTGGGTCAGTCCGCCTTGGGTATTCCAGAA
>Ga0310690_10009300_pt1 | contig 12330 bp, 20 predicted proteins | sample AusTroGonzalo_MG_2_FD_207661 | JGI IMG/M metagenome (GOLD analysis project Ga0310690, IMG submission 207661) | Bovine rumen microbial communities from tropical cattle in Woodstock, Queensland, Australia - Gonzalo_04 (v2) (version 2) | ecosystem: Host-associated > Mammals > Digestive system >...
CTCTTCACACGGACAGATTTTTCCCGAAAACCCTCCCCCCTTTTTTTGTTTTTTGTTCGAAGAAAAAGGCGGAGGGTAGATTGTACAAAGCCCTTGTCTTCGGACCGCTTTCCGAGCTGGCGGTCCGCATTTGCCACAAAATTGCCTCAAAGAAAAACTGTCAAAAACTGTCCAAATAATCGGACAGTTTGAATTTTCCTGAAGTTTGACTGTCCGAAAAATCGGACAGTTTGAACCTGTAAAAAGAACATACATTCACCGAACAAAACAGGACAAAAAGACTTGATGAATGATTTATGATGTAGTGTACACATACGCACATGCGGACCCGGGTGCGTGCATGTGTGCACGCGCGTGCGCATTTAATCGCCCGGGCGGCGTGATGATCTGATCCGTGGTCGTTGTGCAACCTGCACAAAAGCCGAGAAAATTTCTTGTGCAAATGTCAGATTGTGTTCCTGGTTGGTTGTGCGAAAATAGAATTGCCAGCAGGGCAACACAAAATCTCATTCCTGCGGCAGAAAGAGGAAATATTATGACACACGTAATGACAGAAAAGGCTACACGCGAATGGTTGAACGCTTACTTCTTTGGTAAGAGGTACGGCGATAAGGCAGATTTTACAGAAATCTACAAGGGTGGATGGACATCGATTTATGAGTGGAACCTCGACGAAAACGTAGAGGTTATCGAGGCGCTCACCTATGATGCAGACATCGACGATGAATTCTACACATACACGGTAAACTTCTACGAGGACAAGTTCTCAGGTACGCCATACCGCACGGGCTCAACAAGGTTTATCGGTGCTTGATACCGTGACCGTGGGGCGGTCACCTTGACCGCTCCACCTTATTTTTCAAATTATATTGCTGGAGGTAAAAGACAATGACAAGCACAATAAAGGTAAGCGATTTGGTAGTAAAGAATGGAACACCTGCAACTGCAGGTCAGAGGTGGAATGTACTGTTCCACGTTAGCACAAAGCACGTGTTGATGTTCACCGACAACGGCGGAAGGATGTATGAGGTGTCAGGATTCGACAACCTCGACGAAGTCCTCAAGGGATGGACGGTATCAGCGGAACAGGTAAACCTCATGCTTGATACGTTAGAGTGGATAGAACCATACAGCTATGGCAACATCCAACAGAAGAGAAGAAGAAGATAAGACACAAAAGGTTGGTAAGGGTTAAACCTTACCAACCAATCATTAAGAAAAGAGGTAAAGAGATATGGTAAAGACTTACTTAGTTAAAAATGAATATGTTGGAACAGTGCTTGTCACGGTATCTAAAGACACTGAGGCAAGCTGCAGGGAATATGTGAACACTATCTACGGACACCACTTCATTCCTTGTCCCAAGAGGATAGAGAAGGTGATGAGATTAATCCTCAGAGAGTTGTAGGGAGAGGTAGGGCAACCTGCTTCTCTTTATGCGGTAACGCAGGCCTTTGTCACCGCGCGCCTCCGAGCCTGTTGCGCGGCATTTTTGCCTCAATTTGTTCACAAAAAGTTTATAAAACCTTTACAATTTGTTCACAATTTGAAGCTTTTCCCAAAATTCCAAGCGAAAAAAATTCTTTTGTGCAAATTGCACAACAATTCACCGTGGAATTTGTGCAAAATGTCGAATTGAGCCAAAACTCTTGACAAACCGCCGATTTTCGATTAAACTGCTCGCAGAGCAGTTCGGCAAAACCGCTCGGGAAGGAGATACGGACAATGAAAAAGGTAATCGTGTTGTTGTATGATATTGAAACGGGCGTATATTACACCCGTGAGCAGTTTGAGGAAAAATTTTCCTCAATGTCCGCGCAGGAAAAGACTGCAAGGTTTTATCCCTGCGTTAAAATGGGAGCCTAAAGGGGCGGCTTAAAGCCCCTAATAAGATAAATTTTTTGGAGGTATCATTATGGGACGTATGATTAGTGAAGTTTATGATAAGGGTTCAGTAGGAGCTAAAAGGTGCGAAGCTATCGTTAACGCTATCGTTAGCGACATCGCAGGGCTTGAACCTGAAGCGTCGGAAGAGCACGGCTTTAAGGAGTATCAGACTTATTCTGATAGGGACGGATGGCTGACAGTTACCACTTTTCCTAAAAAGGACGGTAGACGAGCATACTTTGTTATGCGCCGTGATAACAAGTGCCACCGCGCCACATCGCTTGATATCTACATCGCGGATAACGGTAGGCACTCCGCTATCGCCTACACTTGGGAAGTATAACGAGCTACGGGGGGCGGTTAACCGCCGCCCCCCTTTTTTCAAAACAAGTATTATATAAATGGAGGCAAAAAATATGCTTAACTTCAACGAACTGTCAGACAAGGAATTTAATGAAATCTTGGAGTCTCTCGAACTGCTCGCAATGACAGACGACGAGCTCGACGCCTATGCTCAGGCTCACTCCGAACCCGTTGACGAGTACGCGGAGCTCGAGGCGGATTACGCAAGCAACGCACCTTGTGACTGCTCAGGTTACTGCGTGGGCACGACGTGCCCTCACTACTGGAGGTGCCAGTGGAGGGGTTAATCCCCCTCCTTTCTTTTTTATTTTATTGAACAAAAGAAAAAATACGCGGTAGGCACTATCGCGCTTTACTTCCGCGCGCCTCCGAGCCTGTTGCGCGGCATTTTTGCCTCAATTTGTTCACAAAAAATTTACATTTTATTCATAATTTGTTTACATTTTTTGTCACTTCCCAAAACAAAAATTGTGAACAATTTGTAAACAAAACCGCCGAACATTCGTTCTTTTTCAACAAAAATCGAAAAATTTTCGCAAAATTTCTCGAATGAATGTTGTAAGGATGTTAATATAATAAGAGTAATAAATTAAAGCAGATCCCGGCTTTTGTGCAATCTGCACAAAGGGCGGTCAAAATACTTGGGCATTCTGTATAGTTGAAACCTGGGCTGGTGATGGTACAATAGGGCTGTGCCCAGCAAGGGACACGGCACAGTTCCTTGCACCGCACCTTGACAATTAAATAGTGTGGGTTCTTATGACTTAGTGACAGGATAAGCGGCAAGTTTGTAGCAATAAGATTAGTAGCCGAGTGCTACCCCACACACCCGTGCGTACCTTAATAGGCTGAAAATGGTAGGCGGTAGGTTTTCTTTCACCTACCATTTTGAGCTTATTAAGCTCAAAAATAAATTTTGGAGGTACTCAATATGCAGTACAACACAGTATCGGATATTATCGTTTCAACAAACTCTTTCCACGCGACACGCCCTACTCAGGCAGTATTGGTAGAGTTCGACTCATTCAGGAAGTACGCCGTTATCGTAACGGACTACGGTGCAAAGTGGTGCAAGGTGACAAGCACAGTCAACGACGGGTTGTTCGTTGGTGTATCATTCTGGACACCCGTAGAGGTGTTGGCAACACTTATCGACAGGGAGTGCGTATTCACGCCCTATAACGGCAATATCACCATTCTCCGCAATAAGGCAAGTAACGAACTTCGCCTTGGGGCAGAGGATATGGAGATAACAGATTGGTTGGAGAGGTGGGTGGCATAAGCCGCCCCCTTTCTTAAAACAAGATTTGGAGGTAATTATTATGTTATTAAGCAACATCAATGCGCCGAGAGTCGGCGCATATAACTTCTTTTATGACAAGGACGACGGTTTTCTTTGTCTTTACAAGACTTTGAATGAGTGTGTAGCAAGCGCACTCAAGAAGCGCAACGAAGAACTTGAGCGCGTATGGACACTTACTGTCAACCAGAAGGCGGTATATGAGTTCTGTAAAGAACTGGGCGTATCACCTAAGCAGGCATACCGCATTGCCGAGGCAAGCTACGGACTTTGTACAAGGCGTTATGTCGCTATGCAGGATTATGGCTGGGACGAAGAAGGTGCTTGGCGTTGGAACGACAAAGTCTATAGCTACCAGTACATAGACTTCCACCAGTGGTACGGCGATGACTACTACGACGCTCGTGAGCACCTTAACCGCCTCTCAGAGCGTAGAATGTGGAATGAATTCTACGCAGATTATATGGCAAACCCGCCCCAAGAAGGGCGCGTGTACCTTGAGCGCCAAGTTAGGGATTACTTCGGGGGGTTTTAACCCCCCTTATTTTACAATTATGCAAGTGCACAGAGTTGCGGGCGCCGGGTTGTGCAATATGCACAAATCAGGGCCGCCGCCCGCTTCCGAGCCCTGCGGGCGGTTTTTGCCGCAAATTTGCCACAAAATGTTTATATTTTGTTTTAAGGCTTATTTATGCTTTTTTACACCTCCCGAAACTGTAAGGGTAGTTTATTAAAAAACAAAAAAGAAATACTTTAATATTAAAAACCAGGTGGTTTGTGCAAACTGCACAAAAAACAATGTCAAACTTTGGCTTGACTTCACAAAACCGTGATGCTATAATGGAGCCATGAGTTGAGGAAATCACCAAGGCTCAAATAGATTATTAGAGGAGAGTTTAATTATGGAAAAGACAACATTTAACATTTCTTATGTAAAGGCTAATAAGATTATGGCGCGTGTACTCGAGGAAGTAGTGCACTTTGACGTTAGCGCCCCTAACGAATTTGGCGAAATCACATTTGAATACAACGGCGGAACTTATGCCGTATATCTCACAATCGACGCATACGGCAAGCGTACGCTCGATATTTGGGAATACCGCGTTAACGGTGACAAGCACCGCGAAATAACGGTCGACCCGTGGATGGACACAGCCTCTTATGTAAGATGGCTGTACTGATAGCAAAATTAGTGCTGGGCGTCACTTAAAACCGCCCAAAATAAAAAGACGAGGTAAAAAATTATGAATATCGCAAAAACAAACTTTTCTTTTAGTGACCTTTTGGCAATCGAAAATAACGGCGGTGCTACACTTCGCCACGGAAAAGCCGTTACTTATAAATCAGGTTGGCAAGTAGCCGACCACGGCGTAGCATACGACAACGCCCTTGCCGCATACGGCGCAATTATTAGAATGAATGGTGATTGTGGAATATGGCTTGAAAATGGTATCTATTATATAGACCATAGCTTCCGTGTAAATACCAAAAGAGAAGCAATAGCTATCGGCAGAGAATATAATCAAATTTCTGTCCTCGGTTGGAAAAAAATGAATTTAGCATATTGTTAAAATTAGGGGTTGACAACCTCAGCCCCTTATGATACAATATAAGCATAGTAAGAATACTTCTTCTATTGAGTTTGTAGTCTAATGAAAGGCGGTGCAAAATATGAATAAGTTTCTCATATAAGACCCCGAGAACGACACTCGGCAATCAAACGGGGTGGGGAAGTTGCGCCCCCCACCCGACAATAATAGCCAAAAGGTAGACAGTTGAAAAGATAGGGCGGGCGCGCTCACCTCGCGTTTTCTTGCCTCCAACTTTACGCCCTCTCCTTTGAATTGTCTAACTAATACCTCCTCTTATTAAAACCGCCCTCTTTCTCCTATAAGGGCGGTTTTAAAATTTTACAATTTTAATTTGTGAAAACCCTTGACTTTTGGTAAGATTAGCGCTATAATTGAATTATCAATCAAGGGAGGAAAAAAAGATGAGGTACTCAGAACATTATACAGTAGACAGAAGCGATCGAGAAGCAATCATTAAGGCTATCGGTCTTGGCAAAATCGCAAAACAGTGCCGAGTAGATAGAGGACACCGCAACGGCGCTGAAGTTCACATTATTACCACTACAGCGATAATCCTGGTTTTTAATGCAAGAACAAAAAAGTTGATTACAAAATTAATCGCGCGCCCTAATCAGATAAAAAGATATTACCCCGAAGGAACAGCGCCCCAGTTTTTGTTAGATTTAGCATACGAACACACAAAATTACATTATAATAAAATTTAGGTTTAGGGGTTGACAAACCCCTATTCTTTTGGTATAATTAAATTATCAAAGAAGAAATGAGGTACTGAAAATGGCACACAAAAAGAAGAACGAACACCGCGGTCCAACTTGGCAAGGGCTGTTCACCCGTCGGACCAAAACCCTGGCGGAGAAGCGCTGTCAGGTGGACCGCAAAGCCAAACAGCGCGGGTGGGTCTAAGTGGCTCGCCCACGCGGCGCCGGACGCCCCGCGTGGCATTTAGACTTAAACACAGATCCAGGAATTTGTCAACACTTTTTTGGAATAAAATTGCACAATAAGTTTTCCCACAATTTGTGCAATCTGTCAGTGGTATTTAAGATCCGTAGGTGGTATACTTAAATCATCAAAGGAAGGGCAGTGAGCCCACAGGGGTGCAGTAAGGAGCCTCGTTGTGAAAAGTCCTACCGCCGACACTGATAAGGCGTTATAATAGCAGAAACCCTTGGGGTTAGGGAAAAAAGCCCCACTTGGTTTAGAGGTAAAGGAACCATAAAACCTCAGGTATGGCTCACCAGAAATGCCCGGCAGGACAAGTCGTTAAAGTGGTAACCTGCCTCTTACCGTTACCTCGGTGGCACGGGAGAGGGACTACATAACCGAGCAGGCCACGCGCAAAAGGTCGCCAAAGGGCAAAGCGACAGGCTGAAACAGCGCCCCCTACAGACGAGATGGCAAACCGTCCCTCACCCCTGTTGCCTCGCAGGTGGTGGGCAGTTAAAAAGAGGTCAGCGCTGAACCCCTTACTGCGACGGCAGTAGGGGGTTTTTAATCGAGCGGCGCGCTTTCGGATGAACCGCGCCGTTTTGTCAAGTAGTAATTTGCACAAAATTTATAAAAATTTTTGGTGAAAATTCTACATTTGCACAAATTTCCCGAAAACTATTGCAAAATTAAAATTTATCCTGTATAATGTAATTACAAATTAAGAAGTGAGGTACAGAGAAATGGCTACTTATGTTGGATTTTTGGTAAACGGAACAATGGCAATGGTTTTTGATGACAAGGCTACTGCCTATAAGGCGTTTCAGACTGGGCTTATAGGTCTGGTTGGTGAAGTCATAAAAGACGGTATGGCTGAAGTATGGTACGCTGATACTAACTTCCCTACAAAAAATAGGTCAGGCTGTTATATTTTCTTTAATAAAAATCTTGATAATAGGCTTGAAGTTGTAGAGCCTGATAACTGGATAATTAAGGCTGTTAATAGAAAATTAAACGCTTGACAACACAACAAAAAGGTGTTATAATATAGATACAATAAAAAAAGAGGTACAAGAAAATGACAAAGAATGATTTTATGAGAGTTTATGAGGCTACTGAAAAGAACGCAACGGAATTTATCCCCGAGGTAGTAAAAGGTCACAACTATGTTGTCAACTACTGCGGCGGCGGTGTATATACGCGCCATATGTGGGATAGCGATACGGGCGAAATCTACAAGTGGCAGGTCATCGTACATATCGCGCCCGATATGTTGTTGATTAACGAAACGTCAATTCTTGACGGTGACAAGGTTTATGTTTGGTCAACAAACGATACAGATTTGATTGAGAGGTGATAATATGATTAGCAAGTTCAAAAAGCCAACAATAACAATATACTACGATATTGAGAATGACGAATATATCTCAAGCTACAGATTTAATGTAGAGTTCCGCGGAACAAAAGAGGCTGATAGGTTTATCGAATTAGTAAAGGAGATTTAAAATTCTACAGGTTGCACAAATAGTGCAACCTTTTTTTGTACAAATTGTCTATTGACAAATCGACCGCGCGCTGCCGGCCGCCACAAAGTCGCAGCGCGCGGTAAATTATACCACATCCCCAACCAAAAGTCAAGCACTTTTTTTATGATTTTTTGCACAAATTTCACCGTCCCGAAACCAGGATTTTTGTATTGACTTCACAAAAAATGTATGGTATACTATACTTGTAAATAAGAAAGGGGGAACAACTTATGACTACTGTACTAATACTCTACTATGACATGGAGAATGGAGTATACTATTCTAAGGAAGAATTCGAACATTTGTTCGTAGGCGTTCTCACGGATATGGAAATTGCTATGAGGTTTATGCCTTTTGCAAGAAAAATGCTTGACACTCCAAAAGAAGTATGATATAATAAAAGTACAATAAAGAAAGGAAGTACAACACTATGGATAATGAAACAATCGCTCAGAACATTCTTGATTTTCTCGCTCAGGCAACCGAGGGAATGAACCTCGAACAGGCTAACCTTTTTGTAAGTGGCTATTGCTTCGGTCTTGCCGTTGGCAACCCCGAACTGTTTGAAGAAGTGGAAACACTCGCCGCTTGGGAAAATATGATGAATGAGAGGTGATAATATGGAATGGTACTTTATCTTTGAGAACGACGACGGAGAACAGATTGCGGTGCAGGATATTGACCGCACCAACGCAATCGAAGTTGCGACTGTATATGGGTTCACGACTTTGGTCGATGAATTCCTTGCAAACGCCCTCGGTGATGATAGGGTTGACGCTATGGGGCTTGACGTTCTATAAAGAAAGGAGCATAATATGATTTCAAGAGAAGAACTTAACAAGTATTTAAGAGAACAGATTGTAGACATTGTTGAGGGCTCCGATGTTTTTATCGAGTGTTGTGATAGAACGATGGATGATTTCGTTACAGAAGAAAAAGAAGAAGAAAAACTCGCAAATCTTATTTCCGAAGAACTTGATAAGATAGTGGAAGAATTAAAGAAATTTTTACTTTAAGACTGCGGCTGGGCGGTCAATCCCCCGACAATGACCGCCCGCCCGCAAAAATAAATTAAAAAAACTACTTGACAATCAAAAAAATAAATGCTATAATAAGTATGTAAGATAAAGAAAAGGTTGCAACCTCGGGACAAAAGGAAAGGAAGTGGTAAAACCAATGGTGGCAAGGGCTTGGCGCTATCCCGAACCAAGTACCTACCCGATATCATTAGAAAATTGAAAGAGTGGTGGAGCGCCAACTCTGGCTTGGTTTATGGCGAACTGAGTTGTAGGTTTATCCCCTATGCCACTCTTTGAATTTTCTAATGTACCTCCTCTTTTTACCCCCTCGGTTTTGTGTAGTCCCCGAGGGGGTTTTCATTGCGCCCAGGCCGATCGGCCCGAAAATTATACCACACCGGCCCCAGAAAGTCAATAGGCAATTTCAACAAAAAACCAACAAAAACCAGGCTCCCATTTTGTGCATTTTGTCAATGGTAATCCTTCACCTTTGGGAGTATAATTTACTTGTAAGGTTAAGGGAGAGAGGTTAAGAACCCACCCACAAAGAGTTGAGAAAAGGGCTTGACAAACCAAAAACCTTATGGTATAATAAAAAAGGAAATGAGGAAAGACACCTTGCAAAAAAAGTTAAAAAAACTACTTGACAAAGGATAGCAAAAATGCTATAATATAAATGTAAAACAAAGGGTCGCAACCAATAGCGAGAAAGGAAGTGGCGAATATGGCTACAAAGATTACAAACAGAGAGAGATTTACAAAGATTGCAGAGGTTATCCCCGAGTATGCAGAGTGGGCAAATGCTCAGATTGCGGCTATGGATAAGCGCAACGAAAGGCGCAAGGGCGCTGAAAAGAAGCCCACAAAGGCGCAGTTGGAGTCCATCGCTCTTGAGCCCGCAGTTCTTGAGGCAGTACCTGCCGAGGGCGCAAAGGCTAAGGTTATCGCCGATGCAGTAGGTATTTCCGTTCAGAAGGCTACCCCCATTCTCGGTAGACTTGTCGAGGCTGGTAAGGTAGTTAAGGCTAAGGGCAAGGGCGGAGTTATGCTCTATGCTCTCCCCGAGTTCGAGGTAGAACCCGAGGCTTGATGAAAAATTAAGGGGGTGGAAACCCCACCCCCCATTTTTTTACTTGACAACTGAAAAAATAAATGTTATAATTAACTTGTTAGAAAGATTAAGAAAAGACAAAGCAAAAAGTTTTTTAGTTTTCGTGTCAAAAATCGTTCAGCACGAGGTAAGTCTAATTAGTAAGTCCTCGACTACGGTAGAAACAAGGCTAAAACTTGAGGGGTGAACTTATCCGAGGCACTGTCTTACCATGGTTTTTGAAGGTTACACCCCCTCTTTTCTTAATTTTTCTAACTGTACCTCCTCTTTTAGGGTTCATCGGGGTATCCCTTCAAAAGCCCCGTGCCATCGGAGAAAACACGAATTAAAAAAATGGCAAGAGCCTAACACCTTCTGGCGCCTCCTCTTGGTGCTTTTTAGAAAAAATGCGCAGTTTTTCTAAAATCGATAAAATCCCCTTCGGGTCGCGACCGAGGGGGATTTTTTTTGTGCAATTTGTAGAAAATTTAGGAGTTGACAAATCCTAGCCAGTATGGTATAATCGCCGCGCGCCTGCGGGCGCCATCTGCACGCAGCGCGCGGAATATTGTACCACATCCCCATCGAAAAGTCAATAGGCAATTTGCACAAATTTTACACAAAACCAGGCCTCCCGATTTGTGCAAAATGTCAATGGTAATCTCCGCTCCTATCCTGTATAATTACTTATGTAAGAAGTCAAAGAGAACCACTCAACCAAAAGAAAAAAAGTTGAAAAAACCTCTTGACAACCTACAGAAGCTATGGTATAATAAAGGTACTTAAAGAGAAAGGAAAAGAAAACAATGAAGATTAACGAAAGTGCAACAATTAAGAAAACACAAGACGGAGTTATTCACTTTGATGACATAGCAAATATGTCTGTCCTTGTTGAGCCTACGGACTCCAGTTATAACGAATGGCTTGATATTTATAATCAGTTCCGTAATGTCGCAATAAGCGACCGCCCTGAGTTATATGCCAACATACACTTCCCTTCTAATGAAGCTAATGTTGAAGCCGTTGAGGTTGTTGAGATAACAGCCGAAGAAAAGGTAATGCGCGGTTTGACAAATATTATCAAGTTCTTTAGCGAATTTGAGTTTGAGCCTAACTACCGCTTTATTAACACTCTCGGTTTTAAGGTGACAGAAGGTAAGACAGCCGCAAGGAATTATATCGTTAATTACTTCTCACTTACGGATAATCAGTATAAGAATGAAGTAAAGGATAAGATTAGGTCAAAGGAATTTGACCGTATCCTCGAGGACTTGTCCGCCTCAAATAAGCCTGAAAGAGTTATTAATAAGAGATTTAAGGTATATTATGGCTCTGCTGGTACTGGTAAGACCACGTTAGCGCAGTCAGAAGCTGAAAATCGCTGTATAGTATGCAACGCTTCAATGCTTCCTGCCGACCTTATGGAAGATTTCTGCTTTGAAGATGGTAAGCCTTCATTCAAGCCTTCTGTATTGTGGGATTGTATGACAGAAGGTAAGCCGATTGTTCTTGACGAGATTAACCTCTTGCCGTTTGATAGTTTGCGCTTCTTACAGGGTATTCTTGACGGCAAGGCAGAATTCGACTATAAGGGTCGCAAGGTGGTAATTGCAGAAGGTTTTCAGATTATCGGTACTATGAACCTTGCAATCGGTGGTATGGTATATGGACTGCCCGAACCTCTTGTAGATAGATGTGCTGATATGAAGGAATTTAGATTAACTGCCGATATGCTGAAATCAGCTTTGGCTTAATAAAAAGAAACGAGGTAAGTAGAAAATGAAAGTAAGTGTAAATGTTGTAAGAGAACTTGTTAATCAGTTGCCTATCGGCTTATATGCAGGTCGTCGTATCCCTTGCGAACTTAGTCTTGAGGCAGATACATCATACTATGATATGGCTAATGACAACATTGTTATTTCTTTTCCTATAGTTGCAGAGGGGCTGAAAAATGCCCCCGAAGCAACCTCCGAATTTACGGAAGAAACAGCTGTTCGTTCTATGCTATATCACGAAATTAGCCACGTTATCTTAACTCCTAAGTTAAGTCAGTGGGTATTTCGTAGCTTAGACTTTGAAGTTTTTAATATCTTTGAAGATGAGCGTATCGAAACCTTGCTTCGCAACTATTATCTTGATGTAGATTTTAAGAAGCAGTTATTCTATATCTGCGGCGAGCCTTCCGAAAATCCAAAGACAGCAAAAGAAGCATTTTTTAATATCGTAAGATTTAGGCAGGATTTATATGGACTTGCGCATAAGGTACAAAAGATAATAAATAAATACAAATTTATAAATAGTTCTTGTACCGTTGATTATAGTACTCAAGAAGGCTATGATAAATATAGACAGGCTTGTGATTACGCATTTGCTATTGCAGATTTTTATAAGGAAGTTTGTAAGCATTTTAATAAAAACAAGTCAAAATCTTCTGCCACCGCCACCGCTTCTTCTTCCTCTTCTTTTGGCACTGGTACTGATTTGAAGTTGGGTGATAAAAATGACGATAAGGAAGCGAAAAAGGGATTAGAAATTTCAGCAGAAGCCCTCAATAAACTTCTTGATGAAGTAGATAAGGATAATACTAACGGCGAATTCGTTAATAAAGCTATTGAGTCTACTTTTA